>Ga0255194_1000329_pt1 | contig 9440 bp, 10 predicted proteins | sample Miss_Yuk_RepB_8h_FD_183617 | JGI IMG/M metagenome (GOLD analysis project Ga0255194, IMG submission 183617) | Freshwater microbial communities from Mississippi River, Louisiana, United States - Miss_Yuk_RepB_8h | ecosystem: Environmental > Aquatic > Freshwater > River | place: USA: Louisiana... | reverse complement strand
TATGCGTATATTAGCAGTAACGAATCAAAAAGGTGGCGTAGGTAAAACAACGACATCAGTGAATTTAGCTGCGAGCTTAGCTGCTAAAAATAAATTGGTGCTTCTCATTGATCTTGATCCGCAAGGGAATGCAACGACAGGTTCAGGTATTGATAAATCAGCCATCAAAACATCGATTTATGATGTGCTCATTCAAAGTAAATCATTGAATGACATTGTGATTCAATGTGAGCGTGGTGGTTTTGATTTGGCACCTTCGAATCGAAATCTTGCAGGCGCTGAAGTTGAACTCGTGAATGAAAGTAAACGCGAAACTAGATTAAAGGCAGCATTACAACATTTAAAAAAAGATTACGATTATGTATTGTTAGATTGTCCACCCGCACTTAATTTAATTACAGTGAACGCGTTAACTGCTGCAGATGCTGTTTTAATTCCAATGCAGTGTGAATATTATGCGTTAGAAGGTTTATCTGATTTAGTAGGCACGATTAAAAAGGTGAGAAGCAATTTAAATCCCCATATTGAAATTGAAGGATTGTTAAAAACACTTTTTGATAAACGCAATATGTTAGCGCAACAGGTATCCGATCAACTCACTGCCCATTTTGGCGACAAAGTATATGAAACCATTATTCCAAGAAATATAAGATTGGCAGAAGCCCCAAGTCACGGCATGCCAATCTTAATGTATGACCGCTCATCACGAGGTGCGGTTGCTTATTTAAAACTTGCCGAAGAAATCATACAAAAAGAAATGAGGAAGTCACATGGCTAAACCTAAAGGACTCGGTCGAGGACTTGATGCATTATTGTCAAACACTGATGAAGATACACCAAAGAACGAAGGCTCTTTACAAACATTATCGATTAGCGACTTAAAGCCTGGTAAGTATCAGCCGCGAAGCATTATGCAAGAAGAAGCATTGCATGCGCTTTCACAATCGATTTTAAAGCAAGGTGTTATGCAACCTATTATTGTGAGGCCGATTGGTAATAACCAATATGAGATTATTGCAGGTGAGAGACGCTGGCGTGCTGCTAAATTAGCTAACTTAAATGAAGTGCCTGTCATTATTAAAAATATTCCTGATGAATCAGCACTTGCAATGGCGCTCATTGAAAATATCCAACGCGAAGATTTAAATCCATTAGAAGAAGCTATCGGTATTAAACGTTTAATTGATGAATTTAATATGACACATGAAGCTGCAGCCGATGCTGTGGGTAAATCGCGTGTTACGGTTTCTAATTTATTAAGACTTTTAACATTAACGAAGCCTGTTCAAGATCGATTATTAAGTGGCAAAATTGATATGGGTCATGCAAGAGCATTGATCGGTTTAGAAGGTAGCCAACAAATTATGTTGTGCGAAGAGGTAATTCAAAAAAATCTATCTGTGCGCGAAGTCGAGGTATTAGTAAAAAATTTACAAAATAATCATAAAACAGATAAGGCGAAGTCATCCCCTAAAAGAACTAATGCGGATGTTCGTCACCTTGAGGAATCTTTAGCCGAAACCCTAGGTGCATCGGTTACGATCGATGCTAAAAAGAATGGTTCGGGCGTTTTAAAAGTGCATTATCGCAATTTGGAGCAATTGGATGAGATTCTTAAAAAAATTAAAGGATAAAGTAAGCTTTACCCTTGACGTAACGGCCAATTCCAGCGAAAATTCATGCCTTTGTAACTCAAAAATTTTGCATTCAGTGAGCATAAATGTCCGATATTGATGAAATCACTGAAAGAATGAAGCGATTCCCTCAAATCATTCAAAAAATGTTGAGTTTGCAGGTTAAAGCCGCTGGCATATTAACGGTTTTAGTTGCAGTAGTCTTTGGAAAGCATGCAGGTATTTCTGCGTTGATCGGTAGTGTCTCCGTAATATTCGGTGTACTTCTCGCCTCAAAAATTGCTCACAAAACGGCTTTGAGTAAAGAGCCCGCAGCTATCATTATTAATGTATTAAAAGCTGAAGCTGTAAAAATTTTTGTAGTACTTGTATCGCTTTGGTTGGCGTTTAAGTTTTATACAGCGCTTGCACCATTTGCACTGATTGCAGGGCTTGTATTATCAGCCATTATTTCAGGCGCATCGATTACAAAATTAAATGAAGACTAACAAAAGTCACTAGGAAATATTGAAAGATATGGCAACTGAAGGTACATTAACACCAAGTGAATATATCACCCACCATTTAACCTTTAATACAAAGGCAATTGGTGAAGGTGCATTTTGGAGCTTAAATATTGACTCACTCGTCATGGGTGTGTTGCTGGGTATTATTTCAATGGCATTAATTTGGATGGTGGCTCGTAAAGCCACAGCCGGCATTCCTTCAAAAGGCCAAGCGTTTGTAGAACTCATGTTTGGTTTCATTGATGATCAAGTTAAAAATATATTCCATGGTGATCGTCATGCTTTCATTGCACCTGCCGCGCTTACCGTTTTCATTTGGGTGCTTGTCATGAACTCAATGGACTTTTTACCGATTGATGTGATGGCGCATTTTATTTATGCACCTTTAGGCATTCATGAATGGCGAAGCGTTCCAACTTCAGATATTAATACCACATTTGCACTTGCGATTGCAGTGTGGATTCTTATGATTTATTTTGGTATTAAAGTAAAAGGTTTTGGTGGTTGGATTCATGAATTATTCACAGCGCCCTTCGGCAGCAAAATTTGGGTCTGGCCTGCAAACTTTCTATTTAATATTATCGAATATATTTCTAAACCTTTATCTCACTCACTCCGACTTTTCGGAAATATGTACGCAGGCGAAGTGATTTTCTTGCTACTTGGTTTACTTGCGTCAACGAGTGTGACAGGCATATTTTTTGGAGCATTATTGGGTGCAGGTTGGTCCATATTCCATATTCTAATTGTGGGGCTACAAGCATTTGTCTTCATGATGTTAACGGTGGTGTATTTATCGATGGCGCATGAAGGCCATTAGTTTTTTTATTTAAGTATTTTTAACTGAAAGGGAAGTAAACATGGAACACGTACAATATTTAGCAATGATTCAATCTTATACAGCAATTGGTCTAGGTTTGATGATTGGTTTGGCAGCTTTAGGCGCATGTATCGGTATCGGTATTATGTGTGCGAGCTTCTTAGAAGGCGCTGCAAGACAACCTGAAATGATTCCTCAATTGCAAGGTAAAGTATTCTTACTTTTAGGTTTGATTGACGCTTCTTTCATTATTAGCGTTGGTATCGTGATGATGTTTGCATTTGCAAATCCATTATTAAGCGCAATCGCAAAATAGTTGTTTAGGTTCTTTTAACCGAACTTAGACAGGAGCAAAAATGAATATTAATTTTACGTTAATTGCCCAAGCGATTGCTTTTGCGATTCTCATTTGGTTTACAGTGAAGTACGTGTGGCCACCTCTTTTAAGCGCGATTGAAACGCGTCAGAAAGAAATTGCCGACGGTTTAGCTGCAGCTCAAGAAGGCAAAGCATCATTAGAAGTCGCTGCAAAGAAAACAACACAACAACTTAACGAAGCTAAACAGAAAGCATCTGAAATTATTTCTCAAGCTGAAAAAAGAGCGTCAGAAATTTTAGAAGAAGCAAAGCATCAAGCAAAAACTGAAGGCGATCGTATTATCTTAGGTGCGAAAGCAGAGATTGACCAAGAAGTGAATCGCGCAAAAGAATCTTTACGCGAACAAGTATCAATACTTGCAATTGCAGGGGCTGAAAAAATATTATCAAAGGAAATTGATAAGAAAGCCCATAGCGATATGTTAAGTAAATTAGCGAAAGAACTTTAGGACTTCCATGGCAGAAATTTCAACAATCGCAAGACCTTATGCTGTTGCAGCATTTAATCTTGCAAAAGAAAAAAAATCCCTTTCCGAATGGTCTGAGATGTTGAAATTTTTAGCACAAGTGTCTTTAGATGAACGCATGCATGCTTTCATTAATGATTCGAAAGTTTCTGATGAAGAGCGTGAAAAAGCGCTTATAAAAATTGCGGGAAAAAAACTTAATCAATATGGTGAAAATCTGATTAAGCTTTTGATCGAATATAAAAGACTTAATGTATTACCAGAAATCAGTCAGCTTTTTGAAACATTAAAAGCAACAGATGAAAGTACGCTTGATGCTGAAATTATTGTGGCATCAAAACCGACAGATAAAGAAGTCGATACATTAGTTAAAAGTTTAGAAAAGAAATTTAATAAAAAAATTGATGCAAAAGTAACGATTGATGAAGCAATCATTGGTGGTACTAAAGTGATTGTGGGTGACACCGTGATTGATGCTTCAGTTCGTGAGCAATTACAAAATTTAGCCTACGCGTTGAAGTCGTAAGCTAATCATTATCAGGAGATAGTAATGCAGTTATCAACATCAGAAATTAGTGAACTCATTAAAAGTCGATTAGAGAACTTCTCGACAACCGCTGAGGCGAGAACACAAGGTACGGTGGTTTCAGTGACCGATGGTATTGTGCGTATTCACGGATTATCAAATGTGATGTCTGGTGAAATGATCGAATTTCCAGGAAACACATATGGACTTGCATTAAATCTTGAACGAGATTCAGTGGGTGCCGTAGTGTTAGGTGATTACGAACACATAACTGAAGGTGATGTATGTAAATGCACAGGCCGAATTTTAGAAGTGCCTGTTGGCCCAGAATTAATCGGTCGTGTCGTAAATGCGCTTGGTCAACCGATTGATGGCAAAGGCCCTGTTAAAACAAAACTTACAGATAAAATCGAAAAAGTTGCACCAGGTGTGATTGCTCGTAAATCTGTATCACAACCAGTTCAAACAGGTTTGAAATCTGTGGATTCTATGGTGCCAGTCGGACGAGGCCAACGTGAATTGATTATTGGCGATCGTCAAACAGGTAAAACAGCGGTAGCAACTGATGCGATTATCAATCAAAAAGGTCAAAACATGACCTGTATCTATGTAGCGATTGGTCAAAAAGCATCAACGATCGCTAACGTAGTGAGAAAGCTCGAAGAGCATGGTGCAATGGAATATACCATTGTCGTTGCAGCATCAGCATCAGACTCAGCAGCATTACAATTTCTAGCGCCTTATGCAGGTTGCACGATGGGCGAATATTTCCGTGATCGTGGCGAAGATGCACTTATTATTTATGACGACTTAACAAAACAAGCGATTGCTTATCGTCAAATCTCATTACTCTTACGTCGTCCACCAGGTCGTGAAGCTTATCCAGGTGACGTGTTCTATATTCACTCACGTTTACTTGAGCGCGCAGCTCGTGTGAATGAAGAATATGTAGAAAAATTTACTAAAGGAAAAGTCAAAGGTAAAACAGGTTCATTGACTGCATTGCCGATTATTGAAACTGCAGCAGGTGACGTATCTGCATTCGTGCCGACAAACGTAATTTCGATTACTGACGGCCAGATATTCCTTGAAACAGACTTATTTAACGCAGGTATTCGTCCAGCGATTAACGCAGGTATTTCTGTATCTCGTGTAGGTGGTGCAGCTCAAACTAAAGTAATTAAAAAATTAGGTGGTGGTGTACGTTTAGCGCTCGCTCAATATCGTGAGTTAGCAGCATTCGCACAATTTGCATCTGATCTTGACGAAGCCACACGTAAACAGCTTGATCGTGGCCGAATGTTTACTGAACTTATGAAGCAACCACAATATACACCTTTAAATGTTTCGCAAATGGCCGTGACTTTATTCGCAGCAAACAAAGGCTACTTTGATGACGTTCCAACAAACAAAGTGTTGGCATTTGAAAATGCATTGCATGGTTTCATGAATTCTAAATACAAAAAAATTATGCAAGACATAGAAAAAACAACTGACTTATCTGGCGACAATGAAAAAGCGCTTGAAAAAGCCATTGAAGATTTCAAATCAAGTAACGCTTACTAATATAAAGAGTCATTATGGCCGGTAGTAAAGAAATCAGAACCAAGATCAAGAGTGTAGAAAATACACGAAAGATCACCAAAGCGATGGAGATGGTCGCAGCATCTAAAATGCGTAAAGCGCAAGAGCGTATGCGTCAAGCTCGACCTTATGCTGAAAAAATTAGAAATGTAGCAGCGCATTTATCATATGCAAAATCTGAATATAAACATCCATTCCTCGTGAAAAAAGATCAAATTAAAAATATTGGTTTGATTGTGGTGACTTCAGATAAAGGTTTATGCGGTGGTCTTAATACCAATGTATTAAGAATGTCTGTTAATCAAATGAAAGAATGGGAATCACAAGGCAAAAATGTACACGTCAGTGCTCTAGGTAACAAAGGCTTAGGTTTCATGACGCGTATTAGTGCGAATGTGAAATCACATATCACAGGTTTGGGCGATACACCGCAAGTTGAAAAATTAATTGGTGCGATTAAGGTGATGCTTGATGCTTATGTAAATGGCGAAGTAGATCAGCTTTTTATTTGTTATACCAAATTTATTAATACGATGAAGCAAGAACCTGTGGTAGATCAATTGTTACCACTTTCAGGCGATAAAATCGGAAGTCCAGAAGGTCCATGGGATTATATCTATGAACCAGATGCACAAAGTGTAATCGATCAATTATTGACGCGTTATATCGAGTCATTGATTTATCACGGCGTCACAGAAAATATGGCATCAGAGCAATCTGCACGTATGGTTGCGATGAAATCAGCTTCAGATAATGCGAAGAATGTGATTGGCGAATTGAAATTGATTTATAACAAAGCGCGTCAAGCGGCAATTACAAAAGAAATTTCAGAAATTGTGGGTGGTGCAGCTGCGGTTGCATAACATTGAATTAATTATTTAGAGTCCTAAGGATAAAAAAATGGCTAGTAAACAAATCGGAAAAGTAGTGCAGTGTATCGGTGCGGTGGTTGACGTCGAGTTTCCTCGCGATCAAATGCCAAAAGTATTTGATGCATTGATCATAGATGATAAAGACTCACAAGCTGAAGCAGGGTTAACACTTGAAGTGCAACAACAACTTGGTGATGGCATTGTTAGAACAATTGCGATGGGTTCATCCGATGGACTTGCTCGCGGAACTGCATTTAAATCCACAGGCGCTGCGATTAACGTGCCAGTAGGTACAGGTACACTAGGCCGCATCATGGACGTACTTGGTCGTCCGATTGATGAATTAGGCCCAATTAAATCTAAAGAATTCCGTTCCATTCACCAAAAAGCTCCAGACTTTAAAGATCTATCACCTTCTGTCGACTTACTTGAAACAGGTATTAAGGTGATTGACTTGGTTTGTCCATTCGCTAAAGGCGGTAAAGTAGGTCTCTTCGGTGGTGCTGGTGTAGGTAAGACAGTGAACATGTTGGAACTCATTAACAATATTGCTAAACAACACTCGGGTTTATCCGTATTCGCAGGTGTGGGTGAGCGTACACGTGAAGGTAACGACTTCTACCATGAAATGTCAGATGCAGGCGTTATTAAATTAGATGATATGGAAGAATCTAAAGTAGCGATGGTGTTCGGTCAGATGAACGAGCCACCAGGCAATCGTTTACGCGTTGCACTATCAGGTTTAACGATGGCTGAAAAATTCCGTGACGAAGGTCGTGATGTTCTTTTCTTCGTGGATAATATTTATCGATATACACTCGCAGGTACTGAGGTATCAGCCCTTTTAGGACGTATGCCTTCAGCGGTAGGTTATCAACCTACACTTGCTGACGAAATGGGGCGTCTACAAGAACGTATTACTTCAACAAAAACAGGCTCGATTACATCTATTCAAGCCGTTTATGTGCCAGCCGATGACTTGACTGACCCATCACCTGCAACCACATTCCAACATTTAGATTCAACCGTTGTGTTATCTCGTGATATTGCATCGCTTGGTATTTATCCAGCAGTGGATCCACTCGATTCAACATCACGTCAGCTTGATCCACAAATTGTGGGAGAAGAACATTATCAAGTGGCACGTTCAGTTCAATCGACATTACAACGCTATAAAGAATTACGCGATATTATTGCGATTCTAGGTATGGACGAGTTATCTCCAGAAGATAAATTAGCAGTGAGTCGTGCACGTAAAATTCAACGTTTCCTATCGCAACCATTCCACGTCGCTGAAGTATTCACAGGTGCTCCTGGTAAATATGTGTCACTTAAGGACACGATCAAAGGTTTTAAAGCGATCGTAAGTGGTGAATACGATCACTTACCAGAACAAGCATTCTATATGGTAGGTAGCATTGAAGAAGCTGTAGCAAAAGCAAAAACATTATCTTAATAATTAGGTAAAAACGACATGGTGTCCACAGTTCATATTGATGTAGTAAGTGCAGAAGAATCTATCTTTTCAGGTGAAGCAGAGTTCGTGGCAGCACCTGCACAAATGGGCGAAGTAGGTATTTATCCGCACCATGCACCTATGATTACATCGATTAAACCTGGTGCGCTTCGTATTAAATTAGCAGATAAAAATGAAGAGCATCTCATTTATATTTCAGGTGGTATTTTAGAAGTGCAACCCGGTGTCGTAACTGTTTTAGCAGATACAGCCATTCGCGGCCATGATCTTGATGAAGCGCAAGCGAATGCGGCTAAAAAAGCGGCTGAAGAAGCTATGAAGAATCGTGCTTCGGATGTGGATTATGCAAAAGCCCAAGCTGAATTAGCGGAAGCGATTGCACAAATTCAAGCGATTCAAAAACTCCGTCAAAAACACTAATCTTCAATACTTGCAAAATTATTAAAAGCAGCTTAAAAGCTGCTTTTTTTATGTCATGTGATAACAAATAGGCGATAAAATAGCGAAAATGTCATTATCTATTGTGATTTTAGCTGCAGGAAAAGGAACGCGTATGCGTTCTGATTTGCCTAAAGTTTTGCAACCACTCGCTCATAAACCGCTTTTAGGTTATGTCATTGATGCCTCCATGTCAGTTAATCCAAACCAACTTGTAGTAGTTTACGGCTATGAAGGCGATCTTGTTAAGAAATCATTTCCATCAGAACATATTCAATGGGTAGAACAAAAAGATCAATTAGGTACAGGCCATGCCGTTCAACAAGCGATCCCTTTAATCAAAGATGAGGGTTGCACACTCATTCTTTATGGCGATGTACCACTGATTGATCAAGAAACGATTCAACGTTTAATTAAAAAAGGCCAAAAAAATTTGGTCGTTTTAACTTATCTAAAAGAAAATCCAAAAGGTTATGGCAGGATCGTAAGAAAAGATGACCGTATACAAAAAATTGTAGAAGAAAAAGACTGTGATGCTTCACAAAAAAATATTAAAGAAATTAATACAGGCATCATGTGTGCCCCGAATCATCTTTTAAAAAATTGGCTCACAAGACTCAATAATCAGAATGTACAAAAAGAATATTATTTAACAGATATTGTAGGGTTATCAATTGAAGATAACATTGAAGTATTAAGTGAATCTGCGGATAATGAAGTATCTATTACTGGCATTAA
>Ga0255194_1000321_pt1 | contig 9528 bp, 7 predicted proteins | sample Miss_Yuk_RepB_8h_FD_183617 | JGI IMG/M metagenome (GOLD analysis project Ga0255194, IMG submission 183617) | Freshwater microbial communities from Mississippi River, Louisiana, United States - Miss_Yuk_RepB_8h | ecosystem: Environmental > Aquatic > Freshwater > River | place: USA: Louisiana... | reverse complement strand
CATCCGCCTGCGCAACCCGGACGCTGCCAAAGTCGCCTGATCTGGCACAGCGCCAAAGCGAAAACGCCACCTTCGGGTGGCGTTTTTGTCGGGCTTCCGCTATTCAGTATCTGCAGCACAAGACAGCCGGTTCAAAGGGTGATGAAGTTGGGGAATGAACCGACTTGGAAACATTTTGAACCGGCTAATTTCGACCCGAGCGTACGCTGCAGGCCGATTTCAGGCTGTTGAACTGGAGATTGAGGCAATCCGAAACAAGCTAAAAGCCTTGGAGGCGGAGCGAATTGCATTGCCCATGACGATCGCTCACTGTGATCGGAGAATCAAGGAGCTTTCACTGATCGATGTCGATGACATCCGGACTATTCGGCTCAATGAGCGGCACTCGACCAGTCCTTATGGTGTAGTTATCCGTGATGTCATCCATTTTTTCCAATTGCGTGCAGGTCAAGGCATTGGAACGGATGAATTGAGGACTTACTTGTGGCGCGTCCACTTCGACGCGTCGACACCGTCGAGGGTGGTGACAAAGCGGGCAAGTGACCTCTGTTACGCCCTCATGAAACGCGGGGTTCTTGAACGTCTTGAATCGCGTCGCTGCGAGAAAACAAAGCAAATGCTCGCCGTTTGGCGGTGGGTTGGCAATGCCGCGATGAATTCAGCCCAGCAGCAGGCTATTACCCTATCAGGTCAGACCGGCAGTGCTGAGGTCATCGACCCGCCGGCCGTGACCCTTGCGCCCGTAGTTTGTCCAGTCGACTGAGACGCCCGAGGCAAATACCCTGCGGACAATGCTCTGGAGCTGCAGGTGCGTGTTGGTGCGGCGTGTATCCTCACGCCACGCGATTTCCTGCATGTATTCGAGCATGTATTTGGGCGTGATCCGGTGCCACACCCCCATGACAGCGCGGCGCATGCGCGAGAAATAGCTCTCGGCCTGATTCTGATTGACTCCTTCATCGGTAGAGAACTCAAGCGAGTGGTTCACCGTCTGGTGCGTGTAGCCCTCGTAGGGTAGCGCCTTGTAGCCCGGCAATTCATCCGTGCGAATCACGCTATGGGCTTGGATGTACTTCTTGGCCAGCCGCTGGATGTCTTCCTTGTTCTCCGAGCGCACCACGGCGGCAATGGTCCGGATTGCCCCCTTGCCGCGTTGTGGGTCAACTTCACGCATCACCAAGACGATCCGGCGATTCGGATGAAACGGGTTATCGCTAACCGCCGCCTTGTCACGGTGCTGGGCCTTCTTGCTGTACTTCTTGGGTACCTCGGTCTTGTCAGCTCGGGTCGGCCGACTGGCCGTGCGGCCCTTGCGTGGCCGACCACTGAGGTGTGCGCCATCCACCTCCACAATCCCGCAGAGCTTCTCGACATTCACAGACTCAAGGCCCATGACCATGACTTCCCGGATCTTCTGCATCAGGACATAGGAAGTACGGTACTGGCCACCAATCGTTCGACTCATGGCCAGCGCGGAAATGCCCTTTTGGTTGATGACATAGGTGACCAAGGCCATCAGCAAGCGCTTGTAGCTGAGCTTATGGTGCTCGAACGGCGTGCCGCTGGTCACGGAGAAAGTGTGATTGCAGTGCTTGCAGCGCCACTGGTGGCGGCTTTTGATGTCGTAGTGCTTGTCTTGAGTGCCGCACTTTGGGCAATCCTGCCTGTCTTCGTGTGCCCAACGCAGCTCTGCCAGCATATATCGCGCCTCACTGTCGCTCAGCGGCATGACGGTGTTGAGTGTCAGCGGGCGTGACTTCTTCAGTAGCCAGTGCTTGGACTTGGAGACTTCTGGGAAGATTTGCTCGCTGTAATCGATCATGGGTAGGTGTCAAAAACTTGATTACACATAAATGTATGTGTATAATTAAACTAAAGCAAGACCTATCGAAAATTCGTTGCAAAATGGAAACACCTAAATTTATGTGCCACCATGACCTACGACGAATTTATCCAGCAGCTTGATCGCGCGGACATCAAAGTCAGAGAATTCGCCCAGCTCATCAAGCGCACCCCCAACGCCATCACGAATTACGCGGGCAAAGGTGAGGTCCCCGCCCTGATGGGGATCGTTTCCGCCTTGATAGCTGAAATGCACCTCTCCGGTCTGGATTACCGCAACGTAATTAACCGGGTCGATTTCAACCCGGTTGCTCCGAGAGCCGGCGGCCAAAAGGGATTCCGAGGAAAACCACGGTACCCGTCTGCAGCAGATGACCCCGACGGTTTTGCGCCGGACACATCTGGCGATCCAATCGAAGGTCCGACTGATGCCTCCTAATGGCTGTTTTCAGAGGGCGATCTGACCCAGTTAACTGCTTGGCTGTGATCGCCATGCAGGAAGTCCCAGTGATCAATAAAATTTCTTAAAAGCACAACAATCAGCAACATGGCTACTCAAAACCTATCAGCAATCATCTGGTCTGTGGCAGACATCCTTCGCGGTCATTACAAACAGGCCGATTACGGAAAAATCATCCTACCGTTCACCCTTCTGCGCCGCTTGGATTGCACCCTTGAAGCCACAAAGGGGGCGGTATTGAGAGAGGTTGAGGCCCACAAGTCGAAGGATAAAACCGCTCCCAACGCACTTCTTGAGCGAGCTTCCGGCTTCAAATTCTTCAATACAAGCAAGCTGGACATGGCCAAACTTTTGGCCGATCCGGAAAACATCCGCCAGAACCTGCTGTCCTATATCCAGAGCTTTTCATCCAATGTTGGTGATGTGTTTGAGCGCTTTGGATTTGACAAGCACATCGTGGACCTAGATGCCAGCGGTATCCTGTACCAAGTTACTGCGAAGTTCGCCGCAGTGGATCTTCACCCGGCGGCAGTGTCCAACATGGACATGGGTTACGCCTTCGAAGAGCTCATTCGTCGATTTGCGGAACTCTCCAACGAGACGGCCGGCGAGCACTTCACGCCTCGCGAGGTCATTCGGCTGCTCGTCAACTTGCTGTTCAACAACGATCGTGACGCGTTGACCAAGCCCGGAACAATCCGCTCCTTCTACGACCCCACGGCAGGAACTGGCGGCATCCTGTCCGTCGCTGATGAGTACCTCAAGGAAATGAATCCGCAGGCACGCATCATCCTGCACGGACAGGAGCTCAACCCTGAGTCATTTGCAATCTGCAAAGCTGACATGCTCATCAAGGGGCAGGATGTCGGAAAAATCAAATTCGGTAACACGCTCACTGAAGATGGCTTTGCAGGCGAGCACTTTGATTACTGCGGCGCTAATCCACCCTATGGTGTTGACTGGAAGATGATTGAGCACTTCATCAACAACGAGCACGCATCTCTTGGTAAGAACGGTCGCTTCGGCGCGGGCCTTCCACGCGTTTCTGATGGCAGCCTACTGTTTGTTCAGCACCTGCTGTCCAAGATGCGCCCCACAAAAGTTAAGAACAACGAGGTTGAAGGTGGTGGACGCATTGCCATAGTATTGAATGGCTCACCCTTGTTTACCGGCGGTGCTGGCTCAGGTGAGTCCGAAATCCGGCGCTGGATCATCGAAAACGATTACCTTGAAGCAATCGTGGCGCTGCCCACCGACCTGTTCTACAACACCGGAATTTCCACCTACATCTGGGTGATGACCAATAACAAGGCTCCTGAGCGCAAAGGAAAAATTCAGCTTATTGATGCCAGCGGCATGTGGGTCAAGCGCCAGAAAAGCTTGGGCTCCAAGCGCAAAGACATCAGTGATGACCAGATCGCGGAAATTACGAAGCTGTACGGCGACTTCGAGGAATCTGAGAATTCCAAGATTTTTAATGGTGTAGATTTTGGCTACTACACGATTACTGTCGAAAGACCGCTTCGCCTGAACTTCGCCATCACCCCTGAGCGTATTGCATTGCTCAAGGACGCCAAACCCCTGAAGGCTATTCAGGAGGCCGTAACCAGCGCTCTGACGGGCATGATCTCTGAGACGATTTGGAAGAATCGCGAGGTGTTTTCAAAGCACCTCAAGACCACCCTCAAAGCGGCTGGTCTTGACTTGTCGGCGCCTCAGTTCAAGGCAGTGCTGAACGCTCTGTCAGAACGCGATGAAACAGCTGACCTGTGCACTGATGCAAAGGGTCGACCAGAGGCCGATCCAGAACTGCGTGACACCGAGAACATCGAGCTGACTGATGATGTCGATGCCTACTTTGCACGAGAGGTGCTGACCCATACTCCTGACGCATGGATTGAAAAGGACAAGACGAAAGTCGGGTACGAAATTCCTTTCACCAAGCACTTCTACAAGTATCAACCACCGCGCGAACTTCACTCCATAGATGTCGAGCTCAAGCAGGTCACATCTGAAATTCTGGCAATCTTGAATGAGGTAGCTGCGTGAGCGCCAACAAGTACCCGAGATATCAGTCCTACAAGGACTCTGGGGCGGAGTGGCTAGGGGTTGTTCCTGCAAGCTGGAATGTGGAACGCTTAAAGACTGTTGCTGCTCTTGCCACATCTAAAGCCGAAAGCGCGGATTTTCCTGTCGCTCTTGAGAATATTGAGAGTTGGACCGGGAAATTTATTCCAACGGAATCTGAATTTCAGGCCGATGGCATCGCGTTTCGCTTAGGTGATGTGCTCTTTGGGAAGTTGCGTCCATACCTCGCAAAAGCATGGTTGGCAGATCGCGCAGGAGAGGCAGTTGGCGATATCTTTACACTGCGACCCGGAAAAAAAATGTTGGGGCAATACCTCCGCAATGTATTGGTGACTCCTGAGATTATCAACATGCTGGACGGCTCAACATTTGGCAGCAAGATGCCTCGTGTCGGCTGGGATTTCATGAGCACCTTAAGGCTCCCAGTTCCCTCTATTGATGAGCAGCACGCCATAGCGAAATTCCTTGACAGGGAAACTGCCAAGGTCGACAACCTCATCGCAAAGCAGGAGCGCATGATTGAGCTGCTAACCGAAAAGCGTCAAGCAGTTGTTACTCAAGCGGTAACCAAGGGGTTAGACCCTAGCGTTCCGATGAAAGATTCGGGCGTCGAATGGCTTGGTCAAGTGCCGTGCGAATGGACCGTTATGCCTCTGGGCGTTACGGCGTCATTCTCGGAAGGACTTTTTACTGATGGTGATTGGATTGAATCTAAGGATTTGTCTTCAGATGGGATTCGCTATTTGACCTCAGGCAATGTTGGTGAGGGAATATATAAAGAGCAGGGACTGGGATTTATTTCCGAAGACAAATTCAACGAATTGGGATGTACTGAAGTTTTTACAGGAGACATTCTTATTTCGCGACTCAATATGCCCGTTGGCCGCGCATGCATTATTCCCGACCTTGGTGGGCGTGTGGTCACATGCGTGGACAACGTGATTTTTCGACCGTCACCAAGCTTTAACAGGCAATTTATTGTCTACATGCTGTCGAGTGCCAAGCATGCTTTCAACATGGGTAATCTTGCTCGTGGAGCAACCATGCCAAGAATTAGCAGGAGCATTCTAAGCAAAGTTAGGTTTGCGTTTCCGCCGAAGCACGAACAGGATTCGATTGTCGAGTTCCTTAATAGAGAAACAAACAATATCGACATTCTCATTGCAAAATCAAAGCATGCCATTGAGCTTCAAAAAGAGCATCGTGCAAGTCTGATTTCTGCAGCCGTGACCGGCAAGATTGATGTGCGGGGTTTGGCGTGAGAAAGCTTAGGCATCTCTTTCCTTGGGAGGTCGAGGCTGCCGCCTCTGACCTGAAAGATTTCCGCTCTTTGGTGGTCGGCTATTTCAACAGCTGCACATATGACAGGACATTTGGCGAGCGCGCAGAGAAGCCCGAGTCGGCCGACATCCGCCGCGACATCAACTTGCGCCAACAGGTAATCCAAAGACTGGTGATCGTGAGCCGCGTAAGCAGGCATTTGACATGGACGCCGCCCCCTGCAGTCGGCGGTTATGTCCAGAATATTGACCTGATCGCCAACGTCTTTCATCTGGGGAATTACCGTATCGCCCCTTCGACAGTCATCGATGTGTTGGATCAGGCTATTGGCGTTTACGAGCATGAACTCAATTCGGCGCGCTGGAGGCTTGTTAATCCATTTTTCTGGCTCGAGTTAGGCGCAATGTGGATCTCATCCATTCCATTCAGGCTACTTGGCAGTGCAGGTTTTGATTCAGGCAAGGCATCTGCATCCACAGTGGGTCGGCTTGTCAGATTCTTCATCGAGCTCACCGTTTTCGGTTCTGCTCTCGCAACGATCCTTCAAGCGTTCAACTTGATAGATGCTTTCTTGAGGTTATTCAAATAATATGGCTCTGCACAACGAAATCAAATTCGAGGAAGACATCTGCGCCGCTCTCGTAGCATCCGGTTGGCTCTACTCAGCTAACGACAAGGGCTACGACCCTGAGCGGGCCATCTTCCCCGAAGATGTATTTGCGTGGGTGCAAGACACACAACCAGAAGCATGGACGCGCCTCAAGAGTTTCCATAACGGCTCATCCGAATCAGTGTTCCTTGACCGGCTGTGCAAGCTGATGGATTCAGACGGTTCGCTGTCTGTTTTGCGCACGGGTTTCAAGATGGCCGGCGCCGGCGCTGCGCGGTTTGACCTTTGCCAATTCAAGCCAGCATCTGGGTTCAACGAAGCGCTCCAGCACAGGTACGGCAAGGTTCGCCTGCGTGTCATGCGTCAGGTGCATTACTCGACTCAGTACAAGGCTAGGTCGTTGGATCTGGTCTTCTTTGTCAATGGAATTCCCGTGGCCACCGCCGAGCTGAAAACGGATTTCACGCAATCCATTGAGGATGCGAAGCGCCAGTACAAAACAGACAGGTTGCCCAAAGACCCCGACACGAAGCACGAAGAGCCTTTGCTCGCCTTCAAGCGAAGAGCATTGGTCCACTTCGCGGTCTCCACTGAAGAGGTCTACATGGCCACCAAGCTTGATGGCCCCAAGACGGTATTTCTTCCTTTCAATCTGGGGCGTGACGGCGGCGCAGGCAATCCCACAAATGCCAATGGCTACGACACCTCCTATTTATGGGAGCGCGTCCTGCGCCGAGATACTTGGCTGGACATTCTCGGCAGCTTCATCCATCTGGAGCGCAAGGAGTCCATGGGCATGGATGGAAAAAGGGTTGTCCGTGAAAATCTGATTTTTCCGCGCTTTCACCAGCTTGATGCAGTCATCAAGCTGGTCGACGCGATCAAGGTTGAGGGCGCCGGGAAAAACAAACTGGTTCAACACTCTGCAGGGTCTGGCAAGACCAACACGATTGGCTGGGTGGCGCATAAACTTTCTTCGCTGCATGACGCCAATGACAAGAAAATTTTTGATAGCGTCATCGTCATCACCGATCGCACGGTCCTTGATAAACAGCTCCAAGAAACGATTGACCAGTTCCAAAAGACGCCCGGCGTTGTTTGCACCATTACTGGCAACTCTGGCTCGAAGACCGGCCAACTGACCAAGGCGCTTAAAGACGGTGCCATGATCATCGTCGTCACCCTGCAGACATTCCCATTTGTGCTGGAGGAGATCCGCTCGGGCAAGGGGCTTGGCAAACGCAGCTTCGCAGTCATCGTAGATGAGGCTCACTCCTCGCAAAGCGGCGCTTCGGCGCGCAAGGTCCGCCAAGTTCTGGCGTCTGGCGAAGAAGATGACGACCTCACTGCAGAAGACTTGATTGAGCGGGAAAGCCGTGACCGTGGCCTGCCAAGCAACGTCTCCTTCCTTGCCTTTACGGCAACGCCAAAAGGTAAGACTCTCGAGGTTTTTGGGTCCCTCCCTAACCCGCTTGCGGCAAGGTCAGACACAAACAAGCCACAGGCCTTTCACTCCTACACGATGCGTCAAGCGATCGAGGAGGGATTCATCCTTGATGTCTTGAAGAACTACACGCCTTACAGGCTGGCATACAAACTCGCGCACAACGGCAAGGACTGGGATGACAAGGAGGTCGAGAAAGACTCGGCCATGAAGACGGTCGCGCGCTGGGTGCGCCTGCATCCTCACAACATCGCCCAGAAGGTCTCGATCATCGTCGAGCACTTCAAAGGCACCGTCTTGCCTCGATTCCCATGGGGCAAAGCGATGGTGGTCACAGGGTCACGCAAAGAGGCGGTCCGGTACAAAAAAGAGATGGACCGCTATCTCAAGGACCATCATTACGCCGGCTTATCGTGTCTGGTTGCTTTTTCTGGCGAGGTGATTGATCCAGAGGTCGGCCCCGACAAATTCACCGAAGTCGGCATGAATGAAACGCTCAATGGCAGGGATATCCGAGACGGATTTGCTACTGACGAGTTCCAAGTCCTTATTGTTGCCAACAAGTTTCAAACGGGATTTGACCAGCCTCGGCTGGTTGCAATGTATGTCGACAAGGTCCTCAACGGGATCGCGGCAGTGCAGACCCTTTCACGCCTGAATCGAACCTATCCGGGTAAGGACACCACATTCATCCTTGATTTCGTCAACAAGCCTGAGACCATTCGTGAATCGTTTGAACCCTTCTACGAGTCAACCCAGCTGCTGGGTGTTTCTGATGCCAACTTGATCTACGACGTCCAAGCCAAGCTTGATGCAGCGAATCTTTACACCACAGCCGAGGTGGCCAAGGTGGCGGAGGTGTACTTCACGAAGTCCGCGCAACAAAAGAATCTGGTTGGCGCACTGGCCCCGGTGGTGGACAGATTTCGCACCCAGTGGCTCCAAGCCGAGTCGTCAAAAGACGGCGAAGAAAAGGATCGACTAGAGCTTTTCCGTGCAAATCTGGACAACTTCGTCAAGCTATATGACTTCTTATCCCAAATCGTCAATTACGCCGACACCGATCTGGAGCGGCTGTACTGGTTCAGCAAGCTATTAACGCCGCTACTTAGGCCGGAAAACCTGCGGGAACCTATCGATATCTCTGGCCTCGCACTGACCCACTATCGCCTGCGCTCTGAGCAGGCCATGGCGATCACCCTTGGTGAGAAAGAGGGTGAGTACAGGGTCAAGCCGATTACGGCCGTTGGCACTGCCTCTGCCAAAGACCCAGCCAAGGCGCGACTGGCGGAGCTGGTTGAGAAACTCAACGACCTTTTCGAAGGTGAAAACCTTACCGATGCCGACAAGGTCAGCCTTTTTGAGCACACGACCCGGAAACTGACAGAAAGCTCCGACCTGAAAATGCAGGCCAAGGCCAATACTCAAGAGCAATTCGCCGCATCGCCAGAATTCGAGAAAGTATTGGTCGACAGCCTGATCCACATGATGGACAACTATAGCAACATGGGTCAACGAATCCTTGGGGACGAGAAAGCCCTTGCGAAGTTCGCACAGCTGCTAGTGAAGCCGGTCTACGAGGAGCTCAGAGCGCGAGCCTGACCTTCAAAACGGAAAAAAGCGGAGCCAAGCTCCGCTTTTTTTCATCCAAATCTGCGCTAAGTCATTGATTTAAAACGATTGTGCTGCAGATACTGAATAGCGCGGGCTTCAGGGCAGGGTGATGCGGCTGGCCCAGGACAAGGCTGGGTCGGCCTCATAGTCCGCCACGATCCATGCCCGAGAGGGGTGGTCGGCGGCGTC
>Ga0255194_1000304_pt1 | contig 9767 bp, 10 predicted proteins | sample Miss_Yuk_RepB_8h_FD_183617 | JGI IMG/M metagenome (GOLD analysis project Ga0255194, IMG submission 183617) | Freshwater microbial communities from Mississippi River, Louisiana, United States - Miss_Yuk_RepB_8h | ecosystem: Environmental > Aquatic > Freshwater > River | place: USA: Louisiana... | reverse complement strand
GATAGTGCATCTGACTGGAGCGCGCTTGCTACACCTACTCCGGGGGAGTAATCAGGAGTGTTTTGGCGGCTCTTTGAAATCCGCGAAGAATTGCGCGAGTGAAGAGCCGCCGAACACATACATGAAGACAACGATCGCGAGTGCGCCGAAGAGGCTTGACCCCCCCATAACTAGGAGGAGAATCAGAGGATGGGCACCCTCAAGGATAAGGGAGCCAACGCCGGTAAGAAGTGTAGCGGGGAAGACGCCGACCATCATGTGAATAAGGAGGAACGGAATAAAGGGGAGTTTCGTGAGACCGGCCGCGTAGGTGGCTACTTCTGGCATGGGGGCGAGAAACGCGCGTGTGATTAGGAAGCCTTTTATTGAGCCCATCATCTCCAGTGCTTTGTTCAAGAATTGAGAATCCGCGCCGAGGATTCTTTCCGCGAGGGCGCGTCCCCAGAGCCGACTGATCCAGAACGAGATGGTGCCACCAAGGGCATCGCCGAGAAGCACGAACACCAGTCCCCACCAAAACCCGAACAGAGTCCCTGAAAGAGGGTAGAGCAGAGAGCCAGAAAGCGGAGCGATCACCATCGTGGAAGCCTTTGCGATGACCATTGCGAGCGGTGCCCAGGGTCCCGCTGCCTCGACATACTGCTGGAGAGTTTCTCCGCCAAAGAGCTGAACCAAGACGACGAGAGACAGGAGGGTGAGGACGAGTATGGCGACATTAATCAATGTATCCTTTTTCATGAGTGAGGGAGTGGGAGGCATGGTCGTGTGCTGGCAGGTATTCACGGATGATACCTGCTGAGGCGGCTATCACCAAGCGAGGATTGTACATAAGAGAGCACGTTGCGCGCATACTTGACATATGCTAGCATCCGTAGCGGAACATAGTTCCAAAGTCAACCAAAAAAAGGAGGCGTCAGTGTCGAAGGAAGGAGTACTCTCGACGAGAGAGCTCTTTTCGCTCTACCGTGAAGCGATACGTGCCGGCGAAAGGCTCATGGCTAATAGGGTTTTCGGATACCTTCTCATGCTCGCGCTCGATGGTCATCGGCGTTCGCTTGAGATTGATATCCATACCACTGATCCTGGTGGCTATGAGAAAGACGCCCAACGGCTCGTCGCGGTCTGCGAAACAATCTATGGTGACGAAGTGCGTGTCCCAATGAAGCTGCTCAAACGGCATGTCATTGAGCGCATCTCGATCGTCCGCCGAAGCATCGTCCGCATCGAACCGCGCAAGAAGGTCCCTCGCAGAATAACGCCGCTTACCGCGGCAAAGCTAGAGGAACTGCAGAGGCGCATCGAAAAGCATGTCCCTCAGAGCGGACTCGACGTCTACGATGTCGACTACCAGAGACCGGAGTCGATTCGTATTCTCGTGGACGCCTGATGAGATATGCATTAAGACCTGGTCCCGCGGCGGGGACTGGGTCTTACTTTTTTGTTGGTATACTGCAGCCGTTAGCAGTAGACTATTTTCTTATGGAAGAACATCTCGCAGTACGCACACATGACAAGATGAAAGAAGTTCTCATGAATCCTGCCGGAGAGGGTCCGGCGTCGCATTACTATATGATCAGAGGCGGGAGCGAGATGCGCAACGTCACTGTCTGGGAGGTCGGGACTATTGATGGCGAGTACATTAAGACGTACGGACACTATCATATTGGACAGCTCGACGAGACCTATTGGGTGCTGCTGGGAGAGGGAGTGGTGCTGCAGCAAAAAATGAAAGAAGAACAAGGTGTCCCGCAGCCAGATAAACTAGAACTCTTTAAGGCCATTCGCGTGAAAGCAGGAGACTCCTGCTATATGCCGCCCGGGCACGGGCATTTGGTAGTTAATACCGGAAAGACGTATCTCGTGACTGCGGACGATAGTCCGGTTAATTTCGGGGACAAAGACCCTGTTTCAATGCCAGGGCACGCAGATTACGAAATGGTGAAGAAGATGAAGGGGTTTGCGTATTACGTAGTGGAGCATAATGGTGCACCAGCATTGAAGAAAAATCCGCTGTATACAGAAATCGCACAGGCCGATTTTGGAGGGCTTCCCGTCATCGACTAAAACGGCTTGCGTTCAAATGAGCTCCGTTTCTCAGCCTCTGCAACTATACGTTCCATATACGTGACTGTCTCAACCGGGTATTTTCCGACTGCAGTTTCGTTCGAGAGCATGACTGCGTCGGCGCCTCTGGTGACGGCAAACGCTACGTCAGTGACGTCTGCGCGTGAAGGGCGAGCATTCGTGATCATAGAGGTCATCATTTCCGTCGCGACGATTACCGGCTTTCCTGCGCTACGAGCTTCGGCGATAAGCTCTTCTTCAATGAAGGGGATCTGCTCGAGCGGAACCTCATTTCCTAAGTCGCCGCGCGCGACCATGATACCGTCGGCAGCGGTGAGGATCGCCGCTATATTTGCGAGTGCTACTGAGCGCTCGATCTTCGCAATTATTTTGATGGGGTGGTTTCCAAGAAGTGCACGCAACTCCTCGATGTCGTGCCCATTGCGTACATATGATTGCGCAAAGTACTCGACATTCTCCTCGATCCCGAGGATGACGTCTGCTTTGTCTTCTTCGGTAATGATCGGGCCTTCGCCCACATGATGGTCGCTGCCCGACTGAACGCGTGGACCGGCGAGATCACAGAGAATCGGGACTCTGACACCAAGCTTTTCTGCTTCGGCGCGAATGAGTCGTATGAAATGCCGATGTTCCTCTGCGTCACCCCAGGCAAAATTGAGGCGAGCGACATCGAGACCTGCCGTAATGAGTGCAGACATGACGCCGGGTTCTGCGGAAGAAGGACCGATCGTGGCAACAATGCTCGTAAGAGAGTCTTTCATGAAAGTAGTTCAAGTAATCTTTTATATTTAATAGCGCGCTCGGGAGCCGAGGGGGCACCTGCTTTGAGACCAAATACTCCAAACGCAACGCTGAGATCGCCAAGAAAATCATCCATTGTTTCTCCTGATCGATGCGACACGATACAGTGAACATTCTGTGAGCGCGCCATCGCCATCGCATCCAGTGTTTCCGAGAGTGTTCCGATCTGATTCGGCTTTATGATGACGGCGGAAATTGCGTTCGCCTCAGCGGCAGCTTTGATCGAGCGAGGGTTCGTCGTGGTGAGATCGTCTCCGATGATAGTGAGTGAAGGTAGCGCATGATGCAATTCGGAAAACGCGACCAGTGAATTTTCTTCGAACGGATCTTCGAGAAATTGAACGTTGAACGACTTCGATAACGATGCGTAGAGGCCGAGCAAATCGTCTGATGAATGAGGAACGCCGAGGAGGGCGTACGAACCCTTCTCATAAAAGGAGGACGCGGCCGCGTCGACACCGATGACCACTTGATCGTTGAGGTGAGCAGCATCGATAGCTTCGGCGAGTATCGCAAAGGGTTCCTCAATCGTGCTTACCGGGAAGACGACTCCACCCTCATCACCATGCGCCGGGAGTATATGTTTCTCTGTGAGAATGTCTGCGAGGGCTCGTTCAGTGCGCATTGCGTGTTCGAGTGCCTCGTGCGCATCGAGTGCGAGGGTGACGATTTGATGTTCCTGAATGGGAGAACCACCCGATGCGTGCTTTCCGCCGTTGATGAGATTCACGAACAGGTGTGGCGTCGCTCGCGAAGGGGGAATCGTGGCGAGAGTCTTCAGGTGTTCATGGAGTGGGACAGAATTACTCTGGGCCGCGGCTCGTGCCGTTGCAATCGAAATGCCGATAAGTGAATTTCCGCCTAGGCGCGACTTATGCTCCGTGCCATCAAGCTCGATCATTCGGGCGTCAATCGCGCGCTGATCCTGCGGATCCATACCAATGAGGGCAGGGGCGATCTCTTCGTGTATCGCTCGCACGGCGCTACTCATGGCGCCCTGTGCGTCGCGCAGTTCGCACGCTTCGCGACTTCCTGTCGAAGCCCCGCTCGGCACATCGAAGCTCCCGCTGCCGGCGTCGGTGGTAACTTCTACGCGCAACGTCGGCTTCTTACGAGAATCAAGAATCTCCGTCGCCGAAATAGTTCGAATGGTGCTCATGGTGTAAGAAGAAAGAATAAATCAGAAACGTTGGCTTCGATAGGTCCTGTTTCGATGAGGTCGTCGGTACTTTTCAGAAGAGTGTTCGAGTCGTGGTTGTCGAGATGATACTGAATCGAAAGCTTCTCATGTTCAATTCTATCAAGGGTTGTCTCATCCACGAGGGCTCCTGCGAATCGACTGTTGTCATGGCCGTCAGAGGCGAATGCGCCGAACAGGTGCCCCTTCTCGATATGAGAGAGTGCTTGAAGTGCGGTGTGGCTGCACCTGCCGCCGTTCCCGCCCGAGAGAGGAACCGCAAGTCGTGGCTCTCCGCCAAAGAGCACCACTGAGCGCGTATGTGAGGCGCCCATGAGACACGAGACTACCGTGGCGCTCTTCGCGTAAGGGTCGCACTGAGGCATACGTGCTTCATACCCGAGGGTGCGCGCGCGGTGAGCCATCGCGTGGGTTGCTGTCTCGTTTGATACGAGGAGGATATTGGTAACTTTATCGAAGAACACGGATTCCTTTGGCGTCTCCGTTAAGGTGAACGTTCCAAGCTTATACCGGTCAATGATTGCCTGCGCATCCGCGACAGTAGAGGTGTCTTTATAGGTTGGACCGGAGGCAACTATTGCGGGATTACCGCCCGGCACATCCGAAAAGACAAGACTCACGACCGTTGCCGGAAAAAGCTTCTTCGCGAGCCCCCCTCCTTTCAGAGGGGAGATATGCTTGCGCACGGTGTTCAATTCTTCGATGGTGCCACCGGTGCCAAGAAACGCGCGGTAGAGCTCCTGGCCCTGATCGCACTCTCCTTCATCGGAGCAAAGCATCGCACTCCCCCCACCGCCAACGATCGCGATGACCAGGTCTTTTTCAGTGAGCTTTTCGCCGATACTCATCATATGCTCTGCCGCGCGGAAATTAACGCTTGAAGGGAGCGGGTGAGACCCTTCATAGGTTGTGATGATGTCACATGCGTTACTGGTCATACCCACCACCGCACCCTCGGTGATATAGCCCTGGAGCGCATGCTCGATAGCATGTGCGGCGGTGCACGCGACTTTCCCGCACCCCACTACATATACGCGATCAAAGTGATTAAGATCGATCACGTGTTCACGCTCATGATCGAGATTGTAGGTCGGATTGATGTGCAGTTTACCGTTAATGACCTTTACGCTCGATAAAATGACATGCTCAGTGTCTATTGCTGCGTAGGCGGCTTCGATGAGAGAAAGTGCGTCACGCCGGAGCGGCGTTCGCGCAAGAGAGGCGGCATTCTTAACGACATGACTCATGCGGGGATAGTGTTCTGAGGTGTTCCTCCAATAAAGGAAGCAATGTTCTGAGCAGTTGTAGATGCGATCTCATGTTTTGCTTCGCGGGTATTGAACGCGATGTGCGGCGTTACGATGACATTAGGCATATCAACGAGCGCGTGTGCAGCAACAAGTTCTTCGAAATCAGTCACTGGGTGACTGCCCGTAAGAAGTGACATTTCGTCGAACAGTGCCTTTTCTCCTTCAATGACATCGAGTCCTGCGCTACCGAGGACTCCCGCGTTGAGGGCTTCTACGAGCGCGCGGGTTTCGATAAGCCCGCCACGGGCGGTATTAATGAGCATGCTGCCGCGCTTGAATCGCGCCAGGATTTGCGCGTTAATCATGTGTTTCGTTGCTGGCATGAGAGGCACATGGAGCGAGACAATATCGGACTGTGCGACCGTTTCGTCCAGTGAAAAATAGGAGCAGCCAATCTCTTGGGCGAATGCGTCATCGTGGAATGTATCGCAGAGGAGGACATTCATATTGAACCCCTTGGCAATGCGTGCCATGTTTTTGCCGATCTTTCCGGTGCCCACAACACCAATCGTTTTTCCCGAGAGATCGAAACCCTCGAAGCGCTTTACGTCGACACTTCCTTCAGAGCGCAGGAGATCATACGCAGCATACGCTTTGCGAGAGAGTGCGAGGATGAGCGCGAAGGCGAACTCAGCAACAGTGCGCGTGCCATACGATGGTACGTACACAACGGCGATGCCGCGCTCCTTTGCAGCCTCTTTGTCGATATGATCGAAGCCCATAGAGCGAGTGGCGATGCACTTGAGGTTTGGCATCGTCTCGATCATGGCGCGCGAGACGGTCGATGACACGAAGACCGAAAGTACCTCGGCATCTTTCATGTCGTCCTGTGGTGTGGTGAGGGAAGTGTCGAGGAATCGAATGTCGTTACCGGCTAATACCTCATTGTAGAGAGTCTGCTCCTCCGGTTCGGTCGCATCAAAAAGTATTTTCATGGAGGCAGTATAACAAATGTGTGCGCTATACTAGGCAGGCATGAGTAGACAGAATCCGTTTCCGGAAGGATTTTTGTGGGGTGCCTCGACGGCCGCCTATCAAGTTGAAGGTGGTATCGATGACGTAGACTGGGCTCAGGCAGCTCGCGAGGGGAAGGTGCCGCCTGCGGGCGCGGCCTGCGAGTTCTACACACGGTATGCCTCAGATTACGATCTTGCGCAGTCGCTTGGGATGAACGCCCAGCGCCTTTCTATTGAATGGGCGCGTATCGAGCCGCAAGAGGGGCGTTTCGATATCAACGCAATAGCTCATTATCGTGACATGATCGGCGCGCTCAGAGAGCGCGGCATGGAACCATTCATCAATTTGTGGCACTTTACGCTGCCTACCTGGTTCTCTGATCGTGGAGGATTCTTTGATGGGCGCGCGAGCGAGACATTTGCACGGTACTGCGCTCATGTTGTTGAGAAACTCGGCGGCGACGCGCGTATGTGGCTCACGATTAACGAGCCGATGGTGTACTCCGGTGTGGGTTTCCTGCGAGGGGAGTGGCCGCCGTTCCACAAGAAGGATTTTGTGGGATTCTTGCGGATGATCGACGCACTTGCCCACGCACACAATCTCGCCTACACAGAGATGAAGAAGGTGATGCCCGACGTGAAGATCGGCATAGCAAAAAACAACATCTACTATGAAGCAGACCACAATCCTTTCAATATAGTTGCGGCAATGGGAATGAATTGGTTCTGGAACGAACGTTTCCTTAATAAAATTGCGCGTCACCAAGACTTTATCGGACTCAATCATTATCGGTGGCGTAAATTTGGATTGACCGCTGAGGAGCAAAAAGGGGTTGTCTATTCAGATTTTGGTTGGGAGGTGCATTCCGAGTCGCTCTACCATTGTCTTCGTGGTCTCAAGAAATATCACTTACCGGTCTACGTCACCGAGCATGGCGTTGCAGATGAGAAAGACGTATTGCGTCCTCTGGTACTCCGTAACGCGGTAAGATCCATGCGTCGCGCCCGAGAAGAAGGTGTTGAGGTGAAAGGATATTTCCACTGGTCGCTTCTCGATAACTACGAGTGGGCGCAAGGGTATACGAAGAAGTTCGGTCTCATCGCCGTGGATTTCGAGACTCAGGTGCGCACAATGAGACCTTCAGCGGACGTGTATAAGGAGATCATCACGCGGAATGGTTTGCTAGAATGAGTCGGTGACCCTGTGGCTGACATTGGCGGTATGCGGGCAGCTTTTGACTGCGCTCTCTGTTCTTATTGATAGGCATATTGTGGTGCGCGCGCCTCATATCGGAAAGCCCATCGTATACGCCTTCTATGTGAGCGTCCTCTCCGGATTCGTGATCGTTCTCGCACCCCTCGGTATCATTTCGCTCCCCAATACACACGTCATGACGCTCTCGCTTATCTACGCGGGCGCGTTCCTTGCTGCGATCTATTTCCTCTATTCGTCGCTTACGGTCTCACGTGCATCCGATGCGGCGCCGGTTATCGGATCGGTGTCGACCATCGCGACGCTGATTCTCGCGGGTTTGTTTCTTGATGACGATGTCACCGCGTTTCTCATGTTCCCCGTACTGATGCTTGCGGCGGGAACGGGTCTTATCTCGCATTTCCACTTTACGCGGCAGGCGCTCATCTACACGCTCGCATCTGGTCTTGCGTTCGGGAGCTCTGTCTTTGCGTTCAAACTGGTCGTCCTCGAAGTCTCGTTTCTAGATGGTTTTTTCTGGACACGAATGATGAGTGTGGTTGCAGCTCTTTTACTCCTCGTCGTACCGCAATTCCGAAAGCAAATTCTGCACGGCGGCATGCGCGCATCGCACACGTCTAAGTTCCTTGTCATCGGCAATAAGATGATCGGGAGCGTCGCAAGCGTATTCTCGACGCTCGCCATTAGTCTCGGGAGCGTTACCATCGTCAACGCACTTTCCGGTCTCCAGTTCGCGTTCCTCTATCTCTTTGCACTGCTCTTCGCCAAAGGCATGCCTCCCGCGACGGAAAAGAGTCGCACGCACGGTCACGGGGGATGGCAGACAGGGTTCGGAGTCGCGCTCATCATGGGAGGCTTAGCCCTTCTGTATCTTCATTCGGGTGTCCTATGAAGAAGGTTGTGATTGCTGCGGGAGCAGTCTTCTTGACGCTCATTATTGCGGGTGTGGCGCTCATGCAGCGCCCTATACCCGATTCAATCATCTATGGAGTAACCTTTAGTGCGCAGCATGCGACGGAGATCGGTCTCGATTGGCGTGAGGTGTATATTGCGACGCTCGATGAGCTGGGCGTGCGACACTTGCGCATCCCCGCCTACTGGACTCAGATCGAGCCGACACAAGATGCCTACTCGTGGGAATCTCTTGATTTTCAGATCGCGGAAGCTGAGAAGCGTGATGCGTCGGTGATTCTTGCCGTAGGGAGGCGACTCCCACGATGGCCTGAATGCCATGTGCCTGAGTGGGCGAAAGAATTATCGTGGCAAGAACAACAGCAAGAGATCCTTGCTCAGATCGAGGCCACGGTACTGCGGTATCGCGAAAGTCCGGCGGTGGCGTATTGGCAGGTTGAGAATGAGCCCTTCCTTACGGCGTTTGCGAACGAACATTGCGGCTGGCTCGACGAAGATTTCCTTGATAGGGAGATAGCTTTGGTACGTGGCCTTGATTCACGCTCGATAATTCTTACAGACGGTGGGAACTTTGGGGCGTGGTTCGGTGCGTATCGGCGTGCGGACATGTTTGGCACGAGCATGTATCTATATTTCTGGCGCCCAGAGGTCGGTGCCTTTCGCACAATCCTCCCGGTCGCATACTACCGCGCGAAGACAAATCTCGTTTCGCTGCTTCTCGGAAAGAAGCCCGTGTTTCTCAGTGAGTTATCGCTTGAGCCGTGGCTTGCAGCCGATATTAACGACGTGCCAATGGTCGAACAAGAAGAGCGTATGAGTCTTGAGAAGATGGATGAGATTATCGCGTATGCCGCCCGTTCGAGCTATGGTCTTCAATACGTATGGGGCGTGGAGTGGTGGTTTTGGATGAAAGAGCGAGGGAACGTAGTCTACTGGAACAAGGCAAAAGAATTTTTTCGTGACTAAGAGGTGACCGTGCTACACTTTTTTCATGGATGATATACATATTGTGTTTGATATTGGAGGAACGAAGATGCGTGTTGCGGCCGCTTCGGCAGAGACGCTTGAGGAGCCCCTGAAGGTGAGTACACCCGCAGACCCGAAAGTGGCGATTGCTGAACTTGCGCGCATGGCACAAGAAGCAGCGAAGGGTAGGCGTATTGCGGGTGCTGCAGGAGGCTCGCGCTGGATCATCTCGAACGGCATCTTTATGCCGGGAGATCCTGCGCTCCCAGGGTGGGGGCGCTTTCCTCTCGTTCCGGAAATGGAGTCGGCGTTTGGTGCTTCGATTA
>Ga0255194_1000292_pt1 | contig 9944 bp, 12 predicted proteins | sample Miss_Yuk_RepB_8h_FD_183617 | JGI IMG/M metagenome (GOLD analysis project Ga0255194, IMG submission 183617) | Freshwater microbial communities from Mississippi River, Louisiana, United States - Miss_Yuk_RepB_8h | ecosystem: Environmental > Aquatic > Freshwater > River | place: USA: Louisiana... | reverse complement strand
ACTGTGGCCCAATTGTTGGGCGACCTCAGCCAAGATTGTGCTCGGTTTGCCATCGACCTCAATGGTGAATTCGAGTGCGCGATTGAGTTCGGGCAGGCTGCCGCGGGGAAACTCGACGTCAATCACCGGGCCGGCGATCGCCACCACGCGACCTTCACTGGTCTTGGTGTTGCTCATCGTTGCTGTCATGGTTGCTCCTTTGGTGCGATTCGTTATGCGCTGACCATGTCGTCAGCGGGTTTGAGAGCTTCGGCACCACCGACGATTTCCATAATCTCGGTGGTGATTGAGTCTTGTCGTGCGCGGTTCATCGTGCGCGAGAGGCTCTTGATCAGTTCTTCTGCGTTGTCGGTGGCCGACTTCATCGCACGCTGGCGGAATGCATGCTCGCTTGCGGCTGCGTTCAACAAGGCTGCATAGACACGGGCTTCCACATAGCGCGGAAGCAACGAACCGAGGATGTCTTCAGCGCTTGGCTCAAATTCATAGGCGCTGGTGCCGGTTTCTGGTTTGCCGTCGCCACCTTCAACCACCGCACGCTCAAGTGGAATCAACGGCCGTCGCACCACTTCTTGCGTGCCAGCCGAGACGAAACGTGTGTAGACGAGTTCGACGCGATCGACCTCGCCCTTTACGAACAAGTCGGTCACGTACTGGCCAATAGCTTTGGCGTTCTCATATCTTGGCGCATCGGAAAAACCAGCGAAACCCTTGCGCAGCGAGTAACCGCGGAACTTGAAGTAGCTCTCAGCCTTACGTCCGACAGGAACGATGGCGTACTGCTTGCCGGCGACTACATCGGCTTTCACTTCACCTTCAGTAGCCCGCAATACACCGGCGTTGTAACCGCCACAGAGACCACGGTCGGCTGTGATCGCGATGTAGCACGTGGTCTTCTCCACTTCGCGCGGCTTCATAAAGATCGATTCCGAACCAGAACCGCCCGCGGCGAGATCTTTCACCACATTGGTGATGATTTCGCTATAGGGCACGGCGGCATAGACGCGCTGCTGGGCTTTCACGATGCGTGATGCTGCGATCAGTTCCATGGCGCGGGTGATCTTCTTCGTTGCCTGAACGGAGCGAATCCGTCCACGAAGAATACGTTCTTGACCGCCAGCCATCTCGCGTGCTTACTCCGTTGCCAGCGTCTTCTTGCTCGCCGCCTCGCCGACTTCACCGGCTGAGGACTTGGTCGGGTCGGCGGAGGCGCCGCCCACGGGAGTCACGACAAATGACTTCTTGAACGCCGCGACGATGTCGCCCAGATCCTTGGGCACGTCGGCTTTCGGGTTCTGGCGAATGCCGGCCAGCATGCTTCCATGGCGCGAACGGCAGTGCTCAAGCAACTCTTGCTCGAAGCGTCGCACGTCACCAACGGGCAGATCGTCGAGGTAACCCTTGGTGCCCGAGAAAATCGATACAACTTGTTCTTCGACCGGCATCGGGCTGTTCAGCGGCTGCTTCAGCAACTCAACCAGGCGATAACCACGCTCAAGTTGCGCCTTGGAAATCGCGTCGAGTTCTGAACCAAACGTTGCGAATGCTTCAAGTTCGCGGAACTGTGCGAGATCCAACTTCAAAGTGCCCGAAACGCTCTTCATCGCTTTGATCTGCGCCGCACCACCCACGCGGCTTACCGAGATGCCCACGTCAACAGCCGGACGTACGCCTGATTTGAAAAGGCTGTCCTGCAGATACACCTGACCATCGGTGATCGAGATCACGTTGGTGGGGATGTACGCCGACACGTCGCCGGCCTTGGTCTCGATCACTGGCAGCGCCGTGAGTGAACCGGCACCCTTTTCGTCGCTCAACTTGGCAGCGCGCTCGAGCAGACGGCTATGCAGATAAAACACGTCACCCGGATACGCCTCGCGACCCGGCGGACGACGCAGCAAGAGCGAAATCTGGCGATACGCCTCGGCCTGCTTCGAAAGGTCGTCGTAAACGATTAACGCGTGCTCACCCTTCTCCATCCAGTGCTGACCCATTGCACAACCGCCGTAGGGCGCTAGGTATTTGAACGGTGCGGGGTCGCTCGCAGGTGCAGCGACAACGACGGTGTATTCCATCGCCCCGTATTGACGCAACACTTCCACCGTCTGCGCGACAGTCGAGCCCTTCTGCCCCACCGCCACATAGATGCACTTCACGCCGAGACCTTTTTGATTGAGGATCGTGTCAATCGCGACGGTCGTCTTGCCCGTCTTGCGGTCGCCGATGATGAGTTCGCGTTGACCACGACCAATTGGCGTCATCGCGTCGATGGCCTTGATGCCCGTCTGCAACGGCTCGTGCACGGGCTTGCGACCCATGATGCCGGGTGCCTGCACTTCTACGCGACGGAGCTGTGCGCCAACGATGTCACCCTTGCCGTCGATCGGGGTACCCAGCGCGTTGACCACGCGCCCGAGCATCGCGTCGCCGACTGGCACCGACAAGATGCGGCCAGTCGCCTTGACAGTCTGTTGTTCTTCAATGGCATCTGAGTCGCCGAGCACGACGACGCCGATCGACTCTTCATCGAGGTTGAGCGCTAGACCCACGGTGCCGTCTTCAAACTCAAGCAACTCGTTGACCGCACAGTCGGGCAGACCGCTGACGCGCGCAATGCCGTCGCCGATTTCGGCGACGCGACCGACGGTACGGGCTTCGACCGACGGCGTGTAGCCGTCGAGCCCCTTGGAAATCGCTGCTGCGATATCTGCGGCAGAGAGAGTGAGTTCGGACATGGTGGTTTCCTTTCGAATGACGGCCTAGAGACGGGCCTTAACTTGGTCGAGTCGGGTGCGCACAGAGTCATCGATCACGTCATCGCCAACGGTGGCGACGACGCCACCAATCACGCTCGGATCGACTACGACTTTCAAATTCACGCGCTTGCCGGTGGCTTTGGCGAGAGCGTCAACCAGGCGAGTCTTCTGTGCATCGCTCAAGGCAACCGCGGTGCGAACCTCGGCAACTTCAAGTTGCTTCTCGCTTGACGCGCGCTTCACGAGGGCATCGGCGACCTGCGGCAAAAGCGAAACATGACCGGTGCCGACCAACATCGAGGCCAGTTGTACGGTCACGTTGTGGGCCTTGCCGCCAAGCAGTTGCTCGACGATCTTTTGACGACGCTCAATGGGTAACGAAGTGTCGCCCAACGAGCCGCGCAGGGCTTCGTTGGTTTCGTAGGCGCGAGCGAGACGGAACATTTCGTCTTCGACCGTTGCCAACACGTCATTGGCGACGGCAATCTCGAACATTGCGGTGACGTAAGCAGTGATCTGCTGAGAGCTCATCGGCCAGCACCCACCTTGGCAATGAAGCCATCAATCAGTTCTTGTTGAGTTCGCTCGTCTAATGCAGCGCGAACGGCGTCGGTGGTCGCTGCGGCCGACAGTCGGGCAATCTCGGCACGCAGCTCGTCACCCGAGCGGGCGCGAGCAGCTTCGATTTCCGCAGTTGCTCGGGCCTCAATGTCGGCGACTTCGGCAGCAATGCGGGCTCGGCCTTCTGCAAGCACTGCCGCCGCCTGCGCATCTGCCTCGGCAAGTATGCGCGCTCGTTCACTGGCAACGTCTCCAAGGGCGGTGCGAATATTGGCCGCATCACTCTCGGCTTGTTTCTGTGCCGCTGCTGCATCATCGAGTTCTTTCTGAATTTTCGCTGTCCGGGCCTCAAGCGCCTTCTTCGCTGCCGGCCAACCAAACCGATACAGCGTGTAGAAGATGATGAGCGATGCAAGACCGCCGTAAATGAGTTCGCCGGGCTTCGGCAGCAACCAGTTCAGCGACTGAGTGGGGTCGTCGTACTCCTTGGCGAAGATGATCGAAAGAATCATGAACGGCCTCCGCTCATGGTCGCATCAACGGCACGCTTCACAACCGCGGCGTCGGGTGACTTACCGAGCACCAGCTGCGCAGCACGTGACGTGACGTTGCCAACAGCAGCCGCCACTTCTCCGCGAGCGGCAGTCCGCGCAGTCTCGAGCGACTTGTCGGCATCGGCGCGCTTGGCGGCGATGCGAGCGTTCGCTTCGGCGACCTTCGCCTGACGCTCAGAGTCGAGCGTCTGGCGGGCCTTCTCGACTCGCCCAGCGGCCTCAGCACGCACTTCGGCAATTGCTGCCTCATACGCCGCAACGTCGCTCTGCGCAGCAGAGCGCGTGGCTTGCGCCGACTCGTGTCCGTCGCGAATCATTCCGTAGCGGGCCTCCATGCCCTTTCGCACCTTCGGCACGAGGAACACCCGCATCACGAAGAGGAACACGAGAAAGGTTCCCGCGCCCCAGAACAGTTCCTTCCCTTCCGGGGCGATGGGGTTTGGTCCCATGTCCTCGGCGGCGAGAAGGATGGTCGAAAGCAGCATGGTCGTCAGCGTCTTTGACTAGGCGAACTTGAGCAAGATGAAGGCGACGAAGCCGATCAACGCGAGCGCTTCAGTGAACGCCACGCCGAGGAACATCGTCGTGCGAACCATGCCGGCTGCTTCAGGCTGACGGGCCATCGACTCGATGGCCTTGCCGAAGATGATGCCGATGCCGATGCCTGGTCCGATTGCAGCGAGACCGTAGGCGTAGCCGGCCGATGCGGCGGCGGCGGTGGCCTTCGCAGCTGCCGGGTCGGCGACTGCGTCGCCCGCCTCGGCCGCGATGCGGGCGATTGTTGCTAGTGCTTCCATTGCTGTTATCTCCTTGTTGGTTGGTTGGTATTCGTTTCTGGATTAATGCTCGGCATGCGATGCCATGTTGATGTACACGGCGGTCAACGTGGTGAAAATGTAGGCCTGCAAGAAGGCGACGAGCACTTCAAAGACGGTGAGGAAGAGCAGCACCGCGAACGGAAGCACTCCAACCGGAATGAGGATCCGGTCGCGTGCCTGGAAAAGCGCCTCGGAGAGCAACGCGAAGATTGCCAGCAGAAGGTGGCCGGCCAACATGTTGGCGAAAAGTCGCACCGCCAACGAAAACGGCCGCACGATGAACGTGGAGATCAATTCGATCGGCGTGACCAAGATGTAGAGCGCCTTCGGCACCCCGGGCGGGAAGAGCACCGACTTGAAGTACCCGATCGGACCCTGGTGTTTGATGCCGGTGACGTTGTAGACCACCCACACCATCAATGCCATGAATGCAGGAATTCCCATGCGTGCCGTCGCCGGCATCTGGATGAACGGGATGATGCCCGGCACGTTGCACAGATAGATGAAGATGAACATCGACAAGAGGAAAGGAGTCCAGGCGAGACCCGATGGTCCCATCGTTTGCATGATGATCTGCTTTTCGATGAACTCGATCAACGTCTCGGCAAGATTGCGCGCGCCTTTCGGAGCCTTCTTCGGATCTCTCCGCGCGGCGGCGAGGAAAATGCCGATACCGATGAGTGCTGAGGCAAAGCCGATGAGCACCACCTTGTTGATGGTGGGTGCCACATCGCGCCAACGCAACAACATGTTGATCGGCGGAAACTCAAAGGCCAAGAGCGAAAGTTGATTCATGCGCTAGCACTTTCTTTCGAGAGATTGTCGGTGGAGACGGTAGTAGACGACGAGGCATCCGGACGTAAGCCAGGGAATGCCAAGGTCGCCGAGACGTAGCGCATTTCCCAGAAGAGCAGGCCGAGGTGGGTCACGATCAGCGTGAGTCCGAGGGCGACGAGGTCAACCCACGGTTCGTTGCGCACCAGCATGACGGCGAGTGCCACGATGCCGAGTCGCAAGATGTACCCAAAGAGCGTCGCCGCCATCATCAGCGCATACGAGATGCGCGCAGTTGTGGCAACCAGACCGGCGGCAATCATGAAGTTGCACAAGACGAGCCCGAGACCGTATGCGCTCGACCACGCGCCGGCATCGCCCCAGATCAACCACGATGCGCCAATCAAGACGGGTGCGGCAATCAAACCGCGCTTGACAATGTCGCGCGTGATCTCTGCCTCGGGCGACGGCCCGGTGTCGCGCATCGCGAGCACCGACGGATTCACGTTGTTGTTCATCGCGCCCGTGCCGTTTCGCGCCGCTCGGCTTCAAGTTGCGACATTTGCGCGTTGTACACGTAGTAAAGCTTCACGAACTGCGCCACCAGGGCGACGACGACGAACACAATCATGAAGAGCGGAGTCGTCTCCACGCGCCGATCAATGAACCAACCGAGGACGAAGAACACCAGCGCGGTGCCCGCAATCTCCATTCCTCTGCTGAGTGAGTCGGGCTGCGCTGGCACTGATGACACCTTTGTTGATGAACGTAGAGTTCGGCTCACGAGGCTTGTGAACCGTAGAACAATCTAGGCGTGCGGCTCGTTTCCGACCAAATCCGCTTCGTGAACTTGTGCGTCGTGACGTCGAATTCGTGGGTGCAATACCGTGAACACACTCAACGCACTGCCCACGATGAGGAAAATCACCAACGCTGAACCCGTGCTGTAGAGCGCTGAAAACAACACGACCGTCGAGAGCAGAGCGGCCCAGCCCCACAGAATCACGACCGAACGTCGCGGGCCGTGACCCAACTGAATCAAGCGATGATGCAAGTGACCCATGTCTGCTTGGGTGAAACTGCGACCGCTGGCGGTGCGGCGGATGATCGCAAAGAGCACGTCGACAATCGGCACGGCGAGCACCAACAGCGAGATGAAAATCGGCGCCAAAAAGAAATACGTCTGACCATTCGCCGATTGCGTGTCAGGGTCGGCACGTCCTCCGACCACGCTCGTGGCCACTGCCATGAGCAGACCGAGCAAGAGCGAACCACTATCCCCCATGAAGATACGCGCGGGGTTGAAGTTAAACGGCAGGAATCCGATGCATACGCCGACGGCGATGATCGCCACGAGCGGCCCAATGTTCGGCTGAGGTAAGAGATTGCCCTCCGCGAGATCGCGCGAATAAATGAAGAACGCCGCTGCGCCAATCGCCACGATGCCGGCGGCCAATCCGTCGAGACCATCGATCAAGTTGATGGCCTGCGTCATGCCGAGCAGCCAGAACACCGTGAAGAGCGGCACCCAGTCACCCGACAACACGAACACGTCGAGAAACGGCACACGGAACTGAAACATCGTCACGCCAAACCACACGAGCGCAACGGCAGCCACAACTACACCGGTCACCTTCGCGGGCGGTGAGATATCACGAATGTCGTCGAGAATGCCGAGCGCAAAGATGATTGCACTTGCGACCACTACCCCGATGATCTCCGTGCTGTCTTGAAAGAGCTGGTCAAAGTCACCGATGAGACTCGCGCCGACAATCGCCGCGAGAATGCCAATGAACATGCTGATGCCACCCACATCGGGTGTCGGCACGGGGTGCATTCTGCGCTCGTCAGGTGTCGCCTGCCAGCCGTGCGCACGCGCAAAACGAATGACCGCTGGCAGGCTCGCAGCAGTTGCGACTGCAGCAATAAGCCCGACCAAGAGGTACGAGCGAAGGGAAATCATCGATAGGCGGGAAACGCCGCACACAACGCCGCCACCTTGGCGCGCACGTCTGCGACAATGGCCGGGTCGTTGCGACCTTTCAGGGTGGTGACGATGAAGTCGGCGATGGTTGACATCTCACCCTCACGCATGCCCTGCGTGGTCACCGACGGCGTGCCAATTCGCACGCCCGAGGTAACGAATGGGCTGCGAGGGTCATTGGGCACGGTGTTCTTGTTCAACGTGATGCCGGCCATATCGAGCACGGCCTGAGCTTCTTTGCCGGTGAGGTTCGCGTCGAATGGTCGCAAGTCGACCACCATCATGTGCGTATCGGTGCCACCTGAGACCAGCCGGAACCCGCGAATCGCGAGCGCCTCGGCAAGTGCCGCCGCATTCTTCACGATTTGGTGTGCATATTCGCGAAACTCAGGCTGCAGCGCCTCAAAAAACGCGACGGCCTTGGCTGCGACTGCATGCTCGAGCGGTCCACCTTGTTGACCTGGAAACACCGCCTTGTCGATCGCCTGTGCATGTTGCTTGGTTGACAGAATGCAGCCACCGCGTGGGCCACGCAGTGTCTTGTGTGTGGTGAAGGTGACCACATCTGCGAACGGCACGGGATTGGGGTGCGCTCCGCCCGCGACCAGGCCGGCCAGGTGGGCAATGTCGAACATCATGTAGGCGCCGACTTCGTCGGCAATCTTCTTGAAGGGCTCTGGTTCGATGCGTCGCGGATAACTGGTGGTACCAGCCACGATCATGCGCGGGCGGTGCTCGTGGGCCAGCCGACGCACTTCGTCAAAATCGATTCGCTCGTCGTTGACGCCCACCTTGTATGAGCGGAAGTCGTAGAAGATGCCGCTCGCATTTACCGGCGAGCCGTGCGTCAGATGGCCACCGTGGTCAAGGCTCAGCCCGAGCACAACATCACCAGGCTTGAGCATCGCCTGATACACCGCCATATTCGCACTCGCACCCGAGTGCGGTTGCACGTTGGCGTGATCGGCGCCAAACAGTTGCTTCACGCGGTCGATGGCAAGTGCTTCAATCTCGTCGACCACAGCGTTGCCGCCGTAATACCGCTTGCCCGGATATCCCTCGCTGTATTTGTTGGTGAGCACCGAACCTGTTGCCCGCATCACTGCCGGTGAGGTGAAGTTTTCACTCGCGATTAACTGCAGTCCAGTCGTCTGACGGGTGCGCTCTTTTTCGATGAGTGCTTCAACCTGTGAATCGGGCTTGGAGTCAGACGGAAATGGCATGGGACCTAGCTTTCGTGAAGCGCAGATTCTTCGGCTTCAATATCCGACAATTGTCCCACACGGCGCGCGTGTCTTCCGCCCTCAAATGGTGTTTCGAGAAATTTCTTGACGATTTGTTCAGCAAGTTCGGGTGTCACAACACGACCACCCATCGACAACACGTTGGCGTCGTTGTGCGAACGCGCCATCTCTGCCAACCACAGGTCATTACACAATGCCGCACGTATGCCGCGCACCTTGTTGGCGGCAATCTGCTCGCCTTGACCGCTGCCGCCGAGCACTATGCCAACATCGGCCTTGGCATCGCGCACGGCCCGTGCTGCTGCTGCACACAGGTGCGGATAGTCGGTGGCTTCGGTCGAATGTGTGCCGTAGTCCTCGACGCGATAACCCTGCGATTCGAGCAATGCAATGAGGTACGACTTGAGTTCGAAACCTGCATGATCGGAGGCGATGGCAATGCGTTTAGCCCCGACGCGACTCATTGAGCGCCAGCCTACGGCTCAACGCTGCGTCGCTGCGTAGCGTTGGCGACATGTCACTCGACCCGCGCACGCCGGTGCTGATTGGCGCGGGTCAAGCGCTCGACCGCGACACCCAGCCTGCGACAGCCAAACACCCGGTTGCGCTCATGGCTGAGGCGGTCACTGCAGCGTTCAGTGACGCTGCCATCGCCGCCCCGACGCAGGTCGACTCGGTGCGCGTTGTGCGTTTGCTGTCGTGGAAGTACACGAATACCGCTCATGCGCTGGCATCAGCCTGCGGCATCACCGCGAAGCAATACGGCACGACACCGCACGGTGGCAACATGCCGCAGTCGCTGGTGAACCTCACCGCTCGGCAGATTGCCGCCGGCGAGGTCGAACTCGTGGTGCTGGCCGGCGGCGAATGTGCGCGCACACGCTCGGTAGTGAAAGACGCAAGTGCTCTGCCGTGGCCTGACCCGAACACCAAGACGACTGATACCGAACGTGTGCCTGCAGCTGAGAACATCGTCGACGATCTCGCTTTGCTTAACGACGAAGAGCAGCGCCTCGGCATCATGCTGCCGGTGCAGCACTACCCGATGTTCGAATCAGCGCTTCGTGCCGCAGCAGGCCGCAGTGTGACCAGTCACGAACGTCGCATCGCCGAGTTGTGGTCGCGCTTCAGCGCTGTTGCTGCTAGCAACCCCTACGCGTGGCTGCAAACTCCGCTGTCTGCAGACCAAGTGCTCACTGTTTCACCCGACAATCGCATGATCGGTCTGCCGTACCGCAAGGTGATGAACTCAA
>Ga0255194_1000271_pt1 | contig 10328 bp, 9 predicted proteins | sample Miss_Yuk_RepB_8h_FD_183617 | JGI IMG/M metagenome (GOLD analysis project Ga0255194, IMG submission 183617) | Freshwater microbial communities from Mississippi River, Louisiana, United States - Miss_Yuk_RepB_8h | ecosystem: Environmental > Aquatic > Freshwater > River | place: USA: Louisiana... | reverse complement strand
CAAGAGCCTGGCACGCCGCAGCGCCCAGACCGCCCTGTGGCGCATCACCCACGCCATGCTGCGCTGGATGGCGCCCTTCCTGTCCTTCACCGCCGAAGAAGCCTGGAAGAGCTTTGGCGCATCGCCGTCCATCTTCTTCGAGACCTTCAGCGATCTGGGTACGCCCGACGCTGCGCTGCTGTCCAAATGGAACCGCATCCGCGCCATCCGCGACACCGTCAACAAGGACATCGAAGCCGTGCGCGCCGAAGGCAAGGTGGGCGCCTCGCTGCAGGCCAACATCACCGTGACCGCACCCGCCGAAGACCATGCACTGCTGGCCAGCCTGGGCAATGACCTGAAGTTCGTGTTCATCACGTCCAAGGTCACGCTGCTGGCCGGTGACGCGCTGGGCGCGAACATCAAGGTCGATGTGGCCGTGAGCGAAGCCACCAAGTGCGAGCGTTGCTGGCACTACGCCGACGACGTCGGCCACGACGCCGCACACCCCACCCTGTGCGGCCGCTGCACCAGCAACCTGTACGGCGCGGGCGAAGCCCGCACGGTGGCCTGACCGCCATGGCCAAGGGCAAAGGCGCACGCGCCGCCAGTGGCTGGCTGCTGTGGATCGGCATCGCCGCGCTGATCGTGGTGGTTGACCAGTTCACCAAGGTGCTGATCCTGGGCAGCTTTCAGTACGGCGAAAGCCTGACCCTCACCTCGTACTTCAACCTGGTGCGGGTGCACAACCTGGGCGCAGCGTTCTCCTTTCTGTCCAATGCGGGCGGCTGGCAGCGCTGGTTCTTCACCGGCATCGGCATCGCAGCGACGCTCTTCATGGTCTGGATGTTGCGCTCGCACGCCGGCCAGCGCCTGTTCAGTTCGGCCATCAGCTTCATCCTGGGTGGCGCAGTCGGCAACGTCATCGACCGCCTGCTGCACGGCTATGTGGTGGACTTCCTGGACTTCCACTGGGCCTTTCTGGACGGCATCTTCCATGGCGGGCACTTCCCGGCCTTCAACGTGGCCGATTGCGCCATCACGCTGGGCGCGGGCCTGCTGATCCTCGACGAGCTGCTGCGCGTGCGTCGCGGACGCTGAACGGTTAAGCTCTCGATCCTGAATTCCTGACAACGGAGACACCCCATGCCCGGCTTGCTGCCCCACATTGACCCCGATGGCCTGCTCGAGTTCTCGGTGGTCTACACCGACCGCGCGCTCAACCACATGTCCAAGCGCTTTGCCGGCGTGATGACCGACATCTCGCGCATGCTCAAGCACGTCTACAAGGCGCACTCGGTGGCGCTGGTGCCGGGCAGCGGCACCTTTGGCATGGAGTCGGTCGCGCGCCAGTTCGCCACCGGACAGCATGTCATGGTGATCCGCAACGGCTGGTTCAGCTTCCGCTGGACGCAGATCTTCGACATGGGCCAGATCCCGAAAAGCCACACGGTGCTCAAGGCCCGCCGCGTCAGCGATGCGCCCCAGGCCGCCTGGACACCCGCCCCGATTGCCGAAGTGACGGCCGCGATTGCGCAAGAAAAGCCCGCCGTGGTCTTTGCACCGCACGTGGAAACCGCGGCCGGCATGATCCTGCCCGACGACTACCTCAAGGCCGTGGCCGACGCGGTGCATGCTGTGGGCGGCCTGTTCGTGCTCGACTGCATCGCGTCCGGCGCCATGTGGGTCGACATGCAGGCCACCGGCGTGGACCTGCTGATCAGCGCGCCGCAAAAGGGCTGGAGCAGCTCGCCCTGCTGCGCCATGGTGATGATGAGTGAGCGTGCCCGCAAGGCCATCGACAGCACGACCAGCACCACCTTTGCGATGGATCTGAAGAAGTGGCTGCAGGTGATGGAGACCTACGAGGGTGGCGCCCACATGTACCACACCACCCTGCCCACCGACGCGCTGCAGCGTCTGCAGCAGGCCATGCTGGAGACCGAAGCCTACGGCTTTGCCAAGGTGCAAGAAGAGCAAATGGTCCTGGGTCGGGCAGTGCGTGCGCTGCTGCGCGAATATGGCTTTGCCAGCGTAGCCGCACCGGGCTTCGAAGCACCGGGTGTGGTGGTGAGCTACACGACCGACCCTGACATCCAGAACAGCAAGAAGTTTCTCGCCCAAGGTCTGCAAACCGCTGCAGGGGTGCCGCTGCAGTGCGATGAGCCCGCCGATTTCTGCACCTTCCGCATCGGCCTCTTTGGCCTGGAGAAATGGCACAACGTGCCGCGCACCCTGCAACACTTGCGCCAGGCACTGGAGACAGTGGCCCCCAAGGCCGCACAGCCTGCCTGAACGGCATCGCGGTACGCCAAAGCACTGAACCCATCAGGCGCTTTGCCTACATTGACTTTCCTCCCCGAGCGGGGTGTGACCCACGACTTTGGTCGCACGGTCTCAGGCTCGGGGTTTTGTCCTCGAAGGGAAAGTCAACATGAAAACGTCACATATCTTCACCGCCACAAGCCTGGCCCTCGCGGCATGGTTGGCCAGCACGTCGGCCACGGCTCAGACGGATTCCCCCAAAACGCGCGAGCAAGTTCGCCAGGAACTTCAGGAAGCCGTGCGCACCGGCAACATGCCCAGTAACGACGAGTCCGGGCGCCTGTTGCGCGAGATCAACCCCTCCCGCTATCCGCCAGCGCCCAACATGACACCCAAAACACGCGAACAGGTCAAGGCGGAGTTGCAGGAAGCTGTTCGGACTGGCAATGTCGTTGGTGACGAGGAATCGGGCATGCTCGAGCGGGAGATCCATCCCTCTCGCTACCCTGCCCCTGCCGCAGGCACAGGCAAAACCCGCGAGCAGGTCCAGCAAGAATTGCGTGAAGCGATTCGCACAGGAGACATGCCCGCCAACGACGAGTCGGGCCACAAGCTCAAAGAAGTCCACCCCGGCATGTACCCGATGCGATGAGCAGGCACAGACCCACACCGGGTCGGGTGCATCACAAGGTCAGGATGGTGCAGCCCGTGGTCTTGCGGGCCTCCAATGCGCGGTGCGCCTCCTGCACCTGCGCCAGCGGGAAGGTCTGGTCGATGTGGATCTTGACCTTGCCCGACAGCACCACCTCGAACAGTTCGTCGGCCATCTGCTGGGTCGCCTCGCGCGTTGCAATGTGGGTGAACAGGGTCTGGCGCGTCACATACAGCGAACCCTTGTTGCCCAGAATGCCGGGGGCAAAAGGCGGCACCGGGCCGGATGCATTGCCAAAGCTGGCCATCAGCCCGAACGGGCGCAGGCAATCGAGCGACTTGTCCCAGGTGTCCTTACCCACCGAGTCATACACCACCTTCACGCCCTGGCCGCCCGTGATCTCCTTGACCCGGGCCGCAAAGTCCTCGGTGCTGTAGTTGATGCAGAACTCGGCGCCGTTGGCCTTGGCCAGGTCGCATTTGGCATCGCTGCCTGCTGTGCCGATCATGCGCAGGCCCAAGGCTTTGCCCCACTGGCAGGCAATCAGGCCGACACCGCCTGCTGCGGCGTGGAACAGCACAAAGTCGCCCTTTTCCAGGCCTTCCACCGGCTTGGTGCGGCGCAGCAGGTACTGGGCGGTCAGCCCTTTGAGCATCATGGCCGCACCGGTCTCGAACGAAATGCCGTCGGGCAGCTTGCACACGTTCTTGGCAGGCATGACACGCACCTCGCAATAGCTGCCCGGAGGCGCGCTGGCGTAGGCGGCGCGGTCACCCGCCCGGAGATGGGTCACTCCTTCGCCCACGGCTTCCACGATGCCGGCGCCTTCCATGCCCAGCCTCAGCGGCATGGGGAAAGGGTAAAGACCGGTGCGCTGGTAAACGTCAATGAAATTCAGACCGATCGCCTTGTGGCGGATGCGGATCTCGCCAGGGCCAGGCTCGCCGACCTGCACGTCGACGAGTTTCATCATTTCGGGTCCACCGTTCTGGTCAATCTGGACGGCCAGGCTCATGTTCGTTCTCCTGCGGGTTGTCAAATGAAGTGGTGGGCGGAACTTTGCCACGATTCGCATGTCCCTGCGATGCGCTTGGCCGGCCATCGGACCCGTGCGTGACAAGGGGTAAACCCGAACATCGCTACAGTCACGCCATGTCTCGCAAACTCTCGCCGGTCACGGCCCTGCTGCTGACCGTGCCGCCCCTGATGTGGGCAGGCAATGCGGTCGTCGGCCGCATGGTCAGTGCCCTGGTTCCCCCCATCACGCTCAACTTTCTGCGTTGGGCGATCGCGTTTTTCATTTTGCTGCCCCTGGCCGCCTGGGTGCTGCGCCGCGGCTCGGGCCTGTGGCCGCACTGGCGCCGCTTTGCGCTGCTGAGCCTCCTGGGCGTGGGCTGCTACAACGCGCTGCAGTACCTGGCCCTGCAGACCTCCACGCCGCTCAACGTGACGCTGGTCGCAGCCAGTGGTCCGTTCTGGACCTTGGTCATTGGCGCGCTGTTCTTCCACGCACCGGTGCGTCGGCATCAGGCCGTGAGTGCCGTGCTGTCGATCTTCGGCGTGCTGATCGTGCTCTCGCGCGGCGAATGGCAGCAGCTGCTCTCGGTGCGACCCGTCGTCGGCGATCTGTTCATGCTGCTGGCCACGGCCAGCTGGTCGCTCTACAGCTGGCTGCTGTCACGCCGCGACGAGCCCGAAACAATCCGCAGCGACTGGGCCGCCTTCCTGCTGGGCCAGGTGGTGTTTGGCCTGGGCTGGTCGGGCTTGTTCTCGGCCTTCGAATGGGGCCTGACAGATGCGCACATCACCTGGGGCTGGCCGCTGCTGGCCACGCTGGCTTTCGTGGCTGCAGGGCCGGCCGTGCTGGCCTACCGTTGCTGGGGTCTGGGCATCCAGCAGGCCGGGCCCGCCGTTGCAGGCTTTTTTGCCAACCTCACGCCGCTGTTTGCGGCCTTGCTGTCGGCCGCCTTCCTGGGCGAGATGCCCCACCTCTACCATGCGGCCGCCTTTGCCCTGATCGTCGCCGGGATCTGGGTGTCATCCCGGCACTGACCCTCAATACGTACCTGGATACGATCCGCCATCGGGCAGGATGTTCTGCCCGGTGATGTAGCCGGCCTGCTGGCTGCACAGGAACGCACAGATCGCACCAAACTCCTCGGGGGTGCCGTAACGGCCCACCGGAATCTGTGCCTGCTGCAGAGCGCGCATCTCGTCCACCGTCTTGCCGGCCTTCTCGGCCATGGCCGGCAAGGTCGAGCGGATGCGGTCGGTGTCGAACTTGCCCGGCAGCATGTTGTTGATGGTCACGCCGCTGGCCGCGATCTTGCTGCGCGCCACACCAGCCACAAAGCCCGTCAGGCCGCTGCGCGCGCCGTTGGACAGGCCGAGCACATCGATCGGTGCCTTCACGGCGCTGGAAGTGATGTTGACGATGCGGCCAAAGCCGCGTGCGGCCATGCCGTCCACCGTGGCCTTGATCAGTTCGATCGGCGTGAGCATGTTGGCATCCACCGCCTTGATCCAGGCCTCGCGGTCCCACTCGCGGAAATCACCGGGCGGCGGGCCGCCCGCGTTGGTGACCACAATGTCATAGTCCTTGCCAGGACCCCCTGCCACATTCCAGATGGCGTCACGGCCAGCCACGGTGGTGATATCGGTGGCCACCGCCAGCACTTTGACTTTGCCACCGGTCTCCGCCTTGAGCTTGTCCACACTGGCCTGCAGCACTTCGGCGCCCCGCGCCACCATGACCACATTCACGCCTTCGAGCGCGAGCGCGCGGGCACAGCCCCAGCCCAGTCCTTTGCTGGCGCCACCCACGAGCGCCCATTTGCCTGCGATTCCCAGATCCATGTTGAACTCCTCTTGTTGACTCAATCCACACGCGTTGTCGGACGCGTGACCCAGAACACCCCGCTGAGCACCAGGGCCGTACCGGCCAGCACCCACAGGTTGAACGACTCGCCCAGGATGAACACGCCCATCAGCAGCGTGGACATCGGCCCGATCATGCCCGTTTGCGCCGTCAGGCCGGGGCCGATGCGTTCGATCGCCATCATCACCAGCACCACGGGCAAGGCGGTACAGGCGATGGCGTTGAGCAGGGACAGCCAGAGCACCGGCTCGGCCACCTGCGCCGCCGACAGCGGCCGCAGCACCACAAACTGGGCGATGCAAAACACACAGGCCACCGACGTGGCCCACCCCGCCAGACGCAGGGAACCAAGCCGCTGCACCAGCTGACCGCTGTAAGTCAGGTAGGTGGCATAGGTGATGGCACTGGCCAGCACAAGCAAAGCCCCAAGGGCGGCATTCGCACCGCTGAATGAAGCCTCGTGGCCAAACACCAGGAGCACCCCCGAATAACTGATGGCCATGGCCACCCCCTGGCGGTGGCTGATTTTGCGGCCGAACAGCACCCAACCCAGCACCAGCACCAGCGTGGGGTTGAGGTAGAGGATCAGCCGCTCGAGCGAGGCACTGATGTACTCCAGCCCCCAGAAATCCAGAAAACTCGACAGGTAATAGCCGCTGAAACCCAGACCCAGAATGCCCAGCCAGTCGCGCATCTGCAGGCGTGGCTGGCCGCGGCCAGCCCACCAGGCCATGGTCAGGAACATCGGCAGGGCCAGCAGCATGCGGTACATGAGCAGTGTGACCGCGTCCACGCCATGGCGGTAGGCGAGCTTGACGATGATCGCCTTGCCACTGAAAGCAATCGAGCCTGCCGCCGCCAGCAGCAGACCGGAGGAAAGGTGTGCAGGACGCGTGCCCGACATCAGAAGCCCACCGCCTGGCCGTCGCGACGCGGATCGCTTGCAGCCAGGTAGCCATGCACTCGGGGGTCGCCCATGCGCCAGATGAACTGGCCGGCTCCAAAGTCCTGGTAGGAGTCGTTGATCACGTCCAGCTGGTGTCCCAGGGACTGCAAGCCCTGCACGGTTTCGGGATCCATGGCTGCTTCGACGTTGATGTTCAGACCCGCGTTGAAGCGCCAACGCGGGGCATCACAGGCGGCCTGGGGGTTCTGCCCGTAGTCCAGCATGCGCACCAGGGTCTGCATGTGGCCTTGCGGCTGCATGTTGGCGCCCATCACGCCATAGCTCATGACCGGCTGGCCATCCTTGGTCAGGAACGCCGGGATGATGGTGTGGAAAGGCCGCTTGCCCGGTGCCACCACATTGGCCGGATTCAGGCCCGGCTGCACGGCAAAACCATGCCCCCGGTTTTGCAGGCTGATGCCATAGGTTGGCTCGACCACACCAGAACCAAAGCCCATGTAATTGCTCTGGATGAAGCTGACCATCATGCCGTTCTCATCGGCAGCGGTGAGGTAGATGGTGCCGCCTTTGACCGGATTGCCGGGTGCGAAGGACTGGGCACGCCGCATGTCGATCAGCTTGGCGCGGCTGGCCAGATACTGCGCATCGAGCATCTGGGCCGGAGTGACGTCCATGCTGCGCGGGTCGGCCACATAGCGGTAGACGTCGGCAAACGCGAGCTTCATGGCCTCGATCTGCAGGTGCTGCGATGCCACACCGTCGACAGGCAGCGAAGCCAGATCGAAATTCGACAGGATGCCCAGCGCGATCAAGGCCGCAATGCCCTGGCCGTTGGGAGGAATCTCGTGCAGGGTGTAACCGCGGTAGTTCTGTGCCACCGGCTCCACCCATTCGGGCCGGAAAGCCGCCAGATCGCTGGCCTTGAGGCTGCCACCCTGTTCGGCCACAAACCGTTCGATGGCCTGGGCAATCTCCCCCCCGTACAAAGCCTGACCTCGGGTCTGGGCAATCGCCCGCAAGCCACGGGCCGCCGCCGGGAAACGGAACAACTCACCCACTTGGGGCGCGCGCCCCCAGGGCAGGAAACTCGAGGCAAAACCGGGCTGCGACTGCAGCTCCGGCGTGGCCGCAGCCCATTTCTGCTGGACCACCACCGGGACCAGGTAGCCACGCTCGGCGATGTCAATGGCTGGTGCCAGCAGATCGGCGAACGGCAGCTTGCCAAAACGCTCGCTCATGGCCACCCAGCCCGCCACCGCGCCCGGCACGGTGACACTGTCCACACCCCGCTTGGGCGGGGTCAGCACCGTGTCGCCGTATTTGCGCTGGAAGTACTGCGGTGTCCAGGCCGCTGGTGCGGTCCCGGAAGCATTGAGCCCGTGCAGCTTCTGTCCATCCCAGAGGATGCAAAAGGCATCGGACCCCAGCCCGTTGCTGACGGGCTCGGTCAGTGTGATGGCCGCCGCAGCCGCAATAGCGGCATCCACGGCGTTGCCGCCACGCTGCAGCATCTGCAGGCCCGCCTGCGCCGCCAGAGGGTGGGAGGTGGACACCACATTGCGTGCAAACAGCGGCAAACGGGTGCTGGTGTAGGGGTGTCTGAAATCGAAAGTCATGGGCAATGCGAAATGAATTGAAATTGTCGCAGAGGGGTCCCCCTGGTGCGTCCGCATGGTGACACCATGAAAAACGGCCCCTTGCGGGGCCGTCTTCAGGAGCCATCAGGCGAAGATCACTCTTCGACGAAGGCTTCTTCGCGTTTGGACTTGACGGCTGGCAACATCACGATCACCAGCAGCACCGCGGCAGCCGCCAGCAGACTGGCCGACAGCGGGCGCGTGACGAACACGCTCCAGTCACCGCGCGAGAGCAGCATGGCGCGGCGCAGGTTTTCTTCCATCATCGGGCCGAGGATGAAGCCCAGCAGCAGCGGCGCAGGTTCCACGCCCAGCTTGATGAAGAGGTAACCGATCACACCAAAACCTGCCACCATCCAGATGTCCCAGGTGTTGTTGTTGGTCGAATACACGCCGATCGCGCAGAACAGCACGATGGCCGGGAACAGCCAGCGGTAGGGCACCGTCAGCAGCTTGATCCAGATGCCGATCAGCGGCAGGTTCAGGATCACCAGCATGGCGTTGCCGATCCACATCGAGGCGATCAGGCCCCAGAACAGCTCGGGGTTGCTGGTCATCACCTGCGGACCGGGCTGGATGTTGTGGATGGTCATGGCCCCCACCATCAGCGCCATCACGGCGTTGGGCGGAATGCCCAGCGTCAGCAGCGGAATGAACGAGGTCTGCGAACCGGAGTTGTTGGCCGATTCGGGCGAAGCCACACCGCGGATGTTGCCCTGGCCGAAGGGCACTTCACCGGGCTTGAGCTTGGTCTTCTTTTCGATCGTGTAGGCCGCGAACGCCGCCAGCAGAGCACCACCGCCCGGCAAAATGCCCAGGATGGAGCCGATGGTGGTGCCGCGCAGCACGGCAGGAACCATGTACTTGAAGTCCTGCGCCGTGGGCATCAGACCTTGCACCTTGCCGGTGAAGACTTCGCGGTCCTCCTCCTTGTGCGACAGGTTCTGGATGATTTCGCCGTACCCGAACACGCCCATGGCGATGGTGATGAAGCCGATGCCGTCGGTCAGTTCAGGGATGTCGAACGAGAAGCGCGCCACACCCGAGTTCACGTCGGTACCGACCAGACCCATCAGCAGGCCCAGCACGATCATGGCCACGGCCTTGATCAGCGAGCCCGAAGCCAGCACCACGGCGCCGATCAGGCCCAGCACCATCAGCGAGAAATATTCGGCCGGACCGAACTTGAAGGCCACCTCGGTCAACGGTGCCGCAAAGGCCGCCAGGATCAGCGTGCCCACGCAACCGGCAAAGAACGAGCCCAGACCGGCAGCGGCCAGCGCAGGGCCGGCGCGGCCCTTGCGGGCCATCTGGTAGCCGTCGATCATGGTCACGACCGAAGAGGCTTCACCGGGCAGGTTGACCAGGATGGCGGTGGTGGAGCCACCGTACTGGGCGCCGTAGTAAATGCCCGCCAGCATGATGAGCGCCGCCACCGGAGGCAGCGCGTAGGTGGCGGGCAGCAGCATGGCGATGGTGGCCACAGGGCCAACGCCCGGCAGCACGCCGATCAGCGTGCCCAGCAGACAGCCGATGAACGCGTAAATCAGGTTCTGGAAGGTGAAGGCAACGCCAAAACCCAGGGCCAGGTTGTCAAAGAGTTCCATCTTGTTTTACTCCTCAGCCAGCGATGAAGGTGGGCCAGACCGGGAACTGCAGCTTGAGCAGCAGGATGAAAGCGGCGTAGCTGCCCATCGACAGGATCACGGACAGGATCAGCACTTCCTTGAGGTTAAAGCTGTCTCCGGCCAGGCTGGCGACGATGGTCAGCGCGAAGATGCCGGCGATCAGACCCATGGGGGGCAGACCAATGCTGGGCAGGCCGCCGATCATCACGCCGAACAACAGGTTGGCCGCGATGATCAGGACGAGAGGCTTCCAGGCCCACTTGCCGATCTTGTCGCCATCGGCGGTATGAACGACCAGGGCCTTGAACATGATGATGGAACCCAGGATGGCCAGGATGACCCCCAGCAGCAGCGGGAAATAACCCGGCCCCATGCGGCCGCC
>Ga0255194_1000256_pt1 | contig 10576 bp, 6 predicted proteins | sample Miss_Yuk_RepB_8h_FD_183617 | JGI IMG/M metagenome (GOLD analysis project Ga0255194, IMG submission 183617) | Freshwater microbial communities from Mississippi River, Louisiana, United States - Miss_Yuk_RepB_8h | ecosystem: Environmental > Aquatic > Freshwater > River | place: USA: Louisiana... | reverse complement strand
TCGGCCAGGCATGAAGACGGGACGCTCGATCAGGACCTGCTCCGTGCAAGCGCCCATGCCACATGGACAAAGCCAGCAGGGTGCAGCCAAGGAGCGCATGAATGGGCGCCATCCATCGCCCTGTTCCTGGCGTCCTGCCGATGGTTACCCACGCAATCTAGACGGATCACATGAACCCAAGCTGAACGGCCCACGGGCCTACCGGCCATCGTGCTGCATAAGACATGCAGCCGCTACACTGGCCCCACCCCAAGTGCTGGCCATGAAACTTTTATTGATTGAAGACGAATCTGCGCTGAGCGAGGCACTGACCGCGATGCTGCGTGCCGAGGGTTTCGCCGTTGACCCCGTTGCCAGCCTGGACAGCGCCGACACTGCCATCCGGATCAGCACCTACGACGCCGTGCTACTCGACCTTTACCTGCCGGATGGTGATGGCATGGACTGGCTTGGCAAGCTGCGCGCGCGCGGCAACACCACCCCCGTGATCATCATGACGGCGCGTGACCAAGTCTCTGACAGGATTGCAGGCCTGCAACGCGGCGCAGACGACTATGTGGTCAAGCCTTTTGACGTGCAGGAGCTGCTCGCCCGATTGGGAGCAGTGCTGCGCCGCGCCCAGGGCAGCGCCAGCACCTGGCTGAATGTGGGCTCACTGGCGCTGGACCTTCAGGGGCGACGGGCACGGGTGGGCGACATGGACATTGATCTGACCGCCAAGGAGTGGGCTGTGCTTGAAAAACTGGCCAGCCGCCCCGGACGAATCGTCACCAAGGACACACTGGATCAGACGCTCTACAGCTTTGCCGATGAAGTCGGCAGCAACACGCTGGAGGTCTACATCAGCCGCATTCGAAAAAAAATTGGCAGACAGCGAGTAGAAACCATCAGGGGTCTTGGGTATCGTCTGGTCCATGAGGCCGAGTCATGACATCGGGCAGCATCGTTCGGCAATTGCTCGGATCGACACTGCTGATCCTGGTGGTGCTCTGGACAGGGATGGTGGTTTCGGTTGCGCTGGTGATCAAGCACGAAACCGACGAGATCTTCGATGCGAGCCTGCAGGAAACCGCCCAGCGCCTGCTGCCGTTGGCGATCATGCAGCTGGACCCCGAAGACCATGCCATGGAGCATCCACAGGCAGCCGATGAAGGTGCGCTTGAGCCTGCGCAGCACAAGGAATACCTGGTCTACCAAATGTTCCATGCCTCTGGCCGGATGCTGCTGCGATCGCACGCGGCGCCCACCACACCGCTTGCACCGGAACTCAAACCTGGCTTTCAGGACACCGAGGACCATCTGGTCTACATCGAAAGAAGCCGCAACGGTGACTACCTGCTGGCGATTGCCGAGAGATCCGGCCATCGATCAGAAACCTTGCTGAACACGCTGACGTTTTTGCTCATGCCCTTGCTGGCCTTGCTTCCTTTGTCGGCACTGAGCCTGCTGGTCATTGTCAAAAAAGCCAGCCAGCCATTGCGAATGCTCGATGCTGAACTCTCCCGCAGGGGAAGCTCAGACCTCAAACCTGTATCCACACAAGACTTGCCGCAGGAACTTCAACCCCTGGCCCACACGCTCAATCAGCTGATGCATCGCCTGAAGTCCGCGCTCGAAGCGGAGCGCCATTTCACGGCCAACAGCGCCCACGAACTGCGTACCCCGTTGGCTGCGGCGGCTGTTCAGATGAGCCTGCTCGAAAAAACTGCGCTCACCGAGGAGCAACGAAAAACACTGTCTACCGTTCGCCAACTGCTGCAACGCCTGCAGACCCTGAGCGAGAAACTCCTGCAACTGGCCCGTGCAGAGTCCGGCATAGCCTTCAAGCGCGGTGTCGTCGATCTGGGGCCATTGCTGCAGCTGCTTTGCAACGACCACCGCTGGCGCACTGGGGCGAAAATAGACTTGGGCCTTGCGGTATCGCCCGTGACCGTTGAAGGCGATGTGGACGCTTTAGGGATCGTGCTCGGGAACCTGCTGGAAAACGCCATCAAGTACGCCACGCCTGGCAGTGCAGTTCGCGTTGAACTGCGCACATCACCCACGCGCATCTGGATCGCCAACGACTGCGAACCCTTGCCGGTCGCAACGCTGGAGCGACTGCACGAGCGCTTTTACCGGGCGCGCCCAGACAGCCATGGCGCAGGGCTTGGCCTGTCAATCGTGCGGACACTGCTAACCCCCATGGGAATCGGCTTGCAACTGCGCTCCCCCGCCACGGGAAGTGATCGGGGTTTCGAAGCCGAGCTCACCTGGACCTCCTCCCTGTCGGACTCGACACTTTCGGAATAAGCCAGGGCAGGCCTGCCGGGTCTCGAGTCAGCAGATGCTTGCGCTCCCCCTCAGCCCTCGATCAGTCTGCGCAACGCCTCCGCATCCAGCGTTTCACGCTCCAGCAAGGCATGGACACAGCGTTCGATCACCGCGCGGCGCTGCGCCAACAGGTCTGTCGCACGCTGCAGCGCGGCAGCGATGATGTCGTGCACCGCCCCATCCATGGCCGCCTGGGTGGCCTCGGACACCGGCGGGCGGGCACGCCAGTCGTCGGGCAGACCGTCCATCAGCATCGGCGGGTGCGGGCTGTCGTAGCTCACGCAGCCCAGCGCCTCGTCCATGCCGTGGCGCATCACCATGTCGCGCGCCAGCTGCGTGGCTTTGACCAGATCGTCAGCAGCTCCGGTCGACACCGTGCCCAGCATCAGCTGCTCGGCGGCGCGCCCGCCCAGCAGCACGCAGATGCGGTTGTCCAGCTCTTCGCGTGTCATCAGGTAGCGGTCTTCCAGCGGGCGCTGGATGGTGTAGCCCAGCGAGCCGATGCCGCGCGGGATGATCGAGACCTTGTGCACCACGTCGCTGCCCGGCAGGCTCAGGGCCACCAGCGCATGACCGATTTCGTGGTGGGCCACAGTGCGGCGTTCGGCAGGGTTGAGCAGGCGGTTGCGTTTTTCAAGGCCCGCCACGATGCGCTCGATGGCAGCGGTGAAATCGGCCAGCGTGACGTGACTGGCCTGACGCCGGGTGGCGACGATGGTGGCTTCGTTGACCAGATTGGCCAGATCGGCTCCCGAAAAGCCCGGCGTCAGCGCCGCCACCTCGTCGAGCGAGAGTTCGGGGGCGAGTGTGACGCGGCGCGCATGCACCTGCAGGATGTCCAGCCGCCCTTTCTTGTCGGGCTTGTCCACCAGCACCTGCCGGTCAAATCGGCCTGCGCGCAACAGGGCCGGGTCCAGAATTTCAGGGCGGTTGGTGGCCGCCAAAATGATGACGCCGGCCTGGGTGTCAAAGCCGTCCATCTCGGCCAGCAGCTGATTGAGGGTCTGCTCTTTCTCGTCGTGCCCGCCCCAGCCACCGTACACGCCGCGCGCCCGGCCCAGCGCGTCCAGCTCGTCGATGAACACGATGGCCGGTGCCAGTTTGCGCGCCTGCTCGAACAGATCGCGTACCCGCGAGGCCCCTACACCCACAAACAGTTCGACGAACTCGCTGCCCGACATGGAAAAGAACGGCACCCCGGCTTCACCGGCCACCGCCTTGGCCAACAGGGTCTTGCCCGTGCCGGGCGGCCCCACCAGCAGCACGCCCTTGGGGATATGCGCCCCCAATCGGCCGTAGTCTTGCGGGTGCTTGAGGAAATCCACCACTTCCTTGAGTTCCTGCTTGGCTTCATCCACGCCGGCCACATCGGCGAATGTCACACCGGTGTCCTGCGTCACATGCACCTTGGCCCGACTCTGGCCGATCTGCATGAGTCCGCCCATGCCCTGCTTTTGCACCAGCTTGCGGATCAGCAGCCACCACAAGCCAAAGAAAACCAGTGAAGGCAGGATCCAGGACAGCACATCGCGCAGCAAACTGCTTTGCAGTACCGCGCGGTAAGGCACCTGGTAGGCGTCCAGCCAAGCGGCCAGCTCTGGCTCCACCCGCACCGCCACCAGCTCGGTCTTGCCCTGCTCTGGCGTTTTCAGATGGCCGCTCAGGTGGGTGTCGGTCACCACCACTTCCTGCAACCGTCCATCTTGCAAGGCCTGTTCGAACTCGCTGTAGGGCACCAGCTGGGTCTGCCCGCCTCCCAACCAGTTCTGCAAACTCAGCAAGAGCAGCAGCGCAGCCATCCAATACAACAGGTGCCAAAGGGTCTTGCGGTCCATGTCGGGTTTCCGTGCAAATGGGGGAAATGAACTTCAGTGTTTGCGCATTGGGCATCGCGCATCAGTGGTCATGCAAATGGCGGCGCTTGTGCGCGGGCTGCTCGTGGTGCGCGCCGGTGGCATCGAAAGCCTGCCGCAAACGGTGCAGACGGGCCTGTGCACGGCCCAGCAGACTGCCGGCAGGGTAACCGTTGGGCCCCAGTTCCCCCCACGGCAAGCCACACAGCAAGGTCATGCCTTGCGCCACGGTGCTTGCCGCATGGACATGAAAGCGCCCCTGGCGAACCGCCTCGATCACACGGTCATCCAGCATCAGATGGCGCCGGTTGCGTTCTGGAATCAGCACGCCCTGCGTGCCATCGAGCCCCACACGTTCACAGCTGCGAAAGAACCCCTCGACCTTTTCGTTGATGCCCCCCACAGGCAACAGGTCACCATTGGCATTGAGCGAACCGGTCACGGCAATGCCCTGTGCCAGCGGCACGGCAGCGAGCGAAGACAGCAAGGCATAGAGCTCGGCGCACGAAGCCGAATCGCCTTCGATGCCGCCGTATTCCTGCTCGAACACCAGACTGGCTTCGAGCGCCAACGGAGCCTGGTGGGCAAACAGGGACATGAGGTAGCTGTGCAGCACCAGCACGCCCTTGTCGTGGATCGGTCCGGACAGATCGACCTCACGGTCAATGCTCAGCAGTCCTTTGTCCCCCGCATGGGTGCGTGCTGTGACGCGCACTGGAAAGCCAAAGCTGTAGTCGCCGAGCATCACCACGCTCAGGCCGTTGACGCTGGCCTCCATCCGCCCCGACAAAGGAATCACCCGCTCCCCCTGGGCCAGGGCATCGAGCAGGCGTTCCTCAGGTTCGTTGTGGCGGTAAGCACGCGCCTGGCACGCCGCCTGCACATCGGCGGGCTGGACCAGCTCACCCTTGCGGAGCCGGGCCAGGGCTGCACTTTCCATGACCAGGGCTTCGGTGGCGGCGAACACGGCGCTTTGGCGGTACTGGTCCTGGGCCAGGCGGTGGCTGTCTTCGATGAGCAATGCCGCCGCCGCTGCAGAAAAGTGCGGCAATCCCCAGCGTGCGCAAGTGCGGGCCACAAACACAGCCGTGTCGCGCCAGACCAGCGGCCCTGTGGTGAAGCTGTCGGCAAAATCCACCTTGCAGCGAAAACGCCGCGCCAGTTCCGGGTCCAGCGTCTGCACTGCATCGAATTCGTCAGGCGAAGCAATCAGCACCAGCTTGACCTCGGCCTGCACCACCTCGGGCGTGAGCGAGACCGCCGCCACCGGCGCGTACATCACGCCAGGTTCCTCGATCTGCAAGCGTCCGCAACGCACAAAGCGACGCAAGCGTTCCCACACCGGCGGATCGGTCAGTACATCGCGCAGGTGCAGCATCAGAAAGCCGCCGTGCGCGCGCAGCAGGCTGCCGGCGCGGATGCGGGTGAAATCGGTCACCAGCATCTCCCCGTCGGATTCGTATTCGATGCAACCGAACAGTTGCCGGTAAGACGGGTTGTCCTCCTGCACCACTGGAGCGCCATGCAGGCCATGGTTATCGACCACCACGTTCACACGCAGGCCATCGAGCAAGTCCTGCAAGGCCTCCAGGCGCAGCCCTTCATCTTCGGTCCCGCCCTGAAACAGCTCCACATGCTCCAGCACCTCGTTTTGGAGCGCCTGCAGCCAGCCGTCCAGCCGCTGCTGATCGGCTGGTGCGGGGTGCACCGACTGACGCACTTCCTGCCATTCGCGCTCGAGCAAGGGACGCACAATCTGGCGACGCAAGGCCGCCAGCCCTTCGTTGCGCACATGCTCGAGCGAGCGTGTCTTTTCAAGAAAACGGGCGATCTCTTCGCGCAGGCTTGATTCCGCCTGATCGATCTCGGCCCTGGCCTGCGCACTCAGGGCCATGGCTTTGCCCGCCGTCATGGGCTCGCCATTTTCATCCTGGCAGGTAAAGACCAGGTTCCCCTGCTCGCGCATGAGGCTGAAGTGACGCGATTGGGCAAAGGCGTTGAGCTCGGCATAGGCCCGCGATTCTTCGCTCTTGTAGGCCTGCTCGATGCGGTCACTCTCGGCCTTCACATCGGGTTCGGCCAACCGGTGCGCAATAGCGCTTTGCAAACGCCGCGCCAGTTGCAGCATGCGCTGGCGCAGCTGACGTCCCTCACCACAGGGCAGGCGCAAGGCCAAGGGTTGCTCGGGCTGTTCCACATGATGGAGAAACAAAAGGTCCGGCGGTACCGGGCAAGTGGCCGCATGGTGCTCCATCAGTTGCCGCATCAGCGTGGTGCGTCCTGTACCGGCTTCTCCAACCACCAGCAGGTTGTAGCCCGGCAGGGCCATGCCCAAGCCGAAGCGGGCCGCCGCCTCGGCGCGCGACTGACCGATCCAGGGCAGCGGCTGCTCGACCAGCTCCAGCGTACTGGCAAAGCCCAGGCTGGCCGGATCCACCCGGCGCAGCAAGTCCTGAGGTTCAAGACGCGGACACGGCATGGCAATGGAAGTGACGACAGCTCATGGCCCATTGTGGGCAGCCGCCATCGCTTTGTCGATACCCCAGCCAGACGTCAGCGTGGGCAAGCCCTCACTGCAAGCCACTGCACAGCAGCCTGGCACTGCCAGGCGCATGCATTCAGAGCCCCTGGGCCAGGCCTCCACCCTCGAGCACTTGCTGCACCAGAGGATGGTGACGGGTACGGTGGCTATAAATGGCGTAGATGTCTTCTTTCACCTCGCTTTGACCCAACAAGGCCAGACCAGGCATCAGTGAGAGATCCTCCGCACCGAGGACACTGATCGGAAACACCCCCAGACCGCGGGCGGCAAACACCGACATCAGGGCACTGTCCTCGAACTCTCCCACCACCTGCGGCACCAGATCGTGGTCATCGAACCACCGGTCCAGCGCGGCGCGCACAGGCGCGTCGCGGGTGGGCAGCAGGACCGGCAATGTCTGCAGGCACGTCGGGAATTGCGCGCAGGTTTCTGGACTGACCCACTGGTGTGCGCCATACCAGCAGACAGGAGACGAAGCGAGCCATTGGCTCGACAAACGCAGGTTGGCATTGACCGGCGCCCCTTGCCCGGCCAGCACCAGGTCCAGGCGGTGCAGGGCCAGCTCGGCCATCAGGTGTTCGAACTCGCCCTCGTGGCACAGCAGGCGCAGCCCCGGGGTCTGCAACACCGGATCCAGCAGCGAGTGCGCCGCCAGTTTGGACAAGCCGTCCGACAAACCGATCGACAGCCGAATGGCCGGTCCTGCAGCGGCATCGGCCACCTCGCGCGGGATGCGCTGGCCGATCTCGAAAATCTCTTCCGCGCGCGCATAGGCCGCTTCGCCCGCTTCGGTCAACCTCAGACCACGACCTTCGGGCTTGAGCAACTGGTGTCCCAGTGATTTTTCAAGCTCGCGCACCTGGCTGCTGATGGTCTGGATGGCAATGTCCAGCCTTTGCGCCGCACGCGCCATGCCGCCCTCCTTGGCGACCACCCAGAAGTAATAAAGATGGCGGTAATTGAGTGCGCTCATGCATGTGCCTGCAACAAGAGGCGCCGCACTCAGATGTAGGGCTGGCGGTCGCGGATGCGATGCACCTGCGCGATGTCCAGCACCCAGACCAGCCCGTCACCGATCTGTCCGGTGCCACAGGCAGCCATGATGGCATCGCGGATGGTCTCGACCATGTCATCGGGACAGAGTACACAGACCATGTACTTTTCAGTGAAGTCGGTTAGTTCGTCGCGCACAGTGCGCTTGTCCACTGCTGCAGGCGCGGTGAAACCCTCGGTCTTGAACATGGTCACACCCGGGAAATTGGGAATGGCACGCAAGGCCTCACGCAGACGATCACGTCGGTTCGGGCGAATGATGGCTCGGATTTCTTTCATGGGAATTCTCCTGGGATCAGGCCTCCTGGGGCAGGTCATCAAACCAGCGGTAGAGCGTGGGCACCACCACCAGGGTCAGCAATGTGGACGAGATCAGGCCGCCGATCACCACGACAGCCAACGGGCGCTGCACCTCGGCGCCCGGTCCGTTCGCAAACAGGAAAGGCACCAGACCCAGCAGCGCCACCGTGGCGGTCATCATGACCGGACGGAAACGCTGCACGCAACCCTCGCGCACAGCTTCGGGCACCCGCATGCCGTCCTCGCGCAGGCGGCGGATGCAGCTGACCAGCACCACGCCATTGAGAACTGCTATGCCCCACAGCGCGATGAAACCAACCGATGCCGGCACACTCAGGTATTCGCCAGTCACAAACAAACCAATCACGCCACCAATTGAAGCGAAGGGCAGCACCAGGATGATGAGCGAAGCCAGCCGCAGCGAATTGAAGAGCATGAAAAGCAGGAAGAAGATGGCAGCGATCGTCAGGGGAACGATCACCATCAGGGTCTCCATCGCACGCTCCATGTTTTCGAACTGGCCGCCCCAGGACAGGAAATAACCTTCAGGCAGGCGCAGTTCGGTATCGACGCGTCTCTGCACTTCAGCCACGAAGCCGCCAAGGTCGCGGCCAGTGACGTTGGCCCCCACCACCACACGGCGCTTGCCTGACTCGCGGCTGATGGTCGGCGGGCTGTCCTGCAACTCGATCCTGGCCACCGCGGACAAAGGCACCAGGGTTCCATCGCTGGTGCGCAGCGTGCTGTTGCGGATCGATTCGACCGAGCTGCGGTATTCGGCCGGGTAACGGACCACGATGCCGAAACGCCGCTGGCCCTCGAAGAGTTGACCGACCTCGTTGCCACCGAACGCGGTTTCGATCAGGTCGTTCACGTCGGCCACATTGATGCCGTAACGCGCGATCGCCTGGCGGTCGATGTCGATGGTCAGCGTCTGCTGGCCTGTCAGTCGTTCCACCCGGATGTCGATGGCACCCGGCACCGTGCGTACGATACGCGCCAAATCCTCGGAAACGCGCCGCAACTCATCGAGGTCGTCACCAAAAACCTTGATGGCCAGCTGGGATCGAACACCGGTGACCATTTCGTCGACCCGCTGCGCGATCGGCTGATTCATGATCACCTGCACGCCAGGCAGCACCGCGAGTGCCTTTCGGATATCTTCCTCAATCTGTCCCTGGCTGCGACCGGCTTCACGGTCGATCACGGCAATCGGGTCGGATTCGTTGGGCCCTGCCGGATCGGCTGGCGATTCACCGCGTCCGAGCTTGGAGATCACAGATTTCACGCCCGGCACCTGAGCCACCAGCCTCATGGCCTCGTTCTCGACCTTGAGCGACTCTTCCAGTGAAATGCTGGGGACGCGCACGATCTGCGGCACGATCGAACCTTCCTTCATGGTCGGAATGAAACTCTTGCCCAGCAAGGGGAAGAGTGCCATCGAGCCCAGCAACAAGGCCACCGCAACCAGGATCGTCTTTTTTTCGGCTGACAGTGCCAGGTGCAGCAGGCGCAGGTAGTGGCGCTTGAGGAAAGCGATGGGGCGGGTGTCGTGGTCGTTTCCACCGCGCAGGATGTAGCTGCACAGCACTGGCGAAAGGAACAGCGACACGGCCAGCGACACGGCCAGTGCGATCGCGATGGTCAACGCCAGTGGCCCGAACATCTTGCCCTCCATGCCCGAGAGCATCATCAGTGGCAGGAACACCAGGATGATGATCGAAATGCCATACACAGTGGGTTTAGCAATCTCGCTGGTGGCCTCCAGAATCAAGCGCAGCCTGGACTCGCGCGAGTTGCCAGCCTGCCCAAGCTTGTGAAAGACGTTCTCCACCACAACCACCGTCCCATCGACCATCAGACCGATGGCAATCGCCAGGCCCCCGAGCGACATGAGGTTGGCCGACAGACCGAGGCGGTTCATCATCATGAAGGTGACCAGCGGCGTGATGACGATGGTGGCCACCACCACCAGGCTCGAGCGCACATCCCCCAGGAACAGGAAAAGAATGATGATGATGAAGACGATGCCCTCGAGGAGCACTTTGGTCACCATCCACAGCGCGGAGTCGACCAGTTCGGTGCGGTCGTAAAAGGGCTCGACCTGCAGGCCGCCCGGCAGCAGGCCCTGCTGGTTGATCTCGTTGACCTTGGCCTTGACCCGGCCCACCACCTCTTTGGCGTTTCCCCCACGCAGCATCATGACGATGCCGGCCACGGCTTCGCTGTCGCCGTTGCGGACGACGGCGCCTTGGCGAACTGCCGCACCGATCTGTACCTGTGCCACATCGCGCACGAATACCGGTACACCCTGCTCTTCCTTGAGGATGATGTTGCCAATGTCTTCGGCCGAACGGATCAGGCCGACGCCGCGGATCAGGTACTGTTCGGCTGCCGAGCGCAAGACGCCGCCACCTGCGTTGGCGTTGTTGCGCTCGACCGCTTCCAGCACCTCGCGCAGCGACAAGCGGTAATGGCGCAGACGGTCAGGATTGACCAGCACCTGAAACTGGCG
>Ga0255194_1000253_pt1 | contig 10664 bp, 6 predicted proteins | sample Miss_Yuk_RepB_8h_FD_183617 | JGI IMG/M metagenome (GOLD analysis project Ga0255194, IMG submission 183617) | Freshwater microbial communities from Mississippi River, Louisiana, United States - Miss_Yuk_RepB_8h | ecosystem: Environmental > Aquatic > Freshwater > River | place: USA: Louisiana... | reverse complement strand
CCGCCGGGGTTAACGCAACAGCTGGAACCGGAGGGGCCAGTGGGACAAGCATCGGGACCATAGTCTATGCAGGAGGAAACGGCGGTACTGGTAACACTACTGGTGATAATGGCGGTGGCGGCGGCGGAGCAGCGGGCCCCAATGGGACAGGAAAAGCAGGCGGGAACGGCATTAACAACGCCGGCGGAGGAGGAGGCGGAGGAGGAGGTGCTGGTGGCGGAGACTCAAGTGTCGGTCGTGCAGCGACTGCTACTGAGGGCGGATACGGCGGACTTAATTTCTTCGGCCAGGGCGGAGGCAATAAAGGAGTAACAGCCGTCGGCGGCGCCGCAACGTCCTCCGGCGCAGGTGGTGGCGGGGGCGATCAAACGTTTACAGGGGGAGCAGGCGCCAATGGATTTGAGTGGAATACGGGGACATCAACCGCTGGAGCAGGCGGCGGAGGGGGCGGAGGCGGAGGAAACACAGGAAACGGTGGTCACGGAGGTGTGTATGGCGGCGGGGGGGGCGGAGCAGAAGGCACAGGCGGAGCCGGACGCTCGGGAATTATCATCATAACCTACATTGAATCCGCAACGACCAGTCCGCGAGTTTTGCGCTTGCATGGCGTTCGACTCCATGGCGTGCGCTTAATGCTCATCTCCCCTGTTGAGAGAATTGTGTCTGTCTTTTCGCGACTGTCGCCAACATCTCTTGCGCATCTACTGCCATTTGGCACACTGGTTCGAAACTAATGTCATATGGCTTTGGCACCGACATCTCATCGAACTCGTGCTCTCCTCGCAGCTTCAGTAGGTATCTTGGTCTTTCTCGCAATCGCATACGCACTTATGCAGCAATCCTCGACCGACGTGACTACCTGGCGAAAGAACTGGCACACCACTCAGTCTGAATACACCATCACCCAAACAGAGCCAGAACTTTCGCTTCCGGAGGGAGCAACGCTTTATCGCAACGAAGAATACAACTTTAAGCTTGCGCATCCCCGCGAACTTGTCGTGACCGAAGAGCGCGGCGAAGGTACCGCAACCATTACCTTTAAAAACGCCGATTCGTCCCGTGCATTTCAGATATTCATCACCCCGTATGTCGGGTGGTTTATTACAGAAGATCGCATACAAATGGATATTCCATCAGGTAAGATCGAAGAGCCAGTCGAAGTTTTGGTGGATGGCGCACGAGGAACAATATTCTTTAGCGAGGACCCTACCGCTGGACGAATGAGAGAGGTCTGGTTCATTCATGGCGACTATCTCTATGAAGTAACGACCTACCACCTTCTCGACGAATGGCTTTCCTACATCATGACGACCTGGCGCTTTCTTAAGGAGCCCGCGCATACGGCGGTGTTCGAAGGATCCACCCCCTAATGTATGCCACAGAGAAGAATTTTGAAAACCGGCGCACTCACACTTTTGGGAATTGTCATTTTTGGCGCGGGAATGTATACCGGCATAGAGACCCTCGGTGACATTTCCGAAAAAAAATGCCGAGATCGCTTCACATTCATAAACGCAGACGTAGTGTGTGAAGACCAAGAAGCATACATATCCAAAGCTCCCTATCTCGGACTCCAAAGTGAGATCCATACCTATATAGAACAGAAAAAAATGCAGGGGGCTATCACTGAGGCATCAGTGTACTTTCGAGATCTGAGAAACGGTCCTGTATTTGGTGTCGATGAAAACGCGCGATTCATCCCTGCAAGCCTCCTTAAGGTGCCGCTGGCACTGGTGCTCCTGCGTGAGGAAGATGAGCATGGTCGTATCTTAGAACGACAACTGCAATTTAGTGACGATATTAGACTCAAGTTTGAATCAGGAGAGAATACGTCTCCTACGACACTGGTAAGGGCATTCAAGAGTCATGCAGATCTGACACCCAATACCCCCTACACGATCGAGGAACTATCGCAGCGGATGATATCGTACTCTGACAACCTTGCCTACAGCGTATTGGTTACCCATGTGTTCGAATCACTTGGAGGCGAGACATATCTTCGCGAAGCTTTCGAGGGGCTCGGGATCGTTGACCCGACTTTCGCTGACGACATGCTTTCTGTCCGAACCTACGCTTCTTTGTTTAGGCTTCTATACCATACCTCTTATTTATCGCCAGAGTCTTCAGAAAAGATACTTCAGTGGCTCTCAGAATCTGATTTCGATGCAGGAATCGTGGCCGGCATCCCCGCGGGCGTTCGTGTAGCACACAAGTATGGGGAGCGACAACTTACAGACCGTATGCAACTTCACGACTGCGGTATTGTCTATTTTCATGAGCACAATCCCTATTTACTCTGCGTCATGACAAAGGGTCATGATATGAACAATCTAGCAACCTGCATCGCGGACATATCGCGGATGGTATACAACGAAGTAAACTCTCGACATTTGTACTAACAAAAAGATCCTCTGGCGCTCTAGATCTGCAGCGAAGTGACACGCTCGGCGTTATAGCACAATCTTCCACTCCCCGCTCTCAATGAGGGGCTCGGCTTTCTTATACTTGAGCTCCTGTGTCTCTGTGCCATTTGTTATCGTCACTTTGTCATTTCTTCCATATTCTGTCTTCTGAGGCGCCGACCGCTCTTGAGTCACTGATCGAATAGCCTGAACAAACCGCGGAGCTGGGGCGGCGGGCCGCTGCGCTGCCCCGAGAACATTGATGAGTGAATTTTGAACACTCGTCTGATACGACTCTTCAAGCCGCTGGAACAAACGGAGTCCTTCTTTCTTGTACTCTACAAGCGGATCACGTTGCCCGTAGGCACGCAGATTGACGCTCGAGCGCAAATACTCCATCGCCTCCAAATGTTCAACCCAGAGAAAATCGATCGTTTGCAGGAGGAACCGGCGTACCGCAGGCATAAATGCCGCTTCCATCTCTTTTTTCTTCCCCTCGATCGCCTGCGCAAACCCCTCGTCGCCCAGCCCGATCGAAACTATCTCTTCGTCTATCATCTCTCCTCCCCCGCGCAGCAGTGCGTTGCGTCGCGCATAGATACTCTTACGCTGCACGTTAAGCACATCATCATACGCAAGCACGTGCTTGCGAGAATCGAAATGAAGTTCCTCGATCTTTGTTTGCGCAGTCTCTAAAGAGCGCGTGATCATCGAGTTGTGAATAGGCTCATCCTCGGGAATACCAAACGTTCCCATAACGCGTTTAATGACATCATTGGCGAAAATTCGCATGAGTGAGTCCTCAAGCGATACATAAAACTGCGTCTCACCCGGGTCTCCCTGACGCCCCGCGCGGCCACGCAGCTGGTTGTCGATACGCCGTGCCTCGTGTCGCTCCGTTCCAAGCACAAAAAGCCCTCCCAGATTCTTTACTTCTTCGTACTGCTCGGGCGTTGCCGGGTTCCCTCCCAACTTGATATCAACGCCGCGCCCCGCCATGTTTGTCGCGATGGTGACCGCCCCCTTTCTCCCGGCCTGCGCGATGATCTCGCCCTCGCGTTCGTGATTCTTTGCATTCAAAACCTCGTGGGGCACTCCCTCCCTCTTGAAATAGGCGGACAGCAGCTCGTTCTTCTCTACGGAAACGGTGCCGACGAGAACAGGCTGCCCCTTCTCATGAAGCTCGCGGACGCGGCGTGCTATTGCCCGATGCTTGCCGTCTTCCGTCTGAAGGATCTGATCATCATGGTCTACGCGGGCTATCTTTTTATTTGTCGGAACCACGACCGTATTGAGTCCATACACGCGATAAAACTCCTCGGAAGAGGTCATTGCTGTTCCCGTCATACCCGCCAACTTTTCGTAGAGTCGGAAATAGTTCTGGAACGTAATCGAAGCAAGCGTGCGTGATTCTTGCTGTATTTCAACTCCCTCTTTTGCCTCGACTGCCTGGTGCAAACCTTCACTCCAGCGTCTCCCTGGCTGCATGCGCCCCGTGAACTCATCGACAATAACCACTTGTCCATCGCGAACAACGTACTCCTTATCGCGCGTGAAGAGCGCTTTCGCGCGCACCGCGGTCTCAAGATGATGTACGAGCTTGATACCAGCGTCGGTATAGATGTTGTCTATCCCGAGAGCGCGCTGCGCCTTCTCAATACCGGCGTCTGTAAGCGCTACTTGCCGATGCTTCTCATCAACCGAAAAGTCTTCTTCGGCCACCATCGCTTGCGCTATGATCGCGAACCGTTCGTAGAGCGATTCAGCGTCTGCGACCGGCGCTGAAATGATGAGTGGTGTACGTGCCTCATCTATAAGAATTGAGTCAATCTCATCCACGATCGCAAAGTGGTGCCCGCGCTGACGCACAACAGCTGGATCATATTCGAGATTGTCGCGGAGGTAATCAAAGCCGAATTCGTTATTCGTTCCATAGGTAATGTCTGCCGCGTAGGCCTCGGCGCGCGAACAGGGACGTAAAAATTCGTGCACAACTTTAAACGCACCCACTTCGTCTCGTTCTTTATCTTTCTCAGTATGCGCCGCATCGTACAAAAAAGACGATTCGTGATTTAAAACACCAGTAGATAATCCCAGCGCATGATAAATCTCACCCATCCACACCGCATCGCGTCGCGAGAGATAGTCGTTTACGGTAACCACGTGTACACCCTTCCCTTCGAGTGCATTGAGATATGCCGGGAGTGTCGCGACGAGTGTCTTACCCTCACCTGTCCGCATCTCCGCGATTCCTCGCTGATGCAAGATCATCCCTCCGATAAGCTGCACATCAAAATGACGCTGTCCGAGGGTGCGACGAGAAGCTTCTCTTACGGCAGCAAACGCCTCAGGGGCAAGCTGGTCTAGAGTCTCACCCTCCGCAATTCTCTTTCGGAATTCAACTGTCTTTGCCGCCAATTCTTCGTCAGAAAGTGCCGTCATAGCGGCCTCAAGGGCATTTACCTTCGCGACAATGGGCTCAGCCCTTTTGAGGGCTGCCGCTCCTTCGTCTCCGAAAAGTCTTTTTAGAAACTGCATCCGGGTCATCCTACCTCAAAAAAGACTAAAGCGCGATAGTAAAAAACAATCCCTCCGCGAGGGAGGGATTGCCGGAAAAGACTTCCTGGAAGCACTAGCGGCGCTTCGACTTCTTTGCTGTCTTTTTCTTTGCTGCCTTCTTTTTTGCTGCCATGGTGTTTGTTTCGAAACAATGAGTGCTAAGATCGACCCGCACTGAAAATATGTCAATGCGTTTTCTATATTATTGCACCGTTATGAAGAAAAATATTTTATTTTTCATTTCGTGTGGATAACTTCACACAAAAAAATGTGTGGGAAAAATTACTGCACTTTCAATGTTCCACTTCGTATCTGTTCGATCAATGAATCTGCTTGTGTCTTTGTTTCAGGAATAGCTGCTTTTACCGCCTCGAGTGTTTGCACTGCTCCTTCGCGATTATTTGAGAGATACAATGCAGCCGCGCGAGTGAAATATGCTTGAGGAACTTTAGGCTCACGTTCTATTTGCAGCCCTGCAACTTCCGCAATCTTGTCGTAACGCTTGAGGCCGGCATACGATGCAAGAATTCGATTGTCCGTAGCATAGCCATCAGCGGCAATGAGCGGCAAGAGCGGATCAGCCTTCTCCACCTGCCCTGCCTGAATGTAACCCACTGCAAGGAAGATACGTGCCTGCGGATTTGAACGCTCGAGATCATATGCTTTCTCAAAAATCGCCACTGCCTCCTGTGGGTTGCCACGCGATATGGCGTTAATCCCCAGCTCGAAGAGGATACTCTGTTTGTTGGGAGAAAGTTCCTGTGCTTTTTGAAGTGCTTTCTGTGCTTCCGCGCTCACACCGAATGCGTTGTACAGCATCCCTAAAAAGAGCGGATATCGGGCATTCAAGGGGCTCTCTTCTGCTTGAGCCATCATCTCCTTGGAGGCAGTATCGAGGAACGAGCGCTTGAGATCATCTGTCGTGCCTGGTGTTTGAGAAATGCGTGCCGCTGCTTGAATGAGCTGTTCACGAATCTCGATCGTCCCAAAGGTGTCGCGCGCAAGTGCACTATTGAAATATTCTAAATTCTTACCGTACCCTTCTGGATGAGAGGACAGTGCGAGAATGAGTGAACGATTCGCCGAAATAGCATTCATATTCGCAAACCATATCGCGCCTACAGCGCAGAGCGTCGCAACAACCGCAGCCGCAGGGATGTATGTCTTTGGCATAACCTTTTCACTCAACAGAACAGGACTGTTCCCATATGATCGCGTCGCGATATAGCCCAGAACCATCATGAACATCAGGTAGCTTGTGATGTTGTCGAACGTGAAGAGGAGATAAAAAAGGTACCCTGCAAGGAGTCCTGTCAGAATACTTTGCTCCCACGTCTCAAAGGCACGTGAACGCCAGAGAGCATAGAGTGCCGTGGCATAGAGCGAGAGATATGCGGCGAGACCCAGAATGCCACCCGCGACGAGCCAATCGAAAATGACGTTATGTACTCGATCGAACCATGGCTCCTGCGGATACATGCTCGGGTTGTAGTACTTATCGAAAACAACCGCGTAGTGTTCCTGACCCCAACCGAAAAGTGGTCGTTCAGCGAAGCCTTTCAATGCCATACCCGCGTTCATGAAGCGCGAGATAGTGGTTTGATCGGTGAACGATATGGTCGCCGCGCGCTCAAGCGGATGGATACTGCGTACGATGGCCGTTCCGCGTGCGAGCCAGACGATGCCGCTAAAGATGATGAGACCTATCGCTACCGCAAAGACGGCACGTGCGGTCTTGGTCTTTCGGTTACAAAACGCATAGACGAGCGCCGCGAGTATGGTGCCACCAAGAAGACCCAGTATCGCTCCGCGGGTTGCCGTAAAGAGAAGAATAAACGCATCAAAAAGAATAATCGCTCCGTAGACAAATACCATATTCTTCCCTCCTCGTGCGGAACGCTTGACCCACGATTCGATAAAGAAGAGCGAGGCAATAAAGACATGGAACATGAGATAGACGGCGAGATACGTCGAATTGCCGAGTGTCGCATCGAGACGTGTCGTGCCCTGGTTTATGGCGAACAGCCCCATGAACTGGAAAAGTCCATATCCCGCCACAAGGACCGAGGCCGCAAGGGACGTCTGCCACAACCGCTTCCACAAAGCGACTGTCAACACCGAAGAAGTTGCCCCAAAGAAGAGGAATAGGTGGAGGAGCGTAATCCACCCCTCCATTCTTTCGAAATTACTCCAGATACTTTTGGCAGGATTTACTCCAAGAACGTCGGACACACCGATCGTGAGAACGAAGAAGGAGAAGGCGTATAACATCCAGGAGTGGCGCGGCCGATAGTGTGGGTATGCGAGCGCGAGCACTACCCATGCTGCCGCCATCACCTCAACGAGGATTCGGAATGTGAAATTCTTTCCGGTAATGAACGGAAAGAACATTGAGCTCGATACGATAAGCGGGATGAATGGGAGCGCGAATGCACAACCTACGACGATTCCTCGCAGCGCTTTTTCAAGTGACATGTGGCGGATTGTACCGCGATACCTACGAACGGCAAACTGTGCGGTCACCTATCGACGACGTAGCCCACTGACTCCTCTTTCCTTTAATAGCGGTAAAGCCTTATTGAAGAAGGAGTCGTAACGCAGGAAAGATTCAAAAGCGCGCCGCCCCTCTTTTTGCATATTTTCGAATTCTTCCTCGGTAATCTGGTGGTAGAAATCTGAAACAATCTGAGAAAGCTGCCCTATGTGCGTATGCGGAATACGGAGTGAAAATTTCGAGTAATCAAGAATGCTTTCGAGAGGTAGAATCATGTCGGTATCAATAATCAAGGGGATCCTGCCGAGTGAAAGTGTCTCAAATAATCGAGTGGACGCATTACCGTCACCCTTCGGACAAAGAACGAAATCTGACATAGTTATGTTGCCAATAAATTCCGCTCTCGCCGTAGCCGGATCAACATTCATTAGAGACTTATTCCCGGAGAAAGTGCTCCTGACAATAAAGTTTGTGTTAATCAAGGAACTCTTCTCAAGAACCCTCATCCCCTTGCGCCTAAAGTAAATACCTCGCTTGTAACAACGATACTGTGAATCGCATGTAATTATGGACAAGAGATCTAGGCTACTATTCTTTATGTAGTATCGTAGTCGCGTTTTTAAAGTCGGAAACCCCGCATACCCACAAAAACTAACTGTTGGTTTCGCTTGCTTCTTCCGTGTTATCAGAGTCCTGTTCTCTAAGAGATCTTCCGCATACGGGGGCATGACAACGACATTTTCTCTTATAGTTCTTCCGTACTCACACACCTTAAAAAGAATCGCGTTGTCACAGTGGACAGAGTGAGACAGGTCTCCCCCAACCAAAATTATAATTGGTACCGAATGTCGATCAGACAATAATTCAACGTCCCGAAAGTATTCTAGCCACCTCTCTGAAATTTTTCGCAAACTTTGCGGAACGAGGATATAGTCTGCCTCTTCGACAGTGCGGACGAAACGAAAGCTGTTGAATTTATAATCTGATGGCAACTGCTTATATAGCAACCGCTCTTCGACTGCTTCCATCTGACCAAACGTGCGAACCAGTCGCACGGATTCTTTTTCGGATCGAAAAGGAGGCACCAAAAAAAGCCCCAGCTTGCTCATATCCTATCGAAGTCATCCTGAAGCCTGACAATATCACTCTCATCAAATGTCCCTTGCGCAACCTCGACGACAATTCCACCCTTCCTGGATTCTAATCGATGAATATGCCCCTTCGGAACCTGAAACATCTCTCCTATCTTTAGCTGTGCTGTTTGGAGACTGTCTTCACGTGGACCGCACGTTGCTGTCGCGTCTCCTTCCACAAGTGTCCAGAGCTCATTCCGATGCTTATGGTACTGAAGACTCAGCCGCTTCCCTGGCAGAACATACAGCGTCTTCAAATACCACCCCTCTCCCTTATCCCACCCATAGAATTCACCCCATGGACGAGCAGATTTCCTAACATGCCTACTTGCCGCCTCGATCATCCACGAAGAAGATTGAACTTTCCCTCCTCTTCCCACATTAAACCTCATCTTGATTCCGAGCTCTTTGCACACCACAAATTCTGGAATATTGTCAGCAAAACGATCTCCGCCATTAGCGAAAACATCGGGACGAATTTTCCGCAACTCCCGTACCACGGATTTATCCGTATAGTAATCACCAGGCTTATGTCCAGTGAAGACAACCCGATGAACAAAGGGGAACGACTGTATTAATTCCCCTCTCTCTTTTTGGGACATGAACACAAACCCTTTTTTATCCGTAAGCCAATTGTCATTATTAACGATGACCACAAGTTTATCTCCGTACTTCAGGGCCTCTTTAAACATGCGCACATGCCCGATATGAAGCGGATCGAACCCGCCAGATACCGCAACGGTCCGCGCCCCAGCTTTTTTCTTATGAGCTATCTTCTTGGCCACGACTGTAGCCTACAGCCATTTCTCTAGCCGCTCAAGCGCGTACCAAAAACCCTCACCCCCATTCTCATGTCCCTGCCACACCTCCGGAATGAACGACGCCCTGGGACATCCTCGCGCCAGGTCATAAGAAAGTTGCTTAAAGTCTATTGTTCCTTCACCTATTTGCAATCCTTCTTCCCCAACTCCTGCTCCGTCTGATATATGCAAGTGAGCCGTATATGCGCCGAGCGCATTAATGTACTCTGTGAGTGTCTTTCCGAGATGATTACCAGCTAGATATGAATGAGAGACGTCGAGACATACGCGATATCCATAGCGCTTACAAAAATCGGCGGTCTCGTCTGGGTCCACAAAAAGATTATGGAACATTTGGCCACCGAGGAGCCATGGATATGGCGGCATTGTTTGGATGATGATTTCTACTCCTTCAGTATCTAATTCTCCCAGACTCAAGGCGACGCGCTCATAAAGCGGGGCTCGTTCACGGGGGGGCAAAGCTACGTCTTTTGTGAATCCGCCCACATTGATAATGAGGAGTGGTCGCTGTGTTTTCGGAAAAAACGTTTTGAGTGCGCGAACCTGGTCGACACATCGCTGCACATTTCGAATGGACTGCTTTCGATATGTTTCGTCTTTTGATGCGAGATTGAGCACATGGTCGTTCTCGAATGTCTCTACTCCATGCACAACAAGTCCCACATCATACGTCCCATCACATACCGCACGCGGATCCACTGCAAGATCCCGGTAACTCATGTGGAACTCAATGATATCAGGAGCATACACCATCATGTTCTTGAAGTCGTGGAACCTAACCGGAACACCCCACGGCCTCTTGGTTCGATATTGTTTTGGTTTTGGAGACACCTGTAAAAGATCTGCCGGATAAAAGACATCTCCTGGATTCATGTCTCTGCGCGCCATCGTACCAACTAGCTTGTCCTGCCTGTCGGGCTGTAGGCCCCGCCCAGGACTCTTTACGGCCAACATATCTTTTGTGATGCGCGTGCCCTTTGTGATGACGCGGGAGGCAACGACACTTTTGGCCAGATTGGCCCGATTCATTCTCTCGCCTTGAGTCATTGTCCGCACACGCGCATTACCAAGCGAGGCCTCGACTTGCCTAATACCCTCAACCATCTGCCGAAATTCATCCGGCAGTAGGCTTGCCTTGTGATCAGTCCCTTCCATCGCTCGATCAAGCGTGATGTGCTTTTCAATAATCTTTGCTCCGCGCGCTACCGCTGCGATCGCCACATGGATCCCTCGCTCATGTCCAGAATACCCGTAG
>Ga0255194_1000219_pt1 | contig 11789 bp, 11 predicted proteins | sample Miss_Yuk_RepB_8h_FD_183617 | JGI IMG/M metagenome (GOLD analysis project Ga0255194, IMG submission 183617) | Freshwater microbial communities from Mississippi River, Louisiana, United States - Miss_Yuk_RepB_8h | ecosystem: Environmental > Aquatic > Freshwater > River | place: USA: Louisiana... | reverse complement strand
GAATCTAAATAACTTTGGTTACTGCGAACATATGTTCGCTACAGTGCAAGCATGAAGTTATTGGTGCCAAAAACCCTCGTCGCTAAACATTCGCTTTTCGAAAAACAAGTTCTCGAAAACTTCGCCGTCTCCGACCAAGTTCGTCAGTTGTTGCCCGACTCAGGCTTAGTTCGCGGACGCATCGTGCGTTGCTGTGGCGACGCCGCCGTATCGCTAGCCCTTTCACTTTGTGCCCGTGCATCACAGCAAGGTTCATGGTTGGGTGTTGTTGGTGTCAGTCATCTCGGCATTTCGTGTGCTGTCGAGCATGGTGTGGCACTTGAGCGCATGGTCTTTGTGCATCCACCTGAATCATCTCGCGATTGGTCGACAACCGTGGCTGCCGTGATTGATGGCTTCGATTTGTTAATAGTCGCAGTGCCAGAATCACTCTCGGTTTCTGACGCAAGGCGAGTGCAGGCGCGGTTGCAGTCGCGGCGATCGGTGATGATTATCGTCGACACCGCGACGCTTTCTAAAACAAGTTTTTCAAACAACACGCATCCGTTTCATGCCGATGTGGTTTTAGATAGCACAACAAAAAGTTGGAGTGGCATCAACAATGGTGCGGGCTATTTGCAACAACGCCAAGTCGCAATCAAAGTCAGTGGCCGCCGAGTTGCGCGCATGCAAGAACATTTAGTCACCTGCAACTACTAAATTGCTCGCACCAAAACGCTTAGCAGTGTTGCGTTGCCTTGACTGGTCTGCGGTCGTGGCGGCAAAAACTTCAAATAGTCCGTGTGCTGTTGTCTACGGTCAGCGAGTTATCTCGCGTTCTGTGGCGGCAATGCATTATGGCGTTCAAGTCGGCATGCGACGCCGTCACGCCCAAGGTCTTTGTCCAGATCTTGAGATTGCCGCATATCAACCAGATCGTGATCGTCGAGCGTTTAACACTGTCGTGCGAACTATTAATGAGATAGTTCCGTTAATCGAAGTCAGCGAGCCAGGTGTGATTGTCTTTGCTACGCGTGGCCCATCTCGATATTTTGGCGGTGACGAGCCGATGGCTAACAAAATCGTTCAGGCTTTGCGTGCTTCAATAGTTGCCGATTCGCAATTTGGTGTTGGCATCGCCGACAGTCGTCTGGCGGCCCACATCGCCGCTCATATCTCGGCGCAAAATAAAACCAAGGCACCGTTTATCGTCGAACCAGAAAAGACAAAAGTTTGGCTGGCACAAAAATCTGTCAGGGTTTTGAACGAGTTCGCCAACATCAATAGCGAGACAGTCTCGTTGCTCGAGCGACTCGGGCTAAACACTTTGCAGGATGTGTCAAAAATTGGCGAGTCGGTGTTGGCTGGGCGATTCGGCGAATTAGGCGTCGAGTTGCATCGACTTGCTCGTGGTGATGAACAACATCCATTGGCCGCAGTTGCGCCACCGCCAGAGCACCTTTGTTCGCGGGCATTCGAAGAACCGGTTTTCGATCAACAAACGCTGCTCAACAATGTGCAAACAATGGCCGAAGAGTTCAGCGATTATTTCGTTAAGCGAGGTGTGATTTGTGTTCGTTTAATTCTTAAATTTGAGTCAGAGACAGGCCCACATTCAGAACGCCTGTGGTATCGACCCCAAGGTTTAACCGCTCGAGCGATAACCGAAAGCGCCAAGTGGCAAATCGAAAGTTGGTCGCATAAGAGCCCGTTGGTTCGCGTGCAGTTGATTGCCGACGAAGTGCGCACAGACACGGTGCGCCAACTCAAGTTATGGGGTGGCGTCACCCAAGTTGACGAGACTGCTGGTCGCGCAATTGGTCGGTTGACCGAACTGCTTGGCTCAACTGCCGTTCAATTAGTCAAATGGCAAGGTGGTCGAGATTTGCAAGAGAATTTTCAGCTTGTTTCTGCCTCGCATTTTCAACTCAGACAAAGCGAGTTGGTCACAACAACCGATAAACCAAAGTGGCGAGGTTCGTTGCCAACTCCGTCACCGAGTGTTGTTTATTCTGAGCCACCGCTAGTGCAGGTAGTTGATAAAGATAAAAACTTGCTGCGTGTTAGTGCTCGTCACGAATTAAGCGCCGAGCCAAAGCAGTTGATAATCAACCAACAAAATTACAAAGTTATTTCTTGGGCCGGCCCATGGCCAGTAGAAGAAAAATGGTGGGACACCGCTCGCAGTCGACGATTAGTCAGATTGCAAGTCGTAATCGAAAAACTTTTGCCTGATGGTTCACAACAAGTGCAAGCACTGCTTGTTGCACTTGAGCATGGCGAATGGAGCATCGCAGCAATCTACGGCTAGTTCGTTGTCTAGCCAGCCAGTCAAGCAAGTATTGTGCATTTGGTGATTTCTGATTTTGGTCTTGAGTTTGTCAAAACTTTTTGCCTGCAACTAGCAAGCCACGAGCCGATTGACGATCGCGAGCGCGAGTCGATCAAAACTTTTTGTGAACTTGCACCCAGCCTTCGCGCCCCGTTCGACGAACACAGCGACCCCACTCATGTCACTGCTTCGGCAATCGTCGTCGGCAAACCTGGTGTCGTCTTGCATCTGCACAAACGACTGAATATGTGGCTGCAACCCGGTGGGCACATCGATTCTGGTGAGTCGATTGACGATGCAGCGCTGCGTGAAGCGCGAGAAGAGACAGGTTTAAACCTGCAACATTTTGGCGCAGAAAAAACCTCGCCGAGATTTATTCATCTCGATGTGCACCCAGGTCCGCGCGGGCACACTCATCTTGATGTGCGATTTTTGCTTTGGGCGACGAACGAGATTTTCGCTCCGGCAGCAGGCGAGAGCCAGCAAGTGAAGTGGTTTAGTTTTGTTGAGGCATTGCGCGTTTCTGAAGATGGGGCTCGTGGAGCAATTCGCGTCGCTCAGCAAATTGTCGATAAATCGTTGTAATACAAGGTTTTTAGCGACATCTCTGTAATGCGAGCGAACATATGTTCGCTACGCTTAGCCAAATGGGTGATTACGCCGAATTGCATTGTCGGTCGAATTTTTCATTTTTATACGGGGCTTCGCACCCAGAACAACTTGTTGAGGCCGCAGTGCACAATCAACTTGCAGCACTTGCTCTAACAGACCGCAACGGTCTTTATGGCGTCGTCAAGTTCGCCCAAGCGGCACGAACATTTAGTTTGCCAACTTTGTTTGGTGCCGAACTCACATGTTCAAGTCACGACAGCCGTGATGGCGACGCACAAATTGTTTTAGTTGCCGATGGACCATCAGGCTATTCACGACTTTCTCACACGATAACGCTCGGTCAGTTGGCGGGCTCAAAGTCTGCGCCGGTTTTCAACACAGCCAAAATCGCCGAAGATCTGGCTGATAGTTGTTGGGTGCTCACTGGCGCGAGCACCGGCATCGTCAATCAATCTCTCGAACGACACGGCCCACAAGTCGCATCGCGACAATTGCAAAAACTAGTCAGTGAGTTCGGTCGCAATCGAGTTTTAGTCGAACTTTGCGACCATGGCGACCCGCTCGACTCGTCGCGCAACGACGCTCTCGTTCAACTAGCAATGCGACACGACTTGCAGTGCGTTGCAACTAATGACGTCAGCTATGCGTCGCTGCGCGAACATCGTTTAGCAGTTGCGCTTGCCGCGGTACGACAGCGTTCAAGTCTCGATGAGATTGATGCGCACTTGCCGCCGGCACCGAGTGCATACATTCGTAGCGGCAAAGAGCAACTTCGTCGGTTTAGTCGCTACCCAGGTGTTGTCGAACTCACAGCGCAAATCGCCAAGTCTTCGGCATTTGACTTGTCGTTGGTTGCGCCGAAACTTCCGCCGTTTGTTTGCCCAGATGGTCTCGATGAAATTTCGTATTTGCGTTTGTTGGTAGAGCAGGGGGCGACTCGTCGATACGGCGCACGACCTATAAATAGCCTCGAAGATCTTTCGTTGCGTGCCCGAGCCTGGAAGACAATCGATCACGAACTCGAGATCATTGCGCAACTTGGTTTTGCTGGTTATTTCTTGGTTGTTTTTGACATCGTGCAGTTTTGTCAGCGTTCAAATATTTATTGTCAAGGTCGTGGCAGTGCAGCCAACAGTGCAGTTTGCTTTGCGTTAGATATCACCAAAGCTGATGCTGTTTCTTTGGGGTTGTTGTTTGAGCGTTTTTTGTCGGCAGAGCGTGATGGGCCACCAGATATCGACATCGACATCGAAAGTGGTCGTCGCGAAGAAGTTATTCAATATGTTTTTAATCGCTACGACCGTCATCATGCGGCACAAGTTGCCAATGTGATCACATATCGCTCGCGTTCAGCGGTTCGCGATATGGCTCGGGCTTTGGGGTTTGCCCCCGGCCAGCAAGACGCATGGAGCAAGCAAGTCGGCATGCACGGCTCGCTGTCGAACCCCGAGAACACACAGCACGAAATACCCACTCAAGTTTTAGATCTTGCACGTCAAGTTTTAGACGCACCACGCCACTTGGGCATTCACTCTGGGGGCATGGTGATTTGCGATCGACCAGTCAGCGAAGTCTGCCCAATTGAGTGGGGTCGCATGAAAGATCGCAGTGTTTTGCAGTGGGACAAAGACGATTGCGCTGCGATTGGTCTCGTTAAATTTGATCTTTTGGGCTTAGGCATGCTTTCGGCTCTGCACAACGCGGTCGATCTGATTGCTGAGTTTCGCGGCAAACAAATTGATCTAGCCACGATTCCGCAAGAAGACGAGGTCTATGCAATGTTGTGTCGTGCCGACACTGTGGGTGTTTTTCAAATCGAGTCACGCGCTCAAATGGCCACACTGCCAAGACTCAAACCGCGAAGGTTTTACGACTTGGTTGTCGAAGTGGCGCTAATTCGCCCTGGTCCGATTCAAGGTGGCTCGGTTCATCCATACATTCGTCGGCGCAACGGCGAAGAGCCAGTTACATATTTGCATCCGCTTTTAGAAAACAGTTTGGGCAAAACGTTGGGTGTGCCGTTATTTCAAGAGCAGTTGATGCAGATGGCAATTGATATTGCCGGCTTCACACCCAACCAAGCAGATGAGTTGCGCCAGGCGATGGGTTCGAAACGTTCGCATGCTCGCATGCAACGACTTCGTCAGCGACTTTACGACGGCATGGCGCAAAATAAAATTATTGGTGCTGTCGCCGACGAAATTTTCGAAAAGATGCAGGCGTTCGCCAACTATGGGTTTCCTGAGAGTCACTCAGTGTCGTTTGCTTACCTTGTTTATGCATCTTCGTATATCAAGTTTCATGAACCAACGGCGTTTTATGCCGCATTGCTAAATGCTCAGCCGATGGGTTTCTGGTCGCCACATTCTCTTGTGCAAGACGCACAGCGACATGGTGTCGTTGTTTTGAGCCCAGACATAAACGCGTCAAAAGCTACGGCGACTTTAGAGCCATGCGACAATTCAGCAGGTGGCTTTGCTTTGCGGCTCGGCATTTCTAGCGTGCGTGGTATCGGTGATGATCTCGCAAAAAGCATCGAAGCCGCGCGACCATTTGCAAGCATGGAAGACCTTGTTCGTCGCGTGCCTCAAATCAGTTTGTCGCAAATCGAAACTTTGGCAACAGCAGGCGCTTATTCGCAATGTTTTGAAATATCCCGCAGAGATGCACTCTGGTCAGCAGGCGCAGTTATTCAAAGCCGACCTGAACGATTGGCGGGCGTGACAACTGGCAGTGATTCACCACAATTGCCGGGCATGCAGCCGATCGAAAAATCGATCTGTGATCTTTGGTCGACCGGCATTTCTATTGACGGTCATCCAACTCAGTTTGTGCGCAGTCAGTTGAGCCAACTCGGTGTCGTTGTAGCCAGCGAACTACTGAAAGTTGAGAACGGTTCAAAAATAATTGTCGGTGGGGTGATCACTCACCGTCAACGACCGTCAACTTCGCGAGGTGTCACTTTTTTCAGCCTCGAAGACGAAACAGGTTTGATCAACGTTGTAGTTTCGCAAGGCTGCTTTAAGAGATTTCGCCATGAGGCAATCAATGCCTCGGCACTTCTTGTGCGTGGCAGAATCGAATCTTCACAGGGCGTGGTCAACATCATTGCCGAGCATTTGAGCGAGTTAAAAATTGCTACGCGAGGTGTTAGCTCAAGAGATTTTCGCTGAAGCAGCCATGACACCAAGCAGAATAAACACAACGCCCGCCAAATATCGCTGAATAAATGGCAATGCTTTGCCTTTGACCAAAGTTTCACGCAACGAACTAGCGGCCAACGCATAAATGCCATCTGTTAGAAAACCACAAACCACGAACACCGCGCCGAGCATCAAGGACTGCATCGCATTTGATGATTTATCAGGATCAATAAATTGAGGGAGAAACGAAAGAAAAAACAACGCAATTTTTGGGTTGAGAGTATTGATGACAAAGCCTTGACGAAATGCTTGAATTTTGGTCATCGCGTTTGCCGTTGCGCTCATCGTTTGAGGTTGGCGCAATATTGTGCGCAGGCCAACAAGCACGAGATATGACGCACCAAGATATTTAACGACGTTGAAAGCGCTCTGTGAGGTCGCCAAGACTGCCGAAAGCCCAACCGTTGCTGCCAAGACATGCATAAAAGTGCCAAGTTCAAGACCGAGCACCGAGGCAAGACCAATTGATCGACCACTGGCGACACTTCGATTGATGATGTAAATAACTGCAGGCCCCGGAATCACGAGCAATGCAAATGATGCGATTGCAAACGAGACTAAAGCGCTGACTTCGGGCATGAGTCGCGTGCTATTCGGTTGGCTGTTCGTTGAGTTCGTCGTTGAAACCCCGATACATTTCGTAGATTTCTTTGCATGCTTGACACATTGGCAATTGCTTCGGGTCTCGTGATGGCACCCAAACATGGCCACACAAAGCTTCTAATGGTGTGCCATTGATGCGCGCCTCGAGAACTTTGGCGGCTGCTGACTCGTCTTTGTCGGTTTTGACGATGTGGGCGACAAGAGGTTTGCCGGTCTGAGTTACCTGCTCGGTCTGTTGTTCAACAGTTGTAGTTGGCGAAGTCTGAATCGTTGAAGATTGCGCTGAGAACACACTTAATTTAATCATTAAATCTCAGACGTTTATTGCTCTGGCGACGGTCGAGCCGCAACATCTAGACTGCAAAGCATGCCGATGTATGAGTTTCGTTGTCGAACATGCGATGAAGTATTCGAAGAGCGTCGCGCAATGTCGGCTGCCAATGAGCCAGCCAAGTGCCCGCAGGGTCACGAAAACGCCGTGCGCCTACTTTCGGTTTTTGCGTCAGTCGGCGGTGGCAGCAGTGCTTCGACTGCACCGGCAATGCCTGCACAAAAAATGGGCGGGTGTGGTTCTGGTTGTGGTTGCCACAGTTAATTAATTTTAAAAAGTTTTATTGCACGGCGTAGATGCCGCCATCGGCTACCAAAAACCAATCGGTGAGGCTGAGACCAGCGTCTTGACAGCGGTTCTTTGCCATAAACAGTTGCGATGAGTCTGATAGATCTTGACCCGCACCTTGGCGTGCACTGAGTAGACAAATTGTTGTAGCCGAGTCGATATTGATTGCCGCACCGATGATGCGCTCAATTATCTGGGTGAGTTTTAGTTTTGAATTAAACGCGAAAATGCCGACACCTCGCTGTTGATTGTCACAACAAAGTGCAATCGTTTCGGCGCACAAAGGTCGCGAAAGAGCGAGAGCAAAAACGCTGAGTTTGTCGGTCAGTGTTGTGATTGGGTCGAGTTGCGCTCGCGGCACATCTGATATCGGTGTAATCGTCTGAAGCATGTGCTCAGAGTAACTATTGGGTGTTACGCGTTTACGAAATTGACCGCCAGATAAATGAGTCCGAGAGAGATAGCTATTGGTCCGACGATTTCGAAGAACTTCGAGAGAATTCTTTTGCTCGGGTTCAACAAGAACAAACTGCAAATCGCACCAGTAATTGCACCGCCGAAGTGTCCGCCAACTGAAATACCGGGTATTACGAGGGTTATCACAATGTTTAGAACAAAGGTCGTGCCGATGCCAGTTCGCATCGGGTTGATTCGGTCATGTCTAAGACCAATGACTGCCGCTGCCATCAGACCAAACACGGCACCAGACGCGCCGCCGGTAATCGCATCAGGGCTCATCACCAGCGCGCCAACTGATCCGCCCAATAGCGATGTGATGTATAACAAGCCAAAACGTAACGAGCCGATTCTTTGCTCGAATAACTGACCGAGTTGAAATGCGAGCAACATATTCATCGCAATATGAAAAATGCCAAAGTGCACGAAGCCACAACTGACTAGTCGCCACCATTCACCTTGCTCTAAAAACTGACGCGAAATTACAAAATTGATTGAGGTTCGTTCGAATCCCGAAAGCGACATCCAGAGATAGAGGCCAACGTTGATTGACACGATTGCATTTGTGACGGTTGTCTTGTTGGTTGAGCGACGAAAGTTTGGTCTCGACTGTCGGGTTGATCGTTTTGGCGGTTTTGACGTGTGCGGGGCTGATTGCGTCGCACGAGGCAACGGTGGTGGAAGCTGCGGCGGAGGAAAACTCACGAGATTAAGCGGGCAGAGTTAGTGCTTCTTGGCGATTCGCAAGAAACCATTTCACGGTTTCATGCAAACCTTCTTCGAAATCGGTTGAGGCATGCCAGCCCAGTTCACGCTCGGCACGCGACGCATCAACTCGACGTCGAGGTTGACCGTCTGGTCGCGAAGAGTCCCACACGAGTTCGCCCGCAAAGCCGACGATGCGAGCGATAGTTTCTGCAGTTTCACGAATCGTGATTTCGCGATTGTTGCCTAAGTTAAGTGGCTCTGTCGATTCGTGCAGTTCGCTGGCGAGCAATATTGCGCGCGCCGCGTCTTTGACGTATAAATAGTCGCGACTGGCAGACCCGGTGCCCCAGACATCAATTTTTTCGAGTTTTTGTTCTTTGGCTTCGACGCACTTTTTGATCAGCGCGGGTATCACGTGTGAAACCTCGGGATGAAATTTGTCGCCGGGGCCAAACAAATTTGTTGGTATCAAGAATGCAAATTTTTGACCGTATTGTTTGGCATTTACTTGAGCGTGAACCAACAATGCTTTTTTGGCGATGCCATAGGGGGCATTTGTTTCTTCGGGGTAGCCGTCCCAAATTGACTCTTCACGAAACGGCACAGGGGTGAACTTCGGGTAACTGCAAACCGTGCCGAGCAGAACTGTTTTTTCAACACCTGCGATGCGTGCAGCCTCGATCGTGTGCGTGCCCATCAATAGATTGTCGAGATATAGGGGCGCTGGGGCGACTTGGTTGTAGCCAATGCCGCCAACTCGTGCAGCCAAATGCACGACGTGGCTCGGTTTGTGTTTCTTGAAAAGTTCGATGGCGACACCAGGCAAAGTGAGATCGGCTTGCTTGTGGGTCGGTGAAATCACCGTCGCACCTGCGTTCGAAAATGCGGCGACGACATTGCGTCCGAGAAATCCGTTGCCGCCTGTCACCAATACAGTGCGGTTCTTCCAAAATGTTGGCGACGAAGTTTTTTCGCTCATACTGCTAATCACATCGTACGACCCAGAGCCCTGCGCTGTAGTTGTCTTGTGGAGCAACGGCTTTAGGTCAATTATCAGCCAAGTGCATGCAAAATAGGCAGAATAGAGGGAATGCGTGTGGCCTATTCTTTGGAACAGTGCTGGCATCGCGTGCCCGGGGGTACAGCGACCGCAGCGATAGAAGTAGCACGAGTGCTGCCAGGTTTGCGGCGCGATATCGAACTTGTCGGATTCGCGGGTCGCCACGGTGCAGAACCTCAGAGCGCCTATCAGCCACCGATAAATGTGCAGCAACTCGCCTTAAGCGGACCAGCGCTGTATGAGACCTCAATGCGATTTGGCTGGCCAAAAGTAGAAAGTGCAACTGGCCAAGTCGACTTGCTTCACTGCACTTCGATTATTCCGTTTGCGACGAATGCAAAAATGGTTGCAACGATTCATGACCTGGCGTTTTTGAAATATCCACAGTTTTTTAGTCGTCGTGGCAACTCAGTATTCAGGCGTAGCCTCAAAATTTTATTGAAGCGCGCCGACATGTTGCTTTGTTCTTCGCAGTCGACGCTCGAAGATTGCAGTGAGTTAGGTTTTTCGCAAGATCGCTTACGACATGTTCCACTCGGAGTAAATGCGCCAATCGTGATGACGACCCGCGATCAAATTAAGACTCGATACAACTTGCCCGATAGCTATCTGCTGTTTGTGGGCACGCTCGAACCTCGAAAAAATTTGTCGCGACTGATTGCTGCGCTCGAAAGTCTCGGCGATTCGGTGCCCGAACTTGTCGTAGTTGGTGCAACCGGTTGGGGAGACGTATCCGAGAGTTCAAAAGTGTCGAGTCAGGTCAAGTCTCGGGTTCGCTTCGCCGGTTTTGTGCAACCAGTTGACCTCGGGGCTATTTATGCATCGGCAGAAGTGCTTTGCTACCCGTCATTGATGGAAGGTTTTGGTCTGCCAATTCTTGAAGCGATGAGCTATGGCACACCTGTTGTAACTAGCAAAGGTTCATCGACTCAAGAGGTTGCGGGCAATGCAGCAGTCTTGGTTGACCCACTAAATGTCGCCAGTATTGCTGCCGGCATCTTGCAAGCATTGAGCCATAAATCTGAATTGCAGCGACTTGGCATTGCACGCGCTAACGAGATGACTTGGCAGGCTACTGCAGCTAAAACTGCAGATGTTTATGAGCAGGTAGTTCGATGACGCTTCGCGTTGGCGTCAACCTATTGTGGCTTCGATCGGGCCAAGTTGGTGGCTCACAAGAATATCTGCTCAGGCAACTGACAGGCCTACACGAGATCAATAACAATGAATTTGATGTGACTCTGTTTGTGCAACCTGGGTTCGCAAAGAATCACATGCGACTTGCACAAGCATTTAAATTTGTTGAAGCGCCGAGTCATCGCGGCATTCGTGTGTTGCGAATTTTGCTCGAGCAGACTTGGTTGGCCGTTAAAGCTCGAAAGTTTGATTTGATGCATCATGGCGGTGGCACGATGCCGCTTTTCGCGGGTCGTCGCACGGTCTTGACGATTCATGATGTGCAGTATCTTTCATTTCCTGAAAATTTTAGCCGAGCTCGGCTTAGTTACTTGAGAAAAGTTGTACCGCGTTCGATAACCAGAGCGTCGATTGTGAGCACTCCGAGTGAATATGTGCGACAAAAGTTGATTACCGAGTTTGCTGTTTCACCAGCCAAAGTAAAAGTGGTGCGTCACGGCATTGATGAGCAACTCGGAAAGGCGGCTACAAGTGAGCAAGATTTGCGCCAGCGGTTGCGCATTGAAAATAAAGATGTTCTATTTTTGCCAGCAGTCACACACCCGCACAAGAATCACAAGTTTTTACTGCAATTGATGAAAACACATTGGGTTGACAAAAATCTTGTTTTGGTCTGCGCTGGTGGCAAAGGTCGAGGTGAGGTTGATTTCATGCGTGAAATTCGTCGACTTAATCTTGATGAGCGTGTGATACGTCTTGACCGTGTCGTCGACGAAGATCGAGACGGCTTGTTGAAACTTGCCATTGCGATGGTGTTTCCGAGTTTGTATGAAGGTTTTGGCGCACCCGTTATAGAAGCGATGCAACTTGGTACTGCCGTCATATCAAGCGATTGTGCTGCGCTACCTGAAGTTGTTGGTGACGCAGGCATTGTTTTGCCGCTCGATTTGAAGCTGTGGGCAAACGCCCTAGAGACGTTGGCTAGTCGACGCGACTCGTTGACGGCAGCCGGAAGAGTTCGTGCTGCGCATTTTTCGGTTTCTAACTCAGGAACCGACTTGGCGCAAATTTATCGGGCGG
>Ga0255194_1000217_pt1 | contig 11841 bp, 7 predicted proteins | sample Miss_Yuk_RepB_8h_FD_183617 | JGI IMG/M metagenome (GOLD analysis project Ga0255194, IMG submission 183617) | Freshwater microbial communities from Mississippi River, Louisiana, United States - Miss_Yuk_RepB_8h | ecosystem: Environmental > Aquatic > Freshwater > River | place: USA: Louisiana... | reverse complement strand
GAGGGCAGCAGTCCGACCTCGGCAGAGTCTAACGCCCATGTCTTTTCGACCACGCTGTCTTGCCCCGAATGTGGATTTAGCCTGAAAGATCTCGAGCCCGGACTTTTTTCATTCAATAGTCCGGCCGGGGCCTGCATGTCCTGCGACGGCATCGGCACCGTTGAATTTTTTGATCCCAAACGCGTTGTTCAATTTCCCAACTTAAGCCTTGCATCGGGCGCAATCAAAGGCTGGGATCGGCGCAACGCATTTTATTTTCAGCTGCTGCAGAGCCTGTCAGATCATTACCAATTTGATCTCGAAACGCCGTTTGAGCAGCTGCCAGATCGCATTCAGTCGGTGATTCTTCACGGCTCCGGCGATGAGGCGCTGCCCCTACGCTACCCGGGAGACCGCGGAACGCTCATCACAAGGCAGCATCCCTTCGAAGGAATCTTGCCCAACCTGGAGCGCCGATGGCGTGAAACCGATGCAACGGCGGTCAAGGAAGAACTCGGCCGCTACCGCAGCGTCCAGGCCTGCCCGGCCTGTGCCGGATCGCGGCTTCGGCCTGAGGCCCGATTTGTCCGAGTTGGGGCGCCAGGCCATGATATTGATCTACCGAGCCTGGCGGCCATGCCGCTGAAATCCGCACTGCAACGGCTCGAGCAGCTGCAGCTCTCGGGCATGCGGGCGGCGATTGGCGAAAAAATTCTTTCAGAAATTTCTCAACGCCTTGGATTTCTCATTAATGTCGGTCTGGACTATCTGACCCTGGATCGCTCGGCCGCCACACTCTCGGGCGGCGAAGGCCAGCGCATCCGACTGGCCAGCCAGATCGGTGCGGGCCTCTCCGGTGTGATGTATGTGCTCGATGAGCCTTCAATTGGATTGCATCAGCGTGATAACGACCGCCTGCTGTCGACCTTGCGCAAACTGCGCGATCTGGGCAACACCGTGATCGTTGTCGAGCATGATGAAGATGCCATTCGCACCGCCGACTTCATCATCGACATGGGCCCGGGTGCAGGCCAGCATGGTGGCGAAGTGGTCGCCATCGGTGGCCTGCAAGATATTCTGAGCGCACCCCGATCACTCACTGGCCAATACCTCAACGGGCAGCGCAGCATACCGATTCCAAAACAGCGTCAGCGCCCAGGCGAGCGCCGGCTGCGCGTGGTGGGCGCCCACGGTAACAATCTCAAGCAGGTCACGGCGGAGATCCCCTGCGGACTGATGGTCTGCATTACCGGCGTATCGGGCTCCGGGAAATCGACCCTCATCAACGATACGCTTGTGGCTGCAGCTGCCAAAAAAATCAATGGTGCCCATCTCGAGCCCGCAGGCATGGAGGCCATTGAGGGCCTGGAGTTTTTCGATAAGGTCATCAGTGTGGACCAGAGCCCAATCGGACGCACGCCGAGAAGCAACCCCGCCACCTACACGGGCCTCTTTACACCCATCCGCGAGCTCTTCGCGCAGACGCCCACTGCTCGCGAACGTGGCTATGACACAGGCCGCTTTTCTTTTAATGTCAAGGGTGGCCGATGTGAGGCCTGCCAGGGTGATGGCCTTGTCCGCGTTGAAATGCACTTTCTGCCGGATGTGTACGTGCCCTGCGATGTCTGCCATGGTCTGCGCTATAACCGTGAGACCCTCGATGTGCGATATCGCGGGAAGAATATTGCTGAAGTGCTCGGCCTGACGATCGATGAAGCCATGGAATTTTTCCGTGCAGTACCCAATATCTCTCGACGGCTGCAGACGCTGATTGATGTTGGGCTGGGCTATATCAAGCTTGGACAGAGTGCCACGACGTTATCTGGCGGCGAGGCCCAGCGGGTCAAGCTCTCGCAAGAACTCTCGAAGCGTGATACCGGAAAAACACTCTACATCCTTGATGAGCCGACGACCGGGCTGCACTTTCATGACATCGCCCTGCTGTTAAAAGTTCTACAAACACTGCGAGACGGTGGCAACACCCTGATCATCATTGAGCACAATCTTGATGTCATCAAAACCGCAGACTGGATCATTGATCTCGGCCCCGAAGGCGGAGATGGTGGCGGACAGCTGGTGGCAGCCGGCACGCCTGAGACGGTGGCCCAGTGTGCCGAGAGCCATACCGGACGCTATCTGGCCAATGTTCTAAAAGGCAACCGCGGCGGACAATAGTTTGAGTGGTTTGTTGGGGCCATCGTAAGAGACCACCAGCATTTCCCCCATCGCCACGTACTGGCCGGTCAGGCCAGTAACCGTAACCTGGTGCGTGACCCAGACTTCAAAGCCGGATGCTACGGGCCGCTGCGCCAGAGTGCGGGCGGCCTGAAAGGCCTGCTGCAGCTGACGCTCACGATCGCCTTGCCCCTGGAAAAAGGAGTTCAATGGGGCCCAGGGCTCAATCGGAATCTCAGGCCCTCGGCCCATCGAACGAAACGCCTCACTTGCAGTCTCCAGGCATCGACACCACTGACTGGATCGCACACGATCTGGCCGAAGACCACGCTCCAAAAACCAGCGGCCAATCGCTCGGGATTGTTCCCGTCCCTGCGGTGAGAGGTTGCGTTGGGTGCTGCAATCACCGAGCCGAAAGTTCGGTGGATCTCCGACGCCTGGAACCGTCATGGCATGGCGAATCAAGGCAAGGCCGCCGGACTGCAGAGCTGCAATCGCCTGCCGATCCTGGCCGGCGGTAGCCCGATCATGACTGAGGGCAGGACGTATCAGGCCAACAAAGGGGGCTGCAGCAAGCCCCGCCATCGCCTGCCGGCGCCCCTGGCGCCGACGCTCTGAATGGCTTGCCATTGCCGATGCAGCAGTGATGGGTTCGGACTCCGGGTCAGCCAAAGAGATCGTCAAGCTTTTTTTGCGCTGTCTCGGCGTCCGCATGCGACTTGCCTCGGGCCTGGGGGTACTCCTCGGCGATGCGATCTTCCCAATACGTCGTGGGATTGGGGGCGTTGCACAGACGCCGAAAGACCTCGCTGGGAACTGACTGATAGCGGCGCAGACTGCCATCTTGAAAATACAATACAAGCTGCCGATCGCGAGGCTCGTAGTCGGCACGCTGAATTCGTCCGACGGTAAAGGTTTTGGTGTCCATGCCTGCTATAGTAAGAAAAGTGTTTTAGAGCGCAACCGTGGGCAGACAGCGCATGGCTTTACGCAAAATTTTATAAACATCGAGATCGAACTCAGGCCTGCCGTTTTCAAGCAGACTATGGATTTCGTCTTCTCGACTGGCCGAGCCGAGATAGCACCAGGCATCCACCACGTGCACGACCGAGGCCTCGCGCAGGCCAATCGGACCCTGATGTGGCCAGGCCGGCAGACGCATCGTCGAGAGGGCCATGAGCAGCCGCGCATGATGCAACGCTAAACGCTCGCGGCCGATACAGCCACCGCGGCAGGTCTTTAACTGAAAGCCAAAGCACGCCGCGCCTGACGCAGCCTTCTCGAGCCCAAGCAAGACCTTGCAAAGACTTTCTTGGCGAGCGATCTCGGTGAGCATCCCTACGGCATCGCGCTGACTGCGAAAAATCCCATACAAATCCGGCTGGATCCCAAGATTTAAATCTCTGGCCCAGACTAACTCCGCCTGCGCGGCGTTGGGACCGTCAGGCGCGGACTTCAGCTGGGGCGCGACTCGCCATGAACAGAGCTCTTTATTGCGCCTGAGCCGCTGATTGTGGGTCGGCAATAATTTTTTAACGAGCGATGACTCCAGCAGCAATGCAGCAATCTCACCGGCAGTCTCGATCCAGTCAACACGCTGCACCTGCATCGATAGACTCATCTCCTTGCCGCGCGCGTGATCCGATGCGAAATGCGCGAGCACCCGTTTGCGCAAATGGTTTGACTTGCCGACATAGAGCGGCAGGCTATTCTCGCCATAAAAGATATACACCCCATGGCCCTCGGGAATTCTCTCTGGAAGATCGGAGTCAAGCTGCGCCGGCAAGGCAGGCCGGGCAGTCAATGTTGCAATCGTCTGCTGCAACACGTCTGGCGAAAATAATGGCCAGAGCTTTTCCCAGAATTGAAAAATCAGATCAGCATCGGCCAAGGCACGATGCCGGCCCGAAGGAATCAGTCCATGCCGCTCAATCAACGCATCAAGATTATGCCGTGGCGCATTGGGAAACAGGGCCCGAGAAAGTTTCACTGTGCATAAGACACGGGCCCGAAAATCGATGCCACATCGCTTGAATTCGTTCTTCAAAAAACCGTAATCGAAGCGGGCATTGTGCGCAATGAAGAGCTTGCCAGTCAGCCGATCGATCAGGTCTCCGGCAACTGCTTCAAATGCGGGTGCATCCGCCACCATCTCATCGGTAATGCCGGTAAGCCGCGCAATGAAATCAGGAATCCGCGCCTGAGGATGAATCAGCTGATTAAACCGCTCTACGCCACGGGCTGATACATGCACGATGCCGATCTCGGTGATGCGGTCCCGGGTCGCCGTAGCCCCCGTCGTCTCCAGATCGACAAACACCATCTCTGGAATGGCCGGAAGGATCATGCCAATGCCGCGAGCCGCTCCAGCGCCCGCGACAGGGTCTCCTCCTTTTTGGCGAAGCAAAATCGAATGGTTTTGTTTTCGACGGGATCCTGATGAAAAGCCGACATGGGAATAGCCGCTACTCCAACCTCAGTGGTCAGCCACTTACAAAAATCAAGCTCTGACTGCGTAGAGATCGCTGAATAATCCACCAGCTGAAAAAAAGTTCCCTCGCAGGGATACAGCCGAAACGGCGTCTTCGCAAGGCCCTGGCGAAAAAAATCCCGCTTTCGCTGATAAAACTGCGGCAGCGTTAGGTAGCGCTCGGCATTCTGCATGTAGGCCGACAGGCCAACCTGCATGACGCTATTGGTCACAAAGACATTGAACTGATGGACCTTGCGAAACTCGGCCATGATCTCCCGTGGGGCGACGACCGAACCCACCTTCCAGCCGGTGACATGAAAGGTCTTGCCAAACGACGACACCACAATGGCCCGCTCGGCCAAGGCCGGAAATGCACTGACACTGCGATGCGGCTCACCATCAAAAATCATGTGTTCATAGACTTCATCTGAAATCACCAGCAGGTTATGTCGCAGCACGATGGACTCAAGGATTCGCAGCTCTGCCTCGCGGAGAATCATTCCCGATGGGTTGTGCGGAGAGTTCACCATGATGGCCCGGGTCTTGGGCGAAACAGCCGATGCGACACGGTCCCAATCCACGCGGTAGGCCGATGTCATCGGCACGCGAATCGCTTGCGCTCCGGCCAATTCAATGCTGGGAATGTAGCTGTCATACACCGGCTCAAGAACAATGACCTCATCGCCCGGATGTACCAGCGCCAAGACAGCGGTCATCAGGGCCTGGGTCGCCCCGGCGGTGATCATGACCTCGGTCTCGGGATCATAACGGCGTCCATACAGCACACTGATTTTTTCTGCGACCGCCTCACGTAAGGCAGCAACACCATTGAGCGGTGCATATTGATTCTGGCCAGACCGCATGGCTGCATTCACCGCATCCAAGAGCTCCGAATCAGGCTCGAAGTCGGGAAAGCCCTGGCCGAGATTGACGGCGCTGCTGCGATTGGCGAGGGCGGACATCACCGTAAAGATGGTGGTGCCCACGTTCGGCAGTCGTGATCTCATCGCTTGATTTGGCACAGCAAACTTACCGGTTCTGCTCAGCGTGCATTTAGCGCGGCAGCGCCGATGCACCCATCAGAAATTCATCCACCGCCCGGGCCGCCTGGCGGCCCTCTCGGATCGCCCAGACCACCAGTGACTGCCCGCGACGCATATCTCCGGCGGCAAACACTTTTTTAATGTTTGTGGCGTAGCAACGATCGCCCTCGGTGGTGGCCCGCGCATTACCGCGTGCATCCTTATCGACACCAAATGCCTCGACAATGGATCCGATTGGCGAAACAAAACCCATGGCCAACAACACCAGATCTGCCTTCAGAATCTGCTCTGAGTCGGCGACCTCCACCATCTTGCCGTCTTTCCATTCGACCCGCACACTCTTTAAGGCGGTGACCTGTCCGTTTTCGCCCATGAACTCCTTGGTCGCAATCGCGAACTCCCGATCACAACCTTCTTCATGGCTCGAAGATGTTCGCAGCTTAATCGGCCAATACGGCCAAGTCAGGGCCTTATTCTCATGCTCGGGCGGCTGTGGCATCAGTTCGAACTGGGTCACGCTTGCTGCACCATGACGATTCGATGTGCCCACACAATCCGAGCCGGTATCGCCACCGCCAATGACGATGACATGCTTTCCGTCGGCACGAATCTGGTCCTCAAGCGGATCGCCCGCATTCACTTTATTTTGCTGCGGCAAAAACTCCATCGCGAAATGAATGCCGCGCAGTTCACGGCCCGGCACAGGCAGATCCCGTGGCTGCTCGGCACCACCGGTCAGCAGTACCGCATCAAATGCGGCCATCAGTTCCGTCGGGCTGATCGAAGTCTTCGCCCAGTTGGTGACCTTGGCCTCGGCGGGAAGGGCTGCTACCAGCACTCCGGTTTTAAAAATAACACCCTCGGCCTGCATCTGCTCCACGCGACGATCGATGTGAATCTTTTCCATCTTGAAATCAGGAATGCCATAGCGCAGCAGTCCACCAATGCGGTCATTTTTTTCAAAGACGGTCACTGCATGTCCCGCCCGCGCAAGCTGCTGGGCCGCCGCAAGGCCCGCCGGACCGGAGCCGACGACCGCAATGGTCTTGCCGGTTTTCGTCGCGGCTGGCTGAGGCACGACCCAGCCCTCGGCCCACCCACGATCAATGATGGCGTGCTCAATCGACTTAATGCCAACGGGGTCATCGTTGACGTTGAGTGTGCAGGCGGCCTCGCAGGGCGCAGGGCAAATACGGCCCGTGAACTCAGGAAAGTTATTGGTCGAATGCAGCGTCTCCAGGGCATGCTTCCAATCCTGCCGGAAGACCAGATCATTGAAATCCGGAATGATGTTGTTGACTGGGCAGCCGTTGTTGCAAAAGGGAGTGCCGCAATCCATACAACGCGCCGCCTGGACCTTCGCCTGCTTATCGTCTAAGCCGATCACAAACTCTTTGTAATTCTTGAGTCGCTGCTCGACCGGTAAATAGCCTTCCTCTAGCCGCTCAAACTCCATGAAGCCTGTGATCTTACCCATTTATGCTGCCACCTTGTCTGTCTGTGTTGCCTTCTTTTGTTGCATCTCAGAGAGTGCACGACGGTATTCGTGCGGAAAGACTTTGATAAATTTTTCCCGAGCCAATGCCCACTGATCCAAAATCTCGCGGGCTCGGCGGCTGCCGGTCCAACGGTGATGATCCTCGATGAGTTTCTTCAGCTCCGCATCATCTTCGGCCGGTAATTTTTCCAAGGCGACCATCGCGGTGTTGCAGCGGCTCGCAAAGCCGCCGTCTTCATCAAATACATACGCAAAGCCGCCTGACATGCCGGCAGCAAAGTTTCTTCCGGTCTTGCCCAGAACCACCACCTTGCCGCCCGTCATGTATTCGCAGCCATGGTCCCCCGTGCCCTCCACGACAGCGGTCGCACCCGATAACCGAACTGCAAATCGCTCGCCGGCAACGCCGCTCAAGAAGGCCTCACCGGCAGTGGCCCCATAAAGCACCGTATTGCCCACGATGATGTTGTCATGGGCCACGCCGCGAAAATCGATGCTCGGACGCACGACCACGCGGCCGCCCGAGAGGCCCTTGCCTGTGTAGTCGTTAGCATCGCCAATCAAATACAGGGTGATCCCTTGAGCGAGAAATGCGCCAAACGACTGGCCACCCGTGCCTTCGAGCTGAATACGAATCGTGTCATCGGGAAGTCCGTCGGGATGGTGGCGCGTCAGCGCACCCGATAGCATTGCGCCAACACTCCGATTGACGTTTCGGGCCACTTCCATGAAATGGACCCGCTCGCCACGTTCAATGGCTGGACGCGATTTTTCAATCAAGACGTTATCCAAGGACTTCTTCAGGCCGTGGTCCTGCGTCTCGGTGTGATAGGCCGGGCCATGGGCATCTGTCGGCCGGTAAAAGAGTCGAGAAAAATCTAGGCCTCGGGCCTTCCAGTGCGCCACTCCTTTGCGCGTATCGAGAAGATCAGCGCGCCCAATCAGATCGTCGAATCGCGCGATGCCGAGCTGGGCCATGATCTGCCGCACTTCTTCAGCGATGAAGAAAAAGTAATTCACAACATGTTCAGGCCGGCCGGTGAATTTCTTACGCAGCACTGGATCCTGGGTAGCAACGCCCACCGGGCAGGTATTCAGATGGCATTTACGCATCATGATGCAGCCCTCAACCACCAGCGGTGCGGTCGCGAACCCAAACTCATCGGCACCCAGCAGCGCACCAATCACCACGTCGCGGCCGGTCTTCATCTGACCATCGGCCTGCACACGAATCCGACTGCGCAGCCCGTTTAAGACCAAGGTCTGCTGCGTCTCAGCCAGGCCGATCTCCCAGGGGGTGCCCGCATGTTTAATCGACGACCAGGGCGATGCGCCGGTGCCCCCATCATGGCCAGCAATCACAACGTGATCGCTCTTGGCTTTCGCAACTCCAGCGGCCACCGTGCCCACGCCAACCTCGGAGACCAGCTTGACTGAGATCGAGGCGTGGGGCGCCACGTTCTTCAAATCATGAATGAGCTGGGCCAGATCTTCGATCGAATAAATATCGTGATGCGGCGGCGGCGAGATCAGCCCAACGCCAGGCACCGAGTGCCGCAGCTTGCCAATATATTGCGAGACCTTACCGCCGGGCAGCTGGCCCCCCTCACCCGGCTTCGCACCCTGGGCCATCTTGATCTGAATCTGATCGGCCGAGACCAAATACTCTGCGGTGACGCCGAAACGGCCCGAGGCCACCTGCTTGATCTTCGAGCGCAGGGAATCGTTTTCCGAGAGCTCGTAGTCCACTTCAATCACGTCCTTGCCAACAATCTCCGACACACGAGTGCCTTTGGCAATCGGGATGCCCTTGAGCTCATTGCGATAACGATTTTGATCCTCGCCGCCCTCGCCGGTATTGCTCTTGCCGCCAATCCGATTCATCGCAATGGCCAGCGTGGTGTGGGCCTCTGTCGAAATCGAGCCCAGCGACATTGCGCCGGTCGCAAAACGTTTCACAATCTCTTTGGCGGGCTCCACCTCTTCGAGCGAAATGGCCTTAGCAGGGTCGACGCGAAATTCAAACAGTCCACGTAAGGTCATATGACGACGGCTCTGATCATTAATGATCTGGGCGTACTCTTTATATGAGCTCCAGTTATTGGCCCGTGTCGAATGCTGCAGCTTGGCAATGGCATCGGGAGTCCACATATGCGACTCACCCCGGACACGCCAGGCATACTCGCCACCCGCCTCGAGCATTTCGGCCAAGACCGGATCATGACTGAAGGCCAGCTGGTGGGTGCGAATGGCCTCCTCAGCAATTTCAAAGACACCAATGCCCTCGACTTGGCTGGGCGTGCCCGTGAAATACTGATCAATCGTATCGCGATTAATTCCAATGGCCTCAAAGATCGCCGCGCCACAGTAGGACATGTAGGTGCTGATGCCCATCTTGGACATAATTTTTGAAAGGCCCTTGCCGATGGCTTTCACATAATTGGCAATCGCCTTCTCTGCCGAGAGTTCTGCCGGAAGATCCTGATGCAGCGCGGCCAGTGTCTCCATCGCAAGATACGGATGCACGGCCTCTGCGCCATAGCCGGCCAGCACTGCAAAGTGATGGACCTCGCGGGCGGAGCCCGTCTCCACCACCAATCCGGCCAGCGTGCGCTTGCCCTCGCGGACCAGATGCTGGTGTATCGCTGAGAGCGCAAGCAGCGCAGGCACTGCCACGGACTGAGGCCCAATATTGCGGTCACTCACAATCAGAATATTTTTACCCGATTGAATCGCATCAATCGCCTCAGCGCACAACGATGCCAGCTTGGCTTCCACGCCCTCACGGCCCCACTGCAAGGGATAAGTGATGTCCAGCACATAGCTCTTGAATTTGCCCTGGGTGTGCTGCTCGATCTGGCGCAGCCGATGCATATCTGCAAAATCAAGAATCGGCTGACTGACCTCAAGCCGCATCGGGGGGTTCACCTGGTTGATGTCCAACAGATTCGGCCGGGGCCCGATAAACGAGACCAGCGACATCACAATCGCCTCGCGGATCGGATCAATCGGCGGATTGGTCACTTGCGCAAAGAGCTGTTTGAAATAGTGGTAAAGCGGCTTGTTTTTATCGGAGAGCACCGCCAGCGGCGTGTCGTTGCCCATCGATCCCACTGCCTCCTCGCCATTGGCCGCCATGGGTGCCATAAGAAACTTGATGTCCTCTTGGCTGTAGCCAAAGGCCTGCTGCCGATCCAACAGACTGACCATGTTCTGCGCAATCGCCGGGGAGCGATCGGCCTGGCCCAAGGTATCCAGCCGAATGCGAAGATTTTCGATCCATTGCTTATACGGCTTGGCTTTGCTCAACGAGGACTTGAGCTCCTCGTCATTGATCATTCGGCCCTGCTCAAGATCAATCAAAAACATTTTTCCCGGCTGCAGTCGCCATTTGCGGACGATCTTGGACTCAGGCACCGGCAAGACGCCCGACTCAGAGGCCATGATCACCAGATCATCATCTGTAATGCAATACCGCGAGGGTCGCAGGCCATTGCGATCCAGGGTCGCACCAATCTGCCGTCCATCGGTAAACACGATGGAGGCGGGGCCATCCCAGGGCTCCAGCATTGCGGCGTGGTATTCATAAAACGCCCGACGCGTTTCGTCCATGGTGGCGTGCTGCTCCCAGGGCTCGGGAATCATCATCATGGCCGCCTGGGCCATCGGATATCCGGAGGCCACCAGCAGCTCAAGACAGTTATCGAAGGTCGCCGTATCCGATTGGCCCGCAAAGCTTATCGGATACAGCTTTTGCAAATCCGCACCGAGCACAGGCGAGCTCATCACGCCCTCGCGGGCCCGCATCCAGTTGTAATTGCCCTTGACGGTGTTGATTTCACCGTTGTGGGCCACCATTCGATAAGGATGGGCCAGTGACCACTGTGGGAAGGTGTTGGTGGAGAATCGCTGGTGGACGAGTGCCAGGGCCGAAGTGCAGCGCGGATCCTGGAGATCCAGGTAATAGTCGCCGACTTGATCGGCAAGCAGCAGCCCCTTGTAAACAATCGTACGGCTCGACATGCTGGGCACGTAATACTCTTGGCTGTGCGTGAGTCGAAGTCGCTGAATCGCGCTCGAGGCGGTCTTGCGAATGACGTAAAGCTTGCGCTCCAACGCATCTTGCACAATCACATCGGCGCCACGTCCAATAAAGATCTGCCGCATCACGGGCTCTTTATCACGCACGCGGGGCGACATCGGCATGTCACGATTGGTGGGCACATCACGCCAGCCCAGCACGACCTGGCCTTCGGCGCGAACAGCACGCTCCAATTCCTGCTCGCAGGCCAGCCGAGAGGCACTCTCTTTCGGTAAAAACACCTGGCCCACGCCATACTCACCCGGTGGCGGCAGGGCCACGCCCTGCCTGGTCATCTCCTCTCGGAAATATGCATCGGGAATTTGGATCAGGATGCCCGCGCCATCGCCCATCAGCGCATCGGCGCCAACAGCGCCCCGATGATCAAGGTTGCAAAGAATGAGCAGGCCCTGACTGACGATCTCGTGGGATTTGCTGCCCTTGATGTGGGCAATAAAACCAACGCCGCAGGAGTCGTGTTCGTTTCGGGGATCGTAGAGGCCTTGGGCGGAGGTCATGATGCATGGCAATAAGTTTTCGGGCCGACAACTATAGCCGTGGGCCCGCCGTCACATCAAGAAAAAATCGCTCT
>Ga0255194_1000196_pt1 | contig 12381 bp, 13 predicted proteins | sample Miss_Yuk_RepB_8h_FD_183617 | JGI IMG/M metagenome (GOLD analysis project Ga0255194, IMG submission 183617) | Freshwater microbial communities from Mississippi River, Louisiana, United States - Miss_Yuk_RepB_8h | ecosystem: Environmental > Aquatic > Freshwater > River | place: USA: Louisiana... | reverse complement strand
GACGTTCGAGCGGTACGGACTTACCCCCGAGCAGATAGCAGCGGTTAAGATCGATGTCAAAGATCAAGGAGGAGTGAAGTTTTGGTTCCTGACACTCGCGCCGCTTCTCATTCCCGTCATGCTTCTCGTTGGCATTATGTGGTTTCTTTCGCGTCAGGTTCGCGGGGCGGGAATGCAGGCATTTACTTTCGGTCGTTCTCTGGCGCGGATGATTAGTCCGGATGACACCGCACAGAAAGTTACGTTTGCCGACGTTGCGGGTGCAAAGGAAGCCAAACAAGAGCTCCTCGAGATCGTCGATTTCCTCAAAAATCCTAAGAAATTCATACAGATTGGCGCACGCATTCCAAAAGGGGTACTCCTCATGGGTTCTGCGGGCACCGGAAAAACGCTCCTGGCGCGTGCAGTCGCCGGAGAAGCAGGTGTGCCATTTTTCTCTATCTCGGGATCGGAATTTGTTGAGATGTTTGTTGGTGTGGGTGCCTCGCGGGTACGCGACCTCTTCCGTGAGGCAAAGAAAGAGGCGCCGGCCATTATTTTCGTTGATGAGATAGATGCCGTTGGCCGCGTACGAGGTACGGGTGTTGGTGGTGGTAACGACGAGCGCGAACAGACGCTCAATCAGATTCTTGTTGAGATGGATGGATTCGAGCCGACTGAAGCGGTTGTGGTGATGGCGGCGACGAACCGTCCCGATGTCCTTGATCCAGCGCTGGTGCGACCAGGACGCTTTGATCGCCGTGTGACCATTGACCTCCCTGACCGCAAAGATCGTGAAGAGATACTTACGGTACATGCGCGCAAGAAGCCGCTCGGGCCGGATGTAAAGCTCGGTGTTATCGCGGAGCGTACACCCGGGTTCTCGGGAGCCGATCTTGCAAACATTATGAACGAAGGAGCTATTCTTGCGGCGCGCGAAGATCGCACCGAGATCACACAATATGACCTCATTCGTGCCATTGAGAAGGTGATGCTTGGTCCGGAACGCCGCTCACATGTACTGAACAAGAAAGAAAAGGAGATCACTGCGTATCATGAGGCAGGGCACGCGCTCATAGCATCAGTGCTTCCGTACGCCGATCCGGTCCATAAAGTCTCGATTATTTCCCGTGGTCGTGCCGCAGGGTATACGCTCAAGCTTCCACTTGAAGATCGTCGCATGCAGTCACGCAAGGAATTCTTAGATGATATTGCCGTCTCTTTGGGTGGGTATCTCGCGGAAAAAATGATTTACGACGATGTCACAACAGGTGCATCGAACGATTTGCAGGTTCTCACCGCGCTCGCGCGAGACATGGTCACGCGCTACGGCATGTCGGATAAGGTGGGCCCTATGGCGGTTGATGCGGCGCGCGGACGAACACTCTTTGGTTCTGGTATTGAGGGGACGGAGCAGTCTGAGGAAGTCGCTGCAGAAGTTGATGCTGAGGTGAAGGCGATCATTCACGGTGCGTACAAGAAAGCAGAAGACGTGATGAAGAAACATCGCAAGGCACTCGATGCAATCGCCAAGGCGCTTGTTGAGGTGGAAACAGTGGAACGAGAAGAGTTTGAAAAAATACTCATCGCGAACGGCATTACGCCAAAAAAGAAAGAAGATATTGAGCATCAGCCGCTCGTATAGAAAAGGAGGGTTCGCTAGGAACCCTCCCTTTTCATTGTGCTGGCGCGCTCCCTCTTGTAAGCGGCTTCGAGGCGCTCGAAGCGCGCTTTCCAAGCCTTGTCCTCGATAGTGTCATCCGGGATCTTCCGCGCTTTCATACGAGCGTGAAAGGTGATGCGGGACGGAGGTCTCAGTGGGTTCTGGTCGGCGTCATGTGTCGCTGACTCGCCAAAGATCTCCCTCCCTGTGTGGCTCGCGAGCCACGAGGCGCAGGGCGCATCGCAGACGGAGATAGAGTCGAGCTCATACCGCCGGTCTGCCGCGTGTCGGCGGTGTGTACATCGTCCGCGCGTTCCCGGGCAGCGCAGTGTTTCTTCCATGAGTGACTCCTTCGGTGCAATCCTTCGGCACTATAGCGAGGTGCGTATAGAGCGCAAGGATGATTTAATGCGTTCATGAAGAAAACCATAACGATCGAAGGAGTGGTCGCGACGCATCGTGCGCGCCCCCAAAAGAAACGCATTACCATAGATGCGGGAAGTGGACTCATAACGCAGGTGAGTGCTCCGCAGAGGAGTCCTGCCGACTATGTGTTTGGTCCCGACTGCCTTATTTTTCCCGGCTTTTCCGATATTCACATCCATGCGCGAGAAGATGAGACAGGCGCACAGAGTTATAAAGAGGAATATAAGACAGCAGCCGATGCGGCACTCAATGGGGGAGTGGTTGCCGTATGCGCCATGCCTAATACGCCTTCACCAGTCACCGGCAAGAATCAGTTTCAGTGGCACCGCTCGCGTATAGGTACGCTCGGACACGCGGTGAGCATTCTTAATTACGTTGGCATCGATCAGAAGTCGCGACCACTCGGAAAACCAGGGGAGCATTTATATAAGTTGTATTTCGGGAAGTCAGTTGGCGATCTCACTGTGACCTACGGCAGCGAACTCGAAGAGATACTCGCGCGCTACCGTGGGCAGTACGTGTCGTTCCATGTTGAATACGAGCCGATTGTTCAAGCATCAAAAAATGGGAAGACGCACAGCGAGCGACGTCCGGTTCCTTGTGTGAATGAGGGGCTGCGCATACTCCTGCCGCTCATCGAGAAATACAAGATACATGCGAAATTATGTCATTGGTCGACCGGAGGAGAGAGTTTCGAAATGATACAGGCATTTCGAAAGCGGGGATGTGACATCGTGCTTGAGGTCTCGCCGCTCCACTTGCTCTTCGATACCTCAATGACGGATGCTGACCCTTCCTTGTGGACGAAGATTCAAATGAACCCAGCGGTACAGGCGCCAGAACACCGCAAGGCGCTCATAAAAGGTCTGAAAGAAGGATTCATTCAGTATATTGCTACGGATCATGCTCCTCATACCGAAGAAGAGAAGTTCGGCGCTTTCGCGCGTTTTGCGCCGGAATACCCTGGACTCTCCTACAAGGAGATCGCGGAGATGATCCGCGCAAAGGATGAATCGTTGTTTCTCCAGACCTGTACCGAAAATAATATGAGCGGTGCTCCGTGGCTCGATACTTATGCACTGGTCTGTGCGCTTCTGATGCGGACACAGGGCTTTACGCCGCAAATGATCGCGCGGGTGGCGGCATATGAGCCTGGTCTTTTCGTAAACCGATTCTTAAAGCGGCAATTCCCCAAAATGAGTACCGGTAAAGGATTTGGCGAGATCGCAAAGGGGAACATGGGTTCTTTCACGGTCATTTCGCTCAATCGCGTAACGACAATTCGGCGTGAAGATTTGAAGACAAAGTGCGGATGGTCACCGCTTGAGGACTGGAAAGTACCGGGAGGCGTCGAGGCGGTCTTCGTGCGCGGAGAGCGGGTTAAATAGCAAGAAAGGAGGCAGGCGAATGTCGCCTGCCTCCCGAGGGCCGAAACCCTACCACTGTCGGCGTCTCCACCCGCCACGCTTCATGCGGGTCATCCGCTCTATCTGGCGATCCAGATACTCAGTGGGTTCGTCACGCCCACGGCATTCGGTTCTCGATGCCTTGAGCTCGTCGATTGCAAGTTGGATGCGCTCGTCCATGAGTGCATCCACTTCGTCGCCGGCCTTTTTGAACTCAGCGATGAGAGTGCGAACGCGGCCTATGGCCGCCTCGAACCAGTTCCTCCCTTCACGGGCAGGAGCCTCGTGCGAGATCGTTTTGCTCATGATGTTCTCTCCATTCAGTTGACGAACGTCCGGACTATACGACATTGGCGGCCCTGGAGCAATAACCTTCTTCGCTGATACACTGTGGACATGAAAAACAACATTCAGAAACAAGCACTTGCGCTCCATAAAAAACTTGGCGGGAAGATCAGGGTGGTCCCGGCGAAGCCGGTGCGAAATCGCACGGATCTCTCGCTTGTGTATACCCCCGGCGTCGCTGCTGTCTCATCTCATATCGCGCACGACGCGAAACGAGCGCGCGAATTCACGATGAAGGGGCGCACTGTTGCCGTCGTTTCCGACGGGTCGGCGGTGCTCGGACTCGGTAATATTGGCGCTTTCGGAGCGCTCCCGGTGATGGAGGGGAAGGCGGCGCTTTTCAAGACGTTTGCCGATATCGACGCCATTCCTCTCGTTCTCGACACCCAGGATCCGGAGGAGATCATTGAGACTGTGAAGCGTATCGCACCGGGTTTTGGCGGCATTAATCTCGAGGACATCTCCGCGCCAAAGTGTTTTGAGATTGAGCGACGATTGGTCGAAGAGCTCGATATCCCCGTTATGCATGACGATCAGCACGGAACTGCGGTGGTCGTGCTCGCCGGCATCATGAACGCACTCAAAGTCGTAGGGAAGAAACTTTCAACCGCGCAGATCGTTATTTCTGGCGCGGGGGCAGCAGGAACTGCGACGGCGAATCTCCTTCGTGTTGCAGGCGCGCAGCGCATCTTAGTGCTCGATAGCAAAGGAATCATCAGCGAAGGACGCGCTGATCTGTCTGGGCATAAATTGGAGCTTGCCGCCTCGACGAACTTCGAACATCGTACTGGCGGACTGCGCGAAGCGCTTCAGGGGGCCGACGTTCTCATCGGTGTGTCGGGACCTGGTCTCGCGAAGGCTGCAGACATCAAGCTTATGGCTTCAAAGGCGATTGTCTTTGCGCTTGCGAATCCGACGCCCGAAATTATGCCAGACGAAGCGAAGAAGGGTGGTGCGGTGGTTATCGCGACCGGACGTTCTGATTTTCCCAATCAAGTCAATAATTCTCTCGCATTTCCGGGCATTTTCCGCGGATGTCTCGATAACGGCGTTCGGAAGATCACCGATGACATCAAGCTTAAGGCAGCAAAAGCGCTTGCTGCACTTATTGTGAAGCCGACGCCGGGCAAGATCCTCCCGGACATGTTCGACGCACGGGTGGCGGCGGCGGTCGCCAAGGCTGTCCGCTAGCAACTTCTCGCGTCACTGTCTATAATCCGCGCATCCGCCTGTAGCTCAATGGTTAGAGCACAGAGCTTATACCTCTGGGGTTCCTGGTTCGAGTCCAGGCAGGCGGACATGAACGACAAAAGGCAGGGAGACGTATCGATAAGCCTTGCTCAGGTTGCTGACATTCACGGTATACAGGAAGTATGGTTTCAGTCATGGCTCGTCACGTATCCGAACGAGGAGCTCGGGGTCACGCGCGCAGGCGTTGAAGAGCGCTGGAAGGATAGACATAGTGATGAGAAGACGGAGCGACTGCGTCGGTTTATCGAGCGACCGAATGACACGGAGCGTATCTTTGTTGCGAAGGAGGAGGGTGAGATTGTTGGACTCTGTCGAGTCGCCCGGGAGGGAGCCTTCAATGAATTGAACGCGCTGTATGTTGCGCCTATCGCGCTGGGGCGCGGCATTGGGACGTCTCTCTGGCAGCACACGCTCACGTTTCTTGATACCTCGAAGCCGACATACGTGTACGTAGCTACTTACAACGAGCGAGCCGTCGCGTTCTATCAAAAGAAAGGGTTCAAGGATACGGGTGGGCGGGTGACTGAAGATCGATTTCGTATTGATGGAATTATGATTCCTCAGCTTGAAATGAAAGCGCCGGCATACCACTGATATGGCACACATCCACGAAAAGATCGATTTCACCGCTAGTGTCTACATTGTGAATGATGGAGCGGTACTCCTTCACAAGCACAAGAAGCTCGGAGGGTGGTTGCCACCGGGTGGGCATATCGAGCTCGATGAAGACCCGAATGAGGCGGCTCGGCGAGAAGTGAAAGAAGAGACGGGGCTTGAGATCGAGTTGATCGGGAATCCGACGGCTGGCGCAAAAGAGTCGACGATGACCGGGGAATTAATCCCGCCGAAGTTCCTCCATCGACATTTCTTCGATGAGGCACATACTCATGAACACGTTGACCATGTGTACTTCGCGCGATCGCTCTCTCGCGACGCGGTTCCTGAGACCGCGGATGGGGAAATTCGGTGGGTGTCGCGAAAAGAGATCGAAGATGATTCCCTACGGATCTGGCCGGATATTCGTATGTTCGCGCTTAAGGCACTTGCTGAACTCTCATGAGGTACGAAGGGACGGTCATTCATGGTGACGGGGAAGGGCGTCGACTAGGATACCCCACTGCAAACATAGCTGCCGCTGAGGTAGAGGCAGGTGTCTTCATCGGAGAGGTTGAGTGCGAAGGGTCTCGCTATCGCGCAGGCGTCTTTGTGTCTCGCCGCCGTCCTGTCGTTGAAGCACACCTTCTCGACTTCGAGGGAGATCTATACGGTAAGATCCTTGTGGTGACGTGCCTTAGAAAGATACGTGATGAATTTCACTATGAAAGCGAGAAAGAGCTGAAAGAGGCAATAGGACGTGACATCCAAACTGTTCGCGAGTATGGTGAGTAAACATAGGTATGTTTACAGGAATAATCAAAAAAACACCGAAAGTACTGTTTGCAGAGAAAAGAGGGAAGAGCAGAATAGTTCATATCGAAAAACCTCGTGGTATGAAATTTATGCTTGGCGAAAGTGTTTCAATCAATGGAGTCTGCTCGACCGTACGTGCTCAAGGGGCAACCTATCTCGAATTCGAATATATGCCAGCGACACTCAATACTACGACCGCGGGCTCGTTGGTCCAGGGTGACGTCGTCAATTTCGAACGATCATTGCGCATGATAGAAGCCGTTGATGGGCATTTCGTCCAGGGTCATATTGATGCGCGCGGGAAAATAGTCCGAGTTCATGATGTTGGTCCGGCCAGAACGCTCACGATTCAAGTTCCTTTGTCAGCACTTCGTCTTATCGCGCCGAAGGGGTCTGTTGCGGTGCACGGCGTTTCCCTTACCGTTCAAGCAAAGCAGAAGCGTACCTTCTCTATCTCGCTGGTTTCGTATAGTCGTAAACACACCAACTTAGGGCAATTAAGAAGGGGTGACTACGTCAATATAGAGACAGATATGATTGCGCGTTATCTGGCTGAGCTTCGAGGGAAATGATAGGGTGCTCGCATGCAAAGACGAGAACTGACGAAGAAGCGCACTGCAGGCGACGGATCGCGCTTTCGGATTGGTATTGTTGTTTCAGAGTTTAATCACGATGTGACGTATCAGCTTCGCGATGCCGCGCTCGAGACCCTCCGAGAATGGCAGGTGAAGGACAAGAATATAACAATCGTTTCAGTGCCGGGGGCGTTCGAGATACCACTTGCGGCAGCACGGCTCCTCAAGTCTAAAAAATATGATGCGCTGGTGGTGCTCGGGTGCGTTCTCAAAGGCGAGACTAAACATGATGAGTATATTTCGCATGCCGTATCCGGGGCACTCCAGACACTCATGCTCACATATCTAAAACCGATCGGATTTGGCATCATCACGCCGACAACACTCCCTCAGGCACACGCGCGCGCGGGAGGTGATAGTAGTTACGGGTCCGCAGCAGCGCGTGCCGCGCTTGAGATGCTCGTGTGAATTAGTGAGATTGCGCAGACGTGAGGGCATGCCACAATGCCTTCATGATACGCACCATCGCTTCTTCGACCATTATCAGTATTCTCTGTCTCCCGTTCTTCGCGAGTGCCGTGACGCCGGAAGAACTTCGCGCGCAGATCAATATGCTCTTGCAGCGAATCGAAAGTCTCCAAGGTCAGGCAAATACGGTTCCCGGTCAGCAGTCTGTCGTGCCGACGCAAACACGTACCAATGTCACGTGTCCGCACATTAGTCGCTCGCTCAAGATCGGCTCAACAGGAGATGATGTGGCGCGGCTCCAGCGTTTTCTCGCGCTCGACCCATCTCTCTATCCTGAAGGACAAGTTACTGGCTATTACGGGCAACTGACTGCCGCCGCGATAAAGCGATTTCAATGCAAGAATAAACTTGTTTGCGAGGGGACGGGTGAATCCACAGGGTATGGCGTAACAGGGCCACGCACTGCCGCGCTCCTCGCACTCCAGTGCCCCGACATTCTCGGTTCCGGTGACAGCAATACAGGGGGATTCATTAAGGTGACACCAATTACCGGGGCAGCGCCGCATGCGGTCGTTGTGGAGGCTACGATTAACACCACCCGATCCTGTAGTGCTGCGACCTATGAAGTTGATTTCGGCGACGGGAGTGGACCGATTCCTCTCGGCGTGCCGAACGGCGCGTGTGCAGAAATCCGACAGGTGTTGAATCACACCTACACCCGAGCGGGAACATATCTCGTGACGCTGCGCTCCGGCGTGCATCGCACGACCGCGACAGTGGTCGTCACGGGTGACGGCGGAGGTACGGGCGGGAATGATACGTTCAGTGCGAACGCGACATCTGGTGCAGCGCCCTTCTCGGTGACATTTTCCGGAATTATCAACGCTGCTGGTTCCTGTAATGCTGGTCCGTATCGCATGGATTTCGGCGATGGAGAAACGGCACAGCTTCCGCTCTCTGGCTGCGCACCAAGCTCATATACGGTAACGCATGCCTATCAGAATGGTGGCAACTTCACTGCGCTCCTTATTCGCGGAACGCCGGGCCAATCAGTAGGCAGTATCTCGATTGCTGCCACCGGAGATACGGGTAGTGGCTACGGGTCCTACTTTGCCGTGAGTCCGACTGTTGGTGGCGACGATACGAGCGTTACCGCACAATTCGAAATACGCACGCCTTGTACGGGCTATGATCTCGACTGGGGTGATGGCAGTGCTCATCAGACACAGTCGCACGGTACGTGTGGCGGTGGCGTTGCGAGCAAGGAATTCGAACACACCTACGCTAATATCGGGACATATACGCTTACGCTACGACGCGGCGCTGGCCTCAGTGAAATGGATAGTGCAACGATCACGATCTCCGAGTGATCATTCGCGGTGCGGCGTGCCGCGTTCTTGATCGATCCTCCGCTTGAGTGCTTCGTGCGCCGTGAGCGACGGATCTGCCTGTATGAGTGCGTAGGCTTCAGTGCGCGCCGCTTCGATGAGGCGTGGATTCCTGAGCGCTTCCATACCAAGATCGCTCACGCCCCACTGTCGCCTTCCGTAGAGGTCGCCGGCGCCCCGAGCCTCGAGATCCGCATCGGCGAGCTCGAAACCGTTGCTGCTCTTCTCGAGCGCCTTGAGGCGCCGCATTGCGTGCGCACCTTTGGTTTCTGGAAGGAGGAAGCACAGCGGGGGATGCGACGAGCGTTGCACGCGTCCGCGTAGCTGGTGTAATTGTGCGAGGCCAAATCGCTCCGCCCCTTCGATGAGGATTGCCGTTGCATTCGGTACGTTAACCCCGACTTCGACGACCGAAGTCGCTACTAATATATCGAGTTCGTGCGCCGTAAATGCACGCATAGCCTCATCTTTTTCTTTCGGCGTCATAGCACCATGAAGGAGGCCGACGCGGTACTCGGGAAACACCTCTTTCTGGAGACGTGTACTCTCGGCTTTCGCTGATTTTGCTTGGAGTGCATTGAGTTTCTCAGGATCGGGCTCCTCGATGCGTGGGCAGATCACGTACGCTTGTCTGCCTTTCTTGAGCTCTGCGCGTATTGCCTCATACGCGCTGTCGCGATGCTCAGGCATGACGATCTTTGTGGTGATTTTCGCTCGACCAGGAGGTAGTTCATCGAGAACAGAAAGGTCAAGATCTCCATAGATCGTCAGCGCGAGCGTTCGCGGTATCGGGGTCGCGGTCATCGAAAGGAAGTGGGGCATCGCATCGCCCTTGTGAGAGAGTTCTTGTCGTTGGCGAGTTCCGAATCGATGTTGTTCATCGACGATTGCGCACGCCAAGTGTTTAAACTTCACGGCTTTTTGTATGAGGGCATGGGTTCCCACCAGCATCGCGATCTCGCCACTGGCGACCCACTTAAGTAGCTGAGAGCGAGAGATGTCGGTCACTTCGCCACGGTGCGTCTTCGACGGGAATTTTCTGCAGGCGCTTCCGGTGATGAGTCCGATATTGATGGGGAGATCGCGAAAGTATTCGACAAACGATGTAAAGTGCTGAGTAGCGAGTATTTCGGTCGGTGCCATGTAGGCGACTTGTAGGGTGCCGAACGATTGGTTGCGCGGACGGCTCTGTACGATTGTATAGGCGGTAGCAGCAGCAACCAGTGTCTTTCCGCTTCCGACATCGCCCTCGAGAAGGCGCGCCATCGGATGTGGCTTTTGGATGTCGGCGAGAATCTCTGCGATCGCACGCCTCTGAGCCCCTGTTGGCGGGAAGGGAATCGATGCGAGAAATTTCTCCACAAGAGGTTCGCTTTTCTCGATCAGAAATCCTGGCAGAGCATCATTCTTCGCTCGTTCGAGAGCGCGCACCACGCTCAGGAGGAATATCTCGTCAAACGAGAATCGTTTTCGTGCCGTCTCGGCGTGCGTCTCTTTTTGGGGAGTATGGATCCACACCAGTGCCGTTTCCATATCGGGGAGGTGGTAGCGCCGTAATATCTCGTGTGGTACGACGTCGGCGATGTGTTTATGTGTACCCGATGCAAGGATTTTACCGACCGCATGAAAAAACCACTTGCTCGTGATGCCGCTCGTCTCGGGATAGACGGGGTAGAGGGTGAGGTCCGTCTCTGGGGTATCGTTGAATAGCGGCGCAGGAATGCCGCTCTCGCCAACAGGTTCAATTTCGGGATTCGTTATATACGGCTTGTCCTTCCCGGCGACGGTGCCCGTGAGCTTGATAGGGACGCCCTGTGGTGCCATTTTCGCAATGTACGGCTGGTTGAACCAGAGTACTTTGACACGTCCGGACGCATCTTCGAACCATCCTTCTGTTGCTGTCCTTCTGCTCTTCCAGAGCCGTTTTGCCTCGAGTTTGGAGAGCGTCCCGTATAGCGTAACCTTGCTCCCTGAAACGAGTTGCGCCACCCTCGATTCAGAACCGGCGCGCTCGTAGCGTGTCGGGAAATGAAAGAGGAGGTCTTGGAGGGTTTCTAGTCCGAGCTTGCGGAGTGCTGCCGCGTGGGGGGCGGTCAGGCGGAAGTGCGTATCTATGCGCTCATGCGGATCCATCTGGGCATTATAGGCATACTTTCCTTATACACAGATTATCGGCCAAACCCCCCTTGCGCAGAAGTTTTTCATAAGTACGATATCGGTGTTATTGGTTTAGAGACGAAGCACGTATGATGATGAGCGATGATGAACGCGAGGAGTCAGGTGATGAGGCCGTTATCTCGGACAGTGCGCTCGACGACACTGCGGAAGAGGATGGAGAGTTTGGCTGGGGCGACGAAGGAGATGATGATGACAAAGCTGATGCGGTAGAAGAAGACGATAAGGCAGGATGGTAAATTGGGAAATACTCCGCACTGCGGAGTATTTTCATGCTACGCTAGCGCTATGCACCTCATACTGAGATATCTCGGCACCGTCGCGGCCGTACTCATTACGGTCAATGTTGTACCTGGTATTTCCCTGTCCGAAGGATGGACAACGATTCTTCTCGTCGCACTCGTGTGGTCAGTCATTACGATGGTTATTCGTCCCGTGCTTCAGATACTGACCTTTCCGATCACACTCATTACGTTTGGACTGTTTTCTTTCGTGTTGAATGCCGCGCTGTTCTGGGCGATGACACTCGTTGTCCCTGGTTTCGTGCTTGCGGGCATTATCCCCGCACTTCTCGGCGCGATCGTGCTTTCAATCGCAACCTGGTTCATCAACAAGATTCTCTAGCGAGTCGAAAGTCCAAAAGAGATGAGCTCCTCGTAGCGACCATCGCCGCGACCCACGAATTCATGGGGCTTCTCTTTCAGTGCGGTCCGCAACTCGTCTGCGCTAATCCAGCGAGCCGCTGCTACTTCCTCCGGTTGGTAGCTCAGTGATGCAATGGGGATGTCCGCACGGTAGCTATACCATTGGCAAAAGAAGCGATGTGTACCCTCGACGAGCCATTTTGGTCCCTCAATGAGCTCGTGCGGGGGAATGGTGAGTCCGAGTTCTTCCGAGGCCTCTTTGAGGGCGTTATCGAAATATTCTTCGCCTTCCTCGACAGTTCCCGCGACGGCGGTGCCCCAGAGGCCCGGGCTATGCTTTTTCACGAATGCTCGTTGCGCAATCAATATCTCGTCACGAGGATTCGTGATCCAGATAGCTGAAGCGCGATAGAGGTCGTCGCGCGTGATGTCTTCGCGCAGTTTTATGCCAATGGGCTTATCGTCCGCATCAACAGTCACCACCCGCATCATAGACGGGCATTATACGACGATTCGCGAAGGCGTGAAGCCCTAGGATTCGTTGCGGGCAAATTGGCCAGAATCTCGCGATGCGTTGTAGAGGTATGCGAACAGGAGCGTCGCAAGGATTCCGTAGAGAACATTCTCAACGAAGGCGATACCGAGTGAATT
>Ga0255194_1000188_pt1 | contig 12826 bp, 10 predicted proteins | sample Miss_Yuk_RepB_8h_FD_183617 | JGI IMG/M metagenome (GOLD analysis project Ga0255194, IMG submission 183617) | Freshwater microbial communities from Mississippi River, Louisiana, United States - Miss_Yuk_RepB_8h | ecosystem: Environmental > Aquatic > Freshwater > River | place: USA: Louisiana... | reverse complement strand
GAGGCGCGTGTCGGCAGCAGCACGGGCCGCTTGAACACGGTGGTGAGCGAAGCGGCTTGCAGCACAGTGGCCGGCGCGGCGGCTTGCAACAGGGCCAGCGCGCGCGCCTGCGTCCACAGGCCATGCGCGATGGCGCGCGGAAAGCCGAACAAGCGCGCGCTCAGCGCCGACAGGTGGATGGGGTTGTAGTCGCCCGACACCGGGGCGTAGCGGCGGCCGGTGTCGGCGGGGGCGTCGAATGCACCGGCCTGGGTCAGGGCGAGTTCCGGCCCCACGGCGCCGTTGAACGGTGCGCCCACGGGCGACTTCACGCCCAGGCGCAGCAGGGTTTGTGTGGCCTGCCAGACGCATTGGCCATCGCCCTCGCCATCTGACTCGCGCAGCACGCGCAGGTGCAGCGTGAACACCTGCCCCTTGTCGTGCGCCAGCAGCTCGCCGCTGCTCAGCTCCACCCGCACCGCATCGCCTGCGGCCAGCGGCGCATGCTGGGTGATGGCGTTGGCCAGGTGCACCGTGCCCATGGCAGGCCAGGGGCAGGCGGGCGAAGTCATGTAGGTCATGACCAGGGGGAAAGTCAGCATCTGCGGGTAGGTGAGCGGCGCTTGCGCACTCGGGGCAAAACCGCAGACCTCGGCGTAACGCGCCAGGTGCGCGGCGTCGACCACGACGCGCGGCAGCACCAGCGTGACCGGGGCCAGCGCGCGCACCGGCCCGGGGCGCTTGAAACTGCTGGCCAGCGCACGGGCCAAGTTGCTCAGCGTGCTGGCGGGTGTGATGTTCTGGCGCTGCACCTTAAGCCCCCAGCAGGCTTTGGCCGCACACGCGCACCACCTGCCCATTCACGCCCTGCGAGGCGGGGCTGAGCAGCCAGGCGATGGTTTCGGCCACATCGACCGGCTGGCCGCCCTGCCCCATGGAATTCATGCGCCGGCCGGCTTCGCGGATGGCCAGCGGGATGGCGGCGGTCATTTGCGTTTCGATGAAGCCCGGCGCCACCGCGTTGATGGCCATGCCGCGGGGCAGGCGCGGCGCCTGGCTGTGCACCAGGCCGATCACGCCAGCCTTGGAAAACGCGTAGTTGGTCTGCCCCAGGTTGCCGGCAATGCCCGAGATGGACGACACGCACACCAGCCGTGCCTGGGGTTGGAGCGCGCCCCGCTCCAGCAAGGCCTGGTTGATCGCCTGCTGCGCCACCAGGTTGACCTGCACCAGCGTCTGCCACAGGTGCGGCGGCATCTTGGCGATGGTCTTGTCGCGGGTGATGCCGGCGTTGTGCACCACGCCGTCCCAGCCGCCGTCAGCCAGGGCCGCCTGGGCGATCTGCCCGGCGGCCGCCGGATCGGCAATGTCGAGCGCCAGCGCGCGGCCCTGCAGCCGCTCGGCCACGGCCTGCAAGGCGTCCTGGGCCTGCGGCACGTCCAGACAGACCACCTGGGCGCCATCGCGCGCCAGGGTTTCGGCAATGGCCGCGCCAATGCCGCGCGCCGCGCCGGTCACCAAAATCTTTTTGCCCGCCAGCGGCTGCACCCAGTCGCTCGGGGCCGGGGCCTCAAAGGGTGCCAGCCGCACCACCTGGCCCGACACATAGGCGCTGCGCGGCGACAAAAAGAAGCGCAGTGTGCCTTCGAGTTGCGCCTCGGCTCCCGGCGCCACATAGACCAGTTGCACCGCAATGCCGCGCTTGACCTCCTTGGCCAGCGATTTCACAAAACCTTCCAGAGCGCGCTGTACCGTGGCCTGCTCGGCAACCGGGCAGGCTTCGGGCGGGCGGCCTAGCACCAGCACGCGGCCGCAGCTTTGCAGTGAGCGCACCGCGTCGTGGAAGCACTGGTACAGCGCCTCGGCCTGGGCCACGGTGGCCAGGCCGGTGGCGTCAAACACCACGGCCTTGAGGGGACCGCCCGGCTGCTCGCCGGTGCTCCACAGCCCGCTCATCAAGCCGGCCTGGTTGGCCATCGCGGTCCAGCCCTGCACGCTGCGGTGCGCCACGGTGGCGGCCCGCATGGCGCGGAAGGCAGCCAGCAGCGCGGGCAGCAGTTCGGGCGTACCACCGGCGCCGACCAGCACGTCGCCAGCAACCACCGGTTGGCCGGCTTCGAACCGCTCGAGCGGCACGGGACGCGGCAGGCCCAGCATGCCGGCCAGGCGCGCGCCAAAGGCCGAGTTGGCAAAGTTGAGGTAAGCGTCGGACATGGACAGGGCTCCTTTGTTTGTGTACGATCGTACACCGAAAAACCCAAACCGCCAAATCCGTCCATGCCGAACGCCCGTCCCGACACCCCCGCCCCCGCCACGCCCGAGCCGCCGCTGAGCCGGCAAGACCGCAAGGACCTGACCCGCCAAAGCCTGGTGCAGGCCGCGCTGCGGTTGATCGGCGAGGGACGCAGCTTCACCAGCCTGGGCATCCGCGAGATCGCGCGCGAGGCCGGCATGGTGCCCAATGCGTTTTACCGGCACTTTCGCAGCCCAGACGAGCTGGGCCTGAGCCTGGTGGACGAGGTGGGGGCCACGCTTCGCGGCCTGCTGCGCCAGGCGCGCCAGCCGAGTTCGGCCCAGACCAGCGTGGTGCGCCAGTCGGTGCAGGTGTACCTGCAGTACGTGCGCGACAACCGGGTGCTGTTCCGCTTCATCTCGAGCGAGCGCGCGGGTGGCAGCCGGGTGCTGCGGCTGGCGATCCGCCACGAGGTGCAGCGTTTTGTGGACGACACGGCACGCGACCTGGCGCCGCTGGAGGCCTACCAGGGCCTGTCGCAGGCCAGCCTGCACATGGTCTGCGGCCTGATGGTCAACACCCTGCTGGCCGCCGCCCCCGAGGTTCTGGATCTGCCCGCCGACGAGCCTCAGTCCGAGCAGGCGATGGTGCAGGACTTCGTGCAGCAGTTGCAGATCATCTTGCTGGGCGCGGCCAGCTGGCGCGAGGCAGAGCGGCGCTGAAGCGGCGGTGACTGCCAATCGGCAGCCATCCCAAGAAACCCGCCCCCCAATCCGCGACAATCGATGCTCTACCGAACCACACCCTGCAAGCCAAGACTTTCTCTCTTCTCCCCATCGCCCTGGCCATCGCTGTGGGCACCCTGTTGCCCAGCTCGGCGTCCTTCGCGGCCAAACACCCCGCTGCCGCCAAGCCTGCAGCGCACAAAAAGGCTGCGGCCGCCGCAGCCTCTGCAAACGCCCTGCCGCCTCTGGCCGCCCAGACGGCCCTGGCCGACAACCCGCCGGCGCTGCCTGCCAAGGCCTGGCTGCTGATGGACTTTGACTCCGGCGAGGTGCTGGCTTCGGCCAACGCCGACGAGCCGCTGCCCCCCGCATCGCTGACCAAGATGATGACCAGCTACATCGTCGAGCAAGCGCTGCGCTCAGGCAAGCTCAAGCAGACCGATCTGGTCACAGTCAGCCAGAACGCCTGGTGCCGCGGTTCGGGCACCGAGTCGTGCATGTACCTGCCGCTCAATAGCCAGGCCACCGTCATTGACATCCTGCGCGGCATTGTCATCCAGTCAGGCAACGATGCCTCCAAAGCGATTGCCGAACACATGGCTGGTTCAGAGGCCGGCTTTGCCAAGCTGATGAACGCCGAGGCCCAGCGCCTTGGTATGACGCACACCCAGTTCGTCAACCCTACGGGTCTGCCCGATCCGGAGCACAAGTCCTCCGCGCGTGACCTCGCCATACTGGCGCGCGCCATCATTCGCGACAGCGCCGAGTACTACCCCATCTACGCCGAACACGATTTCAAATACAACGGCATCAAGCAAGGCAACCGCAACGCCCTGCTCTACACCGACCCCACTGTGGACGGCCTCAAGACCGGCCACACCGCTGAGGCCGGTTATTGCCTGGTCACTTCGTCCAAGCGCAACGATATGCGCTTGATCTCGGTCATCCTCAACACCCACAGCGCACAGGCACGAGCCGACCACACGCGCACGCTGCTCGGCTGGGGCTTTGGCAGCTTCGAAAAAGCTGTCCCGATCCAGCCAGGTGCAGTGGTCACAACGGCCAAGGTGAGCTTTGGCAAGGCCGACACCGTGGGTGCGGTCCTGGGCGCGCCATGGATGATTACCGTGCCACGCGGCCAGCAGGTGCAGGCCACGGTGGAACTGAAACCGGGCCTGGAAGCGCCCGTGGCCAAGGGCGCCGTGGTCGGCAAGGTGGTCGCCACCTCGAACGGCAAGCCGCTGGGCGAAACCCCGCTCGTGGCGCAGGCCGATGTGGAGCGCGCCGGTCTGTTGCTGCGCACATGGCAGTACGTGGCCAAGTGGTTCGGCAAGTGATGGCTTGAACGCAGCGGAGGGCTGACGCGGGGGACCTCTGCGGTCCCTTGGTTCTTAACGCATACCGACAGGCCACAGGCTGGCAGCTGAGGATATCGGCGTCGCAACGGGAACTATCGTTGGCTCAGACCTGCTGGCTGCTACCGGCCAGAAGCGGTCGCCGGCATGCTCGTCCTGGAAGTCCGTTCTGGGGCGAACAGCGACTCAAGGCAAGGTACTCCTTGCTCAGTGCACGCCTGAGGATCGGCAGATCACCCTAAGCGCGCACATTCTCGTGCACAGCCGAACTTTCTTCTGAAAGGCCCTTCAGGGGTGATGCGAGCACAAGTTCCAGGACACAAAGTTGCAGCCTGGTTTTTCATACTCTTTTCATACCGCCCTGTTTCAGGTTGCGCTGAACAGGTGGCCTGAAAACGGAAAACCCCGGTAAATCAAAGACTTACCGGGGTTTGTATTGGTAGGCGCGATTGGACTCGAACCAACGACCCCCACCATGTCAAGGTGGTGCTCTAACCAGCTGAGCTACGCGCCTGCAAGCCTTGCATTGTAGCAGGATTTTCAACGCCTTCTGGCATTGCGCACGCCTTTTACAGCCTTGAGGCTGCTCAGCACCCTGGGCAACAAGCCCGCGTCGGGCGTTTCCACCGTGAAGGTCATGTAGGCCATGCCCTTGATCGACTGCGTCTGGACACCCGTGACGTTGATCTTCTCCTTGGAAAAAACCTCGGATATATCGCGCAGCAAACCCTGACGGTCCATGGCTTCCACGGCGATGTCCACCGGGTACACGGCCGCATCGGGCCCGGCCTTGCGCTCACCCCAGCGCACCTCGATAACCCGCTCGGCCGCGCGTGTGGCCAATTCGCGGAAGTTGCTGCAGTCCTGACGGTGGATGCTGACGCCTTTGCCGCGCGTGACAAAGCCTGCAATCGGATCGGGCGGGGCTGGCTTGCAGCAGCGCGAAAGCTGCGTGAGCAGCGAGTCAACGCCCACCACCAGCACGCCAGAGGCAGATTTCTGGCGACTGCCTCGCGTAGAGCGGCGCAGCACCACTTCGTCGGCTGTCGGTGCAGGCTCGGGCGGGTTCAGCAGCACTTCGATGTTGCGCAGGGAATATTCATCCTTGCCCACCACCTCGAACAAGCCATCGGCCGACTTGAAGCCCAGCTGTGCAGCCAGATCTTCGAGCTTGATGGCCGTCCGACCTTCACGCTGCAGCAGCTTTTCAACCGCTTCACGCCCGCGGGCAATGTGTTCCGCGCTGATCTGTGCGTTGAACCACGAACGCACCTTGTTGCGCGCCCGGTTGCTGGCCAGAAAACCCAGCTCCGGATTGAGCCAGTCGCGCGAGGGGGCGCCTTCCTTGATGGCCGTGATTTCCACGGTCTGTCCATTGGCCAGCGGTGTATTGAGTGGCACCATGACGCCATCGACCTTGGCACCGCGGCAGCGGTGCCCCAGGCTGGTGTGGATCGTGTAGGCAAAGTCCAGCGGCGTGGCTCCCTGCGGCAACTCCACGATGGCCGCATCGGGCGTGAGCACATAAATGCGATCGTCAAACAAGCCCTTGTCGGCCACCGTGCCCGACAGATCACGCTCCCAGGCGAGCAGCTGGCGCAACACCGCGATCTTGGCGTCGTAGGCGCTGCTCGCGCTCACGCCGGCATAGCCTTTGGTGCCCGCCTCCTTGTAAGCCCAATGGGCAGCCACACCATGCTCGGCATGGTCGTGCATGGCCTGGGTGCGGATCTGGATCTCGATGGGCCGGCCATCGGTGTCGCGCACCACGGTGTGCAATGACTGGTAGCCGTTGGCCTTGGGTCGGGCGATGTAGTCGTCAAACTCTTCGGGAATGGGCGTGAACTGTTCGTGGACCCAGCTCAGGGTCTGGTAACAATCGGCCACCTCGGGTACCACCACGCGCAAGGCCCGGATATCGAACACCCGCTCGAACGGCAGCGACTTGCCCCGCATTTTCTTGACGATGCTGTAGATGTGCTTGGGTCGACCGCTCACCTGCGCTGCGATGCCCTGCGCGGCCAGGGCCTGCGACAGGCGCTGGCAGAGCGCCACCATGTACTGCTCGCGTTCGGTGCGTTTTTCATCGAGCAGACGGGCGATATGTTTGTAAGTGTCCGGTTCCAGAAACCGGAAGGACAGGTCTTCCAGCTCCCACTTGATCTGCCAGATGCCCAGACGATTGGCCAGCGGCGCAAACACATTGAGGGATTCGCGGGCCAGCGCGACCGGCACCGGCAGCTTGCTGGCCGCATAGTGGCGCAAGGTCTGCATGCGCGAGGCCAGCCGCAGCATCACCACGCGCAGATCGCGTGAAAACGCCAGCAGCATCTTGCGCACGTTCTCCGTCTGGAGTTTGGGGTCGTCGATGATCTGGGCAGAACTCGCTGCAGCGCGTGACAAGCGCTGCAGGTGCAGCAGCTGGTTGGTCTGCAGGGCCAATTGCGCCAGGTTCTCGCCAAATGCCTTGGCGATCACCTCTTGCGGCTTGTTCAGATGCGCACAGGTGTACACCAGATAGGCAGCCGCCTGCATTTCCTCGGAACCGCCAATGCCAGCCAGAATCGTGGCTACCGCATCGGCGTGTTGCCAGACGTTCTCGCCGGTATCGAGTTGCTCGCTTTCAATCAGCGCGCGGGCAAACACACGGGCACGCTCCAGTGTGCCTTGCGCCAGGTGCGGGGTGGCCGTGGCCTGTAAAACAGCGGGCGATGCCGATGGGAAACTGCTCATGTGACTCATGACGAAGCGCCAAGCAAGAAACCCGCCACTTCGGCAATGTGTCGCGGGTCCGTCAGCGTCGGGGCATGGCCCACGCCGGGCCATTGAACCAGTTGGGCATGCGGGCCGCGTTGCGTCATGGCCTGTGCCGTGGCTTGCGTCAGCAAATCGGACTCCATGCCGCGAACCAGCAACACCTGCGCCCGGATCTGATCGTACAGCCCCCAGATCATTGCTTCTGCCGCCTGCGCCGCCTCCTGCGTGAGCGCACGGATCGGCTCGCCAATGGCTGGGTCGTAATGAAAGGTCAACCGGCCATCGGGGAGCTGGCGCACCATGTGTGAGCACAGCTCCAGCCAGATGTCCTCTGGCACAGGACCGAAACCCGATGACAGGCGCCGCATCTCGGCGGCCGCCGCCACCAGGTTGGGCATGGGTTCAAAGCGCCCCACGAACTGCTGCATGCGCTCGATGGAAGCCCAGGTGATGGACGGACCGACGTCGTTGAGAAGCAGGCGTCGAATTGACACGGGCAAGGGCAGCTTGGGCTGGCCAGCCAGCACCATGCCGATCACTCCCCCCATGCTGGTCCCCACCCAGTCAAGGGTGCGGATCGGTGAGCGCTGGTGCAACTCGGCCAGCAGGCTCAGCATGTCGGACGCGTATTGGGGAATCTGGTAGAGCGCAGGCTGAGGCAGCCAGTCGCTGTGGCCGCGACCGGCCACATCCGGGCAGATTACATGGAGCTTGCCCTTGGACTGCTCCACCAGCGCCGTGGCCAGCCGGTCAAAGTCGCGTCCTTGTCGCGTCAGGCCATGCACGCACACGACCACGTGCTCGGCCGTGGCATCCCCCCATGACCACCAGGCCATGCGGTGCTGCCCCTGAGGATGGGGGCAGATCAGGGATTCAAGACGGGGCTGCAACATGACGGGGATCACAAACAGAAACAATCAGCCGGAGGCGCCAGCCAGAGGCTCTGGCAGTCCGGTCATAATGGATTTTTCATCATCGTAATGGATACGGAGAAGACAGCATGCTCAAAGGCAAAACGGCCCTCGTGACGGGGTCAACCAGCGGGATCGGACTGGGCATCGCCAAAGCACTGGCAGCACAGGGCGCCAACATCGTCCTCAACGGCTTTGGTGACGCGGATGGTCCGCAAGCCGAAATCGCAGCCCTGGGCGTGAAGGTGGCCTACCACGGCGCCGACATGAGCAAGGCCAGCGAGATCGAGGCCATGATGAAGTTCGCCGCCGACACCTTCGGCCGCGTGGACATCCTGGTCAACAACGCTGGCATCCAGCATGTGGCCCGCATCGAGGAGTTCCCGGTCGAGCGCTGGGACGCCATCATCGCCATCAACCTCACCAGCGCTTTCCACGCCACGCGCCTGGCCCTGCCCGCCATGAAAGCCGCGAACTGGGGCCGCATCATCAACGTGGCCTCGGTGCATGGCCTGGTGGCCTCGGCCGAAAAATCGGCCTATGTGGCCGCCAAACACGGTGTGGTGGGTCTGACCAAGGTCACCGCTCTGGAGAACGCCACCACCGGCATCACCTGCAACGCCATCTGCCCAGGCTGGGTGCTGACCCCGCTGGTGCAGAAACAGGTGGATGCCAAAGCCGCCGCGCTGGGCGTCTCTAACGAAGAAGCCAAAAAAGTGCTGCTGGGCGAGAAAGAGCCGTCCATGCAATTCACCACCCCCGAAGAATTGGGCCAGCTGGCCGTCTTCTTCTGCTCACCCGCCGCCAACAATGTGCGTGGTGTGGCCTGGAACATGGACGGTGGCTGGGTCGCGCAATAAGCTGTGCAACATGACCAACACCCATCGCCTCGACAAGATCGTCATCGTCGATGACGACACCCGCATTCGCGACCTGCTGCGCCGCTTCCTGTCCCAGGAAGGCTTCGATGTGCTCATGGCCGAAGACTCGCGGGCGCTGACGCGCATCATGCAACGCGAAAGCGTGGACCTGCTGGTGCTTGACCTCATGCTGCCTGGCGAAGACGGCCTGACCATCTGCCGCCGTCTGCGCGAGGAAGGCCAGAAGGTGCCGATCATCATGCTGACGGCCAAAGGCGAAGATGTGGACCGCATCGCCGGCCTGGAAATCGGCGCCGACGACTACCTGGCCAAGCCCTTCAACCCCAGGGAACTGCTGGCCCGCATCCACGCCGTGCTGCGCCGTCGGCCCTTGCAGGAGGCCCCCGGTGCTCCAGGCAATGACCAGGAGATCATCAGCTTTGGCGACTTCGTGTTCGACCTTGGCGCGCGCTCACTGAAAAAAGCGGGCAAGGACGTCGCCCTGACCACCGGCGAGTTCGCCATGCTCAAAGTGCTGGCCCGCCATCCGCGCCAGCCACTGAGCCGAGACAAGTTGGCGCAGCTGGCCCGTGGACGGGAGTTTGAGCCTTTTGACCGCAGCCTGGACGTCCAGGTTTCTCGCCTGCGCAAACTGATCGAAACCGATCCGGCCAACCCCAAGATCATCCAGACCGTCTGGGGCGTGGGCTATGTTTTCGTACCGGATGGAGCAGCGTGACGTGGCATCGGCCGCTTCCCGCCACTCGCACACTCAGCCCCTGCGGGGGCTGAGCCTGTTTTGGCGCACCTTCATCCTGCTGAGCCTGCTGATGCTGTGCAGCACTGTGGTGTGGCTGATGCTGTTTCGCACTCAGGAATACGAACCGCGTGTCTTGCGCAACGCTCACCAGATTGCCACTGTGGTGAACCTCACACGCAACGCCCTGATCCACACCGACGCCATTGCCCGCGTTTCGTTGCTCAAATCGCTCGCCGATGAAGAAGATGTCCAGCTGGTGATCCGGGAGCCAGGCGACCGCGTGCGCCCCTTTGGCGAATCCTCACTGGAAACCCGTCTGGCAGAGACCCTGATCGAACGACTGGGGCCGGACACGGTGGTGGCCTCCAGCGTCAATGGTGATCACGGGTTGTGGGTGGGCTTCCGGATCGAACGCGACAGCTACTGGCTGCAGATGGACCCCGAACGCCTGCGACCGCTGAGCAACACCTCCTGGCTGGTCTGGCTGGCGCTGGCCGCAGGTCTGTCGTTGATCGGCGCTGCAGCCATCACAGCCCGGATCAACCACCCACTCAAGCAGCTGTCGCTGGCGGCCAGTCGCGTGCGCGAAGGCCGCTACAGGGGAGCGGCCCTCGATGAAAAAGTCAACACCCGTGAAATCCGCGAAGTCAATGCAGGCTTCAACCGCATGGCCGAACGACTGGCCAAGGTCGAAGAAGAACGTACCCTCATGCTGGCTGGCATCTCGCATGACTTGCGCACGCCGCTGGCCCGCCTGCGACTCGAAACGGAGCTGAGCGTGCCCGACCCGGAGTCACAGCAGGCCATGGCCGCAGACATCGACCAGCTCGACGACATCATCGACAAATTCCTCGGCTACGCGCGCCCCGACCACACGGAGCTGGAACCCGTGCTGCTGGCACCGATCATCAGCAAATGCATCACACCGTTTCGCGGCGCCTCGCGCATGGACATCCAGGTCCATGTGCCGGAAGACCTGCAAGTCATCGCCGATCCGGTGGAGCTCGGTCGCGTGGTGTCCAATCTGCTGGAAAACGCCCGCCGCTACGGCCAGAGCTTTGAGGATGGCATCAGCCACGTCGAGATCGAAGCCCAGACACGCCGGGGACTGGCCATGCTACGCATCCGGGACCAGGGTCCGGGTGTGCCGCAAGAGCAACTGGAACACCTGACCCAGCCGTTTTACCGGGGCAACGCAGCGCGCACCGCGGCCATGGGCTCCGGCCTGGGGCTGGCGATTGTGGAACGGGCCATCGAGCGCATGGGCGGCAAGTTTCGCGTGTTCAACCATGCCCAAGGCGGGCTGATGGCCACCATCGAGCTCAAGGAAAGTTCGTGATCGCGCTGGTCAGACCTTGCGCAACAGGACCACAGCGCGGGCTTCCATGCTCTGCCCCTGCCCCACGGGCCCCAGTTTCTCGGCCGTCTTGGCCTTCACATTGACCTGATCAGGCGCCACGCCAAGGGCCTTGGCCACGCCAGCCTGGATGTCTGACATGTGCGGTGCAAGCTTGGGGGCCTGCGCCACGATGGTGCTGTCAACGTTGACCAGCTCCCAGCCCTGCTGGCGCACGCGGCGCATGGCCTCCGCCAGCAGCACCGAGGAGTCCACACCCTTGAACTGCGGATCGGTATCCGGGAAATGCCGGCCAATATCGCCCAGCCCGGCAGCACCGAGCACCGCGTCGGTGATGGCGTGCAGCAGCACATCGGCGTCCGAATGCCCCAGAAGCCCTGCTGTGTGCGGCACATTCACCCCGCCCAGCATCAATTTGCGGCCGGGCACCAGGGCATGCACATCCCAGCCTTCACCGATTCGGAAATTCATGTTCTGCTCCTGAGGATCGCCTCGGCCAGCACAAAATCGGCCGGGTAGGTCACCTTGAAATTCTGGGCCGAGCCCTCGACCAGACGTGGTTGGAGGCCCAGGCGTTCCATGGCGCTGGCTTCGTCGGTGATGCCGGCAAAACCGCTGCTGGCCACAGCCGCCAGCGCATCGTGCAAGGCTTGCAGGCGAAACATCTGCGGCGTCTGTGCCAGCCATTTGTGTTCGCGGGGCACGGTCTGCTGAACGCGACCGTTGACCTCGCTTTTGAGCGTGTCTGGCAAAGGCAGCGCCAGCAGCCCCCCCACGTTGTCATCGCGGCAGGTGTTGATGAGTCTGCAGACTGCCTCAGGCTCCACCAGACATCGGGCGGCATCATGCACCAGCACCCAGTCCTGCCCATCCAAGCCTGACGCCAGCATCGCCTTGAGGCCATTGAATACGCTCTCGGCACGGCTGGCACCACCGCAGCGCACACGACTGAAATGCGCAGGCCAGCCGGCCCCTGGCCAAATGAAGTCATCTTCGGGAGACAGAACAAGCCAGCCGCTGCCCAATTGCGACACTGCGGCCAGCGCCTGCACCGTGTGCATGACCAAGGGCTGACCTGCCACCGGCTGGTACTGCTTGGGCACGGATGTGCCGGCACGGCTGCCCGTGCCGGCACACGGAATGAGGGCATGAAACGAAGTCATTGCCACTCATTGTAGGAGGCCGCCCCTGCGGCCTCCTACAATGAGGTGGTCCGTGAACTTCACACCCCCCTCCATCACTGGCGGGGGGTGTTTCCGTTTTGTCTGCGCCATGAACCTGCCTGTCCTGCACCCCGGTAAACGCTTCACCCTCCCCCGCCCGATCGGCTCGGCCGACGCCGTGCTGCTGTCACAGCTGGCCGAGCGGGAAAAAGCCGCGGGCAAGCTCACCGCCATCGTGACGGCAGACGCCCTTGATGCGCAGCGGCTGATGGATGAAATGGTGTTTTTCGCCCCCGGCCTGCGCTGCGTGATGTTCCCGGACTGGGAGACCCTGCCGTATGACACCTTCTCGCCGCACCAGGACCTGATTTCAGAGCGGCTGGCCACGCTCTGGCGCATCCGCCAGCGCCAGCACCCCGAAGCCGCCGATGTGGTGCTGATCCCCGCCACCACCGCCCTGTACCGGCTGGCGCCCCCTTCCTTTCTGGCGGGCTACACCTTCGAGTTCAAGACCAAACAGAAGCTCGATGAAGCCCAGCTCAAAAGCCAGCTCACCCTGGCCGGCTACAACCACGTCAGCCAGGTGGTCAGCCCCGGCGAATACGCGGTGCGGGGCGGGCTGATCGACCTCTTTCCCATGGGCTCGCCCGTGCCCTACCGGGTGGACCTGTTCGACGACGAGATCGATTCCATCCGCACCTTCGACCCCGACAGCCAGCGCAGCCT
>Ga0255194_1000183_pt1 | contig 12884 bp, 18 predicted proteins | sample Miss_Yuk_RepB_8h_FD_183617 | JGI IMG/M metagenome (GOLD analysis project Ga0255194, IMG submission 183617) | Freshwater microbial communities from Mississippi River, Louisiana, United States - Miss_Yuk_RepB_8h | ecosystem: Environmental > Aquatic > Freshwater > River | place: USA: Louisiana... | reverse complement strand
TCGCGCGTGCTGATCGAGCGTCCCGCCAAGAGCGCCCGCATCACCATCTTCTCGGCACGTCCGGGCGTGGTGATCGGCAAGAAAGGCGAAGACATCGAGAACCTGAAAAAGGAACTCGGTCAGCGTCTGGGCGTGCCCGTCGCAGTGAACATCGAAGAAGTGCGCAAGCCCGAAACCGATGCCCAACTGATCGCCGATAGCATCACCCAGCAGCTCGAAAAGCGCATCATGTTCCGCCGCGCCATGAAGCGCGCCATGCAAAACGCCATGCGTCTGGGCGCCCTGGGCATCAAGATCATGTCTTCTGGTCGTCTCAACGGCATCGAAATCGCCCGTACCGAGTGGTACCGCGAAGGCCGTGTGCCGCTGCACACCCTGCGCGCCGACATCGACTATGGCTTCTCCGAAGCCAAGACCACCTATGGCGTCATCGGCGTCAAGGTCTGGGTCTACAAGGGTGACCACCTTGGCCGCAACGACGCCCCCGTGGCCGAGCCGCGTGCCGAAGAAGAGCGTCGCCCCCGCGGTCCGCGCCGTGATGGCCGTGGCCCCGCTGGCGATCGCCGTGGCGGTCCCCGCCGTGCCTCCGGCACCAATGCCGCCCCCGCCGATGGCAGCGACAAGCCTGCCGGCGCGGGTGGTGATGCCAAACCCGCCGTTAAGCGCGTTCGCACCGTCGCCGCGCCAGCTGCAGCAGCTGACGGCCAATAAGGAGTAGAAACATGCTGCAACCCGCACGCAGAAAGTTCCGCAAGGAACAGAAAGGCCGCAACACCGGCATCGCTACCCGTGGCAACACGGTGGCCTTCGGTGACTTCGGCCTCAAATCCACGGACCGTGGCCGTTTGACGGCCCGCCAGATCGAATCCGCCCGTCGTGCCATCTCCCGTCACGTCAAGCGCGGTGGCCGCATCTGGATCCGTGTGTTCCCCGACAAGCCGATTTCCACCAAGCCCGCAGAAGTGCGTATGGGTAACGGCAAGGGCAACCCCGAGTACTACGTGGCTGAAATCCAGCCGGGCAAGGTGCTGTACGAAATCGTCGGCGTGCCCGAGGAACTGGCCCGCGAAGCCTTCAAGCTGGCTGCTGCCAAGCTGCCGCTGCGCACCACGTTTGTCAGCCGCATGATCGGCCAGTAATCAGGAGAACGAAGAAATGAAAGCTGCTGAACTGCGCCAAAAAGACGTTGATGGCCTGAAAGCCGAGATCAAGGAGCTGCAAAAGGCTCACTTCGGTCTGCGCATGCAGAAAGCCACGCAACAACTCGGCAACACGGGCACGCTGGGTGAAACCCGTCGAGCGATTGCCCGTGCCAAGACCATCCTTGCTGAAAAGCAAGCCGCCAAATAAGGAGTGACCATGACGGAAGCCAAAAAATCCCTCAAGCGCACCTTGATTGGCAAGGTGGTCAGCGACAAGCGCGCCAAGACCGTGACCGTGCTGGTGGAGCGTCGTGTCAAGCACGCCCTCTACGGCAAGATCGTGGCCAAGTCGAGCAAGTACCATGCGCACGACGAAAAAGGTGAATACCACCTGGGCGACATCATCGAGATCACTGAAAGCAAGCCGATCTCCAAGACCAAGAACTGGGTAGCCACCCGCCTGGTCGAGAAAGCTGCCGCCGTTTAAGCCCAAAAAGCCCGAACGCTGCAAGCTTCGCCAAAACGACCCACAATCGTGGGTCGTTTTTTTTTCGCCCATCCTTTCCCTATTTTCAGGAGACACACATGATCAAAGTCGGAGACCAACTCCCTGCCGCCACGCTGATGGAATATTCCGAAGTCGAAGGCAATGGCTGCAGCATTGGCCCCAACCCGGTGGATGTGCACAATGCGGCTGCCGGTAAAACCATCGCCCTGTTCGCCCTGCCCGGGGCCTTCACGCCCACCTGCTCGGCCAAACATGTGCCCGGCTACGTCGAACAATACGATGCGCTGCGCGCTGCGGGTGTCGATGAGATCTGGTGCGTGAGCGTGAACGACGCTTTCGTCATGGGCGCCTGGGCGCGTGAACAGAAGACCGGCACCAAAGTGCGCATGCTCGCTGACGGCAGCGCCGACTTTGCCAAGGCCACTGGCCTCACGCTGGACCTGACCGCCCGCGGCATGGGCCTGCGCAGCAACCGCTATTCCATGCTCGTCAAGGACGGCAAGGTCGCCACACTCAACGTCGAGGCCCCGGGCAAGTTCGAAGTCAGTGACGCTGCCACGATGCTGGCCCAGGCCAAGGGCTGACACCTCGGTTCCCGATCCGGTCGGGAACGACAAATCCACCGTCATCCTCGGGCGTGCCCCGAGGATCTCTCCCAGCTGATCAGTCGAGCTCGACCTTGAGGTAGTGCGCGCCGGCGTGGGGGTTGTGGTAGTAGGGCGGGATCTCCTCGAAGCACAGGTCTTCGTACAGCGCGCGCGCAGCTTCCATCTCATCGAGCGTGTCGAGCAGTACGGTGCTGTAGCCCGCACGGCGGGCCTCATCCAGAATGGCTTCGGTCAGTTGACGGCCCAGGCCGAAGCCGCGGAATGGCTTGCGCACATACAGGCGTTTCATCTCGGCGGCATTGGGGTAATCGCTGCTGTCCATCGGGCGCAGCGCGCAGCAGCCCGCCCACGCGCCTTCGACACGGGCCAGCAACAAGGCCCCACGGGGCGGGGCGTAGTCACCCGGCAAACCGGCCAGCTCGGCGTCGAAGTCCTGGAAATCCAGGTCCACCGACAGCGTGCTGGCGTATTCACGAAAAATCTCCCGCACCGCTTGCATGTCTTGAGCGGCGCTGGGCATGAACAATTCGATCTCGGGCTTATCCAAAGTGCAGTTCAGGAGTGGTCCAGCAGCCAGTGTAGCGGCAAGCCCGGGGGGCTCATGTCCCGCCCAGGCCCACAAGCCAGCGCACAGCGGCGGCACACACCAGCAACAGCAGCACCGCCAGCACACGTTGGGGCAGGCAGTCGCGAGAGGGCGTCACCGGTCCGGACAAGGTCTTGTCGCCGTGCAGCATCGGCGGCACCAGGGACTGGCCTTTGCGCAGGCGGTACCAGGCGATGGCGCTGACATGTCCCAGCACCAGAAAAATCAGCACCAGCTTGCCTGCCCCCTTGTGCCAGGCGGTGGCTGCACTCACCGTGGCGCCCGACACCAGCGCCGTGAGTGGCCCGGCATTGGCAATTTCGTCATCGCTGACCAGGCCGGTGCTGACCTGCAGCAGCAGCCACAGCAGCATCAGCAGCACCGACCAGGACCCGATCGGGTTGTGCCCGCCCCACGGCGGACGGGCAGCGCTGCCGCGCAAATGGGCCAGCACATGGGACGGAGCCAGAAACAATTGCCCCCAGCGGGACCAATACCCGCCCACCAAGCCCCAGACCAAGCGAAACAGCAGCAAGGTCAGCACCGCATAGCCCAGCCTGAAGTGCCAGACCATCGCATTGCCGCCGATGTTGCCGGTCACCACCAGGGCGATCACGCAGGCGGCCAGCAGCCAGTGGAAAAGACGGGTGGGCAGATCCCAGATGCGCACAGTGACCATGGACAGGGGTTTCCTTGGAGCAAAAATCGGCGAAACGTGCGAGACTGCACGGCTCAAGATCATCACCCAAATTCAGGAGACCCGCATGAAAAAAACCGTTGCACTCATCAGCCTGCTGGGCAGCCTGGCCTGCGCCCTGCCGGCCCACGCCCAATTTGCCAAACCCGAAGACGCCATCAAATACCGCAAGGCCGGTTTCACGCTGATGGCAGCACATTTCGGCCGCCTGGGCGCCATGGCCCAAGGCAAGGTGCCCTTCGATGCCAAGGCCGCCGCTGAAAACGCCGACGTGCTGGCCGTCGTGGGCAAGCTGCCCTACACCGCTTTTGTGGAAGGCAGCGACAAAGGCGAAACACGTGCCAAGCCCGAGATCTGGAAAGAGTCGGCCAAGTTCAAGGAAGCAGCCGACAAGAACCAGGCCGAAGTGGCCAAGCTGGTGGCCGCCGCCAAGACCGGTAACCTTGACAACCTCAAGGCCGCCTTTGGTTCAGCCGCACCCACCTGCAAGGCTTGCCACGACCATTTCCGCAAGGACTGAGGGCCTTCTGCCGTCAGGCCTGCATCTCTGAAGGTCATTCCCCGGCTTGACCGGGGAATCTGTGGATGACGGAACGGGGCGAGGATGACTGAAAAATGGCCTACGCCTCGGACAGCAGCTTCTCGATCAGCCGGTGCAGTTCAGCGAAGTCTGGCGTGCCCACGTAGCGCTTGACGATCTCGCCGCGCTTGTTGACCAGGTAGGTGGTGGGTGTGAGCTTCACATCGCCCCAGTCCCTGGCATTGGCGCCGGTGTTGTCGATAGCCACTTTGAAGGGCAGTTTGCGCGTCTCGGTGAAATTCACCACATAGGCGGGCGGGTCGTAGCTCATGGCCACGGCCAGGGTCTCGTAGCCTTTGTCTCTGTACTTGTTGTAAGTGGCGACCAGCTCGGGCATCTCGGCCACGCAGGTGGTGCAGCTGGTGGCCCAGAAGTTCACCAGCATCACCTTGCCTTTGAGCTGTTCGGTGCTGATCTTGCTGCCATCGAGCAGCACGAACGAAGACTCGGGCGCACGTTCCTGGCCGCAGCCCGACAACACCAAGGCGCCGGCCAGCAAAGTGGCGATGAAAGACAGGCGGTTCATGAGGGCGATTGTAAAAGCGCCCCCATTTCCCGGGGTCAGGCAGGGTCCAATGCCATCAGGATCTTGGCCAATCCCTGCGGATCGCTGACCATCGGATCGTGGCCGGTGGCCATCTCCACCACCTGTGAGCCTGGCAGCCAGGCGCCATCCCAGAACGCCGGGTCGCGCATGCGCAGGCGGCTGATGTCGATCGTGGCCAGCGGTGGCCGTGTGCAGTTGACAAAGGTGCGTGGCACCGAGGCCACCCGTTTCGGATCAAAGTTCAGCACCTGCGTGTAGGGTTTGCCGGGATGCGGCGTCTGACGGCGCTGCACCCAGGCATGGTCCTCGGCTTCCAGGCCAAACACCGACGCATCGGGTGCCGGAAACCCGAACAGCGGGTCGGCCTGCGCCGCCGCAATGCGCGCATTGCGCGTGGCACTGGCGTGGGTGCTGCTCCAGCTCTCACCCGGTTTGGGCAGCACCGCGTCCAGATACACCAGATGCTTGAGCCGCTCGGGCCGCCGATCCGCCACCGCGGTGCCCAGCATGCCCGCATAGGAGTGCACCACCAGCACCACATCGTCCATCTCTTCGGCGTCCATGGCGGCCATGACGTCGGTGATGTGGGTTTCCAGATCGATGGCCGGACTCAGCAGGTGTGCACGCTCGCCCACCCCGGTCAGGGTGACCGCGTGCACCCGGTGCCCAGCTTGCGTGAGCAGCGGCAACACGCGGCGCCAGCACCAGGCGCCGTGCCAGGCACCATGCACGAGCAGGTAGTTCGCCATCAGATCACCCCTTTGTCCCGCAGCGCCTGCTGTTGCGCCGCGCTGTAGCCCAGCACATCCGACAGCACATCCTGCGTGTGTTGCCCCAGCAGCGGCGGCGGCAAGTCCTGGCGCACCGGTGTACGGCTCATCTTGATGGGGCTGGCCACCAGTTTCAGGTCCGGTTTGACGGGGTGTTGCCAGGTGCTCACCATCTCGCGCGCGTGCACATGCCCGTCCGCAAACACCTCCGCCAGGTTGTTGATCGCGCCGCATGGCACCTTGGCGGCTTCGAGCGCAGCCAGCCAGTCGGCTTTGGTGCGGGTTTTCAGAATGCCTTCGAGCAGTGGCACCAGCTCACCGCGGTGGCGCACCCGGTCCTGGTTGAGCGCGTAACGCGGGTCCTTGGCCAGTTCGGGCACGCCGGCCACCGCGCAGAACTTGGCAAACTGCCCATCGTTGCCCACCGCCAGGATGATGTGGTCGCGCGAGCCTGCAGCGCTGCCCTCGGGCGGCTTCACCTCGAACACCTGATAAGGCACGATGTTCTGGTGCGCATTGCCGGCGCGGCCCGGCACTTTGCCGCTGACCAGGTAGTTCGCGCCCAGGTTGGCCAGCATGGCCACCTGCACATCAAGCAAGGCCATGTCCAGGTACTGGCCTTCGCCGGTGCGCTCGGCATGGCGCAAGGCCGCCAGAATGGCCACGGTGGCGTACATGCCGGTGAACAGGTCGGCCACGGCCACACCCACTTTCTGCGGACCCCCGCCCAGGTCGTCGCGCTCGCCGGTGATGCTCATCAGGCCGCCCATGCCCTGCACCGCGTAGTCGTACCCCGCGCGGTCCTTGTAGGGTCCGGTCTGGCCAAAGCCGGTCACGCTGCAGTACACCAGCCTGGGGTTGATGGCCGAGAGGCTGGCGTAATCCAGCCCGTAGCGCGCCATGTCGCCGACCTTGAAGTTTTCGATGAACACATCGCAGTGCTTCACCAGATCGCGGATCAGCTGCTGGCCTTCGGGCTGCGCGATGTCGCAGGTCAGCGAACGCTTGTTGCGGTTGGCGCCCAGGTAGTAGGCCGCTTCGGCCGTGTCACGGCCTTCGGCGTCCTTGAGGAAGGGCGGGCCCCAGCCGCGGGTGTCGTCGCCGCTGCCCGGGCGCTCGATCTTGATCACATCGGCTCCCAGATCGGCCAGATTCTGTGTACACCACGGGCCTGCCAGCACGCGCGACAGGTCAAGAACTCGGATTCCATCAAGTGCATTCATGCAGCCATTGTCGCCAAAACCCGAACCCCACCATGTCACCTTTGGCCCTCACAGTGTCATCCTCAGGCTTGACCCGAAGCGCCATGGCTTGCCCGCTCAAGCTGGGGCATGACAACCACGACTTGAACATGACAGCTGCTGGAGGGTCTCACTCCTACAATGGCCCGCATGCGAATCTTCCTGATGCAGGCCCTTGCGGCCTGCCTGGCCGCCTGCAGCCCCGAGCAGAACTGGCGCCAGATCACTTTTGAAGGCACCAACCTCAAGGCCCAACTGCCCTGCAAGCCCGATCGCACCACACGCGAGGTGCCGCTGGGCGGCGCGCCGGTGCAGCTGGCCGTGGCCGGCTGCGAATCCGGCAACGCCATGGTGGCGGTGATGACGGCGGCGCTGGCCCCAGGCGTGGATGCCCAGGCGGTGCTGCAGGGCTGGCAGCAGGCCACGCTGGCCCACCTGCAGATCCAGGCCCCTGCCCAGACCGAACCCTGGTCCCGCTCCGGCCTGCTGCCGCTGGGCGCTTCGCAGCGCGTGCAGGCCCAGGGCCGGCGCAGCGATGGCCAGCCGGTCGTGGCCCACGCCGTGTGGGGCGCATTGGCCGAAGGCGACCACCTCCGGGTGGTCCATGCCGTGGTCTACGCCCCCAAGGCCCAGCCCCAGCTGGCGCAGACCTTGTTTGAGGGGCTGCAGCCATGAGTACGCACCACCTCTCCCGTGGCCTGGCGGTGATCGTCTTTTTGGCTTTCGCACTGGCCTATTTCTTTTCTGCGCTGGTGCGGGCGATCACGGCCACGCTCTCGCCCACGCTCACGCAGGAGCTCGGCCTGCAGGCGCGCGATCTGGGACTGCTGGCCGGCGGCTACTTCTTTGGCTTCTCGCTGACACAACTGCCGCTGGGTCGCTGGCTGGACCGCTACGGTCCGCGCAGCGTCATCCTGGCTTTCCTGACGGTGGCGGTACTGGGCTGCGTGGCCTTCTCGCAGGCCGAAAGTTTTGGCGGCCTGTTGCTGGCGCGCGTGCTGTGCGGCGTGGGCGTGAGCGCCTGCCTCATGGCGCCGCTGACCGGCTACCGCCGCTGGTTCAATGCCAGCACCCAGCTGCGCACCAACTCCTGGATGCTCATGACCGGCTCGCTGGGCATGGTGGCGGCCACCTTGCCGGTGCAGTGGCTGCTGCCCATCTGGGGCTGGCGCGCGATCTTCGTGGCCATGGCGGTGTGCATCGCGGTTTCCATGCTCGCCATTCGACTGCTGGTGCCAGCCTGGCACCGCAGCACACCGGCGGCGCAGGCCGCAGTGGCCGATGATGGCGGTTATGGCGCCGTCTGGCGCAGCCGCTATTTCTGGCGCCTGACGCCCATCGGCTTTTTCAGCTACGGCGGCATGGTGGCCATCCAGACGCTGTGGGCAGGGCCATGGATGACGCAAGTGGCTGGCTGGTCCGCGCTGGAGTCGGCCACCGGCCTGTTCGCCATCAACCTGTCCATGCTCGCCAGCTTCTGGCTGTGGGGCTGGATCACGCCGGCACTGGCGCGCCGTGGCATCCATGCCGATCTGCTGATCGCCCGTGGTTTTCCACTGAGCCTGTTCATGCTGGCGGCACTGGTCTTTGTGGGCCCCTCGGCGGGGGCGGGCGTCGCGGCCATGCTGGCCGCTTTTTGCGTGTGCAGCACCTTCGTCTCGTTGGCACAACCGGCGGTCGGCATGGCTTTCCCGCCCCATCTGGCGGGACGGGCCCTTTCGGCCTACAACCTGGTCATCTTTGCAGGCATCTTCGTGGTGCAGTGGGGCATCGGGCTGGGGGTTGACCTGGCACGCAGCCTGGGCCTGGACACGGTGCAGGCCTACCAGGTCGCTTTCGGTGCGTTCGGCATCTGTTCGCTGCTGTCCTGGCTCTTTTTCCTGCTGCAGCGCGCCGATAATGGCAACTGACATGAACGGCATCCTCATCATCGCCCACGCCCCGCTGGCCAGCGCCCTGCGCGACTGCGCCCTGCACGTGTTCCCCGACTGCGCGGCTGGCGTGCAAGCGGTCGATGTGCTGCCCGACGAAGACCCCGAAGCCAGCCTCACGCGCGCCCAGCAGGCCATGCACCGGCTTGGCACCGAACAGATACTGGTGCTCAGCGACGTGTTTGGCGCCACCCCCTGCAACGTGGCACAAAAACTGGGCGATGGCGTCACCACCCGCCTGGTGGCTGGCGCCAACCTGCCCATGCTGCTGCGCAGCGTGTGCTACCGCCACGAAAGCCTCGAAGCCCTGGCCACACGCGCCCAGACCGGTGGTGCGCAGGGCATCATGCCCGTGGGCTGCACCGCCCCCCAGAACCAGACAGGACAACGAAACCATGCCCCAGGCCACCACGACCATCAGCAATAAGCTCGGACTGCACGCCCGCGCCTCGGCCAAGCTCACCAAGCTGGCCGGCAGCTTTCCCTGCGATGTGTGGTTGAGCAAAGGCGAACGCCGCGTCAATGCCAAAAGCATCATGGGCGTGATGATGTTGGCCGCCGGCCTGGGCAGCGAGGTGGTGCTCGAAACCGCCGGCGACCGTGAGCAGGAAGCGCTGGATGCCATCCTGGCGCTCATGGCCGACAAGTTTGGCGAGGGCGAATAAATGACCTTCAGCATCCACGGCCTGGCGGTGGCGCGCGGCATTGCGATCGGCCGCGCCGTGCTGGTCGCCTCCAGCCGGGTGGATGTGGCGCATTACTTCATCCAGGCCGATCAGGTACACGCCGAAATCGGACGCCTGCGTCGTGCCCGTGACGAAGTCATCGAAGAACTCCAGCGCTTGCAGAAAGACCTGCCCAAAGACGCGCCGCACGAACTGGCTGCCCTGCTTGACGTCCACCTCATGCTGCTCGAAGACGAGGAGCTGACGGCCGGTGTGCGCCAGTGGATCGAAGAGCGCCTCTACAACGCCGAATGGGCGCTGACCAGCCAGCTCGAAATCATCGGACGGCAGTTCGACGAGATGGAAGACCCCTACCTGCGCGAACGCAAGGCCGACATGGAACAGGTGGCCGAGCGCGTGCTGCAAAGCCTCAAGGGCACCGGCTCGCCCATGGCGCGCGTGCCGCAGCCCCAGCGCCCGCAGCAGGAGCTGCACCTCGAAGACACCGACGTGCCCCTGGTGCTGGTGGCGCACGACCTGTCACCGGCCGACATGCTGCAGTTCAAGCAAAGCGTGTTCGCCGGCTTCGTCACCGACGTGGGCGGCAAGACCTCCCACACCGCCATCGTGGCGCGCAGCCTCGACATCCCGGCTGTGGTTGGTGCCCGCACTGGCAGCCAGCTGGTCAAGCAGGACGACTGGGTCATCATCGACGGTGATGCCGGCGTGATCATCGTCGATCCCTCGCCCATCATCCTGTCCGAATACAGCTTCAAGCAGCGTCAGGGCCAGGTCGAACGCGAACGCCTGGCGCGCCTGCGCCACACCCCCGCCGTCACCCTCGACGGCGAAAAAATCGAACTGCTGGCCAACATCGAAATGCCCGAAGACGCGGCCGCCGCGCTGGCCACGGGCGTGGTCGGCGTGGGACTGTTCCGCTCCGAATTCCTGTTCATGGGCCGCCAGGGCAACCTGCCGGACGAGGAAGAGCAGTACCAGGCCTACCGCCGCGCGGTCGAAGGCATGAACGGCCTGCCGGTCACCATCCGCACCGTCGACGTGGGCGCCGACAAGCCGCTCGATGACACCCGGCACGACGCCGCCCACCTCAACCCTGCGCTGGGCCTGCGCGCCATCCGCTGGAGCCTGGCCGACCCGTCCATGTTCCTCACCCAGCTGCGCGCCATCTTGCGCGCCGCGGCGCACGGCAAGGTCAACCTGCTGATCCCGATGCTCACGCATGCCAGCGAGATACGCCAAACCCTGCAACTCATCGAACAAGCCCGCCAGGACCTCGACCGCAAAGCCATGGTGCACGGCCCGGTGCGCCTGGGCGCCATGATCGAAATCCCGGCCGCCGCCCTGTCGCTGCGGCTGTTCCTCAAATACTTCGACTTCCTCTCGATCGGCACCAACGACCTGATCCAGTACACCCTGGCCATCGACCGCGCCGACGAATCGGTGGCACACCTGTACGACCCGCTGCACCCGGCCGTGCTGCGCCTGGTGGCCGACACGATCGCTGCCTGCCGTGCGCAGGGCAAAGGCGTGTCGGTGTGCGGCGAAATGGCCGGCGACGTCACCATGACCAAACTGCTGCTGGGCCTGGGCCTGCGCAGCTTCTCGATGCACCCGTCCCAGGTGCTGGCGGTCAAACAACGCATCCTCCTGTCCAACACCGACAAGCTCAAACCCTGGGCCGAGCAAGTGCTCGACAGCGACGACCCCGCCACGCTGATGCCGCGCTGAGCGGCGCCTTTCAGCGCGCACGCCCCAGCCAAGCGGCGCCCACAATCAGGGCTGCTGCGCCGGCCACCATCAGACTGACCGCCTGCCCGCTGCTCCAGAGCAGCAGCAGTGTTGACAGCAAGGGCGTGAGGAAGCTCAGCAGGCCGATCTGCTGCGGATTGCCCTGCTTGAGGGCTGCATCCCACAAATAGAAAGCTGCACCCAATGGCCCCAGCCCCATCAGCAGCAGGGCCGGCCAGTCTTCGCTGCGCACCTGGGCTGGCGGCTCCAGCAAAACATGGCAAAGCAGCGACAGCGTGCCCGACACCAGGGCAAAGAGCCCGATGGCCGAGGTGCTGAACGGCGGCTCCCGCTGCGTCAGCAGCGAATAGCTGGCCCACACGAAGGCTGAACCCAGTGCAGGCAGATAGCCCCAGGCCAGCCCGCCTTCGACCGCGCGCCCGCCCGTGATGGCCAGGGCCGCACCAGCAAAGCCGATCCCGGCGGCCAGCGCGTGGCGCAGCGTCAACCGCATGCCTGGCAGCAGCAGCGGTGCCAGCACCACCATGCCCAGCGGCCAGAGGTAGTTCACCAGATTGGCCTGCACCGGCGGCGCGTGCCGCAAGGCTATGAACAGCAAAAAATGAAAACCGAACAGGCCATACACCCCGAGCGCCAGCGTCCGCAGGGGCAGGCGCCACTGAGAAAAATCAAGGCGCGACAGCGGCAAGGCGATCACACTGCCCATCAGCAGCGCCACGCCCGTCAGCCAAAAAGGTGGCAGATGGGACAGGCGCAGGCCCAGCATGGCCAGACTGGCCCACAGCAAAATGGCCCCCAGGGCCAGCCAATTGGATCGGTGCATGCGCCGATTGTGCAGCCTTCAGAATGGAGCAAACCCGTGAGCACCTTTGACCACAGCAGCCTGATCCAGAACATCAACGCCCAGCTTGGACCGTTGCGCAAATCGCAGAGCGAAGCCATGCAGGGTTTCGGCCAACTGGCCAGGGCCTCACTGGCCGACGGCGCACTCAGCGAAAAGCACAAGGAGCTGATCGCGTTGGCGATTGGCATCACGCAGCACTGTTCTGGCTGCATCGGCTTTCATGTCAAGGCGCTCAAGCGCTTGGGCGCCACCAAGGCGGAACTCGAAGAAATGCTGGCAGTCTGCGTCTACATGGGCGGTGGCCCGGCACTCATGTACTGCTCCGAGGCGCTGCACGCCTGGGATAATATGGTGTGAGATCCCCCATCGCCGTTGTTGACGTTGACCGTTGCGACACTTGGACCCGTTACCGCAACGGCCTGTGTGACAGCTGCGCGGCCAACTGCTGCACCATGCCGGTCGAAGTGCGCTTGCCCGACCTCATTCGCCTGGGCCTGGTCGATCCTTTCGAGGCCGAGCACGACGCGCCCAAACAGATCGCCAAGCGGCTCGAAAAAGCCGGCCTGATTGACCACTTCAATTTCCGCAACAGCATCTTCACCCTGGCGCGCCGCGCCAATGGCGACTGCGCCAACTTGCACCCGCAGACCCGCCGCTGCACCGTGTACGAGCAGCGCCCCGACACCTGTCGCAAACATCCACAAGTTGGCCCCAGGCCGGGCTACTGCCCTTACGGCGACAAAAAGCTCTCGCGCTGAACCCTCCGATGTCGCGGCTCAAATGCGCAGCCGATGACAGCATTGGCCTGCTGTGCAATCGGTCACTGCATGCAACACCTCTGGTCGCCCTCGTGAGCCAGTGCTGTCACTCTTGGGCCCAGCCAGTGTTCACACTCGCTCAACCTTTGCCGTACCCAGCATGATGGGTTTGACCAGGATTTTGTAGGTGTCGAGGTCAAAGTCGTGTGGGGGATGGGCGTGGGTGTGTCCTGTGCG
>Ga0255194_1000152_pt1 | contig 14645 bp, 50 predicted proteins | sample Miss_Yuk_RepB_8h_FD_183617 | JGI IMG/M metagenome (GOLD analysis project Ga0255194, IMG submission 183617) | Freshwater microbial communities from Mississippi River, Louisiana, United States - Miss_Yuk_RepB_8h | ecosystem: Environmental > Aquatic > Freshwater > River | place: USA: Louisiana... | reverse complement strand
GTATTATGAAAGTCGGAGATCTAATCGTTGGTGATCGCGATCAGGCCCTCATGGTTCCTGGCTATGATTTTGGTCTTGTCATCGACGAAAAGCCCGTGGATCCGGATGATCCCTACGAGACGCAGTACCGGGTATTGTGGAATGGTGGGAAGATTAGTTATCCGGCCCGGGGGTACCTCGAGTTTTATACCGCGGTGGTGAATGAAGGTCGGTGATCTAGCTCGAGTCGTTCCGCGAACTAATTATCCAGGCATTGGTCCGGCGGTGAAGGGTTGGGACACGTGCCCGAATCAATATGGATTTCATAAGCCGACTTGGGTGGGTCCTGTCCTCGCTCTTCTTCTCGAGCGCCGTGATGTTTACTGGAGAATCTTGGTGCCTGATGGCAGCGCAGTTTGGGTGGAACACTACAGAATAGGACGCGTGTGATGGGCGGTATGGCGCCGGGTGATCTTGTCATCCATGAGTATAAGGAGTCAGTTGGAATTTTGCTCGAGGTCATCATCGACAAGAAGTTGATGAAGAACCCGTTTGCGATTCCGTGGAGGTACCGAGTCCTGTGGCGGGATGGGATCATTAAAGAACATGACATAGGAACCTTGAGACGAGTTGCGGTGTATAGGAGTTGAACTTGTTGTGTTTTTGGAGGTATGATTGAACATGATGAAGGAAAAAGAAGAGAAGATCGTTGTTGAACGGCGGCGAGACGAGAATGATTTGAGCGAAGGTAAGATCACGAATTGCCCTACTTGTGGAGTTGATCTGCGGGGAAGTGAATCGTGTGCTTACATTAACTGCCCATGTGCCCCTCGGATCACGGTTTGAGGTGAAGAGTTGAGTGTTGTTGTGGGTGATTTAGTTTCTTATGGATTTGGATCCGAGAAGATTGTTGGTATTGTTTTACGAGTAAAGAAGATCACCCGAAGCATGTGGGGAGGCCCTCGGCCTCCTAAGTTCACGATGAAGTTATTTGAGCTTGATGGATACGTGAGCGAGTGGGATGTGTGGCCGAGTGATAAGATAGATATTCTAAGTGAAGCGCGGCGATTTGGTGAAGATCAAGTTCTCGACCACCCGGATTCCGTGGTATCCGTTTGGAATCATTCTTAAAGAAGTTCAGGGTATGGCCTTTGAGGCGAGGTTTTTTCAGGTAATTCTGCCTGATGGTAAAATAAAGATATTTTCAGATCATTATCTAGAACCTGTGGAGTGAAGTAGAGATGGATAATCCAGAGCCGTTAACGATTCCGTATTACATGGATTGCCTTGCCAAGGGTTATCGGTATGAATGTTGCTGTGGGGCACTTCACCGTGAAGAGCGGCATGCATGGAACTGCCGGGAATGCCGGTTGTGTTTGAGTGATGAATCTTTCGATGCTCGCCGGGTGGTGGATATCCGTGCCGAGTATGGCGAGAAGTGATTTTTTTAAAACCTTCCCCGTTGAGTATATTTAGAAAAGTAATTCCAGGAAAAACACATGAAGATCACAGTTAACCAACTACGTAAAATTATCAAGGAAGAAGTTCAGAAAGTTGTAAAAGAATCTATGGGTGAATGTCCAAGATGCACAGATAGATTACATAAAACAAAGATGGGAGATGATATTTGTACAAATTGTGGATATTCATCTGCTCCCCAGGAAGAAGTTACTCCTGCGGATCGTGAAACAACTTCCCGAAGAATGGCATCTTTGGCTTCTTTAGAGCAGTAATTAATTTGATTGAAAGTTTCCCAACGGACCTTTTCAGGTCCGTTTCTCATTTCTCCTCCTGGTGAAAACCTCCACCCACAGATGATACAATATACCTATGGAATACCGCACCGGTGATCTCATCCTGGTAAAACCCGGAACCCATGTTCCACCAGGAACCAGATATTCCTCAGGGGTAATCCTCAAGGTGTACAACGATCCTCAGATCACCCGGTGGAACGGTGCCCCTGAGATCTACCTGGATATTCTGTGGGTGGATGGGTATCGATCCACCGAGGATTACCGGAAGATCACCCCTTACTATGAGGTTCTCCAGTGAATCTTGGATCGCTTGTGAAGCTCCAGTTGCCGTTGTTATCCACCTCGTTCCAGGGTTCTAATGAGGATGAAACGGATATCGTTTGGGATGGAAATTCCAGGGTGATTCCGGATGATGTTATGGTGTACCTTGGTGAGGAGATTAACCGAGTTCGAGTGATGGCCCGAGTGTTTCATCCGAGATTTAATCGGGTTGGGTACGTGAACCTGTTGCAGCTCTGTGAGGTTCAAAAGTGAAAGTTGGAAGCACCGTTGCCTGGAAGTTCCGGGTTGAGATGGGGATTCCTAGTGAGGTTGGTGTTATTGTATCGCGGTTAACCTTGGCACATGATCCGTGGCCATATTGGAGAGTGTTGTTTGGTGAGCGGGGGGTTCTTCAGTGCCGAGAGAGTGATTTGGTGGAGGTGTGAGATTATCTCCAGGTGATTTTGTGAAAATCCGAGTTGATCTTGGGTTAGGTAAGTTGAAGCGGTGGGATGTGTTGGTTGGAACTGTTGTGAGTTTCACCCCATCCTCCCAGAATCCCTTTGAAAAAATCGGGGATATTGAGTTATTGATTAATGGTGGAGAATTAAAGAGAATTGTTTTATTCAAATCTGATGAGGTTGAGGTGGTGCAAAGATCCGAGGGATGATGATAAGGTGGGGATATGAAGCCCGGTGATCTGGTTCGAGATTCCGATGGTGATATTGGAACCGTTGTGAGAATTGTTTCCGATGAAGTTCACCCCTATAAAACCTGGATCTACTACCTCGTTGGGCAAGAAATTTTCTCAGATGATGTGGATAACTTCGAGGTTCTCCAGTGAATCTCGGTGATCTTGTTAAGATGAAACCCATGAAGGGATTTTCCTGGTGGGAAGGAAGAACCTTTGTGGTACTGCGGTTTGATTCCCGGTATTCTGGTTGGGTATATCTACTCACCGATGAGGGTAAGGAGATCCAGGTAACCACGGATATTTTGGAGGTTCTACAGTGAAGCCGGGTGATCTGGTTCGAATCAATCGTTTCGAACAAACGATGATCGGTGTTTATCTCGGCCCATCCCGGGCGTTTGATCCTGTGAGGAGGAGTTACGAGGGCCGGTTTTACGTGGGTGGAATCATATATGATATCGATCTTGGGAACCGGTTGGTGTGGGGCTTCGAGGTGATCAGTGAATCGAGGTGATCTTGTTCGAATCACCCGGTATTACGGTACCGGATACGGTATCCCCAATGCTCCTTTCCAGGGGATCCTCCTGGAGCACCACCCGATCACCATCCAGGGCCACGAGAATCCCCTCAGGAAAACCGCAAAAATTAAGTTGTTGTTATCCTCGGGGCAATTATACGATTTAACCTTGTTCATCCGGGATAGGATGGAGGTGATCAGTGAGATTAACTCCCCGTCCTAAACAAGGTTACACATCCAACCACTTTCATTCCAACAGATTCAAGTACTCTTTTCATTTCGATAAACGTACTTCCATCAGTAATAACATCATCAACCAAAATTACGTTTGAGTCTTTTTTGATGTTTTCTTCCCCACGAATTTTTTGCCAATTTGTAAGATATTTTCTATCCTGAGGCCGAAAATATTTGTGTATGTTTTGTTCGGGAGAAACCTTCATTCTTTCAAGATTTCTATGCAAATTTTTGATGCTTTTCTGCGAATAGCTTGAAGGAAGATCACTTGATAATTTTGCATCAGGTAGATTTTTTAAGATTGCAGAAGGCAACAATTCTTTATTCAATCTTTCTGAAATTTTTCTTGCGAACCTGATTGAAAGAGTTTTACTGGATTGTGGAGTTGCGATGAGATCAAACTCCAAATTTTGTAACCATGGTTCGCAAATTTCAACACCCTTGTTTAAGATCTCATCAATCACTCCTTTGAGTAATTCAACATCATGATCTCCCTTTGGATCTTTAAGAACTTTGATCAAATCTATTGGATCCAATGAATCTGTTGGAGTTTTTACAACCCTGTACACCGAAAAACAGCTAAGATCTGGTGTGAGTTTCTTTATCCAGGGAGAGTTTCCTGGTTTCACAACGAAATTTTTTCCATCGTTGGAACTGATTCTATCTTTACCCCCAACATTTTCAATAGAAATTTCGTTGATGTATTCCTTCAATAGTTTCTTGAATTCTTGCATTTTGTGTGGTATAAATAGGTGTATTAGTATGCAAAGGATACTTGTTTGTGGTTCCAGGGATTGGAATGATGTTGGGTTGATCCGTGAGAGGTTGGAAAAATTTCCAAAAGATTCCATTGTGATTCATGGTGGTTGTAGGGGAGCCGATATCATATCTGGGATGATCGCAGAAGAACTTGGGATGGAGGTGTTGTGTTTCCCGGCGGAGTGGGGAAAATTTGGAAGGAGTGCAGGACCGAGGAGAAACCAAAGGATGTTGGATGAAGGTGTTCCTTCCCTTGTTTTGGCTTTTCACAATGATGTTGCTTCATCTAAGGGCACGGCGGATATGATTAAAAGGGCAAGATCGAAAGGTGTCCCAGTAGAGGTCATCAGTGAACATCGGTGATCTAGTGAGATACTGGTTTGCCAGGAAATACTCGGTGTTCGGTGTTGTGATCGAGAAGTTCGATTACGAACCCATTCCCGGCCATCCTGTTCAGCACGGAACCTATCTCTATTCGGTGGAGATCCTGGGGGAGGATGGAAGGGTTGAGGGATTTGATATTCACCAGGGAGATGTTTGGGAGGTGTTGAGTGAGGGTGGGTGATATGATCCTGAGTAGAAGAACAGAAACGTTTTCTCTTCCCGCGGATTTTCGATATTCCCAGGGAATCGTTGTTGAATCTCAGCCTCGGTACGGAACCGTAATGGTGAGGTGGTGTGATGGAATGTTGCACCTGGAGGAGGTTGAGAAGTTGGAGAGGTATTACGAGGTGATCCGTGTTTCAGAAGGGTGATTTGGTTAGGATCTCGTGCGACCCGTACTATTTTGGTATTGTGTTGCGGATGTTCAAGGATAACTTCGTGGATGTTTGTTTTGCCGAGGTTCTGTGGCACACCGGCCGGGTATCAGAGGAGGAATTACGCGATTTGGAGGTGATCAGTGAAGCCGGGTGATCTGGTATTCTGCAGAACATTTTCTGGTGAGTTATTGGGAATTGTGTTGGAGATCCACCCGTTATCGGGGATCTGGAAGGATAGTAGTTGTTCTGAGCCGATGTACCAGGTAACGGTGTTGTTTGATTCCGAGGTTCCGAATTACGTGGGAACCGGTAGGATTGGAAAGGTAACGGATTCGATCTTGAGGTTGGTGGAATGAATGTTGGTGATCTTCTCCTGGTTGTTCCAGGAACCCATGTTCCGCCGGGATCCCGGTATTCCTCTGGGATGATCCTGGGTGTTCGTGAGGATCCTGAAATAACGCGGTGGAATGGAATCCCTGAGGTTTATTTGGAGATCCTGTGGGCCGATGGGCATCGAACCGTGGAGGATATTCGGAGGGTAACTCCGTATTATACCGTGGTGCAAAGTTGTGTGGGATGATGATAGAATAGAATCATGAAACCTGGTGATCTGGTTCAACATGCCCAGGGTGATGTTCATCCTGAGTTGGGCGTGGGGCTTATCATTGAGAAGCAGGGTATTTGGTTAACGGTGCTGTGGAGCAATGGTGCTGCGTATAATCACATTTCTGAGAATCTAAGGGTGGTTCTCCGATGAAACCGGGTGATCTTGTGAGATGGAAGTACCGGATCGAGATGGATCTACCTTGTGAGTTTGGAACCTTGATCAAGAGTACCACTTTTAAACATGATCCGTTCCCGTACTGGAAGGTGTTGTTCTCGGGTAGGGGTGTTCTTCACTGCCGAGAATCGGATCTACAGATTGTTGAGGATTGAATCATGAATCTCCCCAGAATTAAATCAGGATTTAAGTTGTTGTTGAGAAGTTCCACAATGTTCTTCACTTCTTTTCCCAATTGGAATCTCATGGGAATCAGGGCCCGGCAGGTTGGTGTTTGTTTACGTGCCATTCGAAATGGAATTTTGGATTAATAAAATCCAGAGGAAAGATGGTAAGGTAGAACCATGCCGCTCTATAGAGTAACATTCCAAACTGAAATCCTCATCGATGCCCGTGATGAACGTGAGGCCGAGAGGATTGGGGATAGAAACCTAGAAACCGAGGTTAGGAACTGTGGATCCGAGGTGTATCGGATCGAGGAATTGAAATCCGTGGATCAACTCCGAAGGGCAGAGAGGGGTTCCTTACCCTGGAGAGCAACGGAGAGAAGAGGGGAACCTGAGCTTCTTGTAGAAGAGATTCTGGGAGGAAACGTGTGATTAAAACCGCTTGGCGTTTTACTGGTAACCTAACCAAGTTACCCACCACCACCGGGATCGATGGGGGTTCTATAACCTTTCGAAATCGTTTTGGTTTTACTTTCAAAGGTTGGGCAGGATTGTATCTGTTTAATATCGTTTTATTCGGATATAAGTTATGGTTCGGATTTACCAAAGATTTTTTCTGGAATGCATCATGGAGGAAGTAAGTGAAACTTGGAGATCCTTGTTCCATTTGGGATGGTGAGGGGCCACCTGGAGATCCTCGATCCTGGTTGGTGGGTATTGTTAGTAGATCCAGGATGAAACATGGTGAGAAGGAGTTCCAGGTGATCTGGAACCGGTTTCCAATTGATCCAACTTGGTACCGTGAATCAGATATCACAATTAAAAAAGCGGAAAGGATGTGGTGAACGTGGGTACAAATTATTATCTCCACCAAAAATCAACCTCGATGTGTGAACACTGTGGGCATGACCCTGGTGCCAAGGTGTTACACATAGGAAAATCCTCCTATGGTTGGTGTTTTTCCCTTCACATCATTCCTGAGGAAGGTATCAATTCCTTGGATGATTGGAAGTTGGCCTGGGATGCACCTGACACCAAGATCCTCAATGAATATGATGAGGTTGTCCGGCCCGAGGACATGTTGAAGATCATCACCACTCGTGGCCCTGGAAAATGGTCACCTGAGGGAATGGAACCGCAACGCCACGCTCCATTCCACAAGGAAAATCCAGGAACGGTTCGTGAGGGGCCTGGTTCCTATGATTTAATTCTCGGGGAGTTTAGCTAGTTGAACTTCCTGTTGGAGTTTTTTTAATTTTTTCTTTTCCCACCCTAATCTCTGCTTTTCTTTCATCATTGCCCTGAACTCAGGATCATCCCACCTTTTCTTTCTGGATTCAATAACCTTGAATCGATATTCAGGATCCTCCCACATCTTCTTGCTAGATTCACTCATCTTTTCTCTGTATTCAGGATCTTCCCATACTTTCTTCATGGTTTCAGAAATCTTTTCTTGGTATTCAGGATCTTCCTTAAATTTCTTTTGAGTTTCACGCATTTTTTCTTTGAACTCAGGATCCTCCCACATCTTTTTTCTAGATTCACTAATTTTGGATTGATATTCAGGATCCTCCCACATCTTTTTACTATTCTCACTCATCTTTTCTCTATGCTCAGGATTCTCCCACATTTTCTTACTTATTTCCTGAAGTTTTTTTCTTTCTTCAGGATCTTCACACCTTTTTTTATGTGATTCACTCATCTTTTCTTTATGTACATCCGCATGTTTGTAACCTGAGCTACCTTCCCCTCCAACGGTAAGATTTGCTCCACCATTTCCATGGTGAACATATGTTTCAAGTTCCTGAATGAGTTGTATCTCTTTATCTAGAGATTCCTGTTCGTTATAGGTTTCAAACACAACTTCTCTAATGATCCCATGTTTCTTTTTAATGTTGGTGTGAAGAAGATTTCTTTCTAGATCTTTAATCCTCTTCGTTATTCCCTTCCCAACATAAAATGGTTTCCCATCATCCTTCCGATAATCAACATACACGAAGAATTTCTTCTCAATTTCCATACCAATAAATATACTCTAAATGCCTAAAAAGGTAACAAAAACCATGGTTTTTGATAGGTTTTGTGTAAATTTAAGGGATCATAGAGTAGGATAAAATTTATGAAATTTAAGATTTTTGGTATGGTTCTTTGGAAAGAGAAACCCGGAGTTGTTTCTCCCGGCCCTGCCTGGTGTTGTTCCTATTCGTGTTTCATTCACATCCATGATTCCCTTCCACAACTCCTATGGGAGATTTTAACAGAGTTCAGGAATGATAAACACCTCGTGGGGTAACGGTGCAAAACCCCTGTGTGGGATGGTATACTGGTAACATGGTTCCCGGTTCACTTGCCAAAAATTTGTGTTTCACCAACTTCTATTCCACGGTGAATCGGGTTCACAAACACCTTCCGGATGATGGAATTCCAATCGGATCTCTTCTCATCATCATCTCTCCACCCAACGGAACCTGGATCAAGGTGATACACGGAGAAAAAATCGGATGGGTTAATTGGAACTACCTGGAGGAGATCTGGGATGAATGTGGGTGAAATCTATCTCTCCGATCCCTGTTCTGTTTGGAACACCACCTCCAACCAATCCCCCGGAATCGTGATTGATTACCTGAAATACAACGAAATTGTTCTACTCCTCTCCCTCCGTGGTGAGGAACTTCAGGTTTTAACTCCCCGCGGAAAAATAGGTTGGGTTAATCCTCGACCCAATGGACAGGCCCGATTACATGAAACAACATGCATCTCTAGGTGATCTGGTTGTTCTTAAAGAAAACCCGAAATATTCTGGTATTGTTATTACAAGGAAAATTGTAGATAATATTTTTAAGGATTCCCTGGGCCTGGAACCTTATTATACCCTTGATGTTCTGTGGAACATTGGGGATATTCCGGTTGGTGAGGTTGGTAGTTTGGGGATTGGAAGTGGAAACCTGAGGAGTATCATAGAAGATCTTGTTGAGGTGCAAAACCCGGCGGGGTGATGATAGGATAGTAACATGGTTCCCGGTGATATGGTTAGGTTAACTCGTTTCGATGAGATACCTTTCATTGGTGTTTATCTCGGCCCATCCAATAGATTTGATGAGAAGAGACAACCTTACGAGGGGCGGTTCGTGTTGAACACCGGAATCATTAAAGATGTTGATTTCGGAAACCATTTGGTTTGGAACTTCGAGGTGATGAAGTGAAATTATCTCTCGGTGATCTGGTTTTCGTGAGGGATTCCCTGTGGATTTCTACAGCAAAACCATTAATTATCATTGATATCTACAAGGTAGAAAACTCTTGGTATCCCTACTTCGTGGTTCTGGATCCAAACACCGGTGAAAAGTTTACCTACCAGGAACACAACCTCTCCGAATCTCCAGGAATTCCTCTATGAAACCAGGTGATCTTCTTCTTGTGGCACCGGGTTCATATGTTCCACCAGGTGGCCGATATTCCCAGGGTATTGTTTTATCTGATCCTGAGCCAGGTTTCCGTACTGTGTATGTGGCCTGGTATGATGGTAAGATCACCGAGGAATTGGTGAGTAACCTTTTGAAACACTATGTGAGGATCACCAATGATTCCAGGTGATTTGGTAAAGTTTAAGGAAGGTAAAGGTTTCTCTTGGTGGGGAGATCATATCTACATCTACCTAGAAACCGATCAACTATACAGTAGTTGGTGTAAGGTTCTCCAGGATACCGGGGAGATAATCGATGCCGAGATCCAATCCTTGGAGGTTATTAATGATTCCAGGTGATTTGCTCAAATTTCCTGCTGAAGTTTTTTCAATCTCCTGGTTTCCCAACCTTTTCTAATTTTTTCACTTCTTTGTTCTGAGGTTAGTTTTTCTGCACTTAATTTTACTTTCTCGCTAATCTTTTTTCTAACTTCAGGATCGCTGAGTTTTTCCTTGGTGATTTTACTGATCTTCTCTCTGATCTCCGGATCGCTGAGAACCTCTCTCATCTTTTTTCCTTGTTTCTTTCGAAATTCAGGATTGCTGTGATGATCTTTGATCCTTTCAGAAACCTTTTCTCTGTGTGTAGGATTCTCCCATATTTTCTTCATAGATTCAGAAACCTTTTCTCTATGTTCAGGATTTTCCCACATCTTTTTATTTATTTCACTCATCTTCTCTTTATATTCAGGATTCTCCCAGCTCTTCTTACATGATTCAGAAACATTTTGTCTGTATTCGGGATCCTCCCACATCTTCTTGCTAATTTCACTTCTTTTTTCTTTGTGTTCAGGATCCTCACAATATTTCTTTATAGATTTAGAAATCTTTTCTCTGATTTCAGGATCCTCCCACATCTTCTTGCTAGATTTTCCTTTCTTTATTCTGGATTCGGGATCTTCCCATCTTTTCTTATGTGATTCACTCATCTTTACTTTTTGTTCTTCGGTGAATTTATATCCTGTTCCTCCCTCCCCACCAAAAGTAAAATTGGCACCACCGTTCCCATGATCAACATGGGTTTGGAGCTCCTGAATGAGTTGAATCTCATTCTCGAATGATTCCTGTTCACTGTTGGTTTCAAAAACAACTTCTCTGATGATCCCATGTTTCTTTTTAATATTGGTGTGAAGAACATTTCTTTCTAGATCTTTAACTCTGCCCTCTGTTCCTTTCCCAACATAAAATGGTTTCCCATCATCACCTCTGAAATCAACATAAACATAGAATTTCTTCTCAATTTCCATATCAATAAATATGGAAAAAGATAACAAAAAGCATGGTTTTTGATAGGTTTTGTGCAAAATTAAGTGATCATGGGTTAGGATAAATTTATGAGTTTTTGTGTTGGTGATCTTCTCCGTGCCCGTAGTAAAATCAGGGTTGGATTGGTTCGGATCTACACGGATGCCCAATGTGATGGATGGCAAACATACGTGAGAAAAGGTGAAACATTCCTTCTTCTGGATGAACACCAGAACCAATGGAAACAGGATGTTTGTAAGGTTCTATTTCCTCAGGGAATCCGTTGGGTTTACCGGTTGGATGTGGAGGTGGTGGAATGAAACGGGGAACCTTGGTTCGATTTAACATTTCCATCTATTCTGATTGGGGTTTGGGGATTCTCCTCGGTGAGAAACCGTTTGTGGATAGAGAAGGTAGGAATCACCGTGGATTTTATGATGTTTTAACCCAATGCGGAGTTAAACTAGTTTCCAGTGAATACTTTGAGAGGTTGAGTTGGGATGTTTAGCATTGGTGATTTGGTGAGGATGAAGAGAGTGTATAGTTCCACACCAATTTTTTCCACCTGGGGAAACAAGGAAGGTGGTGATAAACCCATTGGAACCATTCAACCAGGTGAAATCGGTGTTGTTCTTGAAACAACGGAACCTCAAGGTGGAAACGGAACACGGATCATGGTAACCGGGAGGATCGGTTGGGTTAATCTTATTTTCCTGGAGAATGAAACATGAGAGTTGGGGATATTGTTCAAACTTCCTGTTGAAGTTTTTCCAACTTTTTCTTTTCTTTACCTATTCTTTGCTTTTCTAAAACTTTTGCTCTATATTCAGGATCTTCCCACAGTTTCTTTTGTGATTTACTTATTTTTTCTTTATACTCAGGGTTCTCCCACTTTTTTTTATGTGATTCACTCATCTTTTCTTTGAACACGGGATCTTCCCACATCTTCTTGCTTGATTCACTGATCTTTTCTCTACATTCAGGATCTTCCCATATCTTCTTACTTGATTCACTCATCTTTTCTCTATGTTCAGGATTTTCCCATTGTTTCTTTACTGATTCACTTATCTTTTTTCTGTGTTCAGGATTCTCCCACATTTTTTTGCTTGTTTCGCTCATCTTTTTTTTGTGTTCAGAATTTTCCCATTGTTTCTTTACTGATTCACTTATCTTTTTTCTGTGTTCAGGATCCTCACACAGTTTCTTCAGCGATTCACCCATCTTTTCTTTTTGTTCTATAGTGAACTTATATCCTGAAGTTCCATCTCCCCCCAAAGTAAGATTCGCACCACCATTTCCATGATCAATATGAGTTTGAAGTTCCTGAATGAGTTGAATCTCTTTTTCGAATGATTCCTGTTCACTGTGAGTTTCAAACACAACTTCACGGATGATCCCATGTTTCTTTTTAATGTTGGTGTGAAGAGGATTTCTTTCTAGATTTTTAATCCTCTTTGTTATTCCTTTCCCAACATAAAAAGGTTTCCTATCATCACCTCTGAAATCAACATACACGAAGAATTTTTTCTCGATTTCCATATCAATAAATATACTCTAAGTACCTAAAAAGATAACAAAAACCATGGTTTTTGATAGGTTTTGTGTAAATTTAAGGGATCATGGGTTAGGATAAATTATGGGTTTTCGTGCTGGGAATCTCGTAAAAGTGAAAGGGTACAGAACCGATTCACTCGGGTTGATCATCGATATTCAAGGTGGAACTGGTTTGTACCGGGTTTGGTTGCTCGGCCAACCTGATCTCTATAAGGTTTTCCGGTATTCTAAGGAGATGTTGGAGGTGGTGGGGTGAACATTGGTGATATGATAAAACTTCTTCCGGATCCTGAGATCCAATCCAGGAAGATCTTTAATGATCATAAAGTTATTTGGGAAGAACCAATCACAATCGATAACGATACCAAGGGTTTACATTTCATTCGGTTCTTCATTGATGATGTTGGAACGATTCTGGAAGTAAAAGAGGTTCTGGATGGTTTTGGGAGTTCTTTATCTCTCACAACCTGGATAAGAATCCTGTGTTCCACCGGAATTGGTTGGATAAAGAGGGGTGAGGTTGAACCGGTATGAGAAACGATGATATCCCTAGTGTGAATCAGGTGGTACCTGGTGCATTGTTTATCCACCGTTACAACCCTGAGATCGGTGCGGTTCTCCGCGTTTCCTGGAACATGGTTGAGGTTCTACTTGGAAACTCCACCGTGAGGTGGGAGATGGATGGATTCAGAAGTACCTATAGGAATCTCCAGTGAGAATCGGTGATATGGTTCAACTCGGCCCCTCCCACAAGAGTTACGTTAACATGTATGAGGAGGATGATCTTAACCGAATAGAGAACGGTGAAAGGTTCTACCGGAATGATATAGGATTGGTTCTGGAGAGCCAAGGGAATGGGGAATACATTCACTTCAAGGTTTTAACTCCCCACGGTTCGGTGGGGTGGATCCATAACTTCCACCTGGAGTTGGTGAGATGAAACCCGGTGATTTGGTTTTAATCTCCGCGGATTTTCTGGAACCACATGAACCCCGTGTGGGGATATTCTGGAGTGATAAGGTTCCACTGGATGAATGGGGAGATCAGGTTGCAGGTGAGTGTGATTGTATCGTTTTCTGGAACGAAGATTTCATTCCTTTCATATGGGAAAACCTAACACTCCTCTCGGAGGCACCATGAAACAGGGAGATCTGGTAAAAATCACCCATCAAAAAACAGGAGAGGGTGAGGTGGTGGTGTGTTACAAACCGGAGGTAATCAGGTGTTTCAATCACTATGGTTCTTATCATGCAATCCAGATGATTAATTCCAACGGAACCATTGTTTGTTACCCGGTGGATCGTTGGAGTTTTGAGGTGATCCGGTGAGAGTTGGAGATCTAGTTCGTTTCCGAACCGGGAGGAAACTAATCACCAGGGATATCACCTGGGATACAGGATTGATACTTGAGATACACATCGATGATTTTGATGGGGGAGATAAGTGCAAAATTCTGGATTCCTGTGGTAGAATTAAATGGATTCGGGCCCATGGAACCGAGGTATTGAACCACAATGAAACCAGGTGATGTTGTTGAAATCCTTCCGGAGTTTCTTGATGAGGATGATCCGAACACAACCGGGATAATCATCCGTGAATCACTTTGGGATGATGGATACAGAAGTTCAGTTGATTCTGATAATAGTTGGTGGGTGGTTCTAAGGGGTGATAAACTGGTTCATCATCCCATCGATACCTTCAGGAAGATCAGGTGAGAAAAGGGGATCTATACCGAGTTTCTGTTCCACCGGGTGCCCATCCACGGGATGATTATCTCCATGGAATGTTGGTGGTTATCCTCGGTGAGAGGTACACCAATCCCAATGTTCCCGGTGAATACATCAGGTGTTTTGGAGATAGGATAAGAATGTTTCCGGTTAGATGGTTGGAGGTTCCACAATGAAACCAGGTGATATTGTTCAAATCATCCCCGAAATCCAGGGTGAGGAAGATCACAAAATCCTCTGGGATGATCCACCTACATTTACCTCAATCTACAAGAAGAAACACATTGGGAGGTTCCATTATTCCGATACAGGAATCGTATTGGAACAAAAACATATTCTAGATGGCCCACTTCACTTTCAAACCACCTGGATCAAGGTGTTATGTTCATCAGGGAATATTGGTTGGATGAAGAGATGTGATCTGGAGTTGGTGTGAAAAGTTGAAACCTGGTGTGTTAGGATTGAATCTATGAAACCCGGTAATCTGGTTCGAGTTACCAACACCCTAACCCCTCTCTACCGAAGGATTGGATTGGTGGTGGATGTGAAACACTCAGGTGATTCCAACTACATTCGGATCCTAGTGTTGTGTTCAGGTGGGCATAGTTGGATTAAAAGATGTGATCTGGAGTTGGTGAGATGAAGATCGGAAATCTTATTCGAATCACTCGGTTCTTCAAGGATTGGAAGATCAACACCACCACCGGTGTTCTACTACATTTTCGCCCCGTGGAACCAATCAAGGATACCCA
>Ga0255194_1000150_pt1 | contig 14784 bp, 20 predicted proteins | sample Miss_Yuk_RepB_8h_FD_183617 | JGI IMG/M metagenome (GOLD analysis project Ga0255194, IMG submission 183617) | Freshwater microbial communities from Mississippi River, Louisiana, United States - Miss_Yuk_RepB_8h | ecosystem: Environmental > Aquatic > Freshwater > River | place: USA: Louisiana... | reverse complement strand
AAAGGGTGTGCCGGCCTCTCGGGTGCGCGGGTTATGGCCACAGATCTTCGGGCATCGGCTGGCCTGGTCATCGCGGCACTGGTTGCCAGTGGAGAGACGGAAATCGACCGCATTTATCATCTCGATCGGGGGTATGACCGTATGGAGCAAAAGCTCTGCGCCATCGGTGCCCGTGTCTCGCGAACCACTGAGAAGGCCTAAGCCATGATGACCTTTGCCCTGTCCAAGGGCCGCATATTTGATGAGGCATTGCCGCTTTTGAAGTCGGCCGGCCTGCTGCCGAAGGAATCACCAGAATCATCAAGGCGTTTGATCCTGGCAACGAGCCGTGCGGATCTGCGGCTCTTGATCGTGCGCGCCAGTGATGTGCCTACCTACGTCCAATATGGTGCCGCTGATCTTGGTATCGCCGGGTCCGATGTTTTGGCGGAGCAAGGCAGCGAGGGCCTGGTGCAGCCGGTGGACTTGGGAATCGCGAGGTGTCGAATGTCGGTCGCAGTTCCAGAGGGCCTGGATTACCAGGCAATGGTCCGCCGCGGGGCCCGGATTCGTGTGGCCAGCAAATATGTTCAGATTGCCAAAACGCATTTTGCCGCCAAAGGCATGCATGTGGATTTGATTAAGCTTTACGGCTCGATGGAGCTTGCGCCATTGGTTGGGCTTGCCGATGGGATTGTGGATTTGGTCTCCACTGGGGGCACACTCAAAGCCAATGGTCTTAAAGAGGTGGAAAAAATTTCAGACGTTTCCGCACGGCTCATTGTCAATCAGGCAGCCTTGAAGACCCGGCCCGAGCAGTTAAGGCCGCTCATGGATGCCCTCGCCCAAGCAGTATCAAAAGGCTGATGCAATGGCCTCGGTCAAGATTGCCCGACTCAGCACTTCGCAGCAGGACTTTGGGGTCCGGCTCGCGGCCTTGTTACGTTTTGATGCGGCCCAAGATCAGGCAATAGCCGATGCAGTAAAAGCGATTATTCATGACATCCGTGTCCGAGGTGATGCGGCACTGCTGCAAGCCACAGCACGATTCGATCAGCTGCAGGCCCAGTCAGTGTCCGAGCTGGAGATCACGCGTCATGAGCTCCGCCAGGCCTTTGAGGCCCTCGAAGAGTCGCAGCGCCTTGCGTTGACGGAGGCGGCCGAGCGCATCAAGGCTTTTCATGAATTGCAACGCCAATCGTCGTGGAGCCACACCGATCGTTTTGGAAATCGTCTGGGCCAACGGGTTTCGGCGTTAGATCGTGCTGGGCTGTATGTGCCCGGCGGCAAGGCGGCCTATCCCTCCTCGGTGCTGATGAATGCAATCCCCGCAAAAGTTGCCGGCGTGACAGAACTGATCATGGTGGTGCCGACACCGCAGGGCGCACGCAATCCATTGGTGCTCGCCGCTGCCTGGATTGCTGGTGTGGATCGGGTCTTCACCATTGGCGGTGCCCAGGCGGTGGCCGCATTGGCCTACGGCACACCAACGATTCCTGCGGTCGATAAAATTGTTGGCCCAGGCAATGCCTATGTTGCCGAGGCCAAGCGTCAGGTCTTTGGCCAGGTCGGTATCGACATGATTGCGGGCCCTTCCGAGATCTTGGTGATTTGTGATGGCAAGACTGACCCGGATTGGATTGCCATGGATTTATTCTCGCAAGCGGAGCATGATGAGCTCGCGCAGTCGATTCTCTTGGCACCGGAGGCAAAATTTTTGGATGCAGTCCAGGCCTCGATCGATCGATGGATATCTGAGATGCCGCGCCAAGCAGTGATTCAAAAATCCATGGAAGGCCGGGGCGCTCTCATCCAGGTGCGGGACCTCGACGAGGCCTGCGTCATCGCCTCATCGATTGCGGCCGAGCATCTCGAGATCTCGACGGATCAGCCCGAGCGCTGGGCGGAGAAAATTCGTCATGCGGGCGCAATGTTTCTTGGCCGATATGCATCGGAGTCTCTGGGAGACTATTGCGCGGGACCCAATCATGTCTTGCCCACGATGCGTACGGCACGGTTTTCGTCTCCCTTGGGCGTCTACGATTTTCAAAAACGCACCAGCATGATCGAGATCAGCCCCGAAGGGGCCCAGCCGCTCGGAAAAATTGCTGCCACCCTCGCCTATGGAGAGCAGCTGCCGGCCCATGCCCGGGCGGCAGAGCTCAGACTTAAGGCCGTGGCGAAGAAATAATGTCTGCAAGCGCTGCCAAGAGTTGGCGGACTTCGTCGTCGGTGCCCACGGTAATTCTGAGATAGCGGTCAATCCTCGGCACAGCAAAGTGTCGGACCAGAATATTCTGATCGCGCAGTGCACGGGCAAGCCTTGCCCCTTCGAATGCCGGATGCTGGGCGAAGACAAAATTGGCGCGGGATGGGATCACCGCAAAGCCCAGGGCCGATAGGCCTTCTGTCAGGGACTGCCGTGATTGCACAATCCGAGCACGATTCTGTTCAAACCATGCTGCATCCAGAATAGCCGCCGCCGCACCAGCGGCGGCGAGTCGATCAATGGGATACGAGTTAAAGCTGTTCTTGATGCGGTTGAGCGCATCCAGCAAAGCCGGCTGCCCGATTGCAAAACCCACCCTTAGTCCTGCAAGGGCTCGGGATTTCGAAAAGGATTGGGTCACCAAAAGATTTGGGTGATGCAGGGTCAGCGGCACGCAGGACTCGGCACCGAAATCGACATAGGCCTCATCCACGACCACCAGCCGATCGGGCCGTGCTGCCAGCAGTGATGCGATTTCTTTGGGGTCCACCGCCTTCCCGGTGGGGGCATTGGGGTTGGGAAAAATCACCGCGCGCGCATGCGCCGGAATCTCATCAAACGGAATCGAAAAATCCTGCGCCAGCGGCAGCAGTGCGTACGCAATCCGATAAAGCCGGCAGTAAGTTGGGTAAAAGCTGTAAGTGATGTCGGGAAAAACCACCGGTGAAGGATCCCCCGGGCGATCGCCGCGGCCATCCAATAATCCCTGAAAGACAAACGCCAGCACTTCATCCGATCCATTGCCGACAAACACGTGGTCTTGCGGAACACCGCAGGCCAGACCAATGGCTTGTCGCAAATGCACTGATTCTGGATCGGGATAAAGCCTCAGGCCCGCATCGGCAGCGGCCTGAATAGCCTCGATGGCTTTCGCAGAGGGGGGATAGGGGTTCTCGTTGGTATTGAGCTTGATGAGCCCCGGGATCTTGGGCTGCTCGCCGGGGGTGTAGGGTGACAGCTCCCGGACCAGTGCACTCCAGAATTTGCTCATGCGCGGAAATGTATCATTGCAACAAAGGAGCGGTTATGAGAGTTGCCCAAGTCCGTCGCGATACTGCTGAGACTCAGATTCAGGTCAGCCTGAATCTGGATGGCTCGGGCCAGCGCAGCCTCGACTCTGGCTTACCGTTTCTGGATCACATGCTGGATCAGATTGCCCGGCACGGCCTTATCGATCTGGACATCGCCGCCAAAGGCGATCTTCAAATTGATGCCCATCACACCGTTGAAGACATTGGCATCACCCTAGGCCAGGCGTTTGCGAAGGCCGTTGGCGATAAGCGCGGAATCTGTCGCTACGGCCACGCCTACGTTCCACTGGATGAGGCACTTTCGCGGGTGGTGGTGGATCTGTCGGGCCGGCCCGGCCTTGAGTTTGGCGTGAAATGGAAACGCAGCGTGGTCGGTCAATTTGATTTGGATCTGATTCATGAATTTTTTCAGGGCTTCGTCAATCATGCCCAGGTCACGCTTCATATTGACAATCTCAAAGGCGAAAACGCCCATCACCAGTGCGAGACGATTTTCAAGGCCTTCGCGCGCGCCTTGCGTATGGCGGTGGCGCTCGATCCGCGCCTGTCGCAGGACGTCATTCCATCGACCAAGGGAAGTCTCTGATTAACCCATTGGCGTTGCTGCCGATGCCACCAGCAGAAGACGTGATCAGTTGATTGCCATTGTTGATTACGGATCGGGGAATTTGCGCAGCGTGTTGCGGGCATTCCGCGCCGTGGCTCCGCAGGCCGATGTCGAGATTGTCGATTCCGCCCAAGCCATTGGGCGTGCGGATCGCGTCGTTTTTCCCGGCCAGGGCGCCATGCACGACTGCATGGCAAGCCTGGTGCGATCTGGCCTACGTGACGCGGTGCTGACGGCCTGCCGAACCAAGCCCTTTTTTGGCATCTGTGTGGGCGAGCAGATGCTCTTTGATCGCAGCGAAGAGGGCAACACCGACGGCCTTGGGGCCTTGCCCGGCGAAGTTGTCTTATTTTCGGCTGATCGCGGCGCACGGGATCACTCGGGCCGGCCCCTGAAGGTGCCCCATATGGGCTGGAATGAGGTCCACTGGCGCGCCCCGCATCCGATCCTGCACGGGATCGAGTCCGGCGACTGGTTTTATTTTGTCCACAGTTTTCATGCCGAACCTAGCAATCAGGCACACGTGCTGGGCGAGAGTGAGTATGGCGTGCGCTTTACCTCTGCGGTGGCCAGGGATAACATCATTGCCACCCAGTTTCATCCTGAAAAAAGCGCGAACTCTGGCCTGAAGATGCTGTCGAATTTTGTGACCTGGAAGCCTTAGATCTGAGACATGCTGTTAATCCCCGCAATTGATTTAAAAGATGGACAGTGCGTTCGCCTGAAACAAGGGGATTTAAAAGCTGCGACCGTGTTTTCGGACAAGCCCGGCGAGATGGCTGCCCACTGGAAAGATCAGGGCGCCCGGCGACTGCACATCGTGGATCTCAATGGCGCGATTGCTGGCCGTCCGAAAAATGAGCCCGCCTTCAAGGCCATCATGAAGGCCCTCGGCGGAGAGATTCCGGTACAGATTGGCGGCGGCATTCGTGACCTCGACACCATTGAGCGTTTTCTTGATGATGGCGCCACCTACATGGTGATCGGTACGGCCGCCGTGAAAAATCCTGGCCTGCTGCAGGATGCCTGTGTCGCATTTCCCGGCCACATCATCGTGTCAATTGATGCCAAGGATGGCAAAGTCGCCACCGACGGCTGGAGCAAGCTCTCTGGCCATGAGGTCATCGATCTGGCCAAAAAATTCGAGGACTACGGCGTTGAATCGATTCTGTACACCGATATTGGCCGCGACGGCATGCTCTCAGGGGTCAACATTGAGGCAACACTCAAACTGGCCGAGAGTGTGAGTGTGCCGATTATTGCCAGCGGCGGAATCGCGAGCTTGAAAGACATCGATGCCTTGTGCAAGCTTGAAGCCGAGGGCATCACGGCCGCGATTCTGGGCCGCTCACTCTACGAAGGCCATATCGATTTCAAAAAGGCGCAGAAACGCGCCGATGATTTCGCGAAGAAATAATCAATGCTCGCCAAACGCATTATTCCCTGCCTGGATGTAAATGCCGGCCGGGTTGTCAAAGGCGTGAACTTTGTATCGCTGCGGGATGCGGGAGATCCTGTTGAAATCGCCCGACGCTATGATCAGCAAGGCGCCGATGAAGTCACGTTTCTCGATATCACTGCTTCGAGCGATGATCGTGATCTCATTCTGCCCATGATTGAGGCGGTCGCCGATCAAGTCTTCATTCCGCTGACCGTTGGGGGCGGTGTCCGCACCGTCGAGGATGTCCGCAGGCTTTTGAATGCGGGCGCTGACAAAATCAGTATGAATACCGCTGCGATTCATCAGCCAGATTTGATTCGCCAGTGCTCCGATAAGTTTGGGGCCCAGTGCATTGTGGTGGCCATCGATGCCAAGCGCGTTGGCGCTCATTGGGAGGTCTTCACCCATGGCGGCAGAAATTCGACGGGAATCAATGCGTTGCAGTGGGCCGCCCGAGTCACCGAGATGGGCGCCGGCGAGATTCTGCTCACCAGCATGGATCGCGACGGCACACGGCAAGGCTTTGATCTCGAACTCACGCGTGCAGTCGCCCAGTCGGTATCCATTCCAGTGATTGCCAGTGGCGGCGTTGGCAGCCTCGAGCATCTCTATGAGGGCGTGACCCAGGGCGCAGCCGATGCAGTGCTGGCTGCCTCGATATTTCATTTTGGCGAGCACACGATTGGCGAGGCCAAGGCCTATCTGTCTCGCCGCGGTGTCTGCGTTCGCAGCCCTGCATCACCCCGGGGAACGACGCAATGAATCAGGATTGGCTTGACGCAGTCAAGTGGGATGCCAACGGCCTGATCTCTGCAGTCGCTCAGGATGCCACCAGCAAACGTGTGCTGATGGTGGCGTGGATGAATCGTGAAGCCCTGCTGGAGACCGCAACCACACGACGCGCGGTTTATTTTTCTCGCTCGCGTCAGCGGCTATGGCGCAAGGGCGAGGAATCGGGCCACATCCAGCGGGTTCAAGAAATTCGGCTGGACTGTGATGCGGATGTGATTCTGCTCTTGGTTGAACAGGCAGGCGGTATTGCCTGCCATACTGGCCGTGAGTCGTGCATGTATTTTCAGCTTCAGTCAGAAGAGAACCCCAAAGCATCTCCGGGCGGCCCAGGGCCACTGTTGTTACGATGGCAAGCGGTTGATCCAGTGCTCAAAGACCCGAAGACGCTGTATGCCGCGCGGGCAAAAGATCCACGCGAAGGCGGTTCAGCGTAGACTTTGGTCAACATCAATGTTCTATGACCACCTCATTGCCTGATCCAAAGATGCTGCCGCCTGACACGGATATTCGTGACCCTGCGGCTGTGTTGTCACGTTTGGCTGATGTGATCGCCAGCCGCCGAGGCCTTGACCCCCAGAGTTCTTATGTGGCGCGCCTGCTTGCGGCCGCCCCTGATGCCGCCTTGAAAAAGGTGGGGGAAGAAGCCGCTGAGGTCATCATGGCAGCAAAAGACGGAGTCGCGGGCCGCACGCTCAGTGAAATGGCGGATCTCTGGTTTCACTGCCTGGTGGTGCTGGAGCAGGCGGGACTGAGGCCGGAGCAGGTCTTGGCGGAGCTGGCCCGACGTGAGGGCATTTCGGGCCTGGATGAAAAGGCGGCGCGGCGCGCCGAACAAAAAACCTAGAGCCATCACACATGACGACTTCAGCCGACTGCATCTTTTGCAAAATCGCCCAAGGCCAGATTCCTTGTAAAAAAATCTACGAAGACGAGGATTTCATCGCCTTTCATGACATCAACCCAAGGGCGCCGATACACCTGCTGGTGATTCCAAAACTCCACATCGAATCGCTCCAGCATGTGGATGCCTCGCACCGGGACCTCTTGGGGAAAATGCTAGTGCTTGCCCCTCAGTTGGCTGCGGAAAATGGGGCCTCCGAGGGCTTCAAAACACTGATCAATACGGGTCCCGCGGGTGGACAGGAGGTGTATCATCTGCACCTCCATATTCTAGGCGGCAGGCCCACTGCCTGAGGCCGCAACCATTTTTCGGAGACCGTGATGGGTTCCTTTAGTGTTTGGCATTGGCTGATTGTCCTGTTGATTATTCTCTTGGTGTTTGGCACCAAGAAACTGCGCAATCTGGGTTCGGATCTTGGCGGCGCAGTAAAAGGCTTCAAAGAAGGCATGAAAGACGGCGGCAATGCCGTCGATGCAACTGCCGGCCAGCCGGCGCAAAAGACCGAGGCCCCGACCATCGACGTTCAGGCCAAGGACAAAACTCCCAGCTAATGGCATCGGGTCCACAGCATGCTGTCGGACCCCTCACTTCTCGAGGCAGCAGTGCTTGTGCGCCTCTGATCCCTGCAGGCTATGTTTGATATCGGATTCTCCGAACTTGTCGTGATCGGTCTGGTCGCCTTGGTGGTGGTGGGACCCAAGCGCCTGCCCGTCGCCACGCGAACCATTGGTGCGTTGATTGGCCGGGCACAGCGTTATGTCAGCGATGTCAAAACGGATATCCAGCGGCAGATGGACCTTGATGAGTTAAGAAAAGTGCAGCAGCAGGTACAGAACGTGGGCCAACAGATTCAGAGTGGCGTGCAACGGGTCGAGTCTGAGGTGGGCGCAGTGACCTCGGATCTCTCGCAGACGGCAGACGCATGGGAAGGCTTTGATGAGCCCGCCACTTCATCGTCTCCGCTGACGCGGCAATTTGGCACTCACATCCATGCGCCCGAACCTTCTTGGTCGGAGCAGCAGGAGCAGCGGCGCATTCGCGAACGTGTCCGTGGCCGCCTGCGCAAGCGATTCCATATCAAGCGGCCCCGCGACTAACTCCTGACCCATGACTGATTCACAACAAAAAGACGAAGCCGGCCAGAAAGAGGAGGGCTTTGTCACCCACCTGATTGAACTGCGCGATCGCCTGATGCGGGCTGCCGCCTCGGTCATCATTTGTTTTCTTGCCTTGGTCTATTGGGCGCCCGACATTTATTCTTTGCTCGCGGATCCGCTGGTCAGCGCATTGCCGGCAGGCACGTCAATGATCGCCACCGATGTCACGGCACCTTTTTTTGTGCCGATGAAAGTCACCATGATGGTGGCGTTTGTGTTGGCGCTGCCCTACGTGCTTTATCAGGTCTGGGCCTTCATTGCCCCAGGCCTGTATGAGCATGAGAAAAAACTCGCAGCGCCCATTATTTTGAGCAGCTTTTTGCTCTTTTTATTGGGCATGGCCTTCGCCTATTTCTTTGTTTTCCCCGCAGTGTTTAAGTTTGTGGCGGCCTACACTCCCAGCGGCGTTCAGATGGCCACCGACATTGATAAGTACCTCAGTTTCGTGCTGACTTTATTTCTGGTGTTTGGCCTCTCGTTCGAAACGCCGGTCGTTGAGATGGTGCTGGTGCGACTGGGAATGGTCTCCATCGAAAAACTCAGGGAGTTCCGGCCCTACTTCATCGTGGTTGCATTTGTGATTGCAGCCATTGTGACGCCGCCGGATGTCATCAGTCAGTTCATGCTTGCGGTGCCGATGATTCTGCTCTACGAGTTCGGCATCTTCATGTCGCGTTACATTACGCCGCGTGAAGCACGGCAGGAGACGCCAGCGGAGTAATCGACAGCCGTGTCGGCCTATCGCTTGGCTGCAACGGCAGGCCGCTCGGCGATGCTAACGGTGGCCTCCAGCACCTGATCCTGCCGCTTGAATTTAAATTTTGCTTTGCTGCCCGGCGCGATTGCGGCCACCATTGCCATGAGCTCGGTCATGTTGCGAATCGGCCGGTCGTTGACGGCAACCACCACATCACCAGGCCGAATGCCCGCCTCATCTGCGGGACCGCTTCTCAATACGCCCGCAATCAGACTGCCCTCTCCCTCGGCCGCATCCCGTGGCTCCACCCCGATGTAGCCGCGACTCACACGGCCCTTGGTGACCAGCGCCTCCATCACCAATCGGGCGGTGTCAGCGGGAATCGCAAAGCCGATGCCTTGATTGCCGCCCGAGCGCGTATAAATCGCGGTGTTGATGCCCAATAACTGGCCCTGCGTGTCGATCAGGGCGCCACCCGAGTTGCCGGGATTGATGGCGGCATCGGTCTGAATAAAATTCTCATAGGTGTTGATGCCGAGGCGGCTTCGTCCCATCGCACTGATGATGCCTTGGGTCACTGTCTGGCCCACCCCGAACGGGTTACCAATGGCGAGCACGGTATCGCCCACCCGGGCCTCGGTCGGCCGGCCAAAGGCGATGACCGGAAGTCTGCCGAGAGAAATTTTGAGCACCGCCAAATCCGTGTCGGGGTCGGTCCCCACGAGCGCCGCACCCGCCCGGCGGCCATCGGCCAGGCCGACCTCAATTTGTTCTGCACCAGAGACCACATGATGGTTGGTCAGCACATAGCCTTTGTCTGACACGATCACGCCGGAGCCGAGACCGGCCGTGGGCTCGCGTTCTGGCTGATCACGAAAGAACTTGCGAAATGTCGGGTCATTCAAGAGGGGATGGTTGGGCACCGAGACTTTTTGGGTCGTGTAGATATAGACCACAGCCGGCATCGCCCGGGCCGCGGCCTCGCGATAGCCATGGGCGGCAATGGGCGCCCCCCCTTCACGCAGGCCAAGCTCCCCCGAGCTGGGGGGCTCCGAGCCAGAGCCCAGATTGGCGACCCAGTGGGGCTTGAAAGTCAGCACCACGAACAGGGCCGCAAGGGCCAGCGTGGTGGCCTGGGCGAAAATGAGCCATATACGTCGGACCATGCCGCCATTATTGCTGGAACTGGACTTTTGGCTGGCTTAAAATACTCGTTTGCCCCAACTTTGAACGTCGAAAGAGCGGTTTTATGTCTCAATCCTCGCAAGACCTCAGTTTTCCCGTCCAGCCTTCATCCAGCGCCACTTCAGAGCGCCGCACTTGGCTGATTGCCTGCGGCGCAGTGGGGGGAGTCGCTGCTGCGGCTACCGCTGTTCCGTTGCTCACCTCGATGGCACCTGCCGAGAAGGCCCGGTCTGCGGGCGCCCCTGTTGAAGTTGATATCGGTGACATTCCGCCGGGCGGACTCAAAACAGTGGAGTGGCGTGGCAAGCCGGTCTGGATTGTCCGGCGCACCCCGGAGATGCTCGCCTCCTTGGAAAAAATCGAGCCCCAGCTGGCTGATCCGAAATCGGATCGGACCGCCTTTCCGACCCCGACTTACGCAAAAAATCGTCATCGCTCCATTAAGCCCGAGTTTCTGGTCACGGTCGGCATCTGCACCCACCTGGGCTGCTCGCCGGTCAGCAAGTTTGAAACAGGCAATCAGCCGGGACTGGGCGCAGATTGGCAGGGGGGCTACTTCTGCCCCTGCCATGGCTCGAATTTTGATCACGCGGGCCGGGTCTTTGCCAACAAGCCCGCCCCCGATAATCTCGAAATCCCGCGTCACATGTATTTGTCTGACACGCGCATCGTGGTGGGCAAAGATGAAAAAGGTGAGGCCTGAGTCCTCGCCCCTGGTGTTTCCAATTTTTTAAGTTAAGAAGTTAGACCTGAGCTCGCGGAGAACTGCATGGCCTCTGAAAAGAATGTCACCACCACCGGCCTACTCGGATGGATCGATACCCGATTCCCTCTGACCAAGCTGTACAAAGAACACCTCTCGGAGTACTACGCTCCGAAGAACTTTAATTTCTTTTATTTTTTCGGTTCGCTGGCCATGGTGGTGCTGGCCCTGCAGATCATCACCGGCATTTTTCTGACCATGCACTACAAGCCAGATGCATCGTTGAATGCCGCAGGCGTGCCGGTGGCTTTCGCCAGCGTGGAGTACATCATGCGCGAGGTTCCCTTCGGCTGGCTGATTCGCTACATGCATTCCACGGGCGCTTCAGCATTTTTCGTCGTGGTCTACCTCCATATGTGGCGTGGGCTGATCTATGGTTCGTATCGCAGTCCCCGTGAACTCATCTGGATTTTTGGCTGTGCGATCTTTTTATGCCTGATGGCCGAGGCCTTCTTCGGCTATCTGCTTCCCTGGGGCCAGATGTCCTATTGGGGCGCCCAGGTGATTGTGAATCTCTTTTCTGCTGTGCCCCTGATTGGTCCGGACCTCTCGGTCTGGATCCGCGGCGATTTTGTGGTGGGCGATGCCACTCTGAATCGTTTCTTTGCCTTTCACGTGATTGCCATTCCGCTGGTGCTGGTCGGCCTAGTGGCGGCCCACATCATTGCGTTGCATGAGGTCGGCTCCAACAATCCCGATGGCGTGGAAATCAAGAAAAACAAAAATGCGGACGGCATTCCCCTGGATGGCATTCCCTTTCATCCGTATTACTCGGTGCATGACATTCTGGGAATCGCCGGCTTTCTGATTCTGTTTTGTGCGGTTGTTTTTTTCGCGCCAGAGTTGGGGGGCTATTTTCTGGAGTTCAATAATTTCATCCCCGCTGATCCGCTGGTCACGCCGCCGCATATCGCTCCGGTCTGGTACTTCACACCGTTTTATTCCATGCTGCGCGCGGTGACCGACCTGTTCACCTGGGTTATGGTGGCGTCTGCCGGGCTGGGCGCGCTCGCCGTGCTGCGTGCCCGCTGGCCCTTGGTAGTGAAGGCCGGAGCGCTCGCTGCATTGCTGGTTCTGGCCGTCACCTTCCGAGTGTTTGATGCCAAGTTCTGGGGCGTGGTGATCATGGGCGGTGCCGTCGTCATTCTGTTTTTCTTGCCCTGGCTGGACCATAGCCCAGTGAAGTCGATTCGTTATCGGCCGAACTGGCACAAGGCGCTGTACATGGTGTTTCTGGTGAACTTTTTTATCCTGGGCTATCTCGGCGTGCTGCCTCCTTTCCCGTTTGGCCAAGCCTATTCGCTGGTGGGCACAGTGTTTTACTTTGCGTTTTTTGCGCTCATGCCGATCTGGTCTCGAATTGGCGATTTCAAGCCCGTTCCTGAACGCGTGACGTTCAAGCCTCACTAACGCGCCACGCCAAGGACCTCATCATGAAAAAATTGTTCACCTCCTTTTTGACGGCAATGGCCACGACGCTGGCGTTGATCGCCGCCCCCGGGGTATTTGCAGCAGGTGGCCCGGTGGCCCTGGATGCGACTCCCGCCCAAAAGCTCTCCGATAAAGCTGCGATGCAAAATGGCGCCAAGACCTTTATGTCGTATTGCCTTGGCTGCCACGGACTATCGGCGATGCGATACAGCCGGCTCGCCGATATCGGCATGACCGAAGAGCAGATCAAGGCCGTGATGCCACCCGGTGCAAAGCCAGGCGATTACATTCGCACCTCCTTAAATCGTGCTGAGGCAAAAGACTGGTTTGGTGCCGCCCCTCCCGATCTGTCGGTGACTGCACGTTCGCGCTCGTCGCACTCGGGTACGGGCACCGATTGGATCTACACGTTTCTCAGAACTTATTACGAAGATGCGAGCCGCCCCACGGGATGGAACAACAAGACCTACGTGGGGGTTGGCATGCCTCATGTACTCTGGGATGCTCAGAAGTCCAAACCTCCGGCCGAGTTTGATTCGATGGTGGGAGATCTTGCCGCATTTCTGAACTATGTCTCTGAGCCTGCCCAGTTTTCGCGCAAGACCATCGGCGTGGTGGTCATGGTATTTCTTGCGATTTTCTTTGTTCTGGCCTGGCGCTTAAATAAGGTCTACTGGAAAAACATCAAGTAGCTGCTGAAGTTCTTTGTTGTGCATGAGGGCGGGGGCCTCTTTCCCGCCCTTCTTCTTTAAGGAATACACCCTCATGATGGTCCTTTACTCCGGAACCACCTGCCCTTTTAGTCATCGCTGCCGTTTTGTGCTGTTTGAAAAAGGCATGGACTTTGAGATTCGAGATGTCGATCTCTTCAATAAGCCCGAGGACATCTCGGTCATGAATCCTTATGGCCAGGTGCCGATTCTGGTGGAACGCGATCTGATTCTGTACGAATCCAACATCATCAATGAGTACATCGATGAGCGGTTTCCCCACCCCCAGCTGATGCCAGCGGATCCAGTCCAGCGCGGCCGGGCTCGGCTGCTGCTGTTTAACTTTGAGCGCGAACTCTTTGTGCATGTCGAGGCCCTGGAGAAACAAGACGCCAAGAAAATCGACAAGGCCCGGGTCCTGGTCCGGGATCGGCTCGCGCAGCTGGCTCCGGTGGTCACCAAAAATAAATTCATGCTGGGCGAGGACTTCTCGATGATTGATGTCGCCTTGGCACCTCTGTTGTGGCGACTGGATTATTACGGCATTGAGCTGCCTAAAACGGCTGCACCGGTGCAGAAGTATGCCGAGCGTATTTTTTCGCGGCCTGCCTTTTTTGAGGCCTTGACACCTCCCGAAAAAATCATGCGCAGGTAAAAGCCGCATGGCCGACTCCACCCCGTCTTCCACCAAGCCCTATCTGATCCGTGCGATTCATGAGTGGTGCTCGGACAACGGCCTCACTCCCTATTTGGCGGTATCGGTCAACGAGCAGGTCCAGGTTCCCAAAGAGCATGTTCGCAATGGTGAGATTGTGCTCAATGTCAGCAGCCTTGCCACGGATCAATTGTCGATGGCCAATGACCTCATTCGTTTTCAGGCCAGATTCTCGGGCCGAGTCCACGAGATCATGGTGCCGATTGAAAATGTGGTGGCGATTTATGCCAAAGAGACCGGCAACGGCATGGCCTTCGAGGTCAGCAAACCGCTCGCTGAGGCCGAGCCCCATCTGCAGGCGGTCGAAGAACTCAGTGACAACAGCGAACCGTCATCCTCGGGCCCGGATGGGCCAACGCGCCCGCCCGCAGGCGGGCGCCCTAAGCTGACTCGCGTAAAATAAAAAAGTTGCCGACTTAGCTCAGTTGGTAGAGCAATCGCCTTGTAAGCGATAGGTCATCTGTTCGAGTCAGATAGTCGGCACCATCTCTGCCCGGTGATCGGGCCTGCGTCCCCTCTGTTTTACCCGGTGGCACCAGCGGATTCCAGGATTTTCTTCAGCTCTCCGCTTTCGTACATCTCGCTCATGATGTCAGAGCCGCCGACAAATTCGCCGGCCACATACAGCTGAGGGATCGTCGGCCAGTTCGAGAAATCTTTGACACCCTGACGAATTTGATCGTCGTCCAATACATTGACGGTGACCACATTTTTTACGTCGCAGGCTTTGAGCAACTGAATCGCCCGGCCCGAGAAGCCACACTGGGGAAATTGAGCAGTGCCTTTCATGAAGAGCACCACAGGATGATCGGTGACGGTCTTCTGAATGAATTCTTTTGCGTCCATGTCCTGCCTCCAAAGAAGCTTAAAGTTTACTTGAGCCGGCTAAAAATCCGATGACTGCCCGCGGCAGCGACTGGTCATCGACAAGGCCCCGGACCCGGATAAGGCCCGCCTGATCGAACAAGCCCATGACGGCAGACTGCTGTTCCGATCCGTGTTCGACCAGCAAAAATCCTCCCGGTTCAAGCCAGTGACGTGCGCCCTCGGCGAGGGCGGCGATATCGGAAAGCCCGTCTGTCGGCAGGCCCATCGGCCTCAGGGTG
>Ga0255194_1000140_pt1 | contig 15654 bp, 16 predicted proteins | sample Miss_Yuk_RepB_8h_FD_183617 | JGI IMG/M metagenome (GOLD analysis project Ga0255194, IMG submission 183617) | Freshwater microbial communities from Mississippi River, Louisiana, United States - Miss_Yuk_RepB_8h | ecosystem: Environmental > Aquatic > Freshwater > River | place: USA: Louisiana... | reverse complement strand
CACCAGCAGCACCAGCCCAAGGGCCACCTGCCCGGGCTGCACCCAGGCCAGCGCTGCGGTGGAAGCCACGCAGCCCAAGGTGACCATCAACAGCAGCCGCTTCTTGGCGGCATGCCGGTCAGCCCAGGCGCCCAGGCCCGGCATGGTCAGCATGACGATCGCGTAGGAAATGCTGAGCCCGATGGTCCAGACCAGTGTGGCCCAGCTCGCGCCGCCGGCCACCCCACCCACAAAGTAAGCGGCAAACACCGCCGTGATGACCACGGTGGTGTAGCCCGAATTGGCAAAGTCGTACATCGCCCAACCCAGCAGTTCACGGCGATGCACGCCGGGGTTGAGGCTATCGGCAAAGTACGGTTTCACCAGCAAAGACCCGGAAAGACGCCTTGCACGCCTGAGGCAGGACAGGGGCTCAGTGCAAATGGCGCGGGCGCCGGCCGTTGCCGCCATGGCCGCTGTTGCCGCCACTGCCGCCACGAGGCGGTTTGCCCAGATCCAGCGAGCTGACCAGATTGTTGAAGCGCTGGCTGAACAGCTTGTCGATCTCGTTGATCACGCCACCCAGCTCGCTGCCGTCAAAGTGGCGCTCCATCAGGTTCACCACGTCGTGCACCAGCAAATCGCGCTGCGCCTGCATGATGGCCCCCGGGTCGGGTCCCACGAACAGCATGACAAAGTCGTCACGCGATTGCTCGCCACGGGCTTCGTCTTCTTCGTCGAATTCGGTGTCGTAGAAAGTCACTTCGATCTGGGCGCCTGCCGAAGAGACTTCGTTGAGGTTCATGCACAGCTCGTCGAGCACCTGGCGGAAGTCATCGTCGCCCCGCACCGTCCAGCACATGCGAAGGCAATCGTTGTTTTTGTCGAATTGAAGGCCCGGTTCTTCTTCGTAAAGGCTCACACTGCCCTCGCGCAACGAACGGGCACCGGCGTAATGCCACAGCGGGCGCAGGCTTTCCTGCAAGACTTTGGGATCGGTCCCGGGCTTGATCGGAATGTCACCATGCACATGGATTTCAAACGCAGCGTGGTCGTGGTTCATGGTGTTCTCTCCTGGTGCCCCGAGCCGGAATCGAACCGGCACGCCCCTTTTCAGGAAGCAGCGGATTTTAAGTCCGATGTGTCTACCAGTTTCACCATCGGGGCCTGTTTGAACCCGTATTGTGCCCTGAGAACGTCAGTGCATTGACGCGCCGTTCTGGAGCCACTGCGCCAGACTGCGACACATCACGCAGGTGTAAGGGTGTGTTTCCAGACAGCTTCTGCCGGCCAAACCATTCCTAGAATCGACCGCAAGACGGTGTTGTCTTGCCCATGTCCGAAAGGGAACCCCATGCACAAGCCTCTGCGCAGCCTCGCTCAAGCCACATCACTGGCCCTTGCAGGCCTCTTGCTCTTGCCTTTGGCCCATGCTGAAAAGCCCGAATGGGCTGGTCATGGCAAGCCCGACAAGGAACACGAGCGTCGCCACACTGAACGCCGTGATAAAGAGCATGATGCTCGACAGTACGAACGGCGCGAACGTCATGAACTCGAACAACGCCGCGCCATGGTCGAATTGCGCTTCAGCGATGGGGACCGCCGGTTCATCCGCGACTATTACGGCGCACAGATGCGTGCTGGCTACTGCCCTCCGGGTCTGGCCAAAAAGAACAACGGCTGCCTGCCACCCGGCCAAGCCAAGAAATGGCACGTCGGCCAGCCCTTGCCGGCCGATCTGAGACGCTACCCCCTGCCCGCAGACGTGTTGATCCGTCTGCCCATGCCCCCTGCTGGTCACGAATTCGTCCGGGTCGCCTCGGACATCCTGCTCATCGCTGTCGGAACGAGCATGGTGATTGATGCCGTCGAAGACCTGGGACGCTGATCACGCCGCTTAGGTCAGATCTGTCCGACAGGAGAAAGTGGCGTGGCCTTCAGTGTGAAGCGGCCAGGCGCTGCAGCGCCGCCTCTTGGATGCTGGCCGCAATCACCGGCCCCTGTGTCTGTGCCAGAAGCTGCCCGATCCAGGTCTGCGCCTGCGCCATGCCATCACGCGCCAGCTCGCTCCAGCTGGTGATGCTCAGCACATCCGCGCCCACACCCTGCTGCGCCAGCTGCTGGGCCGCCTTGATGACTTCGGTCAGGATGGCGCCCTAACCGAGCAAGGTCACCCGCTGCCCCGCCTGCGGACCGTAAGAGGCAAACCTGTAGCCCCCGCGCAGCACACCCGCCGCCGCATTGGCCGGCAGGTCGGGCTGGGCGCAGTTCTCGTTCATCAGGGTGACGTAATAAAACAGGCCCTGGCCGACATTGCGGCGCTGGAGCGGTTCATCATCGATCAGCTCACCCCGATCCCGGGCATCGAGAAGATCCGCACCAGCTTCACCCTCAAACAGGTGCGCTACAAGACCGCCCTGCCCTTGCCCGAGACCACTTAGGCCGCAGCGGGCATCGGATGCAGATCCAGGCGCTGGCCGGCCTTGAGGATCTGGCTGGGCACGTCGTGGCCGATCAGGGCAGGAAGACGACCGGCGGCGGCCAGCAGGCGCGACAGATCCACAGCGGTGTCGTAGCCCATCAGGGCCAAAGCATGGGCAATCTCTTCGGTACAGACATTGCCCGAGGCGCCCGGCGCATAGGGACAGCCGCCAATGCCGCCAAAGGAGGCGTCAAAACGGTCAGCCCCGGCATCAATGGCCGCCAGCACATTGGCCAGGCCCATGCCGCGGGTGTTGTGGAAGTGCAGTGTCAGTTCGGTGTCGGGCCAGCGCTCGCGGAAAGCCTGCGTGAGCTGCGCCACCTGCGTGGGATAGGCCATGCCGGTGGTGTCGCACAAGGTCACGCCGCGCGCGCCCAACTCCTCCACGTAGCGGCGGCACCAGTCCAGCACGCCCTGCACCGGCACATCGCCCTCCATCGGACAACCAAAGGCACACGACAACGACACATTGATGGCCACGCCTGTGCCCTGCACAGCCCGCGCCACTTCGGCCAGACTGGCAAAAGAGGTGTCACGCGTCATGCGCAGGTTCGACAGGTTGTGGCTTTCGCTGGCCGACATCACCAGGTTGAGTTCGTCGGCACGCGACTCCACCGCACGCTCGGCACCACGCACATTGGGCACCAGCGCGCTGTAGACCACACCGGGTTTACGGCGGATCTCGCGCAGCACCTGCTCGGCATCGCGCAGAGCCGGAATCGCTTTGGGCGACACAAAGGCCGTCACCTCGATCTTGGACAAACCCGCTTCAGACAAGGCATCGACCAAGGCGATCTTGTCCTCTGTGGGCACAAAGGCCGACTCGGCCTGCAGGCCATCGCGCGTGCCGACTTCCTGCAAGTGGATGCGGCGCCCTGCACCCTCCCAGACCTTGCTGTTCATGTTCATGCCACCACTTTCTTGTCGCGCAACTGTGCGATCGCCTCGGCACTCATGCCCAGTTCGGCCAGCACCGCATCGGTGTCGTCGCCCAGCTTGGGCGCCGACGAACGCACCTGCCCCGGCGTGCCCATCAGCTTGGGCACGATGCCTGGCACTTCGATCTCGTGGCCGTCGCGGGTTTTCTGTTTGAGGATCATGTCGCGCTCGCGGTAGTGCGGGTCTTCCACAATGTCTTTGGCGGTGTAGACGCGGCCGGCGGGCACGCTGGCTTCGCCCAGCGCGGCCAGCACATCGGTCACGCTGCGGCTTTGCGTCCACGCTTCGATCGCCGCATCCAGCTTCTGCACACGGGCGACGCGGCCGGCGTTGTTGGCCAGCTCTGGATCGTTACCCAAGTCGTCGCGCTCGATCACCTGCATCAGGCGTTTGAAGATGCTGTCGCCATTGCCCGCGACCAGCACCACGCCATCGTCGCAGCGGTAGGCGTTGGATGGGGCAATGCCCGGCAGCGCCGAGCCGGCCGGCTCACGGACGGCGCCAAAGGCGCTGTATTCGGGAACCAGGCTTTCCATGACGTTGAAGACGGCCTCGTTGAGCGCCACGTCGATCACCTGCCCCTGTCCGCCATTGACCTTGCGGTGGTACAGCGCCATCAGCACGCCGATGGTGCCGTGCAGCGCGGCCAGCGTGTCGCCAATGGAGATGCCGCAGCGCACCGGCACACGGCCCGGCTCGCCGGTCAGGTGCCGCAGGCCGCCCATGGCTTCGCCAATGGCGCCAAAGCCCGGCAGGTCGCGGTAAGGGCCGGTCTGGCCGTAGCCCGAGATGCGCAGCATCACCAGACCCGGGTTGGTTTTGGACAGCGTCTCGTAGTCCATGCCCCAGCCTTCGAGCGTGCCGGGGCGGAAGTTCTCGATCAGCACGTCGGCTTGCGCAATCAGCTGGCGGGCAATGCCCTGGCCTTCGGCGCTGCGCAGGTCCAGCGCAATCGAGCGCTTGTTGCGCGACTGCACCTGCCACCAGACGGAGGTGCCGTCTTGCAGCATGCGCCAGTTGCGCAGGGGGTCGCCTGCGCCGGGCGGCTCGATCTTGATCACGTCGGCGCCAAAGTCGCCCAGCGTCTTGGCGGCAAAGGGACCGGCGATCAGCTGGCCCATTTCCACCACGCGCAGGCCCTGTAGCGCACCGGGGGTGAGTTGCGGCATGTTCATGCTGTCGGTCCTCAGTCGATCGTGGCGCCAGATTCCTTGACGATCTTCGCCCAGCGGGGCAGGTCGTCACGCACCAGTTGCGCAAACTGCTCGGGGGTGGACTTGAAAGGCTCGCAACCCACACCGGCCAGGCGTTCCTGCACGTCCTTGGATTCCAGCGCTTTGGCGATTTCCGCGTTGAGCTGCGTCACGATGTGTTTGGGCGTACCAGCGGGCGCAAACATGCCGTACCACGGCGTGGCGCCAAAGCCCTTGACCGTCTCGCCAATGGTGGGGGCATCGGGCAGGGCCGGCAGGCGCTTGGGGTTGACCACGCCCAGCACCTTCATCTTGCCCGAGCGGATGAAAGCGATCGACGAGGGCAGGCTCTGCACCGACACCTGCACCTGCCCGGCCACCAGATCGGTGGCAGCCGCCGAGGCGCCCTTGTAGGGCACATGGGTCATGTCGATGCCGGTGGCTTTGCCCAGCATTTCACCGATCAGGTGGTTGAGCGTGCCGTTGCCGGCCGAGCCGATGTTGATTTTGCCGGGCTGCTGCTTGGCCATGGTGATCAGTTCGGCTGTATTTTTGGCGGGAAACATGGGATTGGCCACCAGGACATAGCCAGCAGTGGCGACCGGGCCAATCGGCTCGAAATCCTTGATGGGGTCAAAACCCGTGTTCTTGTAGAGGGAGGGGTTGATGACCATGGAGCTGTCGGCGGTGATGAACAGCGTGTAGCCATCTGGCCTGGCGCGTGCAGCTGCCACTGTGCCCACATTGCCACCGGCGCCGGTGCGGTTGTCCACCACGAAAGACTGGCCGGTCTGCTCAACCAGTTTTTGTGCGATCACACGTGCAATCGTGTCGTTGGCACCGCCGGCGGCGTGCGGCACGATGATGGTGACCGGCTTGGACGGGAATTTGTCCTGCGCCAGCACGGGGACAGAGACGGCCAGCGACAGGCCCAGGGCCAGAACGGTTCGGCGTGGTTGAAACATGAAGAAGTCTCCTCTTTGAGAATTGGAAAGGCTCAGGCAAAAAGCCAGGGGGTGTTCAGGCGCTGACGGGCCTCGTAGGCGCGAATGCGGTCGGCGTTCTGCAGAGTAATGCCGATGTCGTCCAAGCCTTCGAGCAAGCGATGTTTGCGGGTGGCGTCGATCTCGAACGACATCGACATGCCCGTGCAAGAACGGATCGTTTGCGAAGGCAGGTCAACTGCCAGGGTGTAGCCGGGGTTGTACGCCACCTCGTTGAACAACTGTTCGATCAGCTCGCTCGACAGCGTGATCGGCAGCATGCCGTTCTTGAAACAGTTGTTGAAGAAGATATCGGCAAAACGCGGTGCCAGCAGCACGCGAATGCCGTAGTCACTCAGCGCCCACACCGCATGCTCGCGACTCGAGCCGCAGCCAAAGTTCTCGCGGGCGAGCAGGATCTGCGCGCCACTGTAGCGTGCCTGGTTGAGCGAAAACGCCGGATTGCGTGGGCGCTGGGACACATCCTGCCCCGGCTCGCCACGGTCCAGGTAACGCCATTCGTCAAACAGGTTGTCGCCAAAGCCGGTACGGCTGATCGACTTCATGAACTGTTTGGGGATCAGCGCGTCGGTGTCCACATTGGCACGGTCCACCGGCACCACCAGGGATTGCAGCTGGATGAAAGGCTTCATGCAGCCTCCAGTTCGAGGGGTTCAAGATCTTCGACCCGTGCCAGACGCCCCGCAATGGCTGCAGCGGCGGCCAGCGCCGGGCTCAGCAGATGGCTGCGGCCGCCCGGGCCTTGGCGGCCCTCAAAGTTGCGGTTGCTCGTCGATGCACATCGTTCACCAGGCGAGAGGCGGTCATCGTTCATGCCCAGGCACATCGAGCAACCCGGCTCGCGCCACTCCAGACCGGCATCCATGAAGATCCGGTCCAGGCCTTCAGCCTCGGCATGGAGCTTGACGAGCCCAGAGCCCGGCACCACCAGCGCCTGCACGATGTTGGCGGCCACGCGCCGGCCCTTGACGACGGCGGCAGCGGCACGCAGGTCTTCAATGCGTGCGTTGGTACAGGAGCCGATGAATACCTTGTCGACAGCGATCTCGCGCATGGGCGTGCCGGGCTGCAGGTCCATGTAGCTCAGCGCGGCGTGCATGCTGGCGCGGCGCACGGCATCCGGCTCATCCGCGGGGTCAGGTACACACCCGTCGATGCCCACCACCATGTCGGGCGAGGTGCCCCAGGTCACCATGGGCTGCAGTGCAGTGGCATCGATGGCGAGCAGGCGGTCGAATTCCGCCCCCTCGTCGCTCACCAGCGTACGCCAGGCCTCTGCGGCAAGCTCCCACTGCACCCCTTTGGGAGCGTGGGGGCGACCCTGCAGGTAGTCGATGGTCTTCTGGTCCACGCCTACCAACCCGACACGAGCACCTGCTTCGATGGCCATGTTGCACAGGGTCATTCGACCTTCCATGCTCAGGCCACGGATCGCGCTGCCGGCAAATTCGATGGCATAGCCCGTGGCCCCCGCTGTGCCCAGCACGCCGATGATGTGCAGAACCAGGTCTTTGGCCGCGACACCTGCCGCCAGTTGACCCTCCACACGCACCAGCATGCGTTTCATCGGTCGAATCGCCAGGCATTGTGTGGCCAGCACATGTTCCACATCAGAGGTGCCCACACCAAAGGCCAAGGCACCAAATGCGCCATGTGTGCTGGTGTGGGAATCACCGGCCACCACCGTCATGCCCGGCAGTGTGGCGCCCTGCTCAGGCCCCACCACATGGATGATGCCCTGCGTCATCTGTCCCAGGCCATGGAAAGCGATGCCGAACTCGCGACAGTTGATGCCAAGCTGACGCACCTGGGCCCGCGACAGCGGATCCTCGATGGCGTCGATTGAGGTGCGCTGGGCGGCAACGGTGGGCACGTTGTGGTCAGCCACTGCGATGGTCGTTTCCCGACGCCAGGGCTTTCGACCCGACAGCCGCAGGCCTTCAAAGGCCTGTGGGCTGGTCACTTCGTACACCAGGTGACGGTCGACATAGATGAGCGACTCACCATCCGCAGTTTCATCCACCAGGTGGCTTTGCCAGAGTTTGTCAAACAGGGTTTGCGGTTTTTGTGTGGTCTGCATGGCTGCGGCGGCCTTCCATCGGAATGGCCCGCAGTCTAGAAAGAAGCTGTGTGCTGCGAAATGACCAGGACGACAAACGAGCTTTCGCGGATGGCGAAAGCACCATCCCACCTTAACCCCGACAGGCCACCAGATGGTCCAGAAGGGTACGCACTGGCCTGGCCAGCGCATTCAGGTCACGCGCGCCCAGCAGCAGCTCGCGCTCCACCCAGGTGTCACTCAGCTCGATCAAGCGCAGACCCAGCGCCTGACCGAGCGGCTGCGCGGCGGCCACCGGCAACACCGCAATGCCCAGGCCGGCGGCCACCATCTGGCACATGGCATCGAAACTGCGCACATGGATGCGCAGGCGCAGCGGCTTGCTCAAGTGTCCGCTTTCGAGTTCAAGCCGCTGCGCCAATGAAGTGGACTGGGTCAGACTCACAAAGTCGTAATCCACCGCTTCGGCGAAAGCCACTTTTTTGCGTTTGGCCAGCGGATGCCCCGACGGCACCACCAGCACCAGCCGGTCGCGCCGGTAGGACTGGGTCTGCAGGCCCAGTGCCGGCGTGCGATCGGCAAAGATGGCCAGGTCGGCGCGTCCATCCAGCACAGCCATCACCACCTCGCGGCTGTCGGCCTCGTTGAGTTCGATGCGGATGCCCGGCTGCAAGCGGGAAAAGGCTGCCAGGTCGCCCGGCAGGAACTGCGTGATGGCCGAGGTGTTGGCCCACAGGCGTACCACGCCAATCAGGCCTTTGGCATGGTCCGACAAGTCAGCACTCATCTGGTCCACATCGCCCAGGATGCGCTGCACATGCCGGTGCAGCACTTGGCCCGCCGGCGTGAGCTTGACGCCACGCGAATGCCGCTCCAGCAAGGGTACGCCAAATGTGGTTTCCAGATCGGCCATGCGCTTGCTCGCCGCACCAATGGCCAGCATGGCCAGCTCAGCCCCCTGGCTGATGCTGCCTGTGCGGGCCACCAGGTTGAACAGGGACAGCGAGACGAGATCGATCCGATGCAGATTCATGGTCCGGACAAGTTTATTACCGAAGCCTGTCGCTTCATGGAGACTGCCCCGACGCCCAGTTCATCGCCTGCGTTCGAACTGGAGGACCTCCAGGCGCTCAAAACCCTCGTCGAGACCGCCACCGCAGAGCAACTCATGCCGCGCTGTCAGACCAACCATGAAATCGGCGCAGACACAGACCCCAAGACCAGCCCGTGCACAGGGCTGGCCCCGTATTACCTTCACAGCTGCCATGACTATTGCCTCTGGGCTATGCTGAAGGCCATCCCCACAACATGGAGACAAGCCATGCCCATCGACACTTTTGAAGCCTTCAAAGCGCGCAAACTGAGCGAAGGCTACGACGAGGTGCTGCTGCGTGAATGGAGCCCCGGCTTTGCCAACGAGCCCCATGAACACCCTTTTGACACCGATGCCGTGGTCGCTCAAGGCGAATACTGGCTCACCATGAATGGGCAAACCACCCATTTCAAAACGGGTGAAGTCTTCCAAGTCGCACGTGGCGTGACACACTCCGAAAGATACGGCGCAGAAGGCGCAGTGTTCTGGGCAGCGCGCAAGAACTGATCTTTGGCCGATCCCGTTTCATGTCCGTGACCACTGGGGCCTGAAGGACTTGTCAAATTTCCAATGGCCCGCGGTAGCCCCCCTTTTCAACTCTGACCTGGCCACGTCGATGAAAGACTTTCAGCACGCTGCGGTCAAGACCCCGGCTTTGTATCTCCACCAGCCGGCAGTTACCACGGCTACGTTAGACGGCGTGCTCAAGTCGCGGAAGCTTTGGTGCAGTGAATCAAGGACGGCGAAGTCCTGCCAATCGTCAAAGGCCCTTTGGACTGATCGGTTTTCAGAAAATTGCCCTGTTACCGTCAGGCAGAGCGGCGTAAGCAACACAAATCAGGGCAACTGCAATCATCCAGATCGCCGCATCATTCTGGATAAAAAGCAGCATTTACAGCCATACATCCGGCCGATTTCCCCTCCCCGGCGCAGGCGCACCGGGCCACGCCCCACCAGTGGAATACCGTCTGAAACAAGTCCCCAACATCTACTTATGACTGGTTCAGGAATTCGAGGGGGCTTCACAAATAGTTGATTTGCAAATGAAAAGGCCGTCAACTGAATGTTGTTGACGGCCTTTAAACTTGCATATGGTGGTGGATGGTTGACCACTCAGGAACTTTCTATTAGCACTCAAGCGTGCCAGAGAGTACTAGGGCGTGAATGCGAGGTAGTGACTTAGCCAACCGATAGATCAGACTTACATCAACGAACTGTACCGACTCAACTTCAAATCCGTTCACCGGAATTGAACCCAAATCCACAACTACCGCACTTAGCCCACATGCAACGGCTGTGCGTGGAGCTTGATTCCCAGCGCAGCCGTGACTTTCAAGATGGTGGCAAAGCTGGGGTTGCCCTCCCCTGACAACGCCTTGTAGAGGCTTTCCCTGCCCAGCCCCGTATCGCGTGAAAGTTGTGACATGCCCTTGGCTCGGGCAATGGTGCCTAGAGCCTTGGCAATAAAGGCCGCATCATCCCCCGCCTCTTGCAGGCATGCCTCCAGATAAAGCGCCATGTCCTCTTCGGTTTTGAGGTGTTCTGCGCTATCCCATTTACGTAGCTTAAGAGCAGTCATCTCTTACTCCTTCAGTTGACGCGCTAGCTCCTGCGCGGTTTGAATATCTTTGGCCTGACTCGACTTGTCTCCTCCGGCCAAAAGGATGACGATTTCCAAACCTCGTAGCGTGAAATACACCCGAAAGCCTGGACCGTGATGAATTCGCATTTCGGAAACGCCGTCACCCACAGATTTATGGTCTCCGAAATTTCCTTCTTCCGCCCGATCAATACGCACCTGAATCCGACGGGCTGCTTGTTTGTCTCGCAAGGAGTCAAACCACCCATCAAAAATTTCGGTCGTATAGATCGTCTTCATGAAACATTGTATCAATTGGGATACATGACTGTCAATCTCATCCAAACGGCAAAACTCGACTCATCGCCATCACATTAAAGGAGTCTTTAATTTACTGACGCACATTCAAGGGCTCTTCAACAAGCCTGCCATCACGAACCTCTCCCCCTGCCCCTCGCATCGAGCGATGTTTCTAGTCCCTCAATTGACTGGAGAACATCCATGACCAAGCTTCGTTGCGCCCACTGTGGCGCTCGTTTCATCCCAGCGCCGCAGGTGCCAAACCAAGCGTATTGCTCAACGGCCAATTGCCAGAAAGAGCGTAGGCGGCAATGGCACAAAAGCAAGCTTCAATCCGACCCAGACTACCGAGACAACCAGTCTCGTGCGCAGAAGGCCTGGACCGAAAAAAAAATCCGGACTACTGGCGCAAGCACCGTCAAGGCAGGTCAGATTATGGAAATCGCCTGCCCTCTGGGCAAGATTCGAGCGCCCCTGAGCCGAGAAATCCATCCATCAAGATGGAGTCGTCAAATCCATCTCACCCCCTGCGCAAAGCCTTGCCGAACCTGATGCCGTCAAGATGGACGTGTGGATTGTTAAACTTTCCAGTATCCATGAGGGTTCACTTCTTGACTCCCTTCAGCCCCAAGGCTAGCCAAACAAACTATTGGGCTTGAACACCAGGAACACGATCATTCCCACAAAAATCAGCAAATAAGTCAGGCTTCCGGGCAGCAGGTCGTAGCCAATGGCTTCGGCAAAACCCAGCAAGATTCCGACGACGATGGCCCCCGAAGTCACGCCCGCACCGCCGATCATGATCATGATGAAGGCCTTGGTGGAAATGTTGGAGCCCACGCCCGAGGTCACGCCGTACACCGTGACCAACAGCGCGCCGGTCAGTCCCGCCAGCGCCATACCAATGGCAAAGCCAAGGGTAGTGGTGGCTTTCACATCTACACCTTGCAAGCGCGCAGCCTCTTTGTCCTGCGCCATCGCCCGCAGGGCGCGGCCCGGCCGGGTGTACTGCACGAACAACAGCAGCGCCACGATGAACACGATGGCCAGCACCGTGACCATGACGTTCGGATAGGTCAGGATCGCCCCACCCTCGGTGATGTCACCGTAGATGAAAGCGCCATCCACCACCGGTGGCACACCGCGCTGCTTTTCGCCAAACAGGGTCAGCGCCAAGTTTTCTCGCAACAAGGCAAAAAACGCAGAGCAGTTAAAATTGTCCACAACCGACTAGGCTAAATTATTTAAAAACCGGTGGCTCAATATTGGTTGCAAATAGTGGCTCACTTTGCGTTGCCATTCAACATCCTTCCTCAATCAAGACCCTTCATGGCTGAAATTTCCCGCTCTTTCGATGTGCTGATTGTCGGCAGCGGCCTGGCGGGCCTCAGCGCGGCCTTGCACCTGGCCGCTACGCACCACGTCGCCGTGATCACAAAGTGCACGCTGGGCGATGGCTCCAGCGCCTGGGCCCAGGGCGGCATCGCCGCCGTGCTCGCCGGGGGCGACAGCTTCGAGGCGCACGTGGAGGACACACTGGTCGCGGGCGCCGGCCTCTGCGACGCGGCCGCCACGCGCTTCGTCGTCGAGCATGCGCCCGAAAGCATCGTCTGGCTGCAAGAACTCGGCGTGCCGTTCTCGCGCGAGGACGGTCAGCTGCACCTCACGCGCGAAGGCGGCCACAGCCAGCGCCGCATCGTGCACGTGACCGATGCCACTGGTGCGGCAGTGCAGCGCACACTGATCGAGCGCGTGCGCCAGTCGCCGAACATCACGCTGCTGGAAAACCACACGCTGGTGGACCTGATCACCGGCCGAAAGCTCGGTCTGGCGCACGACGAGTGCCTGGGCCTTTACGCGCTGGACGAAGCGACCGACCGGGTGATCACCTTCCGCGCGCCCCACACCATCCTGGCCACCGGCGGCGCGGGCAAGGTCTACCTCTACACCACCAACCCCGACACCGCCACCGGCGACGGCATCGCAGCCGCCTGGCGCGCCGGTTGTCAGGTGGCCAACATGGAGTTCATCCAGTTCCACCCGACCTGCCTGTACCACCCGCACGCCAAGTCCTTCCTCATCTCCGAGGCGGTGCGCGGTGAGGGCGGGCGGCTGCTGCTACCCGAATCGGCCGGGGGCGCGCGCTTCATGCCGCAGCACGACGCGCGCGCCGAGCTGGCCCCGCGTGACGTCGTGGCCCGCGCCATCGACTTCGAAATGAAGAAGCACGGTCTGGACTGCATCTACCTCGACATCTCGCACCAGCCAGCCGCCTTCATCCGGGAACATTTCCCCAACATCCATGCGCGCTGCCTGGAACTGGGCATCGACATCACGAACCAGCCGATTCCCGTGGTGCCAGCCGCGCACTACACCTGCGGCGGCGTGCTGGCCGACCTGGCCGGCCGAACCACCCTGCCCGGCCTGTATGCGATCGGCGAGACCAGCTGCACCGGCCTGCACGGCGCCAACCGGCTAGCCAGCAATTCACTGGTCGAATGCATGGTTTTCGCGCGCGCGGCGGCGCAAGACATCGCGCAATCACCGCGCGCCGCCCCGCCCGCCCTGCCCGACTGGGACGATAGCCGCGTCACCGACGCCGATGAGACCGTGGTGATTTCGCACAACTGGGACGAACTGCGCCGCTTCATGTGGGACTACGTTGGCATCGTGCGCACCAACAAGCGCCTGGAGCGCGCGGCGCACCGCATCGCGTTGCTGCAGCAGGAAATCGACGAGTACTACAGCGCCTTTCACGTCACGCGCGACCTGCTGGAACTGCGCAACCTGGTGCAGGTGGCCGACCTGATCGTGCGCTCCGCCCAGGCCCGCCACGAAAGCCGCGGCCTGCACTTCAGCCGAGACTACCCGGCGCAGCTGCCGCAGGCGGTCAACACGGTGCTGACGCCCTCGGGTCCCGGCATGGAGGGCGCATGACTTACAGCGTCAAGGAAATCTTCTACACCCTGCAGGGCGAAGGCGCGCAGACCGGCATACCCGCCGTGTTCTGCCGCTTTGCCGGCTGCAACCTCTGGAGCGGCCGCGAGGAGGACCGCGCCGACGCCGTCTGCCGCTTCTGCGACACCGACTTCGTCGGCACCGACGGCACGCTGGGCGGCAAGTTCGCGCAGGCCGACGAACTGGCGGCACTGATCGCGGCGCAGTGGCCGGCCGGCGATGATGCTCACCGCCTGACGGTGCTGACCGGTGGCGAACCGCTGCTGCAGGTGGACGAGGCCTTGGTCGACGCGCTGCACGCGCGCGGTTTCCGCATTGCCGTGGAAACCAATGGCACGGTCGCCGCGCCACCCGGCATCGACTGGCTCTGCGTGAGCCCCAAGGCCAGCGCGCCCTGGGTGCAGCGTCAAGGCCAAGAGCTCAAGCTGGTCTGGCCCCAGCCGGGCCTGGACCTGCAGGCCATCGCCCGCACCGGACAATTCACCCACCGCTTCCTGCAGCCCATGGACGGACCCGCCCAGGCCGCCAACACCGCCACCTGCATCGCCGCCTGCCTGCGCGACCCAGTCTGGCGGCTGAGCCTGCAAACCCACAAGATCAGCGGCATCCGCTGAAAGCCGAGAGACTCATGTTGTTCACCGTCAGCCAACGCTTTTTCTTCGATGCGGCCCACACCCTGAAACGCGAGATCGAGGCCGAAGGCAGCCGCCGCATCCATGGCCACACCTACCACGCCGAGGTCTGGCTGGCCGGCCCGCGCAACCCGGACACCGGCATGGTGATCGACCTGGGCCTGCTGCGCCGGCGCCTGGACGAGGTGCGCGAACTGCTGGACCACCGCATGCTCGACGAGGTGCCCGGCCTGGGCGCGCCGACGCTGGAAAACCTCTGCCTGTTCATCGCCAACGAGATGCCCGATTTTAGCCCCCGCCTGTCCCGCGTGCGCGTCTGGCGCGAGGCGCTGGGCGACGCCTGCACGCTGGAGCTCAAGCCCTGAGTCCGACGCGCCAGGCGTTGCCGCCCTGTTCCGTCCACTTTTTGATTCCGAGGAAACCCCATGTTCCGCACCCTGCTCAAGTCCAAGATCCACCGCGTTGCCGTGACCCAGTGCGAGCTGCATTACGAAGGTTCCTGCGCCATTGATGAAGACCTGCTGGACGCCGCCGACATCGCCGAAAATGAACAGATCCACATCTGGAACATCGACAACGGCGAGCGCTTCGTCACTTACGCCATTCGGGGGGAACGCGGCTCCGGCATGATTTCCGTCAACGGCTCGGCCGCGCGCCGCGCCGCCGTGGGCGACCTGATCATCATTGCGGCTTTCGCCCAGGTGCACAACGACCAGCTTGCCGGCCATGAACCCCAGCTGGTGTTCGTCGACGACAAGAACCGGCAGACCGAGCTGCGCCACAAGGTGCCGACCCAGCACCTTTGATGGCGCGCGAAGGTGGCCAGCCCGCCGCTTCACACGCCTCATCGACGGCTGACTCATGCGTTCGCCAGCGCCTGGCAGATCGGCGTGGGAGAAGGACCTTCTCGGAAAAGAAGTAAAGGGTTGCCGAACCTCGGCACCGCATCGCGCGCGGGCGGTGCCGTGATAACGCTGCGGATTCATTCAATGTGATCTATAATTATTAATTAAGATTACCCGCAAGCCAGCCCGAATCACTGTTGCTGAGGAGATTCAGTAAAATGGAATACACCTCTGCCGCATGCGAAGGCCACATCGCATCGCCGGCCCAGGCCACTGTGCCGCCGCTCGGGCTTCCGTCGGTCACAGAAACGCCCGCACCCGTGCCTGGATGCGAGCCCTTGCCAACCCCCTCACTTAGCGAGTCATGCGCCACGCCTCTTCCGACCTGCAACAGCGCAGCCTGACTCATATCTGGCATCCCTGCACGCAGATGCAGCGCGCGGCCCAGATGCCGCCATTGCCTATCGTGCGTGGCCAGGGCCCCTGGCTGTTCGACGACCAGGGCAGCCGCTATTTCGACGCCATCAGCTCCTGGTGGGTCAACCTGTTCGGCCACGACGATGCACGCATCAACGCGGCGATCAAGGACCA
>Ga0255194_1000131_pt1 | contig 16261 bp, 30 predicted proteins | sample Miss_Yuk_RepB_8h_FD_183617 | JGI IMG/M metagenome (GOLD analysis project Ga0255194, IMG submission 183617) | Freshwater microbial communities from Mississippi River, Louisiana, United States - Miss_Yuk_RepB_8h | ecosystem: Environmental > Aquatic > Freshwater > River | place: USA: Louisiana... | reverse complement strand
TCAGGCCCAGCAGAACAAGAACTCCTCGCTCGGCTAGCTCACAAAGCCCTCAAATTCCCCCAAGAATAATACCCCCAAATACCACTTCTCCCCACTCCTCCCCACACAAATTGCCACTCGGACTCATTAGGTCACGGACCCCGCTCTCAGCACCCAGGAGTTATGGCTATAGGTCCACGTGGTGGGCGTCAATAGGTCACGGTATCGACGGCATAAAAGCTTCGTCAGTGAAGATGAGACTCCAACATATAAGTATCAGCTTAGCATGAAAGTGTATGCAAAATTGCGCAAAAGTTGCGTGCATTTTTTATGGCTGTTGTTGTATACTGGGAGTATGCCGAAAAACAGTATCTCTCAGGCCTGGAAGTGTATCCCGTTCGACCGCGACATGCTCGCCCAGTTCCCTGGCGACGAGGAGCCTGTGTACGTGGTGAAGTATCGAGATAGAACTGGCAACATCATCATGGGTGGTAAGCCCTCGTTGGTGGCCGGTGTGGCGTTCGATGCCGAGCCGGAGGATTTCTTGGTTACCTGTAAGCCGTTCTATCGGGTGGCGAAGGTGCCTGCTAGCCAGGTACCCTGTTGAGGGTGGGTTGGGCCGTAGGCCTTTAGGGCTGTACCTTCGGGTGCGGCCCTTTTTTTATTTGTCTTCTCCCGCGCGAGGAGGCTCGGCCGTCCGACGGGGAAGATCGAGGTTGAATTAACCCGAGTTGCTTCTGGGGAGACCGGTCACCAGTAGCGAGGGGGTGGGGGATTAGAGGATGGTCTCTTGGGGGCTGAGATGGATTTGCGACTCGTTTCTCTGCTGGGGGAGGGTGATGGTGTGTTGATGTCGTCGATGACCGAAGCCGAGAGGGCCGAGGCTGGAATGAGGCTAGCGGCTGCGGCGTAGGCGAGGACTGATAGGTTTGGAGGGAGTAGTCCCCAGTAGGCGCCGAGTAGACCTGTTAGTGCGGACATGCCTGCCCAGATTGTTGGTGTGAGGATGCCGAAGGACAGGATGTTTTCCCATTTTAAATTTGTCCGGCGTCCTGTGGTGGTTAGGTAGGCTGCGTAGCCTGAGGCGAAAGCGAGAGAGGTCGCAGCGTATGCTCCGACCAGTTCTAGGACGACGGGAAGGAAGTTCATGCCAGCTAACTATATTCCCGGATGAAATAAATCGGGAGATTATTTCTACGCGGGCATCGGGGGCGAACGCGTCGCGCCCCTGCGGGCGCGCGGGAGGATGATCACCGCCAGGCGCCGGACTTTTGGGGGTTGGGGTCCAGGGAGATAGTGATCTCGTCGGTGGCGAAGTGGAGTTTGCAGCCTTGACCAAGGACCCAGCCACGCTTGATTCTAGAGGGACCGGGAGCCGAGCATTCGCCGTCGGTGAGGACGAGCATGCCATCCCACTTGCCACGGTTCTTGGGATCGTTGGCGAACTTGGTGGGGGCGTCGAAGTCGGTGCCGCCTCCTCGGACTCGTTTGATGTCGGGGCTGGTACCCTTCTTCCATTCGACCATGTTCTTCTCGTCGACGGTGTAATCGAAGGGAAGGATGGTGACCGAGACTCGCTTCGTCAGAGAGGCGAGTTCGCCGAAGAAGAGAGAGAGCATTTGGTCGGAGACGGAGCCTGACTGGTCGACGGCGATGAGGAGCTTGGCGGTGTAGCCTCGCTTCGAGCCGGGGTGGATGTATGGGTAGCGCTTGTTGATGCGCTTCATCGAGGTGGTCTTGTTGCCGCGTTCCAGGCTACCGACGAAGTTGCGAAGGACGTTTCTCCAGTCGACGACGCGGATGACCGACTTACGAATCTCTTCGCGGAGATGACCGGGGATGTTGCCCCAGCCATTGGCTTGCGAGTCTGCTTGGCGGACGGCCTTCTCGACGATGTTGGCGACCTGGCCCTTCACCTTCTCGCGAAGTTCTTCTGGGATTTGTTCCCAGCCAGAGTGGTCGTCCATCGAGTCCAGCCAATCCTCACCACAGGTGCAAGGGGCTGCATCCTTATCGTGGTCGTGGCCACCTTGACCGTGGTCTTGATCCTTCTCGGTGCCCTTCTGTTTATTCTTTTTATTTCCGGCCTTGTTTCCCTTATCCGAATTATTTGAATTATTCTGGTCCTGTTCCTGCTCGCTACCGGAACCCTGGTTGGGGTTGCCTTTGCCGTGGCGAGGGCAAGACTGTTGCATTTGTTGTTGAACTTGTTCGGCCTTTTGCTTCAGGCGGTCGAAGTACCACTCGGAGGCCTGGGAGTGGGGGAAGGACTCGATGAGGCTGGCCATGGGCATGGCGTCCTTCTGTTCCTTAGTGAGGGGTTTATCGTCGTCGGGAGCGGTGGGGAAGACGCCTGGGATGAGGCCGCCCTTGGGCAGGGTTGCGTTCTTGTTCTCGCCGGAGACGATGATGGAGTTGATGGCGAGGTCGGTGGCGACGTTCCACATCTTCGCCGGCTTCTTGAGGCGAGCCGAGATGTGTTGGAAGATGAGGTGATAGAACTCGTGGATGAGTACGCCACGGACTTCTTGGTCGGAGAGGGAGGCGAAGAACTCAGGGTTCCAGTACATCGTGATGTCGTCGTACTTTTGGTCGTAGGTGACACCGGCCGTGGGGAGGTCCTTGGTGGGCACCTTACGGATGTAGCGCGACAGTTCTGCGAAGAACGGGGTGTCCTGCAGGAACGCGATGAGGTGGCGATCGAGGTTGTAGTCGGTCTCGCACTGGCTGAACATAGATCTATTCTACCTCGTTTTCCTTAGACTTTGCATGAAAACAAAGAACTTTTTGCGCAAAAAATCTCGCGCGTTTTTATTAGTTGCTGGAGGGTGGTACTGTCGTATCCAGCCCGGCCGCTGCAGCCTCTAGCGAGTTGGCCAGCTTTTCTGCTAGCTCGATGGCTCGGTGGGCTTCGTCGATCCGCATCTCCATGTATAGGTGGGTTTCGACTGCCCGAGCGTACTTGCGTAGAAGGGCCGCAGCGTCCATGTACTCTTCGAATGTCATCGCTTGGCCTTCTTCTTGCTGCCTCGAGCCTTGCGCTTCTCGAGCTTGGCACGCTTCTCGGCGCGGATAACTTCCTTGGGACGGTTCTTCGTACCCGCGGGACGACCTCGCTTCTTGGCGACGGGCTTGCCATCTGGTCCAAGCTGCACGGGCTTGACGGGTTCAGGCGCGCCAGTGGGGTTCTTGCGCGGACGGCCACGCTTGCGCTTGCCGATGGACATGCTCTTGGAGTTGGGCAGCTTGAAACGATAGCCGGCCTTCGTGCCGGTGATGTAGTTGGATCCGGCTTGCTGCCCGAGGTCAGTGTCCATGAGGACGAGGTCACCGGTGACGCCATCGACGTTGGTGATGACGTACGTCTTCGTATCGAGCCAGGGCTTGTGGCTGAGAACGGTGGCGTAGCGTTCGATGATGATACGGTCTCCGACCTTGGCGAGAAGGACGGGGTTGCCAAACGGGTCCTTGCCGACGGCGTCTTCGAGGTGATCGATGACGGGCTTTGAAGCCAACTTGGTCTGTTCAGCCCGGGCCGCACGAGTGATCTCGTCGACCTCGTCGTTGGTGATGACTTCGTTGACCATGTCGGTTTCGTTGTTTGCCATATAAATCTATACTACCACGTCGTGGACGAACATTGCATGAACCGGCAGAATTTTTTTATTATGCGTTCATGAGCGATCTGCCGTTGGCCCATTTGATGTAGCTACGCAGGCAATCAAGCCTGACTTTGTCGAAATGTTCCCTTTCGAGGTTTAGGTGCAAGCGCTTGCTTAGGCGCCAACCCCTGTGCCAAGCCTCCATCTCTTCTTCCAGGCAGGCGAGCCGATGCTGAAACGTCGAATTGATGTTCGAGTCTTCGACATAGGGATAACCCATACCGAAGCGTTCGTCGTGTTCGTCAAATCCGATGAGGTGGTGTCCACACTCGTGGAGGAGCATGTAGAGCTGTTTCTCGGGCGCAGCACGACAAGCAATCGTAATCGTTTTGTCGATAGCATTGTACATTCCTCCTGGCTTCTTGCCGAATTGAACCTTGATGCCTTTGGAAGAACACCAGTCGACCACGGCGCGCATCTTATCGACGTGCAAGGCATCGCGGTACCACTGGTGTTCAGCCTGAGCTTTTTTCTTTCGAGAAGTCCCCTTACGAACCTGGCGTTTGAACCTGGCCCAAGCTCGGTCCCACCACAATTGACGATCGAATTCGATCATCGGGCCTCATCACTTCTTGCCCTTCTTGGCGGGTGTGGCAGGCGTCTTTGTCTCGGCGCCCTTATCGACACCAAAGACGCTGAGGATGCCATCGACACACCACTTGTGGACAGACTTGGCCAGCTCCAACTTCTCGACTCCACCAGCCGTCAGCTTGCTCCAGGCGGACACCCGAAGCTCGGCAGGCAGGTGGTTCATGAAGGCACGGAGGTTCTTACCTTGGTTGTCGTCCAGGGTCGCGAGGTTCTTCGTGACGTAGTCGGCCATCTTTTCAATGGCGATATTGAGCTTCTCCTGTCCGAGGCGGTCGATCTTCTTCTTGACCTTGTCGAACTCCTCGATGATCTCCTGGCCGGTGACCTGGGCATCGATCGTCTTCACATAGCCGTGGAAGGCGATGGTGGCTTCGGTGCCAACGTAACCGAGGCAGAGAGGATAGAACATCGGATCGTCCGGTAACTCGGCCACGTTGGCGAGACACAGCGCATTGCTGAGCCGCTCCCAGCTTCGACGCGACGGGCTGACGGCACCCGGGTCGCCACCCTTGGGCGGGTCGAGCCACTTCTCGTTGCCAGCGATGAAGGTGACAACGTTGTCGTGGACCTTACCAGACTCCTTGGCCCAGGTCAGCCAGTCCTGCGTATCAGGAGTCAGGTCGACCGTCCAGAAACGATCGAGGAGGGCAGGATCCATCTCGTTGACGGTATACGTGCCGCCTGTGTTGATTGCTGCAAAGACGCGAGTGTTGGGGTGAAGCTTCCAGCCATTGAGCTCGCGATCGAGGACGATCTGGAAGGCAGCCTGCATGACCTCGGGGGTGGCTCGGTTGAGCTCATCGAGGAAGAGGCAGACAGGTGATTTGCACGCAGCCTTGTACCAATCCGGTGGATTGAAACGAGTGACCTCACCATCCGTTGAGGGAAGGCCGATCATGTCACCCTCGGACATCTGCGAGAGGCGACGGTCGGTGACTGGAAGGTTGAAATGCTTGGCCACCTGACGGACGACCTGGGACTTGCCGATGCCGTGGGCACCGCGCAGGAGAACTGAGGTCTCGCCGGGGAGGAGAGGAGCGACCTTGAGGAACGTACGGACTTGCATCGTAGTCATGTGTTGTTTCCTTTGACTTTCTTATCTTATCCTACTGGTTGGTCACTTTGCATGAGTCTCGGAGACTTTTCCACCGGGATCCCATCCCAGCTCGTTCTGGGCCATCTTCAGTGCCTGATAGGCCATCAGGAGCTCTGCCAACACGGGAGCTTCCGGCTTATACAGGCGGACGATTTCGTCGACGACTGCCATGGTTCCTTGGAGACGGTTGTATGTACGAATCTTGTCGTCTTTGGTCACAGGATGCTTCCTTTGCTGATATTGATTTGGAGAGTCTTGTAGGCAGTACGCCAGTCCCGCTCCTGGGCGGTGGCTACTACCTTGCCGTCCACGTACAGATAGGCCGTGAAGGGACGCTTCTTGCCACCACGCATGGGCGGGCGCTCGCCGGTTACCTTGACAGTGCGACCCGGGTAGAGACTCTCGGCCAGCTGCGTAATGCGAGCTTGGGGCGTAACGATCCTTGGCATAGATCTATCCTACCATCCTTGGGTTGAACTTTGCACAGGCTAAGTGGATAAGTTTTTGACCAGGTCAAACTATCCAACTGGCTAAATCTTTAGCCAATTTCTGGGGTCACCCAGGAGCTCTTTAAAGGGCTTTTGGCCGGCTGGCCATAGGTTACCCTATCCTAGGCCCTTCAAGTGTGTCCTGGGAGCTCCTGGATGACCGGATCCAGCAGGTTTAGGTTGGTCATGAGGTACCTACCGCCCCGGATGATGAAGGAGTGACGGGGTACACGGATAAGACCCTTGCCTGCATGTTCTTCTACCCTGACGGTACCGGTGTAAATGGCCACGTCCCCTGTCATACCGGCCAGCGTATCGGTGACATACCACGACTCGATGGCGTAAGGGAAAGGTGGTTCTTCGAACCCGCTGTTGCGAGGTGGAACGCGCAAGGCTGTTTTAAGAACGAACATACCGCCAGGAATCAGGCATTTCTCGTACTTCTCGCGCGAGGCTTCATCAATGGGCGAGTCAGGGAAATACTGCCTGTGTCTGGTTGGTGGGTCTGCTTTACGATCCACTTTCCAGGTAATCTGTCTTCTTGGCGTTCTTGCCATAGTTCTATATTACAGCCTTTTCCACGCACTTTGCACAGAAAATAAACCATAATGATTACCGATACTTAGGCCCTACCTTTGTGATTGGTGGCGGTTGACTGGGTAACTGTTTGAAACTTAACGTTTGGGGTTCTCTTTTGGTACCCCATCTGGCAGGACTTGCCTACCATCATACCGGAGTTGACCCACCAAGCCTGGCGGTACTCTTCGCGATCCTCTTGGGAGTCGAACTTGAGGACGGTGAGGCTTCCCTGTTTGCCGTCGCCGGCGGACAGACCAAGATACTTGACAGCGGGTTCATCGCTGCAATCGGGGCAAGTATTGATCCGTCCGCCGGCGAGGCGCTTGGCGAGTGAATGGGGGTCGAATGGTGCACCACAACTAACGCAGTCTCGCATTGTTTCCTCCAGTGGGTCCGGTGGGGGACGATCCCACAACCTGTCGGTTAAAAGCCGAATGCTCTGCCAATTGAGCTACAGACCCGTTTGATGGTCTTAATATACCATCTTCAGCCGTCTATTTGCACGGCATTAATACTTTTTTTCGATCACTGTCAATGTCGATGGGTCTACGAAATCAACATTGCTTGGATTGCCGACCTTGATGACACGAGCCTGGTATGTGTTGAGCTCGTAGTTGTATACGATGCCTGTAATCATCCACGAACCTTCTGCATTGTCGCGAGTGACGAAGTCTCCAGACACTGCACGCTTCTTGTTCTTTTCCATGTTTCCTTTGTTGTTGTTGAGACAGACTGGTAGGTCAGGGCAGAGTCGAACTGCCGACCCCCACCTTATCAGGGTGGTGCTCTAACCAACTGAGCTACTGACCTAAAGAGTGGACATGGACGGGATCGAACCGACGACATCCAGCTTGCAAAGCTGGCGCTCTCCCAACTGAGCTACACGCCCTAACATTCATATATATTGTGGAACGGGAAGGATTCGAACCTCCGTAGTCAATCATCCAAAATAATAATCTTTCCAATCCTTTAAATAAACATCTAATGTTACTACGTCATTTGGACCAATCTTACCGCTGTGATACAATCTATGACAATTAGGACACAAAAGTGTCAGATTGCTATCATCATTTGCATTTTGTATTTTTCTTCCTCTAACATGGTGTAAGTCGCAAGATGCTTCATCCCACCCACAACGACAGCATCCTTTCCCCATTCTTTTTAGAATTTTACATCTCGTTCTAGAACTCATCGACCAAATGGTCGAAACTTCGTTTTTTCTATTGACATCAAGCATCTTGCGCTTATCAGCACAAGTAGAATCGCAATACTTTTGATTTCTTTTTTCCGTCGTAGTAATTTGTTTGTTACACGTTAAACAATTTCTTGTTATTCTATTTTTCGCAAATTTAGAGATAAGAGTTTTGCTCACCCTTATTCTATGTTCTTCAGAAATAGTCCTAGAATTAGCACACTTTCTAGAACAAAACTTTCCACTTCCATATGAACCATCAATCTCTATAGAACATTTAGCACATCGCACCATAGTAATATATATTATATTGACTAACTTTTATAGGTGCGATTTACAGTCTGCTCCCTTTAGCCACTCGGGCACCGTTCCATTGGAGCCGCCCGTGGGAGTCAAACCCACCTGATCCTCATTACAAGTGAGGTGCATGATCGCTATGCTAGAGCGGCAAAATCTTTGTTTTCAAGGAGGTAGAATCGATTGTGAGTCAGATGGTGGAACGTGTCTCCATTGCTCGCATTCTTCTATGTAAAGGTATCTACCTTGGATGGTTTGTATACACTGCGATGGTGCATGTTTTATTTGTTTTTGCGATTTTGCTGGTACGCAACCGCAGAGAGCAAATACCAAAAAGATGTATCTCATTTCGGTAGTTAATTATCTGCCTTCTAGGGATTTTGTTTTCTTTTCTTCCCGCGAGATCGCAAATAGAGATCTAAAATACTCAACCTTTTTTCGCGAGACGTCGTACCCCACAACCACAAAATCGACGTTTCACTTTCTTTTAACTTCTTTTCCAGGTCGGACGAGATACCATTCAATATTGCCACTGACTCGTCAGAGGCATCGGGAGGATCTATTCCTAATTCAAGAGCGATGCGGTATAGTTCGTCGTAAGACTTGGATTTCCAGGCAGCAGCGGCTTTTTTATATAAGTCTGTTTTGCGAGGATCGTTATTCGTTTTATCTGGATGCGCAACACTAGCTATCATTTTCCAGAGTTTTTTCATTTCCTCTGGACCTGCCGCTACTTCGGCTGGAGGAACTTCCTCTGGTTCCTTATCCGATTGTTCTTCTGGCTCGTCAGTTTTATCTACTACTTGTGGTTGATTCTGCTCAACAGTACCTACGAGCGGTTTTGGTTCTATTCCAGGTAAGTCTTCTACTTCTACGCGAGTTAGTTCTTCCATGAACTCTCTTTCTAGTTCGCGGATCTTTTCCTCACGTTCTTCGAGTTCTAGACGAAGATGTTCTACCTTAAATGAAAGGCTTTTCCACCTGCGTTTGATATCCATGAAGATAAGTATGGCGACCCCGCAGAGACTCGAACTCTGATATCGACATTGAAAGCGTCGGGTCCTGACCTTTAGACGACGGGGCCAAAATCTCTATTATTATAAGCTGTTAGATACTGATGTACAAACTGGTTGGGGAACTAGGATTCGAACCTAGATAAAGGGATTCAAAGTCCCTTGTCCTGCCATTGAACGATTCCCCAATGTTTTACAGATTTGTCGAGGAAACCGGATTCGAACCGATGACCCTCGCGTCCCAAACGCGATGCTCTACCAGACTGAGCTACTCCTCGGCGGAGAGACAGGGATTCGAACCCTGGGTACCCGTTAAGATACACAGCATTTCCAATGCTGCTCCTTAAGCCACTCGGACATCTCTCCATTCGAGCGGGTGACAGGGATCGAACCTGCGACGAACAGCTTGGAAGGCTGACACTCTACCACTGAGTTACACCCGCACACCTACATAATATAATCGTTAGAATTGAATTGTATCTAAAAGAAGCGCACCAAGGTGGATTCGAACCACCGACCTGCCGCTTAGAAGGCGGATGCTCTATCCGGCTGAGCTATTGGTGCATTGTGCCGTCCGTGGGACTCGAACCCACACACCCGAAGGCGGGGGATTTTGAGTCCCCTGCGTCTACCAGTTCCGCCAGAACGGCTCGTAACAAGAACGCCAAGTTGTCAAAGATCGAAGGGGTGCTCAGGAGGGGAATCGAACCCCTACGACCGATGGTCCGCGGATTTTAAGTCCGCTGCGTATACCTGTTCCGCCACCTGAGCGCTGATAGGGGATATTATAACCCTCCCCTTGGGGGTGTATCAGTTAATCAATCAGTCGTCGATTCGACGGCCACGGCCGCGCATCTTGACAGGAATGACCTCGGCGAAGAAGGCCGAGTAGCCCTCTGGCCGGCGACGATTGATGTTGCCTGCACATGACTGAGCCTGCGCCTCCGAATAGAAGATCTGCGCATCGCCCATGAGACCCCACTGGCCACGACGGCGACCCGTATACGACCGCTGGTTGAGGAACCGACGGCTGTTCGCATCACGGACGATGTACGCAGTGTAGACCTTACCAAGTGCACGCTTAACATTCTTGCTCATATACTCTGTTTCCTTATATTGTTAGCAGCGAAATGCTGCAGCCTCCCCAGGAGGATTCGAACCTCCGACATCAGGTTTAGGAAACCTGCGTTCTATCCGCTGAACTATGGGGAGAGCGAGGAGGCTCTATTTCAATCCTCCTGCTCTACGAGTCTAGGTAAGATCAACCCTCCGTACCCGTGGCCTGCATCTCTTCTGCAATCGCCTCGACATCCGACGTAAACAGGTAAACTGGCTTACGAACCCCCGGGATGTTGACGAAGCAGCGGATGCGCTGTGCACGATCAACCGTACCAATCTTGCCGACGTGCTTGGTAGGCCCGCCGACGATGCGAACCTGCTGCCCCGCCTCGAGCTCCTGCTTGAGAGCTCGCTCGGTCGCCTTGACACGGTTGAAGTGCTGGAGATGAAGAGCCAGCGCCGTGATCTGCGCGGCCGAAAGATTCGTGGTAATCTCGTTGAAGGACATCTGCGTAGCGTCGGTCATCGCCGGCAGCGCCGCCGCAGCCTTCTCAATCTTCTTCATGTGAGGAGTCTTGGCCTCACCACGCTCGGCAGCCTTGGCTGCTCGACGAGCCTCACGTTGCTGCTTGAGCTGCTCTTGACGCTGCTTACGGGCCTCTTCCTTTGCCGACTTCGCCGCAGCCTTGGCAGCGTCATCGACCTTGATCTTCTCGCCCTTCGGCTTCGAAGGCCGTGCCTTGGGGGCCGTATCGGTACCCTCCTTGGCAGCCTTGCGAGCCTGAGCGGCGGCAAGCGCCTTGTCAATGGCCGAGAGCTTCGTGGTGATCGTCGTATCCTGCGTGTTCATTTGTAACTTTCCTTTTCCTTGGGTTGCGGCTCGATTGCCGCGTTGATAATCTGATCTTAAACCGTTGTCTTCGAACTTTGCACCAACTTTTTTATTTTTTTCGTTGGTGATTTTTTTCTCAGAGGAGCTTGGTACAGAACATCCGCCACTCGGAAACGAGCAGCTCATTATCGGCCCACGGCCGGCGAGCCTTATAGATCTCGCAGAACCGCGCGGGGTCGTTGGCCTTGGTCGCATCTGCCATGGCCTGGACCTCTTCGGTCGTGAACTGATCATCGCCGCCGGTGGCGTTCTCCAACACCTTGCCGACTGCGTAAGCCCCAGCAACGCCGAGGAACGTCTTGCCTAGCCAGTTAAGTTTCACTGATTGACCTCCACCTTGGTGACGTGGGAGACAAGAATAGAACCCTTGGCTCCCGTGACAGGATTGATGATGTTGACCGCTGGGACGAAACTCCAATCATCCAGGAACTCGCCGGTGCCAGGGACTCGCTTGATGAAGCTGTCCGAGGTAGCGATGTACTTGGTTCCGTAGGTCTTGTCGACCAGGAGGTCGCCCGACTTGATGTAGCTCATGGTTCTAGTATACCTTGTCGAGAAGAGACTTTGCATAAGAAAAGTGGATAAGTTTTTATCCATGGTCAACTAATTGACCAGCTTTCATTCGTGCCAGGTCTGAACCTTAATCTTGCCACCGTTCCTTACATCGGTGGTAACCATCTCTAGGTCGTACTGCTTCAAGATGCTATAGACGAGAGACCTCATCCTGTCGGAGTATCCGGTAATGATACAGAGCTCGAGGTTAGGTTTCCAGTTCGCGTTGATAAACTGATGGACAATATCTGGTACGTCGTCGTGCGAAACCCCATGAAGGTCTAATGTCTCGTTCATTGTCTTCGCTGCGGAGATAGGACTCGAACCTATAACCCGGCGGTTAACAGCCGCCTGCACTGCCATTGTGCTACCCCGCAATAAGTTTTATTATATACTCGTAAGGTTACTTGTTTATTGAAAACAGGGATCTACTCGTGAATGAGTAGACGTTGCCGTTGTCGTGATCGTATTTGTCTTGTTGTCCAAGGTGTTCTTCACCTCGATGGTAGACTTCGCCTCAGGACACGGACTAGGCTCGCTCTGAACCTGGACAGGAGTTTCAGGTCTAGAGTCAGCCACGAACGACGTCGTGTCGTACCGATACGTACATCCGCCCAGGAAGAACAATACCACGATCATCTTCATCATGCGTCCAATTCCTCAAATTCGTATGCCTCGTCAGGTTCCTGCTTCGTAACTGCTCGCTTCACCTTGGCTGCCTCGAGCTCGGCTCGATCGACGACGCCACGGACCAAATCAAACAACTGGACGTTCATGTCCTCGGCAGACTTGAGGAGCTTGGACATGTTCGGGTCATCGTCCAGGTGGGGAACTTCCCGCGCAATGTCCAGACGAAGGACGTGAAGCTCCCTGTTGACCCAGTCTCGCAGGTTGATGAGCATCGTCTCGTGATGGCCCCAGGTGGTGTGGGTGGCTCGCTGCTTCTTGTTCTTCATCGAATATCTTCCTTCCAAGACCGCTTCGGATTGTTGGATCGCTTCGTCCTTCGATCCTTGTGTGGATTGGTTACCTTGTGTCGCTTGATCATGGCCTGCACCAGGCCGTTACGTTTGTTCTTCATGATGATCCTATATTACATCGCTTCGCAGCGACTTTGCACAGGATCAAATTCCCAATACTTCAGACGCAGCTTTTACCTTCTCGATCGCGGAGACAATCAACTCCGCCTCCTTGTGACGACCCTGCACCCGCAAAAGGTACAGGGTGTCATGAAGCCTCGAGACAATATTGGAGTATTTATCCGACATGTTTAATAATAGACTTTTTTGGTAATTGTCCATGCGTCACCTCGTGTCACAGGACGACGATGGCGACCAACCCCAAGATTAGGGTGAGGATCAACACTACGCCACTTACGGCTTCGAAGTCAAGATCGCCTGGCATGTTCATGAATTAACCCATCGCTGGAACATGTGGCCGAGGTGTCCCGCACCATACACGGCCAAGGCGAAGAAGACGAACTGGGGAACCGTTTCAATGACCATAGATCTATTCTACTGTCGCTGATTCACACTTTGCACGGACTTAGCGACAGAAACGAGCTCGGCCGCCATTTTTTCAATATCGAAAACCATCAGGTCCAGGCCATCGGCCGGCACAACCAGCTTCGAAGCCTGACGGATGTGGTACTGCGCATCGCGCAAGGCAATCAAGGCCCGCGCCACCTGCTCAACGGCCGGCGTCACGACAGATCCTCCACCACAACGGCGGTCTTGCCGGCCTGCTTGGCCTCATCGACAGCCTCGGAGTGACTGAACTCCTCTCGACCCCGGGCGTAGTAGTGCGCCTCGTTGGCCTCGCACCAGGCCATGATGGCTGCCTGGGTCTCTGCGTAGGGGCGAGTATAATCTCGCGGCCAGTCCTTGCCAAAGAGACTGTCGAGGAGGTGACAGACGTTGATGAGCGCCACACCTTCGTAGCTGCTCTCGGCGATTTCGTTCGCGTTAACCATCTAGAACCATAGTACCCCGTTCCAACCCAATATTGCATCCAAAAAAGAATTGAAAGCTCTTTTCAATAAGAAGACCTATTCTTTATCGCGCCCCCGCAGGGAGAGAAATTACACCAATAATGCACCCCTAATGAAAGCACTTTTCACTTCATTCTTGTGCAAAGTCAACCACGAAAAGGGTATACTAGAACCATGGAACGCGACATCAAGCCTGGCGACCTGATCATCCCCTCCACGTGGGACGGTCTCGGCAAGAACCCCTTCCTCGTCCTCGAGGTCCACTCCAAGGACCTCCTCCGCCCGCTCAAGGTCCGGGGTCATAACGGTAACACCTGGTGGGCTCGTACCGAGGGTGCCAAGGTGATCAGCTCTGTGCAAAGTCGCTGACGAAAAGGATATACTAGAATCATGGCAACGAACAACAGCAAGCCCGAGCGCCTCTACACCTGGAACTGGCTGGGAGGTGGCTACAACAGCTGCACCGCCCGCACCCGCGCGGAGGCCATTCAAAAGGCCCACGCGATGACCGACAGGTTGATGCCCGACCTGAAGACCCTCCGCATCGTCACGCCGGAGGAAATGGCCGCCATCGCCCGCGACATGCGTACGCTCTTCGACTGAGTGCAAAGTCAACCTCGAACAGGATATACTAGAACCATGGACAACAACGAGATTCAGGCCCACTTCTCCAACTCCAACTGCGACTCATGCGGGGCTCACGGCCCCACGGTCCTTCACTACCACAACGGGGCACCGGTCCTCACCCAATGCAAGGCCTGCATGCCCTCCTCCCACGAGCAGACGGCTCGCCGAGACATCGATGCCTGGCTGGCGGGCGGGGATACCTCGTCCTTCGGGCGGTGAGAAAAAGCGCCAGCGACTCATGCAAAGTCGCCTACGAACGCGGTAGGATATAAAAGTAACGAGCGAAACCCCAAACACAAATACAAGGATACAGTACACACATGAGCAAGATGAACCTCAACGTCGGTCTCAAGGGTCTCAAGCGCGGCACGAACATTGCCGACATCGAGGTCCCCGACGCGCTGCGCGACCGTAAGCGAACTGGCATCAACTGGTTCGACGACGCCATCGGCGGTGAAGGCTTCGTCCCCTCGTCGGTCATGATGCTCACCGGCACCCCCGGCGCTGGCAAGACCACGATGCTCCTCCAGCTCGCAGACGCCATCACCCGCGCAGGCCACGTCTGTCTCTACAACTCGGGCGAAGAGTCCCTCTTCCAGGTCAAGATGGTCACCGAACGACTCGGCCTCAAGAACGGCTTCGTCGCAGGCCAGGACATCATGGCCAAGGACCTCCTCGCCCACGCCAACCACCTGCGCAAGGCCAACCCCGGCAAGCAGGTGTTCATCCTCCAGGACTCGCTCCAGACCCTGGACGACGGTAAGTACGGCAACGGCCACGCCAACGGCAACACCCCCGTCCGCTGCACCGAAATGCTCACCGACTGGGCCAAGTCGACTCACGGCGTCGTCGCCTTCATCGGCCAGGTCACCAAGAACGGCGACTTCGCAGGGAAGCAGACTATCCTCCACGCCGTCGACGTCCGCGGCCGCCTCTTCATCGACGAAGACAAGCGCAGCGAAACCTACGGCGAACGCATCTTCGAGGTCACCAAGAATCGCTTCGGCTGCTCGGGCCGCTCCTACATCCTCGGCATGGAACGCACCGGCCTCTACGAAAAGGGCTCCTTCGGCGGCGTCTCGGCCCGCTGATCCCACCAACAGGATAATCATGGACGATTCCCTAAAGCGCCTCGTCGCCTCGAACACGGCGACCAAATCCAGAAACTCAATCTGGGAACTAACCTGGGACTACTCCCCCTCGCTAGACACAGACCCAACACTCGACTCACTCCTGCCCAATCCACTCTACGAAGTCGGCCTCGGCAATACCTATACCACCACCTCTCACGACGTCTTCGCCGCCTGGACAGGACACAGACGCATCAACGGCCAGGACTACCACGGCCCAATCTTCAACCTCGGCACCACAATCGCCTACAACGGCCCTCGCTCCTGCGGCTGCTCAACCTGCGAAACCAACACCCACCCGTCCGCCAAGAAAAACTAAACAACCCAGGGCCCAGCCACACACCAACCCCAATGCCTCGGCAGCCCCTATAACACACCACCACACCGGGGGGCCCCGCCCCCTATACAGCCCCGCAAATAGGGCTAAAATAGCCCCGGGGCCCCCCGGCTAAATGGCAACTTTTGTGGGCTTTTTAGGGCGCCGCTCCCGCTAAGTCCGCGCAAATTTTTTCCGGAAATTTTTCCCGGCAAAATTCGGTTGCCCTCCTGCTCATCCAGGCCACATTCGCGCCATCGGCCCTTTCCAGGAGCCTCGTTTTCGCGGATCGTCCACGTGGCCAAAAATTTCCCCGGAAAAATTTTTTGACCGAAATTACCAACGAATCAGCGCGCTGATGGGGCTGGTGGAAAACTTAGCCAGTATATTTTTGAATTCGGGTGCAAAGTCGAAGACCACGATGATATACTAGAACCATGGAACACAACATCAAGCCCGGTGACCTCATCATCCCCTCCCCTTGGGACGGACTCGGTATGAACCCCTTCCTCGTCCTCGAGGTCGTCTCCAAAGACGTGATCCACCGCCTCAGGCTCCGCGGACAGAACGGTAACACCTGGTGGGGCCGAACCGAGGGTGCGAAGGTCATCAGCTCGGTGCAGAGTCGCTGAAGAACAGGATAGAGTAGAACCATGAAGAACACCGGCAAGTACGAGACGGCCCTGATGACCCTCATTCCGACCAGCCCGAAGGAGTGGACCTCGACCCACGTCGAGATGCTCACGGCTGCGGCGACGGTGGACAACCTGACGGACAGGATCGTCGATGATTCTCGCC
>Ga0255194_1000126_pt1 | contig 16534 bp, 18 predicted proteins | sample Miss_Yuk_RepB_8h_FD_183617 | JGI IMG/M metagenome (GOLD analysis project Ga0255194, IMG submission 183617) | Freshwater microbial communities from Mississippi River, Louisiana, United States - Miss_Yuk_RepB_8h | ecosystem: Environmental > Aquatic > Freshwater > River | place: USA: Louisiana... | reverse complement strand
CAGGCTATAGGCGCAAGAAATGCAGGTCTAAAGTGTCAGTTCAACTGTAAATAGCTTTGATGATCCTAATTTTGGCGCTGTTGATTCCTGTCGAATGCAGCTATTGTACTTCTTTATGACGGTTTATGCAATAGTCACACTTGAAAAGTTTCGAAAATATTTTATAAATAGCGAAAGTTTTAACTTTTATTCAGAATTAGGATTTCTTTTCATTACATGCACTGATGACCGTGACTGAGTCGAGCACTGAAATAACTACTTTTGTATTTGCTTGCTTTACGCTCGATCATCCTAATTTCAACGCTAGAGCCTCTGCCTTGGGTTGATAGTACCGCTTTAGCACCGTCAAGCTCTTGTGCCCACTGACCGCTGCCAGCTCAATCACATTAGGTAGCTTTTCTGCCATACGAGTGATGGCTGTTCGGCGTAGGTCATGAAATCGAACATCGTCTATCCCTGCACGTTCAAGAGCTCGCTTGAATGCTGCATCCAATGTGAAGAACTTCACAGGGATCACCACACCACTGATGTGTCTTGGCAAATTTGCCAACACGTCTACCGCCATCGATGAAAGCGGCACCGTCCGTGAATCCCCGTTTTTTGTGTCCGGCAGATAAGCCGTTCTAGCTTCCAAATCAATGTGCTCCCACCTCAGTGACAGCAATTCACCTCGACGCATTGCAGTTGTGAGGGCAATTTGCACAGCAGGCTTTGTCCAATGGCTTCTACGTCCTGTCGGTTCCAGTGCTTGCAATAACTTAGTGATCTCTTCATCTGTCAACACCCGTGACCTAGCTTGCGGGCTTTGTGGCTTGCGAACCATCTGGACAGGATTGGGCACATTGATGCCCCATTCCCGGCGAGCATGATTAACGATTGCAGAGATGTATGCCAACTCCCGGATGACCGTTCCACCGCTGACTTCTTTAAGCCGCTCATCCCGGTAGGCCGCAACACGGGTAGCACTCAGGTTCGCCATGCTCCACCGTGCAATGGGTTTACGCATCATGGCTTTGAGTCGGATCGAGTCTTCCGTTGCCCCCTTCATTGAGGGCGTGACCTCTGTCAAATATCGAGCAATCAAGTCGCCAAACGTGGTGCGTTGGGCCTCGCTGATGTCAACGAACTGCCCTCTGTCTATTTCGGCCTCAAGCGCCCGAGCCCATCTCTCTGCATCTATACGTGTTGCAAAGCTCTTTGTTTCGTCTGGGTAGCCCTTACGCCGGACTCTCGCTTGCCAGCGGTTGCTACGAAATCGAAAAGTTGCCATATCCATCCTTCAGTGGGACAGAAATGGGACAAAGCCTTCGAAAAATCAGCATTGAGCTGTATGGTCACCACGGCATCAGGATCGTCTAATGCAGCAGATCGAAACAGCAACAGCGTTGATACGTCATTGAATATCAATGACTTTTCTACCCCGCCACCCAGTGGCCGCTCTTGCCGCCGTGCTTTTCCAGCAGCTTCACATCGGTGATGACCATGCCACGGTCGGCGGCCTTGCACATGTCGTAAATGGTGAGCAGAGCCACCTGCACGGCGGTCAGCGCTTCCATCTCCACGCCGGTCTGACCGACGTTTTCTGCGGTGGCGGTGCAGACCACCTCGGACGCTTCAGGAAGCACCTCGAACTCCACCGCCACGCGCGTGAGCGCGATCGGGTGGCACAGCGGGATCAGGTCGCTGGTTTTCTTGGCGCCCATGATGCCGGCCAGGCGCGCAATGCCCAGCACATCGCCCTTTTTGGCGGTACCCGACTGGATCAAGGCCAATGTGTCCGCCTGCATGCGGATGCGGCCGGTGGCGACGGCCACCCGATGCGTGTTGGCCTTGGCGCCCACATCCACCATGTGGGCCTGGCCTTGGGCATCAAAGTGGGTCAGGGGGGAGTTGTTCGCGCTCATAAAACCGGCCAGACAAAGGATTTACAGAAGGTTGACGACAATGGCGCATGATACGTTCAATCCCCTGACCGCCCGACCTGTCCAGACCTTGAAAGCCCCGCACACCATCCCTTTGCGCTCCCCCCGTTGGCCGTCCCGCCTGGGCCTGACCGTGCTGGCCTGGAGCCTGTGCATGGGCCCGGCCTGGCCACAGCGCAGCGCCTTGCCCGCGCTGGGGGAAGGCGAAGCCATTTCGGTGGCGGCCGAGCGCCAGTTGGGTGACCGCATCATTCGCGAGCTCTACCGCGACCCGGACTATCTGGAAGACGCGGTGCTGGACGAATACATCCACAAGCTCTGGACACCGCTGGTGGATGCGGCCGCAAGCCGCGGCGAGCTCTCCCCCGAACTGCGCGAGCGATTTGCCTGGCGCATCCTGCTGGGCAAGGACCGCTCGGTCAACGCCTTCGCCCTGCCCGGTGGCTACCTGGGCGTGCACCTGGGCCTGATCGCGGTGGTCACCTCGCGCGACGAACTGGCCTCGGTGCTGGCGCACGAACTCAGCCACGTGACACAGCGCCATATCGCGCGGCAGATGGAGGCCCAGGGACGCATGACGCCCTGGGTGATCGGCTCACTGATTCTGGGTGCTTTGGCCGCAAGCAAGAACCCGCAGGCCACGCAAGCCCTGGTGGTCGGAGGGCAAGCGGCTGCGATCCAGTCGCAGCTGAGCTATTCACGCGACATGGAGCGCGAGGCAGACCGCATCGGCTTTGGTGTGCTGTCCGAAGCCGGCTACGACCCGCGTGGTTTCGTGACCATGTTCGGCAAGCTGCAGCAGGCCGCTGGCGTCAACGACAACGGCAGCTACCCCTACCTGCGCAGCCACCCGCTCACCACCGAGCGCATCGCCGACATGCAAAGCCGGCTGCCCCTGGGCGTGGCCATCACAGGCGGTCTGCAGGACATGGAACAGGCCATGGTTTCTGCACGGGCACGGGTGTTGTCACAGTCACAGGTCGACAGCCTGCGCGCCTGGACACAACTGCCGGTGAACCTGCCAGCCCAAGCCACCTCTGCGCAAAAGGCCGGCGCCCTGTATGCGGCCACTCTGGCCCATCAGCTGCTGCGCGAACCGGAAGCGGCACGCCAACAGTGGCAAAACCTGCAATCGCTGACGACCCGGAACACCGCAGCGGCACGCCTGAGCCGTCTGCTGGGGGCCGAACTGCAGGCCGCACGGGGCGAATACCCCCAGGTGGTGCAGGCCCTGCAACCGTCCTCCATGACCCCCCGCTGGCCACGCCCAGAACTGGTGGCCACGGCCCAATCCTTGGCCCACCTGCCCACCCATCCGGCCACCAACACCGTGGTGCAGCAGCTGCGCCAGCAAGTGCAAGGCAACCCGCACGACGCCCAGGCCTGGAACCTGTTGGCCACGCTGCTGGCCGGGCAAGGGCAGAAACTCGGCTCGCTGCGGGCCGAGGGTGAAGCCCAACTGGCCCGAATGGACCTGCAAGGCGCCCTCGACCGTTTTCGCGCCGCGCAGGATGTGGCGCGGCTGGGCAGGCTGCAGGCCGGGGACCACATCGAGGCCTCGATCGTGGACACCCGGGTCCGGCAAATCCAGGAGCAGCTGCGCGAGATGCAGAAAGAGCGTTAAGCCGCCCCGTTCAGGCGGCCGAGGACGGATGGCGCCGGCTGGTCCAGGCACCCAGGGCCAGCACCCCCACCACCGCCACACCGTAGGTCAGCCAGTGCAGCCAGGCCATCGAGGGCACATCAAACACCGGGTCGAGCAGGGGCTCACCCACAATCATCTTGGCTGCGGTGAAAGCCAGCACGGCGGCACCTGCCTGGATGATGATGGGGAAGCGTTCGACCAGCTTGAGCACCACCGAGCTGCCGAACACGACGATGGGCACGCTCACCAGCAAACCAATGATCACCAGATCCCAGGAGCCATGGGCGGCGCCGGCCACGCCCAACACGTTGTCCACCCCCATCAGCGCGTCAGCCACGATGATGGTTTTCATGGCACCCCAGAACGTGGAAGCGGCCGGCCCGTGCTCATCGCCCTCGCCGGTGTCGGCAATCAATCGGTAGGCGATCCACAGCAGGCCCAGACCCCCCACCAGCATCAGGCCGGGGATCTGCAACAGCCAGACCACGCACAGCGTCATGACGCTGCGCACGGCAATGGCGCCCACCGTGCCCCAGACGATGGCTTTTTTCTGCAGATCGGAGGGCAGGTTGCGGGCAGCAAGAGCAATCACGATGGCGTTGTCGCCAGCCAGCACCAGGTCAATCAGGATGATGGCCAGCAGGGCAGACCACCAGGAAGCAGACAGGAATTCCATGAACGGGTTTCTCCGGAAAGTTTTTCAGACCCGTGAGGCTTTCGTCCGGACAAGCGCCCCAGCGCAAGCGCTGGATGCAAACCCCCGACAAAGCCCAACAGGCATTCGTCGAAGGTCTTGCTCGGCCCGGGAGATGCCGGGCCCGACATACCGGAAACCTTGCGGGCTTCGACTTGACGGCGTGCCGATGACAGGTCAGTGCCTGCCAGAGGGAGCTACTCCCCTTCAGGGAGCGATTACAACCCGGACCTCAAATCCTCATGCCAGCCGGGGATATCCACGGCCGGCAACGGCTATGATCGCCGTCCTGCAACACACACCATGGCCGGAATCCACATCACCGACATCGAAGCCGCCATCAACCATTGGCGTGCCAAGAACCCCTCGCCTGACGGGGTAACGCTGCCGCGCGAGCTGCGCGCGCTGGCGGAGGTGTATGCGCTGATGGTGTTCCACAAGCAGGATCTGGCCGACGAGTTCACGCTGCCCCGCGAAGCGGCTGAGGCCTTTCAGGACTGGTATGCCACCACGCCCGACACGCCGTGCATCGCCATCTGCTCCACCAGCCAGGGCGATGAATCCTGCAAAGGCTGCGGTCGCACGTTTGAAGAGGTCCAGCTGTGGACCGAGATGAGCGCTGGCGAGAAACGCGCCGTCTGGCGCCGCATCACGCTCGAAGGCACCTCCTGGCGCTTCAACAAATACGCCGAGCGCGCCGCCGAAGACCGCCAGCAGGCGCGGGCCGCGGCCGAGGCACAAACGCTGCTCCCCCTGTAGGGGCGCGCTCCTGCAGCGAACTACCAGCCCAGCCCCAGATGCAGCGGCAGGTAAACCGCCATGCCCAGCACAATGGTCAGCAGCACATTTTTGCTGCGAAAGTAAACGGCAGTACCGGCGGCAGCAGCAAACAGCCGTGCGTCCTGCCAGGTGCCGATCAGCTGTCCTTGCGACATGACGATCTCGGGAATCACCACGGCCGACAAGGCCGCAATCGGGGCGTATTGCAGGCCACGCTGCGCCCAGGCAGGCAGGTGCCAGGGCTTGTCGGACATGAAGAAAAAGCTGCGGGTGAGCACGGTCACGCCCGCCAGGCCTGCGATGACCGCCAGGGTCCACAAATCGGTGCCGTTCATGCGGTTTTCCCTTGTGGGCGCAGACGCTCGACCGTCAGACACAGGATCACGGCCACCGCGATTGCGAACACGATGTTGAGCTTGAGCGGCAGGGCGTAAGCCACCACGGCCGCCGCCCCGGCAACCGCTGCCGACAGGATGCGCATGCGCGAGCTGGCCAGAGAGCACTGCACCCCCAGCAGGCACAGGATGCCGGCAAAGCCCAGGCCCCAGGCGGTCGGGATCATGTTGGCCAGTGCAATTCCAATCAGGCTGGCACCCATCCAGCTGAGCCAGTTGAGGAAATCATTGCCCGCCAGATAGGCTTCCTGCTCCAGCTTTTCTGCCGGGGTGTGGCCGGGCTGGTGGTATTTGCGGGTGAACAGCACGTAGCTGATGTCGGCCGTTATGTAACCGTGCACCAGCCGCTGCCACAGCGGCAGGTGCATCAGAAACGGCCGCAGGTGCAGGCTGAACACCACAAAGCGCAGGTTCACGCAAAAGCCTGTGGCCAGAATCACCCAGGCCGGCGCACCCGCAACAATCAGCGGAATGGCCGCCAGCTGCGAGCTGCCGGCAAACACCGTGAGCGTCATGGCCACGGCTTCGAACACGCTCATGCCGGACTTGACCATGGCCACCCCGGTCATCAGGCCCCAGGCAGCAATGCCCGGCGACTGCGGGGACACATCGCGCATGCCCTCACGGAAGGCCGGATGGCGATAGAGGTGGGGCAGGAAAAACATCAGGCCGCTTTCAGGCTTTGGCCTGGCTGCAAGGGGCAGCCGCGCAAAAAGTCAGCGGCATTCAGGCGCTTGCCGCCGGGGCGCTGCAGCTGCGTCAGGCACAGCTGACCCGCGCCGCAGGCCACACGCACGCCACTGGCATCGGCGCTGACCACCGTGCCAGGGGCTGCAGGCTGCGACCGCGGCTCGGCGGTGGCCGCCCAAAGCTTGAGGGTTTCGGTAGCGCCGTTGTGCGTGAGCGGCACCGTCATGCCGGGGAAAGGGTCGAAGGCACGGATGCGGCGGGCCAGCACCTCGGCGCTCAGGGTCCAGTCGAGCGCGGCTTCGGCTTTCTCGATCTTGTGGGCGTAGGTGATGCCCTCGGTAGGCTGCGGCGTGCGCGTGAGGGCGTCAGGATTGGCGAGCGCCTGCACGATGCACTCGCCACCCAGGGCAGCGAGCTGGTCGTGCAAGATGGCGGTGGTGGCATCAGGCGCGATCGCCAGAGTGCGCACCAGCAGCATGTCGCCGGTGTCCAGCCCCGCGTCCATCTGCATGATGGTGATGCCGGTCTCAGGATCACCCGCCTCGATGGCGCGGTGGATGGGCGCGGCGCCGCGCCAGCGCGGCAGGATGGAGGCGTGGATGTTCAGGCAACCCCGCGGCGGCAGATCGAGGGTCCACTGCGGCAGGATCAGGCCGTAAGCGGCCACCACCATGCATTCGGGATTTGCCGCCAACAGCGCCTCGCGGGCGGCAGCGGCTTCATCAGGATATTTGCCGTCCAGGCGCAGGCTGCGCGGCTGCGCCACAGGCACGCCGTGGTCCTGTGCCCACTGCTTGACGGGCGAAGCCTGCAGCTTCATGCCGCGGCCAGCCGGGCGGTCGGGCTGGGTCAGGACCAGGACGATCTCGTGGCCGGCGGCATGCAAAGCCGCCATGGCTTCGCGCGCGAATTCGGGGGTGCCCGCAAAAACCAGACGCATGGGCTTGCCTCAGCGCTCGTCGCGCAGGGCCTTCGCCAGCTTGGTCTTGATGCGGCCCTGCTTGAGGGGCGAGAGGTATTCGACAAACACCTTGCCCATCAGGTGGTCCATCTCGTGCTGGATGCAGACGGCCAGCAGGCCATCGGCTTCGAGGGTTTGTTCCTTGCCCTCGCGGTCCAGCGCCTTGACCTTGACGGCCGTGGCGCGCTCCACGCCGTCGTAGATGCCGGGCACCGACAGGCAGCCTTCGTCGCCCTTGACGCGCTCGGGGCTGGACCAGGTGATTTCGGGGTTGATCAGCACCAGCGGCTGGTCACGCTCCTCGGACACGTCGATCACTATCAGGCGCTGGTGCACATCGACCTGCGTGGCGGCCAGACCGATGCCCTTGGCCTCGTACATGGTCTCGAACATGTCGTCGATGGTTTGTTGCAGGCGCGCGTCAAAAGCCTGCACGGGCTGGGCCACTTTGTGCAGGCGCGGATCGGGGTATCGGAGGATGGGAAGCAAGGCCATGGGCTGTATTTTCGCAGGCCTGCGAAGTCCTTGCCGTCACCTCCGCTTTCGCCCAGAATGGACCGCAGAGTCCGATCACAAAAAGGACCAAAGGGAGGAGACCATGCTGATGGAGCGTGAGGAACTGGGCGCCTGGCTGCGCCTGCTGCAGACCCCGGGCGTTGGCCCGGAAACGGCGCGCAAGCTGCTCGCGGCCTTCGGGCCGCCCCAAGCCATCCATCGGCAACCGCCCTCGGCGTGGGCCGCCGTGGTGGGCCAACGGGTGGCGCAAGCCATGGCCACCGAACCCGAAGACCTGGCAACACTGGTGCAAGCGACCTGGGCCTGGTTGCAAAACGATCCCGCCCACCGCGCCATCGTCACGCTGGGCGACGAGGACTACCCGGCCCCGCTGTTGCAGACCGAAGACCCGCCCTGCCTGCTCTACGCCATGGGCTGCACCGCGCAGTTGCGGGACCTGCGCAGCAGCCAGGCACTGGCCATCGTCGGCAGCCGCAACCCGACACCGCAGGGGCGGCTCAACGCCCGGGCCTTTGCACAACACCTGACGCAGACTGGCCTGACCATCGTCTCGGGTCTGGCGCTGGGCGTGGATGGCGCCGCACACGAGGGCGCGCTGGACGGCGCCGCTGCCGGCCAGTGCGCCACCATCGCCGTGGTCGGCACCGGACTGGACCGGGTCTACCCCCGACAGCACCTGCCACTGGCCCACCGCATCGCGCAGCATGGCCTGATCCTGTCCGAATACCCGCTGGGCACCCCGCCACGCCCAGAGAACTTTCCGCGCCGCAACCGCATCATTTCAGGCCTGAGCCAAGGCACGCTGGTGGTCGAGGCGGCACTCGAGTCGGGCTCGCTCATCACCGCCCGACAGGCGCTGGAACAGGGCCGCGAGGTTTTTGCCATCCCCGGCTCCATCCATTCCCCCCAAAGCCGGGGCTGCCACGCCCTCATCCGCCAAGGGGCCAAGCTGGTCGAGTCGGTGCAGGACGTACTCGAAGAACTGCGCGTGCCCGACCCGTTTGCGCAGGTGCCGCTGGCCCTCGACACCCCGCCGCACGACACACCCACGCCCGAACATGGCCTGCTGACCCTGCTCGGCCACGACCCGGTCGGGCTGGACGCCCTGCAGGCCCGCAGCGGCCTGGACACCGCACACCTGCAAGCCGAACTGCTGGATCTGGAGTTACAAGGAGAGGTGCAGCGGCTGCCGGGCGGGTTGTTTCAAAGGCTGGTGCGAGGGTGAGGCATGGCAGAAAACACCCTCAACCTGTACAATTCGCTGTACATAAATCCCATCCGCTCAAGCGCCATGCAAGTCATCAGCTACACCGACGCCCGCAATTCGCTGAAGTCCGTCATGGACAAGGTGATCGAAGACCAGGCCCCCACGCTCATCCACCGCAGAGAAGGTGGCAATGCCGTGATCCTGTCCGAGGCGGCGTATTCGAGCATGCAGGAAACGCTGTACCTGCTTTCCAGCCCGGCGAACGCCCGACACCTGATGAAGTCGGTGGCCCAGGCCAAAGCCGGCAAGGCCAAACGGCGTGAACTGCTGGAGCCATGAGGGAAATCCATTTCACGCCCGACGCCTGGGACGCTTACGTCTGGTGGCAAGGTCAGGACCGCAAAACGCTCAAACGCATCAACACCCTGCTGCAGTCCGTGCAACGCGATCCGTTCAACGGCATAGGTAAGCCAGAACCCTTGGTCGGCAACCTGTCGGGTTTCTGGTCACGCCGCATCGACGAGACCCACCGTCTGGTGTACGAAGCCGATGAGGCGGCCATTCTGGTGGTGGCCTGCCGCTTTCATTACGACGACTGAGCCCCCCAAACAACAAGAGGCCCCGCAGGGCCTCTTGTTGATTCTGGCGGGTATCAGACCACCGCGCCGTGGTTCTCGTCGGACGGGTCGCCGTCCTTCTTGACCGGCTTGATCAGGTCTTCACGGGTCACACCCAGCCACATGGCAATGGCCGCGGCCACGAACACCGAGGAGTAGATGCCAAAGCAGATGCCAATCGTCAGCGCCATGGCGAAGTAGTGCAGCGTTTCGCCGCCGAACAGCAGCATGGACAGCACCATGATCTGCGTGGAGCCGTGGGTGATGATGGTGCGGCTGATGGTGGAAGTGATGGCGTTGTCGATGATCTCGACCGTGTTCATCTTGCGAAAGCGCCGGAAGTTCTCGCGGATGCGGTCGAAGATCACCACCGATTCGTTGACCGAGTAGCCCAGCACCGCGAGCACCGCCGCCAGCACCGCCAATGAGAATTCCCACTGGAAGAAGGCAAAGAAGCCCAGGATGATGATCACATCGTGCAGGTTGGCGATGATGGCCGAGACAGCGAACTTCCATTCGAAGCGGATGGCCAAGTAAAGCATGATGCCCGCCACCACAAAGGCCAGGGCCTTGAGGCCGTCTTCCATCAGTTCGTCGCCCACCTGCGGGCCCACGAATTCGGTGCGGCGCAGCGTCACATCCGGCGCGTCGGCTTTGAGGGCCGCCATCACCTTCTCGCTTTGCTGGGCCGAGCTCACGCCCTTCTGGGCAGGCAGGCGGATCATCACGTCGCGCGCGGTGCCGAAGTTCTGCACCTGCGTTTCGGCAAAGCCCAGTCCGGCCACGGTGCTGCGCACCTTGTTCAGGTCGGCCGGCTGGCTGTAGCTGACTTCCATCAGCGTGCCGCCGGTGAACTCGACCGACAGGTGTAGGCCTTTGGTGAACAGGAAGAACACCGCCAGCGCGAAGGTCAGGAAGGAAATCGCGTTGAAGACCAACGCGTGCTTCATGAACGGGATGTCTTTTTTGATCTTGAAAAACTCCATCGCTCGCTCTCCTTAATCGGCTTTCACCGCAGAACCGCCCTCGGGACGCCAGACGGTGCCGATCGACACGCTCTTGAGTTTCTTCTTGCTGCCGTACCAGAGGTTGACCAGGCCGCGCGAGAAGAACACGGCCGAGAACATGCTGGTCAGGATGCCCAGGCAGTGCACCACCGCAAAACCCCGCACCGGGCCCGAACCAAAGGCGAGCAGGGCGACACCGGCGATCAGGGTGGTGATGTTGGAGTCCAGAATCGTCGCCCAGGCGCGGTCAAAACCGGCGTGGATGGCCGACTGCGGGCTGGCGCCGTTGCGCAGCTCTTCACGCACGCGCTCGTTGATCAGCACGTTGGAGTCGATCGCCATGCCCAGGGCGAGGGCCATGGCGGCCATGCCGGGCAGCGTCAAGGTGGCTTGCAGCATGGACAGCAAGGCCACCAGCAGCAGCAGGTTGACGGCCAGCGCCAGGCTGGAGAACACACCAAACATGGCGTAGTACACGCACATGAAAGCGACGATGGCCAGGAAGCCCCAGGTCACGCTGTTGAAGCCCTTGGCGATGTTCTCGGCGCCCAGGCTGGGGCCGATGGTGCGTTCTTCGATGATTTCCATCGGAGCGGCCAGCGAGCCAGCGCGCAGCAGCAGCGCAGTGTCGTTGGCTTCCACCGTGGTCATGCGGCCGGAAATCTGCACGCGGCCACCACCAATTTCGGTGCGGATCACCGGCGCGGTCACGACCTCGCCCTTGCCCTTTTCGAACAGGATGATGGCCATGCGCTTGCCGACGTTTTCGCGGGTCACGTCCTTGAAGATGCGGGCACCCTTGGCGTCCAGCGTCAGGTTGACCACCGGCTCCTGCGTCTGGCTGTCAAAGCCGGGCTGGGCGTCGGTCAGGTTGTCACCGGTCAGCACCACCTGCTTCTTGACGATGAGGGGTCGGCCATCGCGGTCCAGGTAGCGCTCGGTGCCAAAGGGCACGGCGCCCTGGCCGAGTTCGGCGCTGCGTGCTTCGGTGCTTTCGTCGACCATGCGCACTTCCAGCGTGGCGGTGCGGCCCAGGATGTCCTTGGCCTTGGCGGTGTCCTGCACACCGGGCAGCTGCACCACGATGCGCTCCAGGCCCTGCTGCTGGATCACCGGTTCGGCCACACCGAGTTCGTTGATCCGGTTGTGCAGGGTGGTGATGTTCTGCTTGAGCGCCTGTTCCTGCACCTTGCGGGCGGCTTCGGGCTTCATGGTCAGGGTCAATCGGTATTCGCTGCCTTCGGCCGCTTCATTGACCAGCAGATCCGGGAACTGGCTGGCCAGCACGTTTTTGGCGCCGGCGAGTTGCTGGGCGTCGCGCAGGCGCAGCTCCAGGCTCTGGCCATTGCGGGCGATGCCGCCGTGGCGCACCTCTTTTTCGCGCAGCAGGCTGCGGATGTCACCGGCCAGCGACTCCACGCGCTGGGTCAGCGCGGCCTGCATGTCGACCTGCAACATGAAGTGCACGCCACCGCGCAGGTCCAGACCGAGGTACATGGGCGCGGCGTGCAGCGAAGCGAGCCAGGCCGGTGTGCGCGAGACCAGGTTCAGCGCCACCACATAGGGCGGATCGGCCGGGTCCGGGATCAGGGCCTTCTGGATCGCGTCCTTGGCCTTGAGCTGGTTGTCGGTGTTGTCAAAGCGGGCACGCACCGAGTTGCCTTCAAGCGCCAGCACCTGCGGCGCGAGTTGGGCCGCCTTGAGCGCGTCTTCCACCTTGCCCAGGGTGGCAATATCGACCTTGACCGTGGCCTTGCCCGAAGACACCTGCACGGCCGGCGCTTCGCCGAAGAAATTGGGGAGGGTGTAGAGGGCACCCAGGAGCAGCGCGATCACGATGATCGCGTACTTCCAGACCGGATAACGGTTCATGATGAATGGGGCGTTGAGCGTCGGCCTGGGCCGCGAACTGAGGAGGGCAGGCTGCACATCCGGCGCCGGACTTGCAGCTGCCGACTGTGATTACTTGAGGGTGCCTTTGGGCAGGACCTGCACCACGGCCTGGCGCTGCATCTGCACTTCCACGCCAGAAGCCAGTTCGACGCCGATGTAGGCGTCACCGATCTTGCTGACCTTGCCCAGCAGGCCGCCAGCGGTCACGATCTCGTCGCCCTTGGCCAGGGCGTCGACCATGGCGCGGTGCTCTTTCTGCTTTTTCATCTGGGGGCGGATCATGACGAAGTACAGCACCGCAAACATCAGCAGCAGCGGCAGCATGCTCATCAGGGTGGACTGCATGTCGCCACCGGCGGCAGCGGCAGGAGCGGTTTGGGCAAAAGCGGAAGAAATGAACATGGAGTCTCCACGGAAATCGTCAAAAAGAACGCTGCCCTGCACGGCCAAAGCCGCCAGCGCAGACCAACCAAGGATTGTATGCGGCGCTATCATGGCCCCGCCCATGCCCCTGAGCGGGGCAGGCTTTGCCCCCCACAACCCCTGCCGAGTGCGCGTTTGAGCTTTCCCGTCCGTCCCGTGGCCGCCCTGATGGGCTCGCTGGTGTCCCTGTGCGTGGGCACCTCCTTTGCCAAGAGTCTGTTTGCACAAATGGGGGCCACAGGCATTTCGGCCTACCGCATTGGCCTGGCCGCCTGGCTGCTGATTCTGGTGCTGCGGCCATGGCGTCGGCGCTGGTCCGTCACGGATCTGCCGCCGCTGGCGCTGTATGGCGTGACCTTGGGCACCATGAACCTGCTGTTTTATCTGGCCATCGGCCGCATCCCGCTGGGCCTGGCCATCGCCATCGAATTCACCGGACCGCTGGCGGTGGCGTTGTGGACTTCGCACCGCACCCTGGATTTGCTGTGGGTCGCTCTGGCCGCTGTGGGACTGGGACTGATCCTGCCCTGGCAAGGCCTGCAAAGCGCGGGCGCACTGGACCTGGCAGGCGTGGCCTTTGCTCTGGCGGCCGGCGTCTGCTGGGCGCTGTACATCGTCGTGGGGCAGCATGTGGCACGCCGTTATGGACGCGATGCCACCCCCATGGGCATGCTGGCCGCGGCGCTGGTGGTGGTGCCGGTCGGCCTGGCGTCGTCGGGCCCGGGGCTGCTGCGCCTGGAATGGCTGTGGCCGGGGCTGGTGGTGGCGGCGCTGTCGAGCGCCTTGCCCTACGCGCTGGAGATGTACGCCCTCAAACACCTGCCCAAGCGCAGTTTCAGCATTCTGCTGAGCCTGGAGCCGGCGGTGGGCGCGGTGGCGGCCTGGATCATGTTGTCCGAAGCCCTGAGCGCGCAGCAATGGCTGGCGATCGCCTGTGTCATGACCGCCTCGATGGGCAGCGCCTGGTCGGTCAGGACGACTCCTGATCGCGGAAACGGTAGTCCTGCGCCGCCATGAGCTGCCAGCGGCCCTCGCCCTGGAGTTCGAGCACCCAGGCGTGGTATTTGAGGATGCTGGCCCGGTGACCGACGCTGATGGGCGTGGTCCGGGTGGCCATCAGCTGACGGTACAGCCGGGCTTCATTGGCCAGGTCCAGCGCACTGGTGGCTTCGTCCAGAAACGCAAAACGCGGCGCCGTCAGCAACAGCCGGGCAAAAGCCAGCCGCTGCTGCTCACCCATGGACAAGGTTCTGTCCCAGTCCTGCTCGTTGTTCAGCCCGCCCAGACGTTCGGCCAGGTCCGGCAGGTTGACCTGCTCGAGCACCTCCAGCATGCGCGCATCGTCGATGCGGCGATCGAGGTGGGGGTAAAGCAGCTGGTTTCGCAGACTGCCGCCCAGCATCATGTAGGGCTGCTGGGGCAAAAACAGCATGTGCTGCGCCGCCGGATGCAGGATGCGTCCACCACCCGAGGGCCACAAACCGGTGATGGTGCGCAGCAAGGCGCTCTTGCCCACACCGCTGGGTCCGACAATCAACAAGCCCTCACCCGGCTCCACCACCAGCGACAGATGCCGCAAAAGTTGGCGCGCCGGTGCGGGCGTCTGCACCGTGAGGTCTTCCAGCCGAAGTTCATCGGCGCCTTCGACGGTTTCGGCCGGGATGTCGGTTTTGGGACGGCGTGGTGGCGCCTGCAGGGTCTGGAAGAACGCATCGAGCCGATCCACGCCAGCGGCAAAACGCGTCAGGCTCTCGAAGTTGTCCACCACCAAAGAGATGGCCGCCAGCACCGCGGTGAACGCCCCTGCCGCCTGTACCGCACGCCCCACCTCCATCTCGCCCGACAGCACATGCGAGGCGATGATGGCGCTGGGCAGCACCAGCGTGAGCATGCTGTAGGCGTACTGGAACAGATTGAGGAAGAACTGCCGGTTGATCAGCTGGTTGAAGTTGTCGAAGGCGCTGACAAAGCGGTGCTTGACCTGCTGCAGCTCTTGCGCCTCGCCCTGGTACAGGGCAATCGATTCGGCGTTTTCACGCACCCGGATGAGGCTGAAACGCAGATCGGCCTCGCGCCGCAGCTGCCGAAAATTCAGCAAGGTCATCGGCTTGCCGAACACCCACAGGGTGGTGAGCGTGCCCACGGTGGCGTACAGCACCAGAAAGTAGACCAGCTCGTGCGAGATCGACCACAGCACCCGGCTGAAGGCGGTCAGCTGGATCAGCGAACCCATCAGGATCAGGCCGAAAAACAGCGACTTCTGGGTGAAGGTGTTGATGTCTTCGGCGATCCGCTGGTCGGGGTTGTCGATCGAGACGTGGGCGTTGAGCTCGTAGAACTTCTGGTGGCTGAAATAGCGGCCCAGAAAGCGGTACGTGAGCCAGCGGCGCCAATGGTTGCCCAGCCGGTCGCGGACAAAGTAATACAGCGCGTAGGTCGGCACCGCGCCGCACACCCACAGCACGCACCAGCGCACGGCGGACCAGAAACGCTCGCGGTCACCCGCCGCCAGCGCCGAGGTGAACTCGCCGGTTTCCTGGTTGATCAGCACCGCAAAACCGGTCTGCACCAACAACAGGGCCGCCAGCAGGGCCAGAAAACCGCGGGCCTGCCATTTTTCTTCGGAACGCCAATAGGGCGCGGCGATGCCGCGGTAGCGGCTCCAGAGGCGGTGGTTGGCGGTTTTCATGGCGGGCTCGGCCCCGAAGCATCGGGCTTTCAGCGCCAGCGTGTCAACTCGATGTGCACGCTGCCCGTGTCGCCACTGAGCGTCACGGCACCGTCCTGCACCGTGGCCTGCAGCTGCATGCTGCGCTCGGCCATGCGGGCCAGTTCCTGAGAGGTCTCGGTGGGCACACGCCAGACCTGCAGCTTGTCCAGCCGGGTGAGCTTGCCTTCAATGCCTTTCCACCAGACGTCGGCGGAATGGCTGAAACAGTACAGCCGCACGGCATCGGCCTTCTGGCAGGCTTTGGTCAGGGGTTTGTCTTCAGGCTGACCCACTTCGACCCACAAGCGCGTCTGCCCCGTGAAGTCCTTGAGCCAGAGGTCCGGATCGTCCGGATCGGACAGGCCGGCGCCAAAAGCCAGCGTGCCGTCACCGCCGCAGGTGTCCTGCAGCTCGTGGGCATTGAGGGCCAGCGCCAGCAGGCGGATCATCATGCGCTCGTCGGTCTCGCTGGGGTGGCGGGCCAGGGTCAGCGCATGGTCGGCGTAGTAGCCGTGGTCGATGTCGGCGATCGAGAGATTCGCCTTGTAGATGGTGGACTTGAGGGCCATAGGATGGATTGCTTCACTGCGTTCGCAATGACAGCATGGTTGGACTGCGAAACGTCATCGCGAGCGAAGCGCGGCGATCCATCTCAAACGCGGCGCGCCAGCTCGGCGGCCTTGCCCACATAGGTGGCGGGCGTCATGGCCAGCAGGCGGTCCTTGTCGACCTGCGGGATCTCCAGGCTGGCAATCAGTTTGTGCAGGTCGGCCGCGGTCACGGTCTTGCCGCGCGTGACTTCCTTGAGCTTTTCGTAGGCGCCCTGCACACCGTAGCGGCGCATCACGGTCTGGATCGGCTCGGCCAGCACTTCCCACGACGCATCCAGGTCGGCGGCCAGTGCTTCTTCGTTCAGCTCCAGTTTGTTCAGGCCGGTCATGAGCGAGGCGTAGGCCAGCGCGGTGTAGCCCAGGCCCACGCCGATGTTGCGCAGCACGGTCGAGTCGGTCAGGTCACGCTGCCAGCGGCTGACGGGCAGTTTTTCGCTCAGGTGCTTGAGCACGGCATTGGCCA
>Ga0255194_1000113_pt1 | contig 18116 bp, 19 predicted proteins | sample Miss_Yuk_RepB_8h_FD_183617 | JGI IMG/M metagenome (GOLD analysis project Ga0255194, IMG submission 183617) | Freshwater microbial communities from Mississippi River, Louisiana, United States - Miss_Yuk_RepB_8h | ecosystem: Environmental > Aquatic > Freshwater > River | place: USA: Louisiana... | reverse complement strand
GATCGAAGCAGGCACGCTAGATGTCAGCAATGCCTCGCTCGAAGAGCGCATCACATATCACGACTCGTGCTATCTGGGTCGACACAACGATGTTTATGTCGCACCGCGAAAAGTAGTCGGCTCAATTAAAGGCATCGAAATTGTCGAGATGCCACGCAACGGCACCAAGGGCATGTGCTGTGGTGCTGGTGGCGCAAGAATGTGGATGGAAGAAGACATCGGCACCAAAGTCAACGATGAGCGTGCGCGTGAAGCGATCGCCACTGGTGCAACTCGCGTTGCAACGGCGTGTCCGTTTTGCTACATCATGCTTGACGACGGCGTCAAAGGCGCAGGCAAAGACGAATCTGAAATCAAAGTTGGCGACATTGCAATTCACTTGCTTGACGCGATCGAAAATGGCGAGAGATCAATTGCGAATCAGAATGCGCCGCTCGCAGCAGCCAATGTTGCGGCCAGCACAACAAGTTTCAGTTAACTATTTGAAATTTTCGAAATAACGACTTGGTGTCGGGCCACGCTGGCCTTGATATTTTGAGCCGCTTGCACCAGAGCCGTAAGGCTTGTCGGCTGGTGTCGTCATCGTCATGAAACTAACTTGTCCGATCTTCATTGCCGGATAAATAGTTATCGGTAAATTTGCGACATTCGAGAGTTCGAGAGTGATGTGGCCGTCAAAACCGGCATCAATAAAACCAGCAGTCGAGTGTATTAGCAAACCAAGTCGACCGAGCGAACTTTTACCTTCGACGCGAGCAACAAGATCGTTAGCGATTGCAATGCGCTCGAGAGTCGAACCCAAAACAAACTCACCAGGATGCAGCATAAAAACACCGTTGGGTTCGATCTCAACAAGTTCGGTTAAATCTGTGAGATCGCGTTTAACGTCGATCGTGCCTGCAGTGTGGTTGCGAAACACACGAAAAAGATTTGAAACCTTGACATCAATCGATGACGGTTGAATGCACGAGATATCAAGCGGATCAATGATGATTCGCTTGGCTTCTAGAGCCTCTTTGATGCTTCGATCTGACAAAATCACGACTAAAGAACCTTAGTGAATTTTTAGTTGAACTTAAATTTCGGTCTCAAAACTGTGTTGCTACGCTCAAATACGCAAGTGCGGGTGTAGTTCAGTGGTAGAACATCAGCTTCCCAAGCTGAATACGCGGGTCCGATTCCCGTCACCCGCTCAATTTTTTAGAGCAGGCTGAGGAGTGCCCAAATTGTGGCAATGGCGCCGATCGTTGCCATAACGACACTGCGAAACACTGGAGCCTTGGTCAGATCGTTTGCATCTCGACGCTGTTTCGGAGGGCGAATTAAGGCGGCAATATTACCGGCGAACATCGCGCCACCGAGAGCAATTATCAACCACGCCAAAATATCTTCGCCGAGAAACATGACTAATTCGAAGTAGGGTCGGACGCGAAATTTTCGAAACGTGTGTATGCAGCCAACCATGCGAGACGAACCTTGCCAAGGGGGCCAGCACGGTGCTTTGAAACGTTCAACTCTGCGATGCCGAGTTCAGTTTTGTTGTCGGGGTTGTAAACCTCGTCGCGATACAAGAACATTACGACGTCGGCGTCTTGTTCGAGAGCGCCAGACTCACGCAAGTCAGAAAGCGTCGGGCGTTTGTCGTTGCGCGACTCGAGACTGCGGCTCAACTGACTAAGCGCCAAGATTGGTACTTTAAATTCGCGTGCCAAAAGTTTGAGTTTTCGACTGATCTCACTGACTTCGAGTTGTCTGTTTTCTGGTTTGCCATCACCACCCATAAGTTGCAAATAGTCGATCACGATTAGCGCGACTTCGCCTTGTCGACTGACGATGCGTCGAGTTTTTGCACGAATCGCCCCAACTGATGTGCCAGGGCTGTCGTCGATAATCAACGGAATGTCAAGGCGACCAACGGCGTGACCAATTTTTGTCCAGTCGTTTGGTGAAGGTCGGCCGCTGCGCAAAACTTTTGAGTCGACGCCTGCCTCGCTGGCAAGAATACGTTGCACAAGTTCAGCGGTGCCCATTTCAAGCGAGAAGAACAAAACTTGCTTGCCTGACGAGCGCGCCACATGCACCGCTAGACCAAGAGCTAGAGCCGACTTACCCATTGCGGGTCGAGCACCCAAAATGTTTAGCGTGCCAGGTTGCAGGCCGAGCAAAATTTTATCGAGATCATCTAGACCAGTTGCCGTACCCGTGATCAATTCTTTGTTGTTGGCACGGTCTTCGAGTTTTTCCATTGCTTCATTAACCAACAAACCAAGGCGCTGTGATGCGTCACCAATATTGGTTTCAGAAACATCAAAGATCTTCGACTCAGACTCGTCAATTGCTCGCGCAACATCTTCGGGGCCGCTATAGGCAATCTCGGCGATCTCTGAAGCAACCGAAATCAACTTACGCAAAGACGCAGTTTCGCGCACGATTTTGGCGTACCGCTCGGCACTCGTAATCGCCGGTGTGGCATTTTGCAATGTAAGCAACGCGTCAATGCCGCCAATGCCGTCTAATAAATTGTTGCGACGCAGTTCGTCGCCAACAGTTATCGGATCAACTGGTTCGCCTGCACTGTTGAGCGCACGAATCGCATCAAAAATATGTTGGTGAGCAGGTTTATAAAATTCGTCTGAGCGAACGCCGCGTTCGAATGCAATGCTGACTGCTTCGCGAGACAAAAGCATCGCGCCCAACAAAGATGCTTCAGCCTCAACGCTGTGTGGGGGAATTCTGTTTGTAGATCGCTGAGTTGCCGCGCCACGATCACCACGATCGCCACGGGGAAATTCGGCAATAGACATGACTACACAATGCCTTAAATTGCCTGTTGATTGCTACGGGTATAACCCTGTGATTCTTCTGTGGATAACAGGTGGATAACTAAGAACAGTTGCTGAAGATTATTTAGCAACGATTTCTAGTTTGAGGGTGGCCACAACATCAGAGAAAATTTCAGCAGATACCGAATGCTCGCCGAGTTGTCGCAATGGTGTCTCAACTTGAATGTTCTTGCGATCAATCGTCACACCGGTTTGGTCAAGCACTGCTTTTGCAATTTCAGCAGCGTTGATTGAACCAAATAGACGACCTTCGTTGCCGGCCTTTGCTGCAATTTTGATAACTGTTGTCGACAACGACGCAGCCACGAGGCGAGCCGACTCGCGATCAGCAGCAATTTGCTGTTCGCGCGACTTGCGCATCACCTCGGCCTGAGCAATCGTGCCAGAGTTGGCCACAATTGCTAAGTCATTTGGTAACAAAAAGTTGCGTGCATGACCAGAAGAAACATTGACGATGTCACCGCGACGGCCAATGCCCTTGACGTCAGATCGAAGCAAAACTTTCATGATGTTGCTCCGTCAACAATTGCTTCAACGCTTGCGTCGTCAGTTAGCTCTGCCGAGATGTTGTCAGCGATTTCTATTTGAGTTACATCACCAGCAGCGTCATCTCGACGTGGACGGCGCGGACCGCGATCGCGACCGCGATCGTCAGAACCGAACTCGCCACGTTCACGTGGAGCACGCGTTGCCGAAACACGCTTTGTGTAAGGCAACAGAGCCATTTCGCGGGCGTTCTTGACAGCAGTCGCAATATCGCGTTGTTGCTGCACCGAGTTGCCGTTCATGCGGCGCGCGCGCAGTTTTGAACGATCTGACATGTAACGCTGGAGCAAATTGACGTCTTTGTAATCAACAAAGCCGACTTTTTCTTGCACCATCATGTTCGGGCGCTTCTTAGGTTTGCGAAGAAGCGCTTTCTTGGCTCTTAACTTGTTGGATTTACTTGTCATGTCGAGTCCTTAGTTCTTTGGTTAGTTGATAAAAAATATTTCTGGGTCAGAACGGTTCTTCACCGTCAAATGGTGTGGCTTCGGTGCCCGGGTTTGTGCCGGTATTTGCTGGGCGATTTGCCGCGCCGCCACCTTGACCATCTTGTTTTGGCGTACGAACAACTGTTGCAGTTGCCCAACGTAAACTTGGCCCAAGCTCATCGGCGATGACGTCGATTGCGGTTCGTTTTTCGCCTTCGCGGGATGTGTATTCGCGTTGCTCAAGACGACCAGTAACTACAACTCGAGTGCCCTTTGTGAATGTCGCTGCTGCGTTTTCGCCAAGTTGGCCCCACGCGGTGATATTGAAGTATGAAGTTTGCTCTTGCCATTCGCCGTTCACTTGATAGCGACGGCCAACTGCGATGCCGAACGATGCAACTGCCCGACCTGTTGCCGTGAATCGAATTTCTGGATCGCGGGTTAAATTTCCGACCAGTGTGATGCTGTTATCAGCCATTTGATTTTTGTCCCTTTATTTAATGGATTGCTTATGAATTTGCTGCGACTGACATACCGCGACGTGCGGCTTCGTCATCAGGAAGGCGGAGGAGTTTGTGTCGCAATACATCGTCTGCAATGCGCATTGCGCGTTCGGCTTCATCAAGGGCACCACCTGGTGCTGTGATGTTGAAAACCGCGTAATAACCATCGTCTTGCTTTTTTATCGGGTAAGCCAAGCGACGCTTGCCCCACCAATCAGGTGTGCCGTGAACAGCGCCGCCGGCACTTGTAACTGACTTGGTGATCACACTCAACCAGTTGTGGGCAGCCGACTCTTCGAGGTTGCCGCTGATAATGACCATTAATTCGTATGCACGCATGAACGTGATAACTCCCTTCGGACCCAACGCGATGTTGGGGCCCCCGAAGGGGCAGGTATGTGGACTTGAAAGTGTAACGGCACAACAGCACTGTGCCACGGGGATGTTGCAGGGTTAAAAGCCGCTTAGATGTTGCGAGTTTTCAATAAATGATGCCACGAACAACTACGGCATACTTCAATCAAATAGCCGGTGAAGTGCTCTGGGCGCCGTGCAAACTGCTCGATTTCCGCCCGCGTGGCGATGAACCTGCCATGACTCGGCAAACGAGGACCAAATAAATATGTGACCGTCACGAGATGATCTTGCACACAAATTGGACATTTAACGCGGGTTGTTCGACCAAAGTTTCGTGCCACACGCATAAGTTCGGGGTGAGCATCGCAGATGCTGTCTTGTGAAATTACTCCACGACGAAAATTTTGAATTACCGCGCGACGAGTCAATCTGTGGTCAATCTCTCCGAAATGCTGATCAAAATCTTCAGTCTCGGTGCTCTGTTTTTTTTGCACTTGTTTGCGTGGCATATTCAGAAAACCCTAACAAATCAATTCACTTCTTTTGTAAATCCCACCAAGACTGCAAACGACGGCGAATTTCTTCGTCGCCGAGCAGCCCTTCTTCGATGCGAATTTCCATCAAAAAATCTAAGGCTTGTCCAACATGTCGACTTGGTTGAATATTTAAATACTCCATTACTTGTGCGCCATCCATCTCGGGTCGCATTGCTGCAATTTCTTCGCGAGCCATGAGTTCGGCGATGCGTTGCTCAAGTTCGTCCATTCGACGCGCAAGAGCAGCAACTTTCTTTTCGTTTCGCGTAGTGCAGTCACTTTTTGTCAGCACATTAAGTTCAGCCAAGTGAGCACCTGCGTCACGCACATAGCGACGCACCGCTGCATCCGTCCATCCCATTTGATAAGTGTGAAAACGTGCACTGAGTGCAACAAGTTCGGCGACAGTTTCAATGTCTTGGACCGAGTAACGAAGTTTGCGCATTCGTTCACGAGTCATTCGCGCACCAACTGCTTCGTGATGATAAAACGTTATGCCTTTGCCGGGGCGAATTGCTCGAGTTTTTGGTTTTCCAACGTCATGAAAAAGCGCGGCCAGTCTGGTGATTCGAAAATCACAGGGGTCATCGCGTTTCACGTTTTCGATAACCGCGAGCGTGTGCGTGAGAACGTCTTTGTGCCGATGAATCGGATCTTGTTCAAGTTGCATCGCCGCAAGTTCGGGTAAAAAATGCTTTGAAAGGCCGTTGTCAACTAGGAACCACAAACCAAAAGACGGCCGATCGGTAACGATCAACCGGTCGAACTCATCACGAATTCGCTCAGCGCTGACAATCGTGATGCGTTCAGACATCGTCTTGACCGCTGCAATCAACTCAGGCACAGCGACCATGCCCAAGCTTGAAATAAATCTGGCCGCACGCATCATGCGCAACGGGTCATCGCTGAAACTGATCTCCGGCGACAACGGCGTGCGCAAAACCTTGCCCATTAAATCAGTCATTCCGTTAAATGGGTCAACCAAGACAGGCGAGTCAGATGTAACTTCGAGCGCCATTGCGTTGATCGTGAAGTCGCGACGTGACAAGTCTTCGTTAATATCTTTCGAGAATTGCACATCGGGTTTGCGTGAATCTGGTGAGTAGGCCTCGGCACGATGTGTTGTGATTTCGTAAACACGCTCACCTTTTTTGGCCCCTATCGTGCCGAATCTCTCACCTTGCACCCACAATGAGTCGCACCAACCCGCGAGTAACCCTTTGATCTGCTCCGGAAGAGCATCTGTTGTCAGGTCAAAATCAAGTTCAGTAACGGGGCTATCAAGCATCAGGTCACGAACGGTGCCACCAACAACGAAGAGTTTGAATCCAGCGTCACGAAACCTAGAAGCGATCGGAGCTATCTCGCTCAAAACTGGCGCGAAGCGCTGGGGCACCACGCTTTACAGGATACGCACAAGGTCGCGCCAAGAGATGCGTTTACTCCATTAACAACCGCATGAGCATTAGCGTGATTATGTCTTGATTTATCGTTCAATCTCCAAAAAATTCTCGCTGGTGCCCAAGCTGGCGCTGAAGATTGTTCTCGTGCTCGGTCTCGCCTTGTCGACAATTCCAATCCCGACATCAAAAGCAGCCGTCGAATCAAGCGAACTCACTTTGACGGCTCAAAACTTTCATATATACACATCTGGAAATCTGCGCTTTGTTCTTGCTCTCAACTCTCAACCACTCATAGACGAGTTTTTAAGCAACCCCAAAGCAGTTTTCAGAATTTCACTTGGCCAAAAAATCAGCCAAGGTGAAAAGCAAGTGCGGGCACTGAACACTGGAACCGAAGAATTCTCCGCAACCGACTCACTCGACTTGACACTTCGCGAGGTGACTCGACGCAGCGACGGCCAATTTGAACTAATTGCCCTATCGACGGATATTCCTTCTGGCACGAGACGAATCGAATTCAACGGTTCAGGAATTTATCCGGTTCGCGTCGAGGTCTTGATCGACGACGTTTCGCGGGCCGCACTTCTGACCTTCGTCAACAGGTATGACCCATCGCGCGAAATTAGACCAATGCCAATCAATGTTGTTGTTGCACTTGATTCACCGATCACACTTCAACCCGACGGGTCACGGCTGATTGATCAACCCACCCGAACGAAAATTGAGAAGTTAATCAAATTGCTCACTCTTGATTCGTCACGCATGACTGTGCAAATTTCCCCCGAATTAATTGATGGTTTGAGTCGGTCAAGCAACCCAGATGACCAGTCTCTACTCGTGCAACTCGTAGCCGCTCTCGGCTCAGCACCAATTGTTCCTGGTCCGTATGTGCAATTTGATCCGTCGGCTGCAAGTGCCAACAACCAAGCTGATGAGTTCAACGCAATAATCGAAAAAGGCATCACCACTTGGCAACAAGTTTTGCCGAGTACAAAAACTATTTCATCAATTTGGTTCGCCCGAAAGCCCCTAGATGAAAACGGTCTCGACTTATTAGTCAAAGCCGGTGTGCGCTCAGTGGTCATGCTGCCAACATCTAGCGCTGCTCTTGGCGAATTTGATAACGCCGCGCGACCATATCGCCTTGAAAGCAATGATGTCGACTTATCCCTTCACTTGGTCGACAAAAGTTACGTAGATCAACTAAGCACGCCGACCAAAAATGCATTCTCTTCGGCTACGTATCTTGCCGCACAAATTTTGGCGCAACGACGTCAAATCGAAGCCGAAGGCGGTACGCCTGCTCTGCGTCGGGTTATCTTGGCATCTCGCGATGGCTCGGTAATCAACGAAGATTTAATCCATGAGACCATGCTGATATTGAGTCGCGTGCCGCAGCAAGTTGCGTTGCGCACGATGACAAATTTGCCAGCACCGCGACTAGATGCTTACGAGCCAGCACTATCCAAAGTCAACATTGCGAGTTTTGTCGAGCGTGCAACAAAAATCGCCGATTTACGCAAGGACATCGAGAAGTTGCGAAGCACGATCAGCCCCGAGGCAACAATCTGGCAGGACTGGAATGAACGACTGTTGGTGATGTCAAGCGACTCAATGACTGACGCTGAGCGCGACGAATTTATTTCAGCGACTCGCGATCAACTGAAGAAAATTAGACAATCAGTAACTCTTCAAGAAGGCACAACTTTCACCCTTGGAAGTCGCGAGAGCACACTTCGGCTCGATCTTCAGAACTCATCTGATTTTGCGATGACGGTTCAAGTTCAAGTTGTAAGTTCGAAACTTCGATTCAAAAACGAAACTGCAACAATTCAAATACCTGCAAATGGCTCAAACGAACTGGTTGTAGATGTCGTTGCGTTGTCAAACGGACTATTTCCAGTTGAAGTTAAAATCTTCACCGCTGATGGGCTCAGTCAACTCGGCAAAAAAATCGAGGTGTCGGCACGAGTCAACGCACTCGCGGGTCTTGGTCAAGTTGTGACTGGTGTTGGTTTGCTGCTCTTGGCTACATGGTGGGTTGCACATATTCGCCGAAAATACCGCAAGAAAATCAGTAAGAACCACCCTGTACTACGCTCAAAACCATGACCATACGCATCGTTACCGACTCCGCCTGCGACCTTCCAGAATCACTGGCAAAAAAACATAACATCACTATCGTTCCCCTCACTTTTAGTCTTGGCGACCAAGAATTCACCGACCGAATCAGTCTGACGACTGCCGAGTTCTGGAAGCGTTGCGCAGAGTCGCCAGTTTTACCTCAGACTGCCGCTCCAGCACCTGGCAAATTTGCTGAAGCATTCAAAAAACTCGCAACTGACGGCGCAACAGGGATCTTGATGATCGGTTTGTCACGTGAACTATCTGCCACTATCCAGTCTGCAGAAACTGGAGCAAAAGAATCGGGCATAAATATTCCGATTCGGTTTGTTGATAGTTGCTCAGCCAGCATGGGTGAAGGCATCAATGTGCTTGTGGCTGCACAGATGCTGGTTGATAATCCGCAAATAACCCTCGATGAACTGGCGCGCAAAACTACCGAATGGGCAGGTCGCACACGTGTTTTTGGCGCCCTTGACACGCTAGAAAATCTCAAGAAAGGTGGTCGCGTTAGCGGAGCTAAGGCGTTTTTTGCCTCGGCGTTGGCGATCAAACCAATTATTGAGGTGCGCGAAGGCAAAATCATGGAAGGTGGAAAAGAGCGCACCCGCAGTAAGGCCCTAGCTCTACTGATTGAGAAGGTTAAATCTGCTGGCCCCATTACTAATTTGGCCGTATTGCACGCACAGTGCGCTGATCTCGACATGTTTCTTGAACAGCTCAAGAGCGTCTACTCAGGTGAAATAATTGTCGGCGAAGTGGGCTCGGTGATTGGCTCTCACACAGGGGTCGGCACAATGGGTGTAACTTTTCACGTCAAATAACACGTCAAACAATTAGCTAGTCGCTGTCGAAAAAGATTTCGCACGGCGACATTCCCCGTTTCATCGAGCGCGCAGAACTAGCGTCAAAGTTCACAGATGAGCCTTGAACAAGAACAACCAATCGATGATCCGAGGCGCCTTTTGGGCGGCAGATACAGGCTCGATCGGCAGATAGCACGTGGCGGAATGGCCGAGGTTTGGTTGGGTTTTGACACGTTTTTGAACCGACAAGTTGCCATCAAAGTACTGAAACCGCAATTGGTTAGCGACGCTGTTGTCGCTGAGAGATTTCGACGCGAAGCAATTGTTTGTGCCGGTTTAAGTCACCCGAACATAGTCGCGGTTTACGACACTGTTGAAGACGACGGCAAACAAGCAGTAGTGATGCAATACGTGCAAGGAAAATCTCTTCGCGAACTTTTAGATCGTCGCAAACGCCTGGGACCCTTGTTGACAATTCATATGGGTGCGGCAATGTCGGCGGCACTTGACGTCGCACATCGAGCAGGACTCGTGCATCGCGATGTCAAACCAGGCAATATTTTGTTGACGCCTGATGGCAAATTCTTGCTAGCTGATTTCGGCATCGCGAAGGCACTTGTTACTTCTGGTGAAGATCTAACTCATGACAACATCATGATGGGTACCGCAAAATATCTTTCTCCCGAACAAGTGCGCGGCAAACCATTAGATGGTCGCGCCGATTTATATGGTCTCGGGCTGGTGCTTTACGAGTGTCTTGCCGGTCGAGTGCCATTCTTGGGTGAAACCGATGCCGACACAGCATTAGCCCGACTACAAAGAGAGCCAACAGATTTAGCGCACTTGCGACCTTCACTTGCGCCACAACTTGTGCGAGTAATCCACAAATTATTGGCGCGAAACCCTGATCACCGTTTCGCGACTGGCGAAGAAACTCGTGTTGCGTTAATGCAAGCACTTAGCGCACAAAACGATTTCACCACATCAATGACTCCACCGAGCGGGGCAACACCACCAAAACCGCTTAGGCGGATTATGACCAGCGACGAGTCATCGGTAGCTCGAATACCTGGTCAACCAATTCTTGAAACCGCAGTTAACGCAACGCCGCAAAAAAATTTACGTGTTGCTCGGTCGCAAGGTATTTGGCGGCAATTCTTTTCGCTACCTCCAAGTACGAAAATTTTGGGCATGATCGCTTTGGTAATGAGTGTTGCAGTTGTGATGGTTGCAACAAGATCTAATGCGCCACAACAACTTGAGATACCAATCACTGAAAGTGTCGTCGTTGATCAATCGCCAGTAACAATCTCAAGAATGGTGAGTTTTGATCCCAACGGTGACGACGCGCAAGAAAATGAGGCGCAGATTTGGGCGCTTCGCGACGGCAACTCGAAGACCGCATGGACAACCGACTGCTATGCCAACCAGTTTTTTGGCACCAAAGAGTATGTAGGTGTGTTGATCGAATTATCACGTGCCTCAACTGGTGTGCTTCAAGTCGGCATGAAAAATGGGCCATGGTCACTCGAAATTTACACGGCGAACGGCTCGGCCCCGAGCCGACTTGAGCAATGGGGCCCTCGCGCCGGTGCCGACTACAACACTCGTCGCGGAATCGCTCAATTTGTTGTGCCGAGCGAAGCACAATTCGTGTTACTCGTACTACGTGAAGTTGGTACGAGTGTGCAATGCAGTACAAAAAACCCTTATCAAGGAGTAATTCAAGACATTTCATTTAACGCTGCATAAACAATAAATTTTTTAGCGTTAGTCTGAAACTGTGATTTCTAATCCATTCACCGATCCCAAATGGGCAAAAAAAACAGTCGCTGCGATTGATCGATGGGTTGATTTCATCAGCGACAAAACGACTCGACCAATCGCAAACTTTGTGCGACTTATTGTCTTTGGTTTGATTGCAATTGTCGCCGCAATCACAATCATCGTTTTGGCCCTGGTCGGACTTTCTCGTGGTCTCAACGAATTGTTTGATCTATGGCTTACTCGCGATGATGCTGTCTGGGTTTCGTATTTCATTTTGTCGTTTATTTTTGTGGCGGTTGGCGCATGGCTAATGCGCAGACGCTACCCAAACAAGCAAAACTAGAACAAAGAAAGACATGGGCATGACGTCTACAGACATCCACGAAGTGATAATCATTGGGTCAGGGCCAGCCGGATTAACCGCCGCCATTTATACGGCCCGTGCAAACTTGGCACCGCTTGTCATCGAGGGCGAGCCATCCAGCACGTCAGATCAACCTGGCGGACAGCTGATGTTGACCACCGAAGTTGAAAACTTTCCTGGGTTTCCAGAAGGAGTAATGGGCCCAGACCTAATGCTTAAGTTTCGCGAGCAGGCAGCTCGTTTCAATACGAGATTCATCACTGAAAAAGTTACAAAAGTCGATTTTTCGACTCGACCGCTCAAAGTTTGGGTGCGCGATGAATTGCACCAGGCCAAATCGGTGATCGTCAGCACTGGTGCCCAATCATTGATGTTGGGTCTTGAAAACGAGAAACGCTTTTATGGCCACGGCCTTTCGTCTTGTGCAACCTGTGACGGTTTCTTTTTCAAGGGCCAAGAAATCATCGTCGTTGGTGGTGGCGACTCAGCGATTGAAGAAGCATCTTTTTTAACCAAATTTGCCACGAAAGTTACCTTGGTTGTGCGACGAGATGTTTTGCGGGCCTCAAAAATTATGCAACAACGGGCTATGAATAATCCAAAAATTGAAATCAAATGGAATTCACAAGTCACCGAGTTGTTCGGTCAAGAAAAACTCTCCGGTGTCGGGTTGATCGACACAGTGACGGGTGAAAAATCCAAACTTGATGTCACGGGTCTTTTTGTTGCCATTGGCCATCGTCCGAATACTGATTTGTTCAAAGGCATTCTCGACATGGAAGACAGTGGATACTTAAAAACCAAACCTGGCTCTTCATACACGAACGTCGCCGGAGTTTTTGCTTGCGGTGACGTACAAGACCACACATATCGACAAGCGATTACTGCGGCGGGTTCAGGTTGCATGGCGGCCATCGACTGCGAGCGATGGCTTGAGTCACAACACTAGATAACACCCAACTAGTAACCTGAAGATGTTCGTGTAATCACGCGACTTGACGAAAGGTTTTGTAATGGCTGACGGCATCATCACTCTTACTAGTGCAAACTTTGACGAAACCGTCAAATCTGCAACGACGCCAATTGTTGTCGACTTTTGGGCCGAATGGTGTGGGCCATGCAAGGCAATTGCACCGGTGCTCACAGAAATCGCCAAAGAACAGGCCGGTGTCGTAACAATCGCCAAACTCAACGTCGACGATCACGGTGACATCGCCCAACGATTTGGTGTCATGAGCATTCCAACATTGTTGGTTTTCAACAACGGCGAAATGAAGAAGAAAATGGTCGGCGCGAAAGGTAAAACTCAATTGCTTGCGGAGATCGCAGAATTTATCCCGAAAAAGAATTAGCACTAGGCGATAGCCACGACGCCGTCGGCGATCTGCAGCGTCGGCTCAGTGATGCCGGGTTGCTCGATTTATCTTGTATTTCAATCAACGAGTTTTGTAGTGCAACTCAAGTTGCAGTCACCAAGTTTCAAAAACTTAGATCACTTCACGCATCTGGAATTTGCGACCATACAACTTGGCTAACTCTCGTTGAATCTTCATTCAAATTGGGTGATCGACTTTTATACCTAACTTCTCCCCTATTACGCGGAGATGATGTGGCTGAACTGCAATTGTTGTTGTCGCAAATAGGTTTTGATTGTGGTCGTGTTGATGGGTTTCTCGGCAAAATTACCGCAAAAATAATCATCGAGTTTCAACAGAATTACGGACTAGTGCCTGACGGCATCTGTGGTCCACAAACTTTGTTGGCGCTTCATCGCGCAAGTCGCAATTCTGGCGCCGGCCCAGGCGTGGGCATCGTGCGCGAGCGACACACGTCGGCCAAATATCCCCAAGATTTAAACAACTTACGCATTGTTATCGGGCAGTTCACAGAACTAGATCGCTTGACGAATGAATTAGCCGACAGACTTCGTGCGCAACGTTCAAATGTTGCTGTCATCAATGATCTTGACCAACATCGGCACGCTCAACTTGCCAATGATTTTGCGGCAAACATTTACATCGGTATTGAAGCAAGAGATCAACAAGTTTGCGAAATCTCCTACTACCAAACCGAGGGTTTTCACTCGGTTGCAGCTCATGTTTTCGCCACACTTGCCGCGGAAACCATCGAAAGGTCAGCGCCGTGGTTCAAGCCGGTAGTTAGCGGCATGCGACTGCAGGTTTTACGTGAAACATCGATGCCCGCAGTGGTCTGTGGATTCGGGCCCGTTACTCGCGTTACTCCACACAGTGCAGTGCTGGCTGATGACCTTGCAAATGCCTTATCTATATGGGTCAAAACCACATCTGTGAAATTAGATGCGAAATAAGTGGGATAACCACCAAGTTATTCCACAGAGTTATCCACAGATTGTGAGCAACCTGAAGTAGTAATTTAGCGTCAACTTAACCGTGAGTCTTAGTCTTTGTAACGCGATTCGCAAAATTAGACGGCAGGGCCCTCGGTCATCGCGCGATAAATGCGTTCAAGATCGTTTAGATCAGCAAACTCAATAACAACTTTGCCGCGACCGTTCGTCGCAGTTACCGAAACATTTGTTGCTAAATGTTCGCCCAACAGTTTTTCAAGTTCAACGATGCCCGGTGGTGGAAGAGCAACTGTACGAATTTTAGTACTTGAATTTTTTTCGTTAGTGCCAACAGGTTTTTTGTCAGATTTAACCGATCGCACATCACGACCCAAACTTTGCCGCACTACTTCTTCGATGTTTCGAACTGTCCAACTTTCTTCAACACATTGCCGTGCGAGTTTTTCTTGTGTTGTTCGATCAGTTAACGCAAGCAACGCCCTGGCGTGACCGCCTGAAAGTCGACCATCGGCAAGAAGTTGCAGAATTGATGGAGGTAGAGCCAACAACCGCAATGAGTTCGTAATTACTGAACGACTCTTTCCGACTTTTTCTGCGACTTGTTCATGTGTCATCGAAAAATCGTCAAGTAGTTGCTTGTATGCAGCGGCCTCTTCTAGCGGAGTTAAATCTTGGCGATGAAGATTTTCAACGAGTGCTTGCTCGACCGACAAAAGATCATCGGTTTCACGAACAATTGCCGGAATCAACTTAAGATTTGCGATCTTTGATGCTCGCCAACGACGCTCACCCGCAATTATCTCGAAAGCCTTAGCACTGTCGGGTGTTGGTCGCACAAGAATTGGTTGCAACACACCAATTACACGAATTGAATCCGCAAGTTCTTTTAAGGCATCTTCATCGAAGTGCACCCGAGGTTGATTCGGGTTGGGCACAATTTGCTCGACATCAATATCTCGCATACCAAGGCCATTGTTGGAGGTGCCACCGCCGCTATCGCCACCTTCACGACTTGGTTTTCGCGAATCGCGACCCGGAATAAGGGCGTCTAATCCTTTACCTAGACCTGTTGGACGGGCCACCGCTGATCTCCTTTGCTATTTCTCGATATGCCTTGGCTGCTGGTGAAGACGGATCGAAAGAGGTAACTGGCTTGCCATGCGACGGTGCCTCTGCAACCCGAACAGACCGTGGCACAACTGTTTTGCAAACTTTGTCGCCAAAATGTTCGCGAACTTCACGCACCACGTCGTCAGCCAATGTCGTATGTGTGTACATCACGCAAGCGATGTTTCGAACCTCAAGAGTTGGGTTTAAGACCTGGCTGACACGGTCGACACTTCGCAACAGTTGCCCTAAACCTTCAAGAGCGAAATACTCGCACTGAATTGGAACGAACACTTCGGTTGCGGCAGTTAAACCGTTAACTGTCAAAAGCCCCAAACTTGGCGGGCAGTCAAGAATCACGTAATCGTACTGGTCAATTACGGTATCAATGGCTTTTTTCAGACGTTGCTCTCGGCCCATCTCGGGCACAAGTTCAATGTCGGCACCCGCTAAATCTAGGTTCGCAGGAGCAATGAAAAGGTTCTTAATCGCCGTTGGCTCGATGCAGTTTTCGAGCTTCTCGCCCCGCAACAAGACGTCGTAGATCGTGGCATCAAGATCGCGAGCGTTGATACCGAGCCCGGTTGAGGCGTTGCCTTGGGGGTCAAGATCAACTACCAACACGCGGTAATCAAGTTCGGCCAAACTCGCCGCGACTGTTATCGCAGTTGTCGTCTTGCCAACACCACCTTTTTGGTTGGCGAAAGCAATGACTCGAGGTAGGGGCGGCAGGGCTTCCATAGCTTCAGACTACTTAGTAGGTGTGGTATCCAAACGGATAGGTTGCCCCAAGATGATGTTTCACGTGAAACATCAAATCTTCAATTCGTGTGTTAGTTCGATTGTTTCACGTGAAACATAGCCACGGCACCGTGTCGAATGGGGCCTTCAAGGCCAAGGTTTAAGACTTCACTAGGGTTCCACCGAGATTGAGTAGTTGGTGGTGGTTCGCTGATTATCACGACTCCCCCTGGTTTGACCAAGTCTCGTGAAAGCCTGAGTGTCTCAAGCGGTGGCCCTAACCCCCGACTGATTGCGGCATCAAACTGTTTAAAGAACTTGCTATCTCGAACAAGGTCGCCGATCTCAGAGCACTTGACGCTGACTCGACTGCCAAGGTTAAGTGCCAAAACCGATCTTGTAAGTGAGTCGGTACGACCCGACCGTCGATCTACTAGGACGAGTTCCAGCTCGGGTCGGTCAAAAGCAACAATTAAGCCCGGCACCCCTGCGCCAGAGCCCAGATCAATGACTCGTTTGGCTGAACTGGGTATTGCTTTTGCGAACCACAATGCATGACTGATTATCTGATCGATTGGTGCGCCAGATAGCGCACCAATCTTTTGTGCAGTAAGCAAAACTGGCTCTAACTCCGCAAATTTAGCGACGTCATAAACCGGGCCGTTTTTAGTCATGTCAGACTGTTCAGACATGACTAAAAACTAGTCAAAACCTCACTCGTCGTCAGATGAGTCAGTATCGTCGATTGCTGAGTCTTCACTGATTGAAGCCAAAGCAACAACAACACGACGGAACGGGTCACTGCCCTCTGATCGAGTTGAAATGCCTTCGACTTCCGTAAGTGCGTCGTGCACGATCTTGCGGTCAGATGAATTCATAGGCTCAAGGGCTCGAGCCTGACCCGACGACTTAACGTCTCCCGCCACTTTTAATGCAAATCGGGTAAGTGCCTCACGGCGCTTTTCACGATATCCGGCCACATCAACCCGAAGTCGTGTTTCGTGATCACCCAATCGGCGTTGGCTAACAACTCGTGTTAGGTCTTGCAATGCAAGCAAAGTAGCACCTTTGGTGCCGACCAGAAAACCCAAGTCTTCGCCCAACACATCAATATCGATGTGTTCACCTTCAACTTTGGCCGAAACCGAACCGTTTAGACCGGCTGACTTCACCAAACCTTCCAAAAATGTGGTTGCAACAGCACTCACAGTGGTTGGATCTACTGGTGGGAGGTCTTCGCGAGGTGCTCGCTCGGCTCGAGGCGCACGATCTGGACGAGGAGCACGTTCGCTACGTTCATTGCGGTCATTGCGATCACCACGACTATTGCGATCGTTTCGTGAACGACTTGGGCCACGGCTGCCACGATCATTTCGCGGGCTCCGCTCTGTACGTTCGCCTGCTTCTTGACGAGAACTTTGGCTTCGCTCGCCTACTGGCTTACCTCGACGATCTCGGCGGTCAGCCTTAGCACGCACTGAGTTTGGTTTGATGCGGGCACGAACACGGGCTTCACCGCGAGTTCGACCAAACAGACCAGCTTTTGGCTCTTCGATCACTTCGAATTCAGCGTCAGCATCATCTACTCCTAAACGATCAAGTGCGATTGCTTTGGCGTCATCAATTGTTGTTGCAGTTATCTCTACCCATTCCATGATTCAATTTCCTTTCGTTTGTTTACTAAATCGTTAAAAATTTTTTAACTCGGTTTGTTTTTCTTTTTGATTTCGGCGCTGCGGTTTTTGCCAGGAGGTTTCGGTCGACGAGAAGAAACTGGTAACGAATTATTCTTGGGTGGCGTCACGCGCTTGCTGACAAACTTGGTGTCGTTGTTTGTCGACTCGCCTTTTTCTTTTTTATCTTTCTTGTCGGGTTTAGGCAAGTCTTTCATTTCACGCGCCACGGCACTCGCCGCTTGAGCTTGTCGGCCCAGACTGTCATCTTTTTTGTAGAAGCGCTGCGTGATGTATTGCTGTTGAACAATGCGAATAACTGCTTGCATCATGTAATAAACAACCAATGCTGTTGGCAACCAAATTTGAAACACGGCAAAAGCAACCGGCAAATATTGCATCAATTTGGCTTGATTTGCCGACATTGTTGGGCTAACTGTGCGCGAAGAAATCATTCGTTGCTGCACCAAATAAAGGCCAGCCAACAGCAATACGAGCAATGCATAAACAAGACCGGAAACAAAGTCGTCTTGCATTGCGCGTAACGGCGTTTTAGCCAAGTCAACACCAAACGAAAGCATTTCATTTT
>Ga0255194_1000106_pt1 | contig 18696 bp, 18 predicted proteins | sample Miss_Yuk_RepB_8h_FD_183617 | JGI IMG/M metagenome (GOLD analysis project Ga0255194, IMG submission 183617) | Freshwater microbial communities from Mississippi River, Louisiana, United States - Miss_Yuk_RepB_8h | ecosystem: Environmental > Aquatic > Freshwater > River | place: USA: Louisiana... | reverse complement strand
CAATTGAGTAGACGAACGAGCTAAAGGCACTGCCCATAAGAAATACAATAAGAAGGACGATCGCCATGCCCATGAACGGGTTATATTCGAGCTGTGTTCGTATCGAATTGTAGCCCCGAGCCAGCTCTCTCGTGAGGAGCGCGGGTAATATTTTGGAGCCATCGAGGGGTGGCACGGGAATGAGATTGAAGATACCGAGCATTACATTTATGACGACAATCAGGAAGAAGATGTCGTGGATTCCCGGGAGAATGCCCATCTGTATCACGAGCCCAAAGACGGCGGCTATGACGAAATTCGAGGCGGGACCGGCTGCGGCGACAATCGCCTCCCCCCAGCGAGGCGATCGCGTCAGATTATACGGATTATAGGGAACAGGCTTCGCCCAGCCAAAAAGGAAAGGAGCGTTTGAAATGGCAAGCAAAACCGGGAGAAGTACCGACCCAAATGGATCGAGGTGCGGGATAGGATTGAGCGTTAACCTGCCCGCATAGCGGGCCGTCGGATCCCCGAGCTTGTCGGCCGCAACACCATGCATGAACTCGTGAATAACCGCAGAAAACATGACGATTACAATGACAAATAGTGATTCGACGAGCTCCATGGCGAGAGTGTACCACATGGCTTCTCGCGTACTTTCATGAGATTATGCCCGCGGAAAGGAACCACGGAGGATCACATGTCACCACATGTTCACACCTGGAAGTATCTCTTCGGACAAGGGCGGTGGTACCGTTGCGGGGATTCTACCTGTCGGCAACTCGGCGACGCCTGGGCGCCGACGTCCGCAACTCCCATAAAGAGGGGCGATATCACGCCTACGTCATGCGGAGCCCCTAGCTGCGACCGCCTGGCTACGCGCCTTTCGAAAAATGGCCCGCGGTGTAAGGAGCATCGCTCTTGAAGAACGGGCGCACGGCCGCCTCTCGAGGCGGCCGAACTTCTTTGCTTTTTTCAGTAACATGTCGTACTATGTCCCGACTATGGCACGTGAATGCGCAATAACAGGCAAGAAATCTCAAGTCGGTGGCGGCTATTCTAATCGCGTCCGCGCGACTAAGTTCAATCCGACTGGGGCTCGACGCCGCCAGGTCAACCTTCAAAAGAAGACTATTTTCCTCCCCGAATTGAATCGGAAGGTCGTGGTAACCGTCTCGGCACGTGGCCTCAAGACCCTCAAGAAAAACGGTGCCTACAAGACGCTTAAGAAGGCAGGGCTCGTCAAGTAATTTCAGAAATAAAGCAAAAGGGGTCGCCTGTGGGCGACCCCTTTTCGTTTGGTGCTTTAGCGCACCGGCATATAGAGCGACCCCAGCAGCGGGACGCCAAAAATAAAGAAGAGTCCGAGCCCCCAGAGTATGAAGAATACAAGGAGGGATGGTGCATTATCAGGATCTGGGTCTGGGTCTTCCCACACTGGTCGTACTCCTTAAGTGAAACTGGGGGGGGAGTATAAATGAGAGCGAGATGCATGACTACTCTCGATATACGACCTGCCCATCGGAAACAAAGGTGACAGTTCCTTCTTTACAGGTGTCATATTGTTCTACATCGAAGCGCGAGAAGGTATCTACAACCTCTGGGTGCGGATGTCCGTATTCGTTATCGCAGCCGCGTGAATACACCGCATGCGTCGGCGCAACTGCACCGACGAACAGAAGCGATGAAGATGTCCGGGAGCCATGGTGGCCTGCTTTGAGAACGGTGGACTGGAGCGCGCTCCCTTCAAGACCAACAAGATACCGCTCCACGCTCTCCGGGGAATCGCCCGTAAACAGGAGCGAGGTTGATCCATACACCAGCCTTGCAACTATGGACGCCGTATTCGTTTCCCACCCGCTCGTATCCCGATCAGGAAACAGTATTTCGAGCGAGACCCCGTCACCGAAGTCATAAATGTCTCCGCGGCGCGCGAGAACATGCTCCGCGCCCTCATTCGCTACCGCGCGCAGCATCGATTCGGCCTGCGGAGTGTCGTGTTCGACGCCTGGCTCGATGATATAGGTGACCGCGTAGCGATCGAGAACATCTACTAATCCAGACACATGGTCAGCATCTGGGTGCGTCGCGATGATCATATCTATAGTGCGATCCCACCAGGGCATGAGCCCACCGAGCTCACGAAGCACTGCGCGGTTTGGTCCGCCGTCGATAAGAATTTGCCGACCTCCGGGCGTTTCAATAAATGCCGCATCACCCTGGCCAACATTTAGAAATCGAACCGTAAGACTATTGGGATGCGCATCTCTTTGTGCGGACACTACTACTGCAACAAAGAGCGTGAGCGCTGCCACGAGACCCAACAGAGCCTTCACGCTTAACCGCATGCAAAAAGTATACTGCGCGTCACAGCCCACATCGACGGACGATGTGTACGCGCTATACTCTCTGCATGAACTACGAACCCCGATCGTTTACCATTCCGCCACTCCCTGGTATTTCCGAAAAGACGATGAGCGAACATCTCGGCCTGTATCAAGGATACGTGAAGAATTTTAATGCGCTCTCGGATCTCTTGCGCGAATACGGCGCTGACTCCACTAAACACGCACACGCACTCTCCGAACTCATGCGGCGGCGCTCATTCGAATTCGACGGAATGCGTCTGCACGAACTCTATTTCACTCAACTTGAAGAAGGCACAAAACCCCTTCTGCCAACGAGCGACCTCGCGGTCGCCCTTTCGCGAGAATATGGCACTCTGCCCAGCTTCATCACCATATTCAAAGCAATAGGGCTCATGCGCGGTCCCGGCTGGGCACTGCTCTATTGGGACCCGGCAGCACAGCAATTCCTGACAGGATTCTCAGGCGAGCAGCACCAAGGCCATTTGGTGACTCTTCCCATTATTCTTGCACTCGATGTGTGGGAACACGCATTTATTCTCGACCACGGCGCCCAAGGAAAAGCCGCGTATATCGATGCGTTTTTTGCATCTCTCAATTGGAACGTTATCGAGGCGCGTTATTCACACGCTCTGAAAGCTTGAACATCGAAGTCAGTGTGGTATCGTCCCTCTACCATCGGTTCGATGGCATAGCAACAACTCGTGGAGTAATGAATGTCTTCCGAGGATCAGCGGATTCAAGAAGTCATCACGAATTTCAACGGAATGAGCGACACTTCGCTCGTTACCGTCATGAGATTCAGACAACTCGCCCAGCGACTGACGATGGGAACGATCCGCGCGCAGCATTCTGCCTTGCGCTCAGCCGCAATAGACGCGGCCTCTCGCCTTGGCGAGAGCGACTCTCCCACACTGAAGCGTCTCCTGTCTCAGATCGAGTATCAGGAGAAGATGTGGGGGTCGGGGGCGCAAGTACACTTCGCGACCGTGAATGGTCACGGCTGTGTCCGCGTCTTTGTCAGAGAGACGTGACACAAGGACTTCATGGTGACTTGGCGGGGCTTCGTGCCCCGCTTTTTTCTTTATGCTCGGAGGCTGTCCGGCGCGCAACAGTCAAGAAAATGAACATCATGAGCACGTAGGCAATGATCATCACCAAAAAAGAAGGTGCCCCAACCTGAAGACTCGCATAAGGGATGTGCGCGACGAACTCGGCAACGTTGATAATGTATGACAAAAGCAGATAAGCAGGGAGCGCGAGCACGACGCCAAATGAGCCGAGCAGAATCCCTCCAATACCCGCAACGAACGCGCATATCATCGCATACGGAACAATGACGAGCGTAAAGATATTCACTGGGAGCGCACTGAGACTAAACGCACCCGTGAGATGCAGAACGAGTGGCATGACGGCCACTTGCGTACTTAAAGTCGACACGACTATCTCGCGAACACCTCCGCGCTCGGTGATCCAGGAAAGCGAGTCCGAGAGACGGGATGAGAACAAAAGCAGCCCTGCCGTCGCTATGACCGAGAGCTGAAAACCGGGATCATAGAGAAGGATGAGCGGGTTCCACAACACCATGCACAGTGCCACGAACCCGAGCGCACGCCCCGCTAGGTACACACGATGCAAATAGGTTCCGGCAGCGCCTATCATCGCCATGATAGCGGCTCTTACGGAAGATGCCGCAAAGCCGGTCAGAAGCGCAAAACTAACTGCCACCACGCATGAACTCATGAAACGTATTCGTGGCGAGCACGTGATCAATAATCGATCAAAGATACGCATGACGACCATGATGTTGTAACCCGAGAGCACTACAATATGCATGAGACCGACCGTTTGAAACGCATTACTCAACTCCTCTCCGAGTCCTCTCTTGTCGCCTACCGTGAGCCCTCCGGCGAGACTCGCCATCGGCTCAGGAAGCACAATGCTGAGACCAGAGAGATACCAGTGCTTCACGGCAATTGCTCCGCGCATAAGGGACCATCTGCCGGCGCTCTCGACAGAAACGTCGGCGAACGCCATTTCATAGCCAATCCCTTCCCTCGCGAGAAACAAAGGGTACTCAAAGACCGCCCCTCCTGTCTCAAAGCGCTCTGGTAGACGCAGTGTCCCCGTTGCCGTGATCAAGTCGCCATAAGAGACGCGCGTATGCAGCGGTGCAATGACGAGAACACCGGACCCATCAGGAGTCTTAACAGAGAGACGAATAGAGTCTTCGCGAACATCCGGTTCGCGCACAACTTCACCGTGAACGTTCATTGATGTACCAACCAATGAGTCCAACGCAGTGCTCCGGGGCGACTCTTCGTAGTGCATGCGCAGTCCCCCAACAAAAAACGCGAGACAGGAGAGTCCCGCGACAGCACTCAAGCGCGTATTATGAACAATCAGAAGGATGCCAATAGTGCCGACGGCAAGCATGAAACCAGTGCTCAGAGAAAAAAGGCAGGTTGTTCCTACGCCTACTAGCACTCCAACGACTGACGCCCAGAATATGGCACCGGCCACAAACAGAGCATAACAAAACATGGCCGGCTTTTTGAGCCGGCCATGCACATCGAGCGTCTGAGATGCTCAGAGAATCTTACCTGAATCATCCCATCCGTACAGGAACACTGACTCGTTCCTGTAGACGACCTCGTAGAGAGGATCGAGCACCGTGTAGTGAATCCGGTGCTCTGCCTCGGGGAGAATCGCGCTGACCTTCCCCATGAGCGCGCTCACTTCCTCAGGGAGCATGTTCTTCTGCGCGACGAATTCCGCGGGCGACGTCACATACCACGTGTAGCGACGCGCCGTGATTATCCAGAGCGCAGTCAGTCCGAGCCACGCGAACATCACGAGAGCCGGTGCACTCTTCGCCACCGGCGCCAGCATGCTTGCCTGGGCAAAAAGCGAAAAACCACCGATCGTCAGCATGAAGAAAACGAGCGGCGACTTCAGAACGCGCGCTACGAAGACACGCATCGCCGAAGAATCGGGATGGAGCCCCCATACGCCGAGCTTCTTGATTCGCTCCGCCCGCGACTGGTCTGGGACCATAATCCCGTTCGCACGAAGGATTCCTTCGAGTGAATCCGCGCGCAGCGCACCGTGTACGATGCTCTTCTCGCTATATCGACTCATCACGTATCTCCTTATTGCACGAGCCCATGAACAGACCCATCGATATGATGAGTGGTTTTCCGACCGGTGTCCAGGCGACTACGACTTCTTTGCGTCGACACGATCGAGCCCGAGACCTCTAACAACGAAGTACACGACAGCAGCGATGATCATGAAATCAATGAACACGGCAACGAAATCACCCAGAAGGATTGGCCCGAGTTTCATTGCCTTAATACCTTCTGTTGACCCAAGTGCGTATCCAAGAATCGGGTTGACGATGTCGTTCACGAGCGCCGTGACGACTTTCGAGACCGCGCCACCCAATATAAAACCCACAGCAAGCCCGACGACTCCCTGCTCCCGGATAAACTGAATAAAGCCTGCGAGACCGCCTTGAACTGATGGCATAGCGCGTAAGTTAGTTACTATGAACCCAGTATAGAACCTTCTCTCTCAGAATCCAGCTTCGTCGAGTGCTTCGTTTACGAGCGCATCCGCGCGCTTGTTCTGCTCTCGCGGTACGTAGGTAAATGTTATCGAGCCAAAGTTCCCCGCGAGCGAGCGAACCTTCTCGACCTGCGGTTTCAGGGTCGGCTCTTTTATCTTCCAGTTACCTTTAAGCTGCTCTACTACGAGCATACTGTCGAGCTTAAACTCGATATCAGCGCCACGAAGGTTGAGCTCCAGCAGCCGCCCCATAGCAAGAACTACTGCCTCATACTCTGCCCAGTTATTCGTGATCTTTTCCCCTAGAAATTGCTTCGCTTCAGCAACCGTTTCCTCTCCATGCAGAATTACTACTCCTACAGCACCCGGCCCTGGATTATTGCGCGAACCGCCATCCGTATATACAACAAGCTTATCCATGATGAGGAGCAGCAGTTTCAAGCATTCGGTATGCATGAACCATCGCGAGCATCGAAACCGGTGCCGTCACGAAAACGCCTACAAAAAATACCAGCATACCCGCAATGTTCATAAGGACGATAAGCGCCATGAGACCGAGAAGTTGAAGGCGATGACCTTTGGTGAGACGTGCGCTCTCTTTGAGAGCCGCGAGAGGCATCATCCCTTTATCAAGCACTAGATATGACGAGAACATAAGCGCAAGCGCCGCGATAATCCCTGGCACCACAAGAAGGATGAGTCCAAGGATGACAATGCTCGCGCTCGCGAGTTTTACGCCGAGATACGGCCAGAAAGGAATCCGTGACCATCCATAGGCGACCGTCACTTCACGCACATCATCATGCGCTTTGAGTGCCCAGTTCATGAGGACGATCTCAATAACAAGCGCGAGTATGGTCGTCGCGAGACCCACAATAAATGCACCTGCATCGTCTCCCTTCTGCCCATCGGCAATCGAAGAGAGCATCCAAAACAAAAACAGTGTCCCTGCGGTCATTCCCACAAAAAACCACGGTCGCTCCTGGAACGTGCGCCATCCGAATTCGATCGGTTCGCGCATAGAGAATGCCTTCATGCCGGGAGTGTACCATGACTAATCACGACTCTCGAGGATGTCGACGATGCGAACCGCGAGCGCCCGCGGGCCCCTGAATGAATCTCTCACCAAGGTTCCCACAATATCGACTTCGGCCCCTGAGAGAGGGAGCACCGTAAAATCCTCAACGCGACGGAAGAAGTCGAACGCCCGCGCTCGCGCCCCCGTTTCGAAGCACGAAATGCTCACCTCAACGTGGTTCTTGTCTTTCCCGAATGGGCGCATCTCGGCGACTGAGGCTCGCTTGATACGAAACACTGGCTTTGGATTACCCATACCAAACGGAGAAAGCCGATTGACGTCACTAAAAAGAGCCCATGATAATTCCTGGAGCCCTACCAGCGCGTCGTGACCGTGATCGCGCGCTATGGGGCGCGACTCGATACGTGCCGCTGCTTCGCGTATAGCCTGCGGAAATGCGTGCGCCTGTTCCCTACTGATCGAGAATCCTCCTGACGCATGATGACCGCCATGTTCGAGGAGACCATCCTTTGCTTCTCGCAATAGCTCAACAACTGAGATACTGCCATCTGAGCGGCAGGACCCTTTCAAGTCGCCCGCAGCATTGGCCCCCCAGAGACACACAACTCCTCCTCGCTCATTCATAAGAGAATTGGCAACCAACCCCAAAAGCGACGGCTTCCATGCGGTGTCACCTAGGACCACGACAGTATCGTCTGCAGTAAAACGTGCCTCGAGACGTTTACGTGCTTCGCGAACTATTGCCGCAACCGCACTCTTCCTTTTTGTATTCAAACGCTCAAGATGTGCGGCATGATGCTCAGCCTCATCGCCGTCTTTGGTTGTGAGGAGCTTAAATGCAATCTCAGGATCACCCATCCGTGACGCGGCATTCAAACGCGGCGCAAATGTGAATCCAATATCGTCTTCGGATACCTCTTCCATTCGCAGGCGCTGCTTGAGTGCGAGCGCTCGTATCCCCGGACGCTGTGTCTTCCTTAGAACCAATAGTCCAAAATGTGCGAGGACGCGATTCTCCCCCACCAGCGGCACCAGATCGGCAATCGTTGCGATGCACACCAAATCCAAGAGCCATTTCTCCCATCCTTCAGGAATGGCAAGGAAATTATCGAGCTTACGCCGGCGACCTTCGACCAAGAGCGCACTGACCAGTTTCCAGGCGACTGCCGATCCGCACAGATCACGAAAAGGATAGTGTCCGAGTTTTGGATTTATTATGGCGTACGCATCAGGCAGAACTTCGGGAGGTTCATGATGATCGGTAACGATAATATCCATACCGAGAGTCTTAGCCATTCGTATGGGTTCGACCGCCGACACTCCAACATCGACCGTTATCACGAGTGTGACACCTCGCTCAGCGAGACGCGTGAGCGCTTCTGCATGAACACCATACCCCTCGTTGTCGCGATGAGGTATATATACCTCTACCTGCGCATATCCGATCTTCTCGAACGCATCATGCAGAAGCGCTGCTCCCGGCACCCCGTCACAATCAAAGTCCGCATACACGGCAATTCGCTCTCCGTGCTCCACAGCCGAAAGGATGCGCGCGACGGCACGATCGATATCAGCCAGGAGCGAGAAGTGGTGCGTATCGCGCCCGAAGTCCGGGGCCAAGAAACGCTCAATTTCTCCCTCATCGATTACGCCTCGTCTTAGAAGCAGTTGTTGTACGAGACCTGAGACCATCTGAGGATTGTACCGCACCTGCCGGCTGCAGGGGCTGGCGCGTTTTCGCACATAAAGAGGTCCTTATTTGTTATACTTTACCCGTGAATGACTGTATTTTCTGCAAAATAGTAAAGAAGGAACTCCCGTCACATACTATCTACGAGGACGATGATTTTCTCGCGTTCCTGGATATCCGCCCACTCTCGCCCGGTCATACGCTCGTCATACCAAAAAAACACTACCGTTGGGTATGGGATGTACCGAACGCAGGACGCTATTTCGAAGTCGCGCGCCGCATCGCACTGGCACAACAGCAAGCGTTCGGTCCCATACAAGAAGTTCACTCCCGGATCGTCGGCGAGGAAGTGCCTCATGCGCACATTTGGTTGTACCCCGATCCCCAGAAAGCCCTGGGGGATAAAAATGACCTCAAAGGAAATGCGGATAAGCTGCGCTCAACACTCGCCTGAAAGAAAACATCCTCGATTGTCGAGGATGTTTTCTTTCAGGACCGAGGGGCACTAGTTAGGAACGCAGCTGTTGCCCTGTGTATCACAGCGCAGCCATGAACCATTTTGACACCGCATCAAGGGGACCATCACACTGTGGGTGAATTGTCCATTGGTGAAATACGGCTGCGACGAAATGGTACTGCCATGCTGTACGACCACATTCCCCCACGGCGTCGTACACGACATAGTCATGGTCGTCGGACACACAAACTGGCAATTCGGCCCCGTGCGTCCAACGTAGGATCCATCGGGACACGCCATCGCATCGGCAGTACAGGCGGTCTGCGCGCGACATTCACCATCGTAAAGATACGTTGCGCCTGCAGCGTTGAGTTGACAACGATTACCGTATGTTTGTGGACCGGGCGTTGCCATCATACAAGCTGGTACTGCACGTCGACAGGCTGGTTCCGGAGGTTGACCACACACGGGCCGGTAGTCCATCGTGCACGCCGTATCGCCACCTGTTACTCGTACCGTCGTGGTGGTTTTTGCGGTGTTTCCCGCAGAGTCACGCACCGCAATCGAGATCGTGAAGGTGCCCGCTCTCGCATATGCATGCGTAAAAGAGGTCGTCTGGGTAAACGCGCGCTCGGCACTCGACGAAACGCCAGACGCAGAGAGGAGCTCGTCGCCCCAACTGACGGAGTACGAAAGCGTTCCATTTTCTGGATCTGTCGCTTGGACCGTCCACGTTCCTGTCTGATTCACCGCAAGAGTCGTCGGTCCTGAAAAGCCAGAGATAGAAGGGGCGCGATTGCTTGATGAATCAAAGTAGCCTGTGCATCGGGCCGGCTCGCGTGTAACACAGGCACGGAGCGTACATACCGCTGCCCCATCTGGCGTTTCCCGTGCACAATTATTGCACCCATCGTACCAGGCTCGACACCGCCTATCCAGAGAAGGATCGGAAAAATTCTGACACTGCCCCTCATACTGGAAGACAGCACCATCTGCTTTCATGAGACACTCATTCGCATAGGTTTGCTCGACGGGATTACATGGCGTCGTAATGCAATAGACCTGCTTTGAGCCGCAGACCGGTTTGTATTCTTTCGTACACGATGCACCTCCTTCGCTGACAACGATCTGTGTTTTACCGACGATGCGCGACTGAACGGGAGCCGCGCACAGCGGATTATTCCCGCAGGGATCGGTCTGCTCGATGAGGGTCGCTGTATACACACCGTACTGCGTATAGGTGTGTGTATTCTCTCCGGGACGTTCACATGCATCTGCCGGCGCATAACAATCCGCCGCGCGCTCAGACGTCGCATCGCCGAAATCAATTACATATGAGACGCTTGACCCTCTGAAGCCACTCAACCAAGTTGAAAAGACGACAGTTAGTGGTGGAGTACCGCGTGCGGGAGACGCAGAGAATCGCTGCTCATTATTCCAATTTCCCCCACACCACATCCGCAGACGATCTCGCGAGAGCGGACCAAACGCGCCCACGGCCTGAACACCCTCCTGCGCCTGCCAGCGCCGTACCGCTTCCGCCGTCATTTGGCCAAAATAACCGGTAGGAGACGCTCTCAAATGACCCTGTTCTGAGAGAAATTCTTGGAGCCCCCTCACGTCATCTCCCTGTGCACCAACACCAAGGTTTCTGTTCAAAAGCATACAGATACGATGTCCAATCTGTGCTGGCGCAGTGCTCACCGACGAGCCGCTAACCTCTCCTTCCGAGCGCAGGATATTGAGCTGAGCTGTGAGTTCCTGAATCCTCCCCATCAGTGCCTGGATCTGAGTCTGAAGTTCGTTCATACTCAATGCAGACGCGAACGTAGCAGAGCCTGCGAATACCGAGCCGATAATAAGGGACGCGATGATGCGTTTTTTCATAGACATAGATTATTGTTAGTGCCTTAACTCTAGCACCATACTCGTCTCATTACGACGGCTGAGCGGTGACTTTCTTACACTGGTCGTGGAGCCACCGCCTTCTAGATTAGGTCTGCAGGAGCGGTGATCTGTTTCCAATAGGTTGCACGAACGACGTGCAAGGGAATCCCACTCGCCGCCGAAGCAGCGAGGACAGTCTGCGGCAGCCCAAGTTCTGATGAACCAGGAGCTTTTGGTACCGGCGGATGCGAAAAAAGACGCGTATCAAGCATGAACATGTTGGTGCTCACCAACCCTTCGCCGGCCCCTTTATGCTCAACAATAGTTGAGACAACATCATTCTGAAGTACGACATGCCCGCCCACCGAAACGTCGGGAACGTGCTGCACGAGAAGTGCCCAGTCGAACCCGCGACACCGCTCAATATCCTCTCGTGCGTACAAATCGTCTCCCATCAGCACTAAAAAGCGATCCGTGAGCATGGGCCGCGCACTCCACAGTGCATCCGCTGTACCGCCAACACTATTCTGCTGCTCTACAAACGACACGCGTCTACCCTGATACCCTTCTGCGTACGCCGCACGGACAACCTCCGCACGATACCCAACCACCAGAATAATATGGTCGACATCCGCCGGCAGAATGTCGAACTTGTGCTCCAGGAGCGTCTTTCCTTTATAGAGAAGCATTGGTTTGGGCACCTCTTCAGTGAGAACTCCCATGCGCGATCCACGCCCCGCCGCCAAGATGACTGCTTGCATAGCACCACTATATCAAACCACTTATTGAAGAACCTCTATCGCCGGCAACGTCCCCTTGAGAAGATACTCCAGCATGGCACCTCCTCCTGTCGAGAGAAATCCGAGGCGCTCTTTCGCGATCCCGCAGCTCTCAAGAACGGCAATTGTGTCTCCACCACCAATAACGACCGTTGCACCAACATCCACGCGCTTCGCGATGAGCTCAGCTATCGCGTGTGTATACGAGACAAATCCCTCCTCATAGAGACCCGTCGGCCCATTCCAGAGAAGATGCTCTGCCTTCCCGATAAAAGGGGCAATATGTGCGATGGTGTCGGGTCCAATGTCCACTATTTTGTCTGTCTCAATCACATCGCGCGGCAATTTGACGCGCGCATGACCTTCAGGATCCTGCACCGTTACGTCAACAGGAGCGAGGAGTCCGGGGTGCGCGAGGATCTCTGGACTCGGTAATTCTTTCGAGATGAGCGACCGCCCCACTGGCAGCCCCTGTGCTTTGAATACATCGTTCGCAAGAGCTCCGGTAATGAACACATGATCATAGGTGGAAAGAAGAGACGCGATGAGCGGTGCTTTGGTTTCGAATTTTGCGCCACCAAGAATCGCAAAAGATGGGTGTTCGGGCGCGCGAGAGCGCGAGAGGGCTGCCATCTCGTCTCGCATAAGCAATCCGGCATAGGACGGCAAGTGCGCCGCAATACCGACGTTCGACGCATACGGACGATGCGCCTCAGGAAGCGCATCATCCACGAAAAGCTCCGCTGATGATGCGAGGAGCTTCGCAAAATTCGGATCATTCTTTTCCTCACCCGGATCACGACGCAAATTCTCAAGAATGAGACAGCTACCGTCTTTGAGCGAGAGTGCCTCGCGGGGCACTTCGGAGAATGCGCTTCCGAGAAAATGCATCTGAATATCGGGAGCAAGGCGCATGAGCGCTTCTGCAACGGGACGCATACTAGCCCCTTCTCTGCCAAAGTAGCCGGCAATGATGACCCGGGCGCCGCGCTCCACGAGATAGCGAACAGTCGGAAGCCCGCGCCTCAAGCGAAAAATATCTCCGACACTTCCATCTTCAGCAAGCGGCAAGTTGAGTCCTGTGCGAAGAAATACGCGAACCCCTTTCAAATATTCCGACGGAACTTCATCGATACATTTCATAGAGAAGCGACAAGATCTTTAAGTTTTTGTACATCAACTGATGAGCGCCCGACAAGGAAGCCGCGCACATCCCCCTCAGAGAGCATGCTGGGCGCATTCGTACCATCAACTGCCCCTCCATAGAGCACGGAAACCGTATGGGCCGCCTCACCAAACTGCTCGACAAGTGTTTTCCTGATAAAAATCGACATTTCGTGCATGTCACGCGGCTTCATAGCCGTGGTCGCACCAATAGCCCAGACTGGCTCATATGCTATGTATATGCGTGAAAGTTTGTGTGTCGGCACACCTGAAAGCGCAGCGCGTAGTTGCGTCTTAACCGTATCAAAGTATTCACCCGCGATCGTGCGCTTGTCCTCTCCGACACAGAGAATTGGTGTCATCCCTTTCTCAAGCGCCACAAGCAGTTTCCGATTTATGTCGGCGTTGGTTTCCCCAAGCGCGCGCCGCTCAGCGTGTCCTATAAGGAGAAAAGACGCTTTCGCATCTTTCGCCTGATCGATAGATATATCACCTGTATGCGCTCCTTCAGATTCGTAATGCGCATGCTGAACCCCAACCTGAAGACCGGTACGTGCAAGTGCCGCAAGCTCTCTCACATAGAGCGCAGGTGGTGCCACCATGAACACAATGTTCTTACGGGCGAGCGAGAGCTTCTTTGTCGCTGCAAAGAGTCTCTTTGCTTCACTTACGGAGGGAGGATTCATCTTCCAGTTCGCAACGACAATGACTTTCATGCGCGGAGTGTAGCATACAAACGTGCGCCGAAATCACTGCTCGCGCCAGAGGACAATGCGATAGTCGGTGCTTGCGGCGGGCGTAAACGGCGGCGGTGAGAACGCAAGAATGCGATCATAATTGTCGATACGCGTATTATAGCCGGAGCAATACGAGCCAGGACTCCCGCAAAGCCACTTCGTACCGACACGAAGGTTCGATATTACCGATCCGTTCGTGGTCAGCGAAGACTGTTGAACGTAGGAATCGTAGCCCGAAGGAACTTCGTTCGATCCACTTGTCGTGTAGTGATTCCGTCCAAAGAGTCCGCCTTGCGCGACGAACACGCCGCGTACGGTCATCATGTCGGGCGATAGGAGCGGCACCAAGATAGAACGCTCCGCAAGTACGGTAAGCCCCGCACTCCCGTCGAACGTCGAATAGGTGATGTTGTTATTGAGAATAGTATCGACAGCGTACGAGCCCGTGTCTGCCGAGACGACCGTGACTTTCCCTGAGACAGTCCCCTCCACCCAGGTCTTTGCGTTCACATAAATGAGACCACAATCAGCGGGCGGAGAAAACGTACCGACGAGCGTCTGTGTCGCAATGATGCCGTAGTCGTTATGCCAGCCGAGCATGCCGTTATATCCTCGGGTATACGATGTGCCCGTCACGCGATAGATAGTCACGGTTCCGTTTGAATTGAATATCAATCGGTACCCTCGCTGATCAGAGCCGGCGACCGATGAGTACGACCCGCCCTGCTGCACCCCATCAACACGCGTCGTGGTGCCCGAGAGATAGATACCGTGCGTGTAGGCCGATGACGCGAGCGATCCGAAGTTCGCCGCCATACTCGCAAAATCAACTTGTGGCGCTGGATACTGCCAGAGCGCATATCCTGAACCACTACCGTAGACGCCCGGCGCACTACTATTGGTGGGCGAGCAGCCGAAACTACTATCACAAACCCACGTACTCACCGAACTGGTGACATCCGAATTGTTCGTGCCATCCATACGCACACCACCATTTGAGTGATAGGGGCCAGTAATATTTCTGTCGGCACCTGCCCAGACATTCTGGTTGACGATGTGCGAGTACTCTGCCGTGGAGGGCCTCATATAGCGACCCTCGAGCGTTCGCGGGAACGAGGTGTTCGAATCGGCGCGACCCTCAGCAGTAATATTGATGTACTGTGGCACCCCACACGCAGTCGCAATCGTCGCCGTGATCGTCGCCTCCCCGATCCTCCCCTCCTCGGTATCTTCCACTACATACGTGACCGGAGACTCGAGCCCAATACCTGTTTGCATGATCGTCGGATTCTTTACGAGAAACCAACGGTAGTACTCGACACCCGCTTCGGCCACTTGCATGGCTTGTTCCCGAGCCAAGAGCGCCCGACCATAGGTCGCTTGCGTAAACGTGTAACTGGTAATTGTGCCGAGAATGAGCGTGAATATGCCCATGAACGCCACCACAAGCAAGATAGTGACACCGCGCTCAAATGAATGTTGTGTTTCCATATTCATTTGAGATTCCTCAGCGCAGCGGTCGAGCGCAGAATGAGTTGATTCGGCAGCCGATTCGGGTCAACGTTTACGACGATATTCATAACCACGTAGCGCATATCAGCGACACGCGCGTAATTCGAAATGAGACCGCCGTTCATGTCATGATACTCAAACAACGCGACTCCCTGCTCAAGATTACGCACCGTTTCAGATACGAGAGACGTAGTCTCAACGGCACCATACGTTGGTGGATCTCCCGCAGGATTCGTTACGTCGCGAAAAAGTGACATTCCTGAAACATAGTAACGCACGCGCTCGACATACGGATCTTCATCAATGTCAGCATAAAAGGTAAGATCGTTCGCTGCCATGGAAACTATCGGATAGGCACCATTCGAAGCATAGGCCGCTTCGCGAATCGTTTTTACCATACTCTCTACACCTTTCTGGGCAGAAGTAACAGCGCTTGCTTGCTCTATGGCATATGTATTCGTCCGGTAGAAATACCGAACCGAGGAAATAATCGCAAGGATTGCGAGCGTAAAGACTGTGATCGAGACCATGGTCTCAAGCAATGTAATCCCGCGCCTAAGATCAGTGTTGTTATTCATATATCAATTGAGGATGATGGAGAGCCGTGAGGTCCCCGAGACCGACACGTCCGCCGTGCTGTAGGGCGCGAACTCCGGCGCCGTTACCTCGATCGTATAGGGATTGCCGGCACCCGGCGTTCCGGAGCTGAGACCACTAAAGAATGCCTGTCCGCAGTTATCTGCGGTCACCGTAGTATCAATGGCGCCGCGCGTAAGCCGGACCGTAGCCCCGGGAACCATTGTGCCGCCACTCGAGCGAAGATCGACCAAAAGCGAATGCGCGGTGTGCGGCGCGAGCATGAGCACGGTCTCGTCGTAGGTCCCCGGCGCAACGCTTTTTGGCTGAGTTCCACACGACGAGGCAATGTCATAACCCGTCGATGAGTCGACGGTCAGCGTGTACGTATCCCACTCCATCGCTGCAAGGTTCACTCCCGCACTTACTCCTGTCGTGAGTGTCGATGTGCTGTATTTGTAGAGTGTTCCTCCGGGCCCACTCCCTATGGTCTTCGTCCCTCGCAGGGAGAACGTCAGATTCTGAAGCGGTAACGGGCCGGCATCGTAAGAAATTTCCCACGACCTAATTTCTGGTGTCACTGCCTCATCGACAGTGCCGAGCGACGCTCGTACAGAAAGGCTCTGGTATGAAGATGTGGCGACACCAGTGAGATCTATAGGCGATGATGAGAAGCCTGCCGAATTCCCTGGAATCTGCGTGTCTGGTACCAGTGCAGTACCGTCTCCCGTGTACACGCGGTACACAATATTCGTCATAGCGGGCTTAGTGTCATCCCATGCGAAACTTCCCCAAGAAACAATCGGTGTCGTTGTCGAGAAGGCGATGGATCTGACCTCGCCCGAAGAAGCAAAGAGCCCGCCAGAGTTCACCAACTGCACCCCTCCCCCCACCACTTCCGCATTGACGAACTCTGAGAGACCGTCGCTGTCCGCAAACGCATCTGCATTCGTGAACGTCTCCACCGCAGTGAAGCTCCGTATATTCATGGTCGACACCTGATCAATGGCAAAAGTAACCGCGGTCGTCTGATTCAGGGCAACCGTAAGATGCCCGGGCGTAGGATTAGTGTTTTCCGTTGTGGCGTCGTAAGTTAGCGCCGTCGAAAATCCTTCCTTTGTGACCGTAATCTCATAACCAGCCGAAGGAGGTGCGCCAATTACGGTTACCAGCCCGGCCGAATCGGAATAGAGGGTCATATTGGTCGCAGGTGTTGTTGAGGCGTTTACGATGGTCACCCGCGCATCGACTATAGGCTGAGATCCCGCGCCAATAATCGTGAGCGCGAGCGTACCTCCTGGTACTGCCTGCTCAACACCAATGGGAGATACACGGGTCGCGAGACTCACGCTTCGCACTCCGCCATTATGCGCCTCCCACGAGACTTCAGTCTTTACGGATTTAAAGTCTGCTGTAACACTATTCGTATCGGCGACACCTAAACCGTCTTTGGGATCATCTTCATATAAAATGAGTGTACGCCGTGTGTACGTAATTCCGTTCAAAGAAACGGTCTCGCTCTGAGGAATCGCGCCGGCAGGGATGCCACCAGAGGTGCCGAGCGAATCGTACGAGAGACTCCGCACGAATTCCTGACGTTCATTGGCAAGCGCTATGGCGCCTGCGCGCGCCTTGTTGTTCGTCACTGCGTCAACCGAAAGCTGGAAGGCCGCTGAAACACCAACAAACACCAAGAGCATTAATGATGTTGAGACGACCGTCTCAATTAGACTCACTCCTCGTTCCCCGTGAGGACTGCTCATTACAGAGTATTGTAACGCGATTCATACACCTCCCGCCGTTTACGCACACGCTCCTGCTATATATTCTGAGAAAGCTGGTAGATGGGACTAATCATCGACACGGCGAAGAACCCGACAGCGGCACCAATGATAACCATGAGAAACGGCTCAATGACCGTCGACATATCTTTCGTCTTGCGATCGACTTCGTCTTCATAGAAGAGCGCGAGCCGCGAGAGCATGTCCGCCACCTGCCCGGTCTCTTCTCCTACTGACATCATCTCGCCCACAAACGGCGGATAGAGATCCTCGCGGCGCACAAACGCAGCCGAAAGCGGCTCACCCTTACCCACAGATACTTTAGCGCTCTGTATTACCTCGCGAAAATATGAGTTCTGAACAACCTCTCCGGTTATTTCGAGGGAAGTAAGGACATCAACACCCGAAGAGACTAGCGAGGAAAGCGTGCGCGAGGTCCGCGCCGCATTTACCTCACGAACCATTTCTCCGATAAGGGGCATCTTAATGAAGAGAAAATCGCGACCACGACGACCCCATGAGGTCTGCATCGCGGCATAAAGCGCTCCGATACCGAGCAACAAGAGAGTGATGGCGAGCACGGTGTTCTCGACAAGGAAGTCGCTGATTGCAATCACTGCCTGAGTCGAGCGCGGCAGATCGGCATTCATTTCTTCAAAGGTCTGCGCCAAGGTCGGCACTACTTGCGTCATCATAAGGGCGCCAATGCCGACGATAGCGATAACGATGATCGCCGGATAGATGAGTGCGCCGCGCACCTTTTTTTTGAGGTTATACAAACGCTCCATCTGATCGGAGATTACCGCGAGAGATTTGGCGAGATCGCCTCCCTCCTCACCCGCACGCACCATCGCCACAAAGAGACTTGAGAAGATCTTTGGATACTTGCTCAGCGATTTATGCAGTGTATCGCCGCGCCGCACGTCGCTCGCGACCTGCGAGACCACATCCGAAAGCTTCGGATTGTGCGTCTGTCGTTCCTGAACACTGAGAGCGCGCGAAAGTGCCAGTCCGGCACCAAGCATCGCGCCGAGATTGCGTGCAAAGAGTATTTTCTCGTACTCGGTCACACTCCGGATCGTTGTGTTCCAGTAAGACCAACTCAGGAGCGATCGCCCCTTGTCTTCATTCACGGAGATGATACGACCTCCTTCTCTTC
>Ga0255194_1000103_pt1 | contig 18895 bp, 14 predicted proteins | sample Miss_Yuk_RepB_8h_FD_183617 | JGI IMG/M metagenome (GOLD analysis project Ga0255194, IMG submission 183617) | Freshwater microbial communities from Mississippi River, Louisiana, United States - Miss_Yuk_RepB_8h | ecosystem: Environmental > Aquatic > Freshwater > River | place: USA: Louisiana... | reverse complement strand
CGGCTGTAGAGGCTTTGCCGGGCATGGACTTTTTCGACCCCAACCACAAAGCCTTGTTTGAAGCCATCTTGCTGAGCTGGTCTCAAGGACGTGCCATGACGGTTCGGGAAGCGATTGGCCGGGCCGAACTGGGATCTCCAGCCACGCTGCACAAACGTCTGGTCCGTTTGCGTCAGGCTGAGCTGATTGCAGTGGAGTTCATTGCCGGTGACCGCCGGTCCAAGCTGCTGGTACCAACCGAAAAAGGGCTGGACTATGTCAGCAATTACGGCAGCCAGCTGGCGCAGCTGAGCCTGTCACCTGTCGCGTACCCGCGTTGACCTTCCCGCCAGCACCTGGCGTTTTTCTTCACCACAACACCGGCTCGGGCGTTCAGCCAGGCGGGCATTGCGCTCGCGCGAGATGCCCGCCTTCTGGCGTTAACCGCAGGCGCCCACAAAGCCGCACTGCGTGCAGTACTCGCAGCCGTCCTTCTTGATGACGGCATGGGCCCCGCAGTCTGGGCATTTCTTGCCGGCCATCACCCCCGTCGCTGAACCTGCCACCGGCGCGGCAGGTGCCGGCGTCTTGACCTCGGGCAGCGGCAACGCCAGCTGGTCGGACTGCATCTGGCGCTTGGCGCGCAGCTCCAGAATGTTCTGCACCGCCCAGGCAATCGCCGCCACCTCGGAGTCATGCCACAGCGGCACCTGGGTGCCGTCTTCGCGCACCTTGTAGCCGTAGCGCACCGGGCCACGGTCCCAGGCCACCTTGCGCATGTCTGAAAGCGCACGCTCCAGGAAACCACCCCGCGCCGCCAGCGACAGCAGCCGCATGCTGGAGGTGATCCACTGCTGCGACTCGCCGCTCTGGCCCACCGGCATGAAAAATTCGATGGCGCGGTCCACTGTGCCCTTGCCATCGGCGCGCGGCACGGGCAGGAAAGACACGATCAGGTACAGCGATTTGTGGCCTTCGTGCGTCCAGTACTCGATCTTCTCGGCCATGGCATCCAGTGCGCCCAGCGGGCGGCTTTCGATGACGGTGCGCATCGGGTCCATCACGGGTGCAGCCACTGCCGATTCGTCGGCCTTGGGCGCCTCTTGGGTGGGTTTGACTTCGAGCACCGCGCCCAGAATGCTGTTGGGCCGGTAAGTGGCCAGGCCTTTGAGGCGTGCACTCCAAGCCTGCAGGTACAGGTTCTTGAAGTCCTCGTAGGGGTAGTCGGCCGCCACGTTCACCGTCTTGGAAATCGAGGTGTCGATGTAGGGCTGAACGGCCTGCATCATGGCGATGTGGTCTTCAGCGCTCATCTCCAGCGCACCCACAAAAGCGGCTGGCAACTTGCTCGCGTCGCCGCCCAGTGCCTTGTACAGACGGTAGGCGTGGTCCTGCACTTCGTATTCGCTGCGCGTGCCATCGGCCTCGCGCTTCTTGCGGGTGTAAGTCCACGAGAACGCCGGCTCGATGCCGTTGGACGCGTTGTCGGCAAAGGCCAGACTCACGGTGCCGGTAGGCGCAATCGACAGCAGATGGCTGTTGCGCAGGCCGTGCTTCCGGATCTGCTTCTTGATCGCGTCGGGCAGACGGCTGGCAAACGTGCCTTCGGCCAGGTAGGTTTTGGCATCGAACAACGGGAACGGCCCCTTTTCAATCGCGAGTTCGACCGAGGCCAGGTAGGCCGAGTCGCGCATGCACTCGGCAATGCGACGCGCCATCTCGCGACCTTCTTGCGCGTTGTAGGGCAGGCCCAGCATGACGAGCGTGTCGCCCAGACCGGTGAAGCCCACACCGATGCGGCGCTTGGCCTGGGCTTCCTTTTGCTGCTGGGGCAAGGGCCAGTGGGTCAGCTCCAGCACGTTGTCGAGTGCGCGCACCTGCAGCGCCACGCTTTGGGAAAAAGCTTCGAAATCGAAGCTGACCTGGCCGCCATGACCGAAGGCATGGCGCACGAACTTCGGCAGGATGATCGGGCCGAGGTCGCAGCAGCCGTAAGGCGGCAGGGGTTGCTCGCCGCAAGGGTTGGTGGCATTGATCGACTCGACAGCCCGCAGGTTGTTGTCCGTCTGGATGCGGTCCAGAAACAGGATGCCCGGCTCGGCAAAATCGTAAGCCGACTTCATGATGGTGTCCCACAGCTCGCGGGCGGGCAGCGTGCGGTAGACCCACTGCCCGTCGGCACGCTGTCTGGCGCCTTGCTGTTTGTGTTCGGCCCCCGGTTCGGCCGGATGCACCAGATCCCAGTCGGCGCCTTGTTGCACCGCCTCGATGAAGGCATCGGTCACGCCCACCGAGACGTTGAAGTTGTTCCAGCGGCCAGGCGTGCGTTTGGCGGTGATGAATTCGAGCACATCGGGGTGGTCGATGCGCAGCACGCCCATCTGGGCGCCGCGACGCGAACCGGCGCTTTCCACCGTGGCACACGACTGGTCAAACACATTGATGTAGCTGCACGGACCCGATGCCGTGGAGGCCGTGCCCTTGACGCGCGCGCCCTTGGGACGGATGCGCGAAAAATCGTAGCCCACGCCACCGCCACGGCGCATGGTTTCGGCCGCTTCGCGCAGGGCTTCGTAAATGCCGGGGTAACCGTCGTCGTCCACGCCCTGGATGCAGTCGCCCACCGGCTGCACAAAGCAATTGATGAGTGTGGCCTGAATGCCGGTGCCCGCCGCGCTCATGATCCGACCAGCGCCAATCGCGCCCGCATCCAGGTTGCGGCGGAACTGCTGCTCGTACTCGGCGCGCAGTTCTTCCTTTTCCACACTGGCCAGGGCACGGGCCACGCGGTCGTAGAGCTGTTCTACCGTGCTTTCACCGTCCTTGAGGTATTTTTCGCGCAGCACATCGGTGCTGATGGGTTGGGGGGGAAGCTGGGTCATGGCATCGGCAATCTGGGCGTGGTCGAGGGGGCTGTTCATGATCTGAAATTCAAGTGTTCGAGGTTCCGCAACGGTGCGGAAGGGGGTGGATTGTGGACCAAAAATCGTTCCCCCAAACAACGATTTTTGAGATAAATGCGTCGCCCATCAGGCCTCCAGATGCGGCTCGCTGCGCATCTGCTCCGGCGTGGTGAACCAGGCAGCCGATTGGCCCAGCCGATCGCGGGCACGGGCGATTTCGTGGCGGGCCACGGTGCGCAGATGCACCTCGTCCGGACCGTCCATCAGGTGCATGGCGCGGCCCCAGGTCCAGAAATAGGCCAGTGGTGTGTCGGGCGACAGGCCCATGGCGCCAAAAATCTGCATGGCGCGCTCGACCACCCGGCTCTGCAGCCGCGCCGCCACCACTTTGATGGCGGCGATCTGGGCGCGCGTCTCGGGCGAAGCGTTGTCGCCCTGGTCCAGCAGCCAGGCGGTGCGCAGCACCAGCAACCTCGCCTGGTCGATCTCGATGCGCGACTCGGCCAGCCAGTCCTGCACATTGGACTGATCGGCCAGCAAGCGACCGTGCACCTGCCGCTCCAGCGTACGCTCGGCAGCCAGTTCCAGCGCCAGCTCACACTGGCCAATGGTGCGCATGCAGTGGTGCACCCGCCCGGGGCCCAACCGGGCCTGTGCCATGGCAAAGCCTTCTCCCCACAGACCCAGCAGGTTCGCGCGCGACACTCGCACCTGACGCAGCACGATTTCGCAATGGCCATCGGGTGCGAGGTGGTGCACCACGGGGATGTTGCGCACGATCTGCACGCCCGGTGTGTCCATCGGCACCAGCACCAGGCTGTGGCTGTGGTGGGCGTCCGCCGGGGCGCCCTCGTTGCGCGCCATCACGATCAACAGGCGGCATTGGGGGTGTGCCGCGCCGGTGATGAACCACTTGCGGCCATTGAGCACCAGCGCATCGCCGTCCTCTCGCACCGCCGTCTGCAGGTTTGTCGGATCGGACGAGGCCACATCGGGCTCGCTCATGGCAAAAGCCGAACGGATCTCGCCGCTCAGCAGGGGCGTCAGCCAATGCTGGCGCTGCGCGTCGTTGGCAAAGCGGTGCAGCAGCTCCATGTTGCCGCTGTCGGGCGCGTTGCAATTGAAGACTTCGGCCGCCCAGGGCAATCGCCCCATGGTTTCGGCCAGTGGCGCGTAGTCCTGGTGGCTCAGCGCAGTGCCCGGTTCATGAGGCTGCAGGGTGGGCAGGAACAGGTTCCACAGGCCTTCTTCCTGTGCCAGGGCCTTGAGGTCGGCCATGAAGGGCGGCGGAAAAACGCCCTGCTTCACCGACGCGTACCAGGCGGCGTTGTAGGGCAGCAGGTAGCGCTCCATGAAGGCCGACAGTCTGGCCTGCCATTGCTGCGCGCGGGGTGATGGCGAAAAATCCATGCAGACCTTTCAAGGGTGCAGGCATCATGCGTCAGATCCGGCCTTGCGTCGTTTGACCGCGGTCAAAGGCACGGTCGATACCCCTGTCCCGGTTGCGACCAGCTCGGCCAGCGTCACGCCATCGAGCACGCGCATCCAGGCCTGCAACGCATCGGCCAAAACGCCCTTGAGGCGACAGTTTGCGTCGATCGCGCAGCTGCGGCCCTCGGTGCTGAAGCACTCCACCAGGGTGAAGTCTTCCTCCATCTGCCGCACCACCTCGCCCACCACAATTTGCGACGGGTCCTGTACCAGCCGCAGGCCGCCGCCTCGCCCGCGCGTGGTCGACAGCCAGCCCTTGGCCGAGAGTTCCATCACGATCTTCATGAGGTGGCTGCGCGAGATGCCATGCACCTCGGCAATCTCCGCGATCGTGGGCGCGTGCTCACGCTGCTGGTGGCTTGCGCAGTACATCAGCACACGCAAGGCGTAATCGGTCCATTGGGTCAGGCGCATGGTCTTCTCCGGTGGCGCGTCGCCAGGAGAAAGACCTGACGGCATGCATGGTAAATATTCTTTTCAAATGAATCTTATCGCACAATAGATTCACCATGAGTGAATTTTTAAAGGAATGACCATGAGCCTTCAGACTCCCCCCGCACTGGCCAACCAGAGCTTGGGCACGCTTGCCGTGCAGATTCCCGGCGCCACCGCCGTGTTCCGTCGCCTCAAGCTCGATTTTTGCTGTGGCGGCCAGCAATCGCTGGACAGCGCCTGTGCCAGCAAGGGGCTGGACACGAACGCCGTGCTGAGCGAGATCCAGGCCCTGCAGCAGCGTGAAGCCGCACCCGAAGCACCCGCACCGTCCGAACTGATCGACCACATCCTGCGCCGCTACCACGAGGTGCACCGCCAGCAGCTGCCCGAGCTGATCCGCATGGCCCGCCGCGTCGAAGCCGTGCACCGCGACCACCCGAACGTGCCACAAGGCCTGGCCGGTCACCTGGAGACCATGGAGCAGGAACTGCTGGCGCACATGGCCAAGGAAGAGCAGATCTTGTTTCCCTTGCTCAAACAAGGCGGTCACCCGATGGTGGTGCACCCCATCGGCATGATGCGTCACGAACATGTGAGCCACGGCGCGCAGATCGAGCGCCTGGCCGAGCTGACCCACCAGCACCAGCCCCCCGCAGGCGCTTGCAACACCTGGCAGGCGCTGTACGCGGGTACCGCGCGCCTGACCGAAGACCTGATCGCGCACATCCACCTTGAGAACAACCTGCTCTTTCCGGTGTTTGAAGATCAGGCGCAGCACTGACATGGCCACCACCAACATGAGCACCGCAAGCGAAACCTGGCTGGCCATGGCGCAAGCCGCTGGCCTACAAGCCTTGCGCATCCGCGGCAAAAGCTTGCTGCCCATCGTGCAGGGCGGCATGGGTGTGGGCGTGTCTGCCTCGGGCTTGGCTTCTGCCGTGGCCCAGCTGGGCGGCATGGGCACGATCTCGTCGGTGGACCTGCGCCGGCGCCATCCCGACCTGATGGCGCTGACTGCGCACCTGGACAAGGAAGCCGATGCGCGTGAACGGATCGACAACGCCAATCTGATCGCGCTCGAGCGCGAAATCCGCAGTGCCCGTGCGGCCTCGCAGGGTCAAGGCTGGATCGCGGTCAATGTGATGAAGGCGCTCAGCGCCTACGAGGCCTATGTCAGGCAGGCGCTGACCAGCGGCGCCAATGCTTTGGTGGTGGGCGCTGGCCTGCCGCTGGACCTGCCCGAGCTGGCCCGCGAACACCCCGAGGTGGCGCTGATCCCCATCCTGTCGGACGCCCGTGGCGTGCAGCTGCTGGTGCGCAAATGGGAAAAGAAAGGCCGGCTGCCCGACGCCATCGTGATCGAGAACCCGCGCCTGGCTGGCGGCCATCTGGGCGCGGCCAAGGTCGCCGACCTCGGCGATGCGCGCTTTGACTTTGAGGTGGTGATCCCGCAGGTGCGCGAATTTTTCAAACAGGCGGGTTATGAGCAGGACATCCCGCTGATCGCCGCCGGAGGCATCGACAGCCACGCCGACATCTTGCGGTTGCAAGGCCTGGGTGCGGCCGGGGTACAACTGGGCACGGCCTTTGCTGTCACCAAAGAGTGCGACGCCGCTGATGTCTTCAAGCGCATCCTGGCACAGGCCACACCGCAGGACATTGTCGAATTCACCAGTGTGGCCGGATTGCCGGCCCGCGCGGTGCGTACGCCCTGGCTGGACAAGTACCTGCGCATCCTGCCCATCTTGCAAGAGCGCGCCCACCCCAAGGCCAAATGCAACATGTCCTTCGACTGTCTGCAAACCTGCGGCCTGCGCGATGGCATTTCAGGCATTGGGCAGTTCTGCATCGACCAGCAACTGGGGCATGCGATGGACGGTGACGCCGAACGCGGACTGTTCTTCCGCGGCGCCGGGCGGCTGCCCTTTGGCGAGCAGATCCGCGGCGTGGCCGATCTGATGCGCCACCTGCTCACATCCGTTCCGCTGGCGGCTGCGGCCTGAACGGAAATCCGCATGACCAGCAAGTCTTCACCGCCTTCAATGCCGAACAGGCCAAGGCACTGCCAACCATTACCCGCGCCAAACCGGCCCTGCCGGATGCGCAGGCCAGGGCGAAAGTGCGTGACCAGCGTGGCGAGGTGGGCCTCTGAACTCACCGAGCCATGCCATGATGCGGGCCTGCCCGCACCCTCCCCTTTGAGATGAACACCTGGCTGGCCACCCACCCCTGGCTCTACCCCGCCCTGCTGCACCTGCACCGCGCCTGCGTCACGGCCAGCATCGTGCTGTTCGTGGCGCGCGGGCTGGGTGTAACGGCCCTGCAGACCTGGCCCATGCAGGCCCGCTGGCGCTGGCTGAGCGTGGCCATTGACGTGCCATTGCTGACCGCAGGCGTCGGTCTGTGGATGTTGCTGGCTTACCACCCGCTGCAGCAGACCTGGCTGGGCGTCAAGCTGGTGCTGCTGGTGTTCTACATCGTGCTCGGTTCGTTCGCCCTCAAGCGCGGGCGCACGCGCGTGCAGCGCCTGCTCTTCTTTGCGGCCGCGCTGGCCGTGGTGCTGCTCATGGTGGGCATTGCATTGGCGCGACATCCAGCAGGCTGGTGGGCCTGAAGCAGTGCCGCGGGCAGAGTCACTCCTCCGAAATCACCTGTCCATCGTGCTCCACATAAGGCCGGTATGGCCCGGTGCCACTGTGGTCGGCCTCGGTGGCCGGGACAAAAGCACCCTGCTGCGCGTCGAACACATGCACCTCGCCCTGCTCGATCACGTAATGCCAGCCGTGCAGCTGCAGGCGCGCGGCTTCGACAGCGCGGCGCACCATGGGGTATTCGAGCAGGCGCTCGAGCTGCAGCACCACGCTGCGTTGGCCGGTACGGTCCAGCGCTTCGGGGCTGACCTGCACCGGCAACAAGGCCTCGTCCACCAGGTGCAGCCAGTTGCGCAGGTTGACGGCTTCGTCGGGCGCGCCTTCGTAGGCCGCGCGGATGGCGCCGCAGTGGCTGTGCCCGCAGACGATGATGTGCTCAACCTGCAGGGTGAGTACCGCGTATTCGATGGCGGCGGCGGTGCCGTGCAGGCCATGTGAGCCGTCGTATGGCGGCACCAGCGCGCCCACATTGCGCACGATGAACAGCTCCCCCGGCCCGGCCCCGGTCAAAAGGTAAGGCACCAGCCGCGAGTCGGAGCAGCCGATGAACAGTGTCTTGGGGTGCTGCCCGTGGGCCACCAGGTCCTGAAAGCGCTGCTGGTGGCGTGGAAAGTAGTCCGAATGGAATTGCCGCAGGCGCAGGAGCAGCTCGTCGCTCTCAGCTGCGACTTCGCCACACCCCTCGCCTGCGGTCGAGCTCATTGCACCAAGGGCGTGTCGGCCCCTTCCAGCTCAATGCCTTGCACCTGGGCCTGACCGACCAGCAGCAACATGTACTGGCGCAGGGCAGTGGCTCGCGACTGCAGCGTCAGCTCGCCTGCAATGCGGCCTTGTACCTGATCGAAAGCGGCCAGTTCGCCCGGGCGTTGGTCCAGCACATCGACGATGTGCAGGCCAAAGCGCGAATGGACCAGCCGCGGCTGCAGGCCCTTGGCAATGCCACCTTCCTGCATGAAGAGGAACTGCGCGAGTTCGGGCGCGCAGTCTTGCGGCCCTACCCAGCCCAGATCGCCGCCTTGCGCGCCGCTGGGGCAGTTGGAGAGTTCAGCCGCCAGTTGCGCAAAGCGCGCAGCGGGTGCGTCCTTGTGCGTGAGTTCGAGCAAGGCCGCTTCGGCGCGCTCGGCCAGCTTTTGCACCGGCACACCCGGCGTAACAGCAAACAGGATGTGGCGCAGCTGCGCCTGCTGGCCGTGGGTGAAGCGTGCTTTGTGCGATGCGTAATAGCGTTCGCAGGCCTCTGCGGTGGGCTCGGGCGTTACCACGGCGGCGTCCAGCATGTCTTCAATCACTTGCTGTTGCCCGGCACTCAAGGTGGGCGCGAAATCGCCGGATTCATCGGCGAGCAAACCCTGGCGCACGGCCTCCTGGCGAAGCACTTCGCCCCAGGCGCGTTCGCGAACCGTCTCCAGGTCTTCAGCGGGGCCGATGTGCAGGCGGCGGCCGTTGATGCGCACTTCAGGTGCCGTGGTCTGCGCGGCGCTCTGAGCGGCAGTGGCTGTCATGTCGATGGCGGCGGAGCTGCAACCGCATGCACTGGAACCGCAGCCCCGGGTAGCTTCAATTGTTTCAAGAGCAGGTGCATTCATGGCGTTCTCCTGCGTTCAACGGCCGCGCGAGGTCACGCCCAGGCGGCGGCTACGCACCACCTGGTAGGGGCGCACCACATAGGCCAGGGTGCCGAAACCGCTCCACACATGCACCAGACGGCTGAAGGGAAACAGCAGGAAGATGGTCATGCCCAGCACCAGGTGCACCAGATAGGGCCAGTCAAGTCCGGCAATGTGCCCGGCGTTGGGCTGGAAGGTGACGATGCCCTGCGCCCAGGCCGAGAGCTTGAGCATGACCGAGCCGTCGGTGTGGCCCAGCGAGAACGGCAGCGTGACCAGACCCAGCACCAGCTGCACCCAGAGGATGACCAGGATCATCAGGTCGGTGCGGTGGCTGGTCAGGCGGATGCGCGGATCGAAGATACGGCGATGCAGCAGCAGCGTGAGGCCGATGAAGCAAACAAAACCCGCCACGCCACCAGCAATGACGGCCAGCAACTGTTTTTGCGCCGGGGTGATGAAGGGCTCGTAGACCCAGTGCGGCGTGAGCAGGCCCACGCTGTGCCCGAAAAACAGGAACAGGATGCCCGCGTGGAACAGGTTGCTGCCCCACTTGAGCTGGCCCTTGCGCAAGAGCTGCGAGGAATCGCTCTTCCAGGTGTACTGGTCGCGGTCAAAGCGTGCGAGGCTGCCCATGAGGAACACCGACAGGCAGATGTAGGGGTAGACGCTGAAAAGGAAATTGTGGAGGGCGTTCATGGTTGGACTCCATGGGAAGAAGCATGCGAGGAGGCGTTCCTGACGATGCGAACGGGTTGCGGCTGACCGGGACGGGCCTGGCCTTCGGTGGAGCAGCCGCCAAAGACTTCGGGCTCGGCCCAGGACTCGTCCATGGGTGGCTCGGCAGGCACCAGCACGGCTTCGACCTTTTCACCGGCCAGTTCCAGCACGGCGGCCAGCACGCTGGCGTAGGGGCTTGCGCGTTTGAGCAGGGCGCTGAAGATTTTGCGCACGATGTGCGCGGTCTCGGCCAGGAACTCGCGCGCCTGCTGCGGCGGCTGGGTGGAGGCGAACTCCAGCAGCACCGGCAGGTGGTCGGGCAGCTCCTCGGGGCCGAGGTAGAGCCCGGCCTGCTCGTAGGTCTGGATCAGGTCGATCATGGCCGGGCCACGGTCGCGCGAGTCGCCGTGCACATGCTCGAACAGGTGCAGCGCGGTGCTGCGGCCCCGGTCGAACAGTTCCACATACTCGGACTCGGTCTGCAGCGCGTCCTGTGACGACAGGCGCCGGATCAGCGCCTGCAGCTCGTCCAGGCGGTGGCCGGGCACCGCCGCTTCGAGCTGCAGGGCATCGGCCAGCTCGCCCAGGTGGGCGCGCAATTCGGCGTCGGGGTAGCGCAGCAGGTGCGCCAGCACCCGCAGGGTAAGGCGCATGGTGGGGGCTTGGGTTTTGAACATGGTCAGGCCTCCACCTTGATCGGGATGGTGCGCTTCTTCTCGCTGCCAAACAGGCTGGTCTCGGTCACGCCCTCGGAGCAGCCGTTGCCGAAACTGAAGCCGCAACCACCGCGCACATTGAAGGCGTTCTCGGCGTATTCGCGGTGCGTGGTCGGGATCACGAAACGGTCTTCGTAATTGGCGATTGCCATAGTGCGGTACATGTCCTCGACCTGCGCGGCAGAGAGCCCCACTTGGTCCAGCACGTTCTGGTTGACCACGCCGTCCACATGCTTGCCACGCTGGTACGCGCGCATGGCCAGCATCCGTTCGAGCGCGTTGGCCACGGGCATGGTGTCGCCAGCCGTGAGCAGGTTGGCCAGGTACTTGAGCGGGATGCGCAGCTGGCTCACATCCGGGATCTCGCCATTGACACCGATCTGGCCGGCGTTGGCCGCGGCCGTGATGGGCGAGAGCGGCGGCACGTACCAAACCATGGGCAGGGTGCGGTACTCGGGGTGCAGCGGCAGGGCCACCTTCCAGTCCACGGCCATCTTGTAGACCGGGCTGTTTCTGGCGGCTTCGAGCCAGGCGTCGGGAATGCCATCCAGACGGGCCTGCTCGATCACTTTCGGGTCGTGCGGGTCCAGGAAGATGTCGAGCTGGGCTTTGTACAGGTCGGTCTCGTTCGTCACGCTGGCCGCCTCGGCAATGCGGTCGGCGTCGTACAGCAGCACGCCCAGGTAGCGGATGCGACCGACGCAGGTTTCGCTGCAGACGGTGGGCTGTCCGGCTTCGATGCGCGGGTAGCAGAAGATGCACTTCTCGGCCTTGCCGCTCTTCCAGTTGTAGTAAATCTTCTTGTAGGGGCAGCCACTCACGCACATGCGCCAGCCGCGGCACTTGTCCTGGTCGATCAGCACGATACCGTCTTCCTCGCGCTTGTAGATCGAGCCCGAGGGGCAGGACGCCACGCAGGCCGGGTTCAGGCAGTGCTCACACAGGCGCGGCAGGTACATCATGAAGGTGTTCTCAAACTCACCCACCATGGCCTTTTGAGCGGCTTCGAAACCGTCGAAGTTCGGGTCCTTGCTGCGGCGCGAGAACTCGCCGCCCAGGATTTCTTCCCAGTTCGGGCCCCATTCGATTTTTTCCATGCGCTGGCCGGTGATCAGCGAGCGCGGACGCGCGGTGGGCGCGTGCTGCATCTCGGGGGCCGACTGCAGGTGGTCGTAATCGAAGGTGAAGGGCTCGTAGTAGTCGTCGATCTGCGGCAGGTGGGGGTTGGCGAAGATCTTCATCAAGAGCGACCATTTGCCGCCCTGTTTGGGGACGATGGAGCCATCGGGTTTGCGCACCCAGCCCCCCTTCCACTTGTCCTGGTTTTCCCATTCCTTGGGGTAGCCGATGCCGGGCTTGGACTCGACGTTGTTGAACCAGGCGTATTCCACACCCGGGCGGCTGGTCCACACGTTCTTGCAGGTCACCGAACAGGTGTGGCAGCCGATGCATTTGTCCAGATTGAGGACCATGCCGATCTGTGCACGTACTTTCATGTCATTACTCCTTGTCTTTCGTGCCGGTGATCAGGGGTTCTCGCCCTGGGACTGGTAGGCGCGCGCGAGCTGGTCGTCGCGCGGGGTGTCGAGCCAGTCGACCTTGTGCATCTTGCGCACCACCACAAATTCGTCGCGGTTGGTGCCGATGGTTCCGTAGTAGTTGAAGCCGTAACTCAGCTGCGCGTAGCCGCCAATCATGTGGGTGGGCTTCAAGACGATGCGGGTGACCGAGTTGTGGATGCCACCGCGCACGCCGGTGATTTCCGAGCCCGGTGTGTTGATGATCTTTTCCTGCGAGTGGTACATCATCACCATGCCGTTCTTCACGCGCTGGCTCACCACCGCACGGCCGGCCACGGCGCCGTTGGCGTTGAAGAGTTCGATCCAGTCGTTGTCCACGATGCCGGCGCTCTTGGCGTCGTCTTCGCTCAGCCAGATCACGGTGCCGCCGCGGTTGAGCGTGAGCATGTGCAAGTTGTCGCTGTAGGTGCTGTGGATGCCCCACTTCTGGTGCGGCGTGATGAAGTTCAGCACGATTTCCTTGTGACCGTTGGGCTTGACGCCCTGCACCACGTCGGTGGTCTTCAGGTCCACCGGCGGGCGGTAGCTGCTGAAACCTTCGCCGAAAGCGATCATCCAGGGGTGGTCCTGGTAGAACTGCTGACGGCCCGTGAGGGTGCGCCATGGGATCAATTCGTGCACATTGGTGTAGCCCGCGTTGTAGGACACGGTCTCACTCTCAATGCCGCTCCAGGTCGGGGAAGAGATGATTTTGCGCGGCTGTGCCTGGATGTCGCGGTAGCGGATCTTCTCGTCCTCGCGGTACAGCGCCAGGTGCGTGTGGTCGCGGCCGGTCTGCTGGCCCAGGGCGTCCCAAGCCTTGACGGCTACATGGCCGTTGGTCTCAGGCGCAAGCTGCAGGATGGTTTCGCAGGCGTCGATGTCACTCACGATGCGCGGCATGCCTTTGCTCACGCCCTCTTCCTGCGTGATGCCATTGAGCTGGCCCAGCTGCTCGACCTCGATTTCGGTCTTCCAGCCAATGCCCTTGCCGCCGTTGCCCAGCTTGTTCATCAGCGGGCCCAGGGCGGTGAAGCGCTTGTAGAGGTTGGGGTAGTCACGCTCGACCACCGCGATCTGCGGCGCGGTCTTGCCGGGGATCAGCTCGCACTCGCCCTTCTTCCACTCTTTGACCTCAAAGGGTTGGGCCAGTTCGGCCGCGCTGTCGTGCATCAGCGGGGTGAGCACGACTTCCTTTTCCACACCGAGGTGGCCGACGCAGACTTCGCTGAAGCGCTTGGCAAAGCCCTTGTAGATTTCCCAGTCGCTCTTGCTCTGCCACACCGGGTCTACCGCCGCGGACAGCGGGTGGATGAAGGGGTGCATGTCGCTGGTGTTGAGGTCGTTCTTCTCGTACCAGCTGGCCGTGGGCAGCACGATGTCCGAATACAGGCAGGTGGTGCTCATTCGGAAGTCCAGCGTGACCAGCAGGTCCAGCTTACCCTGCGGCGCATCCTTGTGCCACTTGACCTCCTGGGGCTTGGCCTCATCGGCCCCCAGGTCCTTGCCTTGCACGCCGTTCTCGGTGCCCAGCAGATGCTTGCAGAAGTATTCATGGCCCTTGCCGGACGAGCCCAGCAGGTTGGAGCGCCAGACGAACATGTTGCGCGGCCAGTTCTGCGGTGCGTCCGGGTCTTCGCAGCTCATCTCCAGCGAACCGTCGCGCAGTGCCTTGACCACATAGTCTTTCGGGTCCATGCCAGCAGCTGTGGCATCTTTGACCACCTGCATCGGGTTGGTTTTGAGCTGGGGGGCGCTGGGCAGCCAGCCCATGCGCTCGGCGCGCACGTTGTAGTCGATCATGCTGCCGCCGAACTTGGCCTTGTCGGCCAGTGGGGAGACGATCTCGGAAACGTCCAGCTTTTCGTAGCGCCACTGGTCGGTGTGGGCGTAGAAGAAGCTGGTGGAGTTTTGCTGGCGCGGCGGGCGGATCCAGTCCAGCGCAAACGCGAGTGCGGTCCAACCCGTCTGCGGACGCAGCTTTTCCTGGCCCACATAGTGCGCCCAGCCGCCCCCGCTCTGGCCGATGCAGCCGCACATCATCAGGAGGTTGATGACGCCGCGGTAGTTCATGTCGGCGTGGTACCAGTGGTTCATGGCCGCGCCGATGATGACCATGGACTTGCCATGCGTCTTGTCGGCGTTGTCGGCAAACTGACGCGCCACGGTGATGACCTGCTGGCGCGGCACGCCAGTGATGGCCTCCTGCCAGGCAGGGGTGTAGGGGGCGTTGTCGTCGTAGTTCTTCGCACCAGATCCGAGACCACGGTCAATGCCGTACTGGGCGACCTGCAGGTCGAACACGGTGGCGACCATCGCGTAGCGTTCTTCACCGGCCTTGCCCAGGCGCAGGCGCACGGCGGGTACCTTGGCTTTGTTCACATCGCCCACAGCGGCATTGGCCGGGAAGTTGGGCGTCTGCTGGCCACCAAAGTACGGGAAGCCCACATCGACCACCTGATGGTCTTGTGCGCCATCTTCCAGCACCGAGAGCTTGAGCTTGACGTCGCCGTTGTCGCGGGCTTCTTTCGATTCAAGGTTCCATTTGCCGGCGTCCTCGCGGTCTTCGGCACCCCAGCGGAAACCGATGGAGCCGTTGGGCAGCACGGCCTTGCCGGTGGTGTCAAAGCCCACGGTTTTCCACTCGGGGTTGTTGTCCTGGCCGAGCTTGCCGTTGAAGTCGCTGGCGCGCAGGTAACGGTCGGGCACCAGCGTGGTGCTGCCGTCGGGGAGCTGCTGCTCCTTGAGCATGACCAGCATCGGCAGGTCGGTGTAGCGGCGGGCGTAGTCGTCGAAATAGCTGCTCCGCTGACCGTTGGCCGGGAAGTAGAACTCCCTGAGCACCACATGGCCCATGGCCATGGCCAGCGCGGCGTCGGTGCCTTGTTTGGGGTGCAGCCACAGGTCGGCCAGCTTGGCGACTTCGGAATAGTCGGGCGTGACGGCCACCGTCTTGGTGCCCTTGTAGCGGACCTCGGTGAAGAAGTGGGCGTCGGGCGTGCGCGTCTGCGGGATGTTGGAGCCCCAGGCGATGATGTAACTGCTGTTGTACCAGTCGGCCGATTCGGGCACGTCGGTCTGCTCGCCCCAGATCTGCGGGCTGGCCGGTGGCAGGTCGCAGTACCAGTCGTAAAAGCTCATGCACACACCGCCCAGCAGGCTCAGGTAGCGGCTGCCTGCGGCATAGCTGACCATGGACATGGCCGGGATGGGCGAGAAGCCGATGATGCGGTCGGCGCCGTGTTTCTTGATGGTGTAGACGTTGGCCGCTGCGATCAGGGTGTTCACCTCGTCCCATGTGCTGCGCACCATGCCGCCCATGCCGCGCACCTGCTGGTAGTCGCGGCGGGCCGCTTCGTCTTCAACGATCAGCGCCCAGGCGTCCACCGGGCTCTTGGCGACCTTGAGGGCGGCGCGCCAGCGCTCGAGCAGGCGGCCGCGCACCATCGGGTACTTGACGCGGTTGGCGCTGTACAGGTACCAGCTGTAGCTGGCGCCGCGGGCGCAGCCGCGCGGCTCGTGGTTGGGCATGTCCCAGCGGGTGCGGGGGTAGTCGGTCTGCTGGGTTTCCCAGGTGACGATGCCGCCCTTGACGTAAATCTTCCACGAGCAGGAGCCCGTGCAGTTCACGCCGTGGGTGGAGCGCACGATCTTGTCGTGTGCCCAGCGGTTGCGGTAGGCGTCTTCCCAGGTGCGGTCTTCGTTGGTGACCTGGCCATGGCCGCCGGCGAACGGCTCCTTGGGCAGGTTGAAATGGGTCAGGCGGTCAAGAAAGTGACTCATGGATGGACTCCGTGTGAGTTTGGGAAATGCAGGGGGATTCAGGGGTTGCGGATGCTGCTGCCGGGGCGCAGGTAGAAGGCCCAGTTGAGCACCAGACACAGGGCGTAGAACACGGCAAAGCCGTACATGGCCAGCTGCGGCGTGCCGGCCTTGATCTGCTCGCCGATCACCACCGGGGCGATGAAGGCGCCATAGGCGGCCACGGCCGAAGTCCAGCCCAGCACCGGGCCGGCCTGCTGGCGGTCAAAGATCACGCCAATCGTGCGGAAGGTCGAGCCGTTGCCGATGCCGCTGGCCGTGAACAGCACGATGAACAGGCCCAGGAAGGCCGGGAAGTACTGCTCGGGCGTGGCCGAGGTGTAGGCCTGCAACATCACGTAACCCACGGCCACCGAAGCAGCCACCATCACGGCCGAGATGATCTGGGTGACGATGGAGCCACCGAACTTGTCCGAAATCCAGCCGCCCACCGGGCGCACGGCGGCGCCAATGAACGGGCCCATCCAGGCGTAGGTCAGGGCCGAAGGCGCGTTCGGGTTCTTGAGGGTGTGTTGCATCACGCCTGAGGCATCGGGGATGTGCTGGAAACCGAAGATCACGGTGATGGCCAGCGGCAGCACCATCGAAAAACCGATGAAAGAGCCGAAGGTCACGATGTAGAGCGCTGTGAGCGACCAGGTGTGCGGGTTGCGGAAGATGGCAAACTGTTTGGCGATGTTGTCCTTCATCGTGCCAAAGGCCGCGAGCTTCATGGTCAGCAGCGCCAGCGCGATGTCCAGCGGCACGGCCACCCACATGTTGAGCACGCCGCGGCCCGTGGGCGCCGGCAGGTACAGGTACAGCATGAAGATGGCCGGCACAAAAGCCAGGGTGTAGAGGTAGGTCACCTTGGCAAAGGCCAGGATGGGGTGACCGGCGTCGGGCGACACGGTCTTGAGGTTGTTCATGCCGAACCAGCAGAACGCGCCCAGCGGCACCAGCGACAGCACCCAGGCCAGGCCGGCGTTCTGGATCCAGGTGGGCGTGCCGGCCGGGATCTTGCCGAAGATCCAGCCGCTGTCTTTCACCAGCGTCATGGGCTCGCCACCGAGGGCGCCAAACAGGCCCACCGTCATCACCAGCGGGATCACGATCTGCATGGTGGTCACGCCGAAGTTGCCCAGTCCGGCGTTCAGGCCCAGCGCCGTGCCCTGCAGGCGCTTGGGAAAGAAGGTGCTGATGTTGGACATCGAGCTGGCAAAGTTACCGCCGCCCACCCCCGACCACAGAGCCATGAGCTGGAAGGTCCACAGCGGCCACTCGGGGTGCTGCAGCACGATGCCGGTGCCAATGGCCGGCGCCAGCAGCATCGAGGTCGTCAGAAAGATGGTGTTGCGGCCCCCGGACAGCCGCACCAGAAAGGAGGCCGGGATGCGCATGGTGGCGCCCGAGATGCCCGCGATGGCCGTCAGCGTGAACAGCTCGGCAGGCTTGAAGGGAAAGCCCAGGTTGAGCATCTGCACGGTGATGATGCCCCACATGCCCCAGACCGCGAAGCCGCACAGCAGTGCCGGCACCGAGATCCAGAGGTTGCGGTAGGCGATGCGCTTGCCTGTCGTTTCCCAGAAACGCTCGTCTTCGGGGTTCCAGTCGGCGATGTCTGCGCGTGAAGTGGAAGTGTTCATGGTGGTTCTTTCTTGTCAGCCCTGCAGGGAGAAGGACTTGGCCTCGGGGCCCATCACGGGCGCGCGGCGCACTTCGGTCCAGTACATCCAGATGAGCGACACCCAGACCACGCCGTACATCAGCATGAAAGCGCTGGAGCGGATACCGGTGAAGTCCAGCAGGGCGCCGAACAGGATGGGCAACACGAAACCGCCCAGGCCGCCAGCCAGGCCCACGATGCCGCTGATGGCTCCGATGTTTTTCGGGTAGTCGTCGGCGATGTACTTGAAGACGCTGGCCTTGCCAAATGCCCAGGCGATGCCCAGGATGAACATCAGGCCGGTGAAGGCATAGACATTCAGGCCGATGTGGAAGGTCTGCGGACCGTTGATGGTGTTGATGGTGAAGTCGGTCTGCGGGTAGGACAGCAGGAACAGGCAGATCCAGCTCACCCACAACACCCACCAGGTGACCTTGTGGGCACCGTGCCGGTCGCTCAGCCAGCCCCCCACGGCGCGCAGCACACCGCCGGGCAGCGAAAAGCAGGCAGCGAGCAAAGCGGCCACGCGGATGTCCAGGCCGTATTCACCGATGTAGTACTGCACCATCCACAAAGCCAGCGCCACATAGCCGCCGAACACGATGCTGTAGTACTGGCAGTACTTGAGCACCTTGGGGTCCTTGAGCGCCTTGAGCTGGTCGGTGAACTTGACGTTGCTGGGCACCCGATGGGACGGATCGCTGTGACTGAACAGCCAGAACAGGACCACCGTGCCGGCCATGATCGCCGCGTAGACCTGCGGCACCGCCGCCCAGCCAAAGGCCACCAGGATCACCGGCGCCACGAACTTGTTGACGGCCGAGCCCGAATTGCCCGCGCCGTAGATGCCCATGGCCATGCCCTGCTGGCTCTTGGGAAACCAGCGCGCCACATAAGGCGTGCCGACACTGAACGAACCCCCGGCCAGTCCGACGAACAGGCCAATCGTCAGGAAGTGCCAGAACTCGGTGGCATAGGCCATGAGCCAGATGGCGGGCACGGTGACCGCCATCAGCAGCGCCATGACAATGCGGCCGCCGTAGCGGTCGGTCCAGATGCCCAGCGGCACACGGATCAGCGAGCCGGTCAGCACCGGCGTGGCCGTCAGCAGGCCGAACTGGGTGGCGTTGAGGTCCAGCATTTTTTTGATCGGGATGCCGATCACGCCGAACATCATCCAGACCATGAAACAGACGGTGAAGGACCAGGTGCTGACGATCAGCACCGACCACGCCTGGCGTTTGTGTTGAAGTTCTGTAGCCATGTTGTGCGCTCCATTGACCATGGCCGCAATGGTGCTTTTTCAGGGCTTTCCCGAACATCCTTCAGACAGGGTAGTGCCGGGCGGCAAAAGAACGATGCCCGGA
>Ga0255194_1000098_pt1 | contig 19381 bp, 19 predicted proteins | sample Miss_Yuk_RepB_8h_FD_183617 | JGI IMG/M metagenome (GOLD analysis project Ga0255194, IMG submission 183617) | Freshwater microbial communities from Mississippi River, Louisiana, United States - Miss_Yuk_RepB_8h | ecosystem: Environmental > Aquatic > Freshwater > River | place: USA: Louisiana... | reverse complement strand
AAAGCCGGATCGGTATTTCGTTCAATCCTGCGAGAAGCCTCACTAGACAAATTATGTGATCTTGAGTTCCGAGCGATGCTTAGAGGATCAAAATGTGCTGCCTCTAACGCTATTTTGGAAGTTTCATTACTTACTTCAGATGTTAGTCCACCCATTGTTCCAGCTAAAGCCAGTGGAGTTTTTGAATCAGCAATTATCAAATTATCAGGATCTAATTTACGATCAACTTTATCTAGGGTTGTTAACTTAGTAAATTTTCCAGCCCTGGCCACTCTCAATCCACCCATTATGCATTTCGCATCAAAGGCATGTAATGGTTGTCCAAGTTCTAGCATTACATAGTTTGTAATATCAACGGCAAGCGAAATAGATCTCATGCCGCATTTTTCAATTCTTCTTTGCATCCATAGTGGGGTACTTTTCTTCACATTTACCTGATCTAGTGTTCTGATATAGATTTGATCAGCGCCTGTTTTATCTTCGATCTTTACATTAACTGCTTTGACACTCTTAGATTTCCCAAACTTCTTTGCGATCTTAGGATCAGCTGGGTCCACATATTTAACCTGAAGTGAGCCAGCTAACTCTCTAGCTAATCCCCTGACCGACATTGCATAGCCTCGATCAGGATTGACAGCGATATCAAAAATTACATCATTAACCTTTAAAAGGGCGATTGCATCCTGACCAATTTTGCCCTCTGGTAAAACAATAATTCCTGCGTGTTCGTCGCTTATGCCAATTTCTTTAGCTGAACAAATCATGCCATCACTTACCTTGCCATAGGTTTCTCTGGCTGAAATTTTGAAATCTCCTGGTAGCACCGCTCCCGGCAGGGCAACAACAACTAGATCATTAACTTTGAAATTTCGTGCTCCGCAAATAACATAACGTGTCTTCTTCTGGCCAACATCAAGGCCAACATATCTAATTGGTTTCTTATGTCCTGATAATTCTTCAATCGAAAGAACCTTTCCTACCACCAACGGTCCCTTTAAATCTGCGCCTTGCTCTTCAACGCCTTCAACTTCAAAACCTACCTTTACAAAAGCCTGAGATATTTCCTCCGGACTTATCCGTAAAGGAAGAGAAACAAATTCCTGCAACCAACTCAAAGGAACCTTCATTTTTTACCCACGCCAAAACTTTGTGAAAAACGAACATCACCCTCAACGATGTCATGCATATCCGTAATGCCGTGCTTAACCATCAAAGTTCTCTCTAATCCCATGCCAAAAGCAAACCCCGAATATTTCTTGGTATCAATTCCACATGCATCCAAAACTTTGTGGTTAACCATTCCGCAACCGCCCCATTCGATCCAGCGGCCATTGAAAAATACATCCACTTCAGCAGATGGTTCGGTGAAAGGGAAAAAGCTTGGACGTAATCTCGTTTTTACTGCATCACCAAAAATAGATTTAGCAAAGAAATCTAGAGTTCCCTTTAAATCACCCATGGTTATATCTTCATCAACAACTAAACCCTCAACTTGATGAAAAACCGGTGTATGTGTGGCATCCAATTCATCCGCCCGATAGGTCTTACCTGGACAGATGACATAAATAGGTGGTTTCTCATTAAGCATTGTTCTTATTTGGACTGGCGATGTATGTGTGCGTAGAACAAGTTTGGATTCAAGTGGTTCGACAAAAAAAGTATCCTGCATTGTTCTAGCTGGATGATCGGATGGGATATTTAGCGCGTCAAAGTTCAGCCATTCAGCTTCAAGTTCTGGGCCCTCGGCAACTTTGTAACCAAGGCCAATGAATAAGTCATTAATCTCATTGGTTAAAATCGTTAACGGATGTAACCCACCTTTAAGAGTTCTCCTACCTGGAAGAGTTACATCAACTTTTTCAGTAAGTAACATTTGAGCATCTCGCAGCTCAGATAATTGCGCACTTCTTTGTTCAAAAGCTTGATTAACCTCTGTCCGGGCTGTTCCAATTAATTTACCGAACTGCGCTCGAAGGGATTGATCAACAGTTGCTAAGGCTTGGTTAGCTTTAGCTAGCGGAGATTTATCCCCAACAAAATCTATTTTTACCTGTTTTAATCCATCTAAATCGGAGGCTGATTCAATTGCTCGAAGGGCTTGCGCCAGATCTTCGGCGATTTTATTCTGATCCAACGACATAATCTGCTTAGTCTATAAGGACAAACCTACAGAATGCAGGACAATTGCCGCTGCGCTAGCCACATTTAAAGATTCAGCAAAGCCCTTCATCGGGATGCCCACCGTTGTTATCTCACCAGGTAGATCTGGTAGGCCACGGGCTTCATTTCCAAATATCCAAGCTGAAGGTGTTGTTGAAGTTTTAGCGACAAATGCTGAGTTAAATGATTCTTTACCATCGCCAGTTAATGCAAAAAGTGCCACATCATTTTTAATTGCTCCAGCAATAAATTCACTCATATCTACATCGCTGACGACAGGAATGTGCCAAAGAGAACCCACGGTGGCTCTAACAGTTTTAGGATTAAAGACATCTACGCTCTCATTTGAAAATACCACCGCATCAAATCCAGCTGCATCTGCACTTCTAATCACAGTTCCTGCATTGCCTGGATCTTGAATCTGCCAGAAGTACGCTATTTTATTTGGTTTTGATTCCCACAGATCTTGAAGCTTTAGGGTTTTGGTGGAACATAAGGCGATTATTCCCTGTGGGGATTCGGAATCTGCCATAGCATTCATGACTTGATCTGAAACTAAAATTACTTCATATCTTTCCAGACTTGCACTATCTGTAGCGGCTACAAGTTTGTTCATTCCAGATGCAGTTACATAAACTTTCTTTACGGCAAGGCCCTCTACTAATTTGGAATTTAGCGCTTCCCGAACTGCTTGAATACCTTCGGCAATAAAAGCATTTTCTAACTCACGATTTTTCTTACCCCTGGAACCAATAAGAGCCTTAACTCGCTCTATATGAGGCGAATTAAGGCTCGTAATATTTTCCATCTCTATCTAGTTGATTAGAGATGAATTAAGCAGTAACGACATTCTTGCGAGCGATTTCTACTAATTTAGAGAAAGCTGCAGGATCATTTGTTGCAAGTTCAGATAAGACACGGCGATCAACTTCAATGCCGGCTGTCTTTAAACCTTGGATTAAACGATTGTAAGTCATGCCGTTTGCTCGGGCTGCTGCATTGATGCGCTGAATCCAAAGACGACGGAAGTCACCTTTTTTATCTTTGCGATCATTAAATGCATAAACAAGAGAGTGAGTTACCTGCTCTTTTGCCTTAGAAAAAAGACGTGAACGTTGCCCACGATAACCAGCAGCACGCTCTAAAGTTGTACGGCGCTTTTTCGCCGCATGTACACCACGTTTTACTCTAGCCATTTATCTCTCCCTTATTTCATACCGAGCATGCGCTTTGCTGCAAATGCATTAGGCGCTTTAGCGGTCACATCGCCAGTTAGGCGACGAGTTAATCTCGATGATTTGCGTTCAAGCAGGTGGCGCTTACCAGCACGCTCGTGCATGATCTTTCCGGATCCAGTGACGCGAAAACGTTTCTTCGCTCCACTATGTGTCTTCATCTTTGGCATTTACTTACCTCCTGTTGAATTGCTAATAAATCTATTTTTGTACTGCTGGTGACTTCGGCGCTGCTTTCTTTGCAGAACCTGGCTTTTTAGCTGGACCAAGAACCATTGTCATATTGCGACCTTCTTGCTTTGGTGCAAACTCGACAAGCGATACTTCGGCTAGCTCTTCAGCAAGCTTTTGTAATAACCGGTATCCCATCTCTGGACGAGATTGCTCTCGACCACGAAACTGGATAGTTACCTTCACTTTATCCCCACCTAACAAAAATCGCTCAATATGATTTCGTTTTGTCTCGTAATCATGAGGCTCGATATTTGGTCGAAGACGCATTTCTTTCACAACTATATGTGTCTGATTCTGTCTTGCTTCCCGAGCTTTCTGCGCAATTTCGTATTTATACTTTCCGAAATCCATAATTTTGCAGACCGGTGGATTTGCATCTGGTGAAATTTCTACGAGATCTAAACCGATCTCTTCAGAAAGTTTAAGCGCCTTGTCTATTGCAGTTACGCCTAATTGTTCACCGTCATAGCCAATCAACCGAACTTCAGGAACGCGAATTCGATCATTGATACGTGGTTCTGTGCTGATAACTTCTCCTTGCTGTTTCGCTAGATTGATAAGGCATTACACAAGCGAACAACAGCCGCGCTTCTAAAGAAGCAACCAGTTCGCCGAAGCGAAGTAGGTGGGAGCGTATGCATCCACTTGATAGGCAAATCTTACCTAAGGATGAGCAGGTGGGGAAATTGAGCCTATGGACTGGAAAACCCGTATAAAAACCAAGCGAAATCATGCAATACCTACCAGTATTTATCCCGAGCAGTTCTATTATTTTTATTTAGCGCCTACCCCCTTTGGGCCGGAACGTAACCATCCTCAGAACTGAAGATGGTAAATCAATTAAGGAGCGTTAATGCTTAGTTGGAAACTTCACGGAAATGGTAAGCAGATTCAACCTGGAGAGGTTGTCTCAGTCGATGAAAGATTATCTTGGCCTCGTACATTTGGTATGGGAATCCAACATATAGCTGCGATGTTCGGTGCCACATTCTTAGTACCGATTATCACTGGCTTCTCACCAACTACCACTCTGTTCTTTTCTGGTATTGGTACCTTGCTTTTCATTGTTATCACCCAAAATAAACTTCCTAGTTATTTGGGCTCATCTTTCGCCTTCTTGGCACCAGTAGCTGCAGCAAAAACTTCAGGTGGCATACCTGCTGCTTTGGGAGGCATCGTTGCTGCTGGAGTTCTTCTCGCAGCAGTTGGATTCATCGCAAAAGCGGCTGGAACAGCGTGGATTGATATGTTGCTTCCTCCCGTTGTAACCGGAACTATCGTTATGGTGATCGGATTGAATCTAGCTGGAGCTGCAAAAAATGATTTCATGCAAGGACAGCGTCTTGGTTTAATCACTTTGCTATCAATCGGAGTTATCTCAGCTTTCTTCCGGGGATTTTTGGGAAGAATTTCAATCTTCGCTGGATTGGTAATTGGTTACGTAGTAGCAGCTTTAATGGGCGATGTTGATTTTTCTGGCGTAGAAGCTGCGAAGTGGGTAGCGATGCCTTCATTCACATCACCTACCTTTGATAGCAGCGCAATGTTGCTATTCCTTCCAGTCGTACTGGTACTCATTGCTGAAAACGTTGGACATGTTAAAGCGGTAGCGGCCATGACTGGTAAGAATCTAGATGACCAGATTGGCAATGCCTTGATCGCTGACGGTGCTGCAACCACGCTAGCTGGACTTGGCGGTGGTTCTGGTACAACAACTTATGCAGAAAACATCGGTGTAATGGCAGCCAGTAGGGTTTATTCAACTCTTGCTTACATTTTTGCAGGTGTTGGCGCAGTATTACTCGCCTTATCTCCAAAGTTTGGTGCAGTTCTTTCTGCAACACCAGCTGGCGTAAAAGGTGGAGTAACTGTTGCACTATTTGGAATGATCGGTGTGCTAGGAGCAAGGATCTGGATTGATGGACGCGTTAATTTTGCCAACCCAGTTAATCTATATATTGCTGCCTCCTCATTAATCATCGGCATTTCCGACATGGCTTGGACCCGTGGTGATTACACATTCAGTGGCATCATCAATGCCACAGTAATGGCTGTATTTGGTTATCAAATTCTTAACCGAATTGCCAAATCCCGAGGTACCGCAAACTAAATAACACACAAGTAATGAGGTGGCTCACATTAAGTGAGTCACCTCATTTTTTACTCGCTAATTTGCTACCAAGGACCTAATATCTATACATGAAGAAAACCAAGGTAGTGACACAATCAATCACTACAGCTCAATCTGGATTGACTTTAGATCAGTCTGCTCGACAACGTAGATATTTCATTTCAATGATGATTAGAACTGCATGTTTTATTTTGACGGTTTTACTTCCGAGCCCCTATCGCTGGATAGCTTTGTTTGGCGCAGTAACTCTGCCCTACATTGCAGTTATTGCTGCTAATGCTGGGCGTGAAACGATTAAAAAAGATGCAATATTTACGCCTAAAAGAAAACGTTTAAATTAAGTCTGATTGCAAATTTTGTCGCTCATAAAGATCAAAGTACAAACCTTTTTTACTTACTAATTCTTCATGGGTGCCACGTTCGGTAATTTCACCATTGTCTATCACCAAAATCTGATCGGCCTGAATTATCGTTGACAAGCGGTGAGCAATTACGATGCTGGTTCGCCCCGCCAATGCCTCTTTTAGCGCGGCCTGAACCAAGGCTTCATTTTCAGAATCAAGATGCGCTGTGGCCTCATCAAGAATGACCAAACTTGGCTGCTTCAACAACAAGCGCGCAATTGCTAATCTTTGTTTTTCTCCTCCAGATAACCTATGCCCACGTTCTCCCACCACAGTCTCTAATCCATTAGGTAAAGATTTAATAAAGGCCCAAATACGTGCCGACTCACAAGCTGATTGAATATCGTCAATAGTTGCATCACTCTTAGCATAAAGAAGATTATTCATGATTGAATCATGAAACATATGTGAATCTTGGGTGACTACTCCTATGGTATTTCTTAAAGAGCTAATGCTGTAATTTCGGATATCTGTGCCATTAATTAAGATGCCGCCTTTTGTGACATCGTAAAGTCGTGGAATCAAACTACTGATGGTGCTTTTACCAGCACCTGATGGACCAACTATGCCAGTCAAGGTTCCAGGTTTTACTGTAAATGTGATGTTTTTTAAAACTTCACCACTTGTTGGAATCTCTGGCTTAGCAACAATTTCCAATGATGCAAGCGATATCTCCTCCGCCTTCGGATATGAGAAGGAAACATTCTCAAAGGTTAATTCGGGCTTGTTGGTTTGTAACTTTACTGCATTTGGTGCATCAACCACCATTGGTTTCAAATCTAGTACTTCAAAAACTCTTTCAAAAGACACCAGTGCACTCATCACATCAACTCGAACATTTGAAAGTGCTGTAAGTGGACCGTATAACCTTGCAAGTAAAGCAGTAATTGCCAGCAAGGTGCCAACTGTTAAATCTCCACTGATGGCCAGATGTCCACCAACACCATATGCCACTGCAGTTGCAACTGCTGCTATAGAGGTGAGCGCTATGAAGAAAATTCGATTAAGCATCGCAATTGAAATGCCAATATCCGCTACTTTACGAGCCTTTGTTGAGAATTCGTTTTTCTCAGTTTTAGAATCGCCATAAAGTGAAACTAAGAGCGCTCCTGAAACATTAAATCGCTCAGTCATAGTAGCTGACATAGATGCATTAATATCAAATGATTGACGTGTATACCCCTGAAGTTTTCTACCAACCCATTTAGTAGGAAACAGAAAGACGGGAAGTAAAGACAAAGAAATGAGTGTTATCTGCCAAGATAATGTCACCATGGTAGCTGCGACTAAAATTAAACTTAATAAGTTACTAATAACTCCAGATAATGTGGAGGTAAATGCTTGCTGTGCGCCAATCACATCAGAGTTTAGGCGAGATATAAGTGCGCCAGTTTGAGTTCGGGTAAAAAATGCGATCGATTGTTTTTGAACGTGTTCAAAGATCATTCGACGTAGGTCATAAATCAAACCTTCGCCAATACGGGCGGAAAACCAACGTCCAATCATGCTAAAAAGCGCATCTAGCAAAGCAATAATGCCAACTGCCAGAGCAAGCTGCGTTACCAATTGAGTGTTCTTAGGTATTACGCCATCATCAATTAGCTTGCGCAAAAGTAAAGGTGTGGCAACTATTAAAAATGCATCGATCACAACAGTTATTAAGAAGAATATAAGTGATAATTTATAAGGGATTGCAAACCCAGCGATTCTCTTTAATGTGCCTGGTTTTAGTTTTTGATTTTTGACCGAAGAATCTTGGGTTAAAGATCTAAATGACATCCAGGTGGAATGCATTGACATAAGAACACCTTAGCGATTAGGCGCCGAATTACTAAACAGTGAAGCCAATCGAGCGTAATTGTTCTCTACCATCATCTGAAATTTTGTTTGGTCCCCAAGGTGGTAGCCATACCCAATTAATTTTTACATCAGTTGTAATATCTGCCAGAACTTGCCTTGTTTGATCTTCGATTACATCCTGCAATGGGCAAGCTGCAGAAGTTAATGTCATGTCCAATGTTGCGATGTTATTCTCATCAAGCCGCATGTCATAAACCAATCCAAGATCGATAACATTGATACCTAATTCTGGATCAATTACATCTTTCATTGCCTCAGTTACGTCATCAAGCGAAGTAGTCATGATCTAATTCTAGGCCATCACTTGAGTTGATGCATCTTTGAAGGCCATCCATCCAAGAAGAGCACATTTGATTCGAGCCGGAAATTTTGAAACTCCCGCAAAAGCCACGCCATCCTCTAGTAAATCTTCATCCCCCACACCTTGACCTTTGCTTTGCATCAGTTCCATAAATGCATTCAAAATAACCAATGCTTGAGAATATGGTTTGCCAATTAACAGATCACTCATTACTGATGCACTTGCCATGGAGATTGAGCAACCAACACCATCCCATGAAATATCAACTACCGTTCCATCTTTCATAACTAGGTTCAAAGTTATCTCATCCCCACAACTTGGATTGTTATGATGAACCTGAACATCTTTCACAGCAGATAAACCCTTGTGTTTCGGGCTTCGGTAATGATCTAAAATTACCTCTTGATAGAGTGAATCTAATTCCATTTACTTTCCAACCTTAAAATACTCTTTGGCTCTAATCACAGCCTCTAAAAGTGCTTGGACATCCTTTGAATCGTTATACAGATGAAAGGATGCTCTGGTCGTACCAACTAAATTCAATTTACGCATCAATGGCCAAGCACAATGATGTCCAGTTCTTACAGCTACTCCAAATTGATCCAAAACTTGACCTACATCATGAGGGTGAATGCCATCAATCGTAAAAGAAACCACGCCACCTCGATCCTTCATATCTTGCGGACCTATAACCTTAACTGCAGAAATTTGTGATAGCCCATCGAGTAATTCTTTGGTTAAAGCATGTTCATGCTTTTCAATATTTCCCATTCCAACTTTATTGAGATAGTCAACAGCGGCCGATAAACCAACTGCTTGAGCCATGTTAGGAACACCAGCTTCAAATTTTCTAGGCGACTTGGCCCATGTAGCACTTTCCATGGTCACTGAATCAACCATTGAACCACCAAAAAGTGCAGGTTCTAAATGATCTAGAAGTTCAGATTTACCCCATAAAACTCCGATGCCAGTTGGACCTAGCATTTTATGTCCTGAGAATGCTAGAAAATCTACATCTAATTTCTTTACATTAACTTCGAAGTGAGGCACAGATTGGCAGGCATCTAAAACTACATAGGCTCCTACCGCTTTGGCTGCTTTAACAATTTGAGAGATAGGCACAATTGTTCCGAATACATTTGATTGATGAGTAATAGCAACAATTTTCGTTTTTTCTGTAATTATTTTTGAAATATTTGTAAGATCTAATCTACCTTCAGCAGTTATTGAAAGCCAGGTTAATTTCGCGCCAATCCGATTGGCTAATTGTTGCCATGGGATTAAATTAGCGTGATGCTCCATTTCCGATACAACAATTTCATCCCCTGCTTTCAAACAAATCTTTGAGTTCTTGTTTCCGAATGAGTAGGCTAAAAAGTTTAAGGACTCCGTAGCACTTTTAGTGAAAATTACTTCATCAGTTTGAGCTCCAATGAATTTCGCTAAATTAGCCCTAGCCCCCTCGTATGCATCAGAAGCTTCTTCAGCAACAAGGTGGGCACCTCTGTGAACTGCAGCATTTTTGGTTCGATAAAAATTGGCCTCAGCAGTTATAACTGACTCAGGTTTTTGGGAGGTAGCACCACTATCTAAATAAATAAAGCGATTACCACCCCGAACTGTTCGGGAAAAGATCGGAAAATCACTCTTATATTTACTTAGATCTTCTGTCATCAATTACGCAGTTATGTACTCTGCGTAGCCCTTTTCTTCAAGTTTATCTGCCAACTCTGGTCCGCCTTCTTCGACAATCTTTCCATTAGCAAAGACGTGAACGAAGTCAGGTTTAATGTATCGAAGGATTCGTGTGTAATGCGTAATTAGCATTACACCGAGCTCTGAATTGGCTTTTACTCGATTAACTCCCTCTGAAACAATTCTTAACGCATCCACATCAAGGCCAGAATCAGTCTCATCTAGAATTGCAATTTTTGGTTTCAATAATTCCATTTGTAGAATTTCATGACGCTTCTTCTCACCACCTGAAAATCCTTCATTTACATTTCGCTCCGAAAAAGCAGTGTCAATATTTAGAGAAGCCATAGCATCTTTAACTTCTCCTACCCAAGTTCTTACCTTCGGAGCTTCACCTCGTATTGCAGTAACTGCAGTGCGCAAAAAATTAGATACTGAAACGCCGGGAACCTCAACCGGATATTGCATTGCCAAAAACAACCCTGCTTTGGCTCTTTCATCAACAGTCATCTCTAACACATCGGCACCATCTAAGGTGACTGATCCACCAGTAATTAAATACTTTGGATGTCCTGCAATTGAATACGCAAGAGTTGATTTACCAGAGCCATTTGGACCCATAATGGCATGTGTTTCGCCGGATCGAATTGTTAGATCAACACCACGAAGGATTTCTTTATCGCCAGCATCAGTAACAACACTCACCTGCAGGTTCTTAATTTCCAATACGCTCATTTTATTATCTCCTAGTTAGTTGGTGATGGTTAATTGATTGCCAAAACGTTTAACATTAAAAGTCTTCAAGGCCTCAGTTGCTGGCGGCGTTAAGGCTTGACCTGTGCGCAAATCAAACTCTGCGCCATGAAGCCAACATTCAATCTTGCCGCCGGTTATTTCACCTTCAGATAGCGAAGCCTCAGAATGCGTACAGGTATCTGCAACAGCAAATACTTCATCGCCTACCTTCGCCACACAAACTTGCACGCCCTCAACCTCAACGGCCACAGGCTTGCCTTCAATTAGTGAATCAAATGCTAACTCCGCCATTACTCCCCCACCTTGGCTAATTCATCATCAATGCGTTGCATCAAACGCTCTTCTAATTCAGCACTCTTTAATTTATTAATGATTTCCGCAAAGAAACCTCGGATTACTAAGCGTCTTGCAATGTCGGCTGGGATTCCACGTGATTGAAGATAAAACAATTGTTCATCATCAAAACGACCAGTAGTACTCGCATGGCCTGCTCCAACGATTTCACCTGTTTCAATCTCTAAATTTGGTACAGAGTCTGCTCGAGCTCCATCACTGAGCAACAAATTTCGATTGAGTTCATAAGTGTCTGTGCCATCCGCACCTTTATGAATATATACATCGCCAATCCAAACTGTGTGTGCCTGATCTCCCGCAAGTGCTCCCTTGTAATTAACACGAGATTTAGCATTTGGAACATTATGGTTAACGTGTATGCGATGCTCTAGATGTTGCCCATCTGTTGCGAAGTAAACCCCATAAAGATCTGCAAATGATCCAGCTCCAGTAAATTCAACAGTTGGGCTTATGCGCACAACTGAACCACCAACAGAAACCACATAAGAGGTGAATTGCGCGTCTTTGCTCACAATTGCATGGTGTTGCGCTAAATGAACTGCAGTTCGATCCCATTCCTGAAGAGAGATCAGATCCAAAGATGCACCAGGCGCAAGATTGATCTCAATCTCCTCGCCCAACTCACCATTTCCATTATTTTCAACAATGACCGTGCTTTTGCTATTAACACCAGCCTGGATTACAACTCTGCTGAATTCAGGTGTTGATGAACATTTGCGAGACAAATGAATTGGTTCAGAAAGCTCAACATCTTTAGCAATAGTAAGAAGACTTACCTTTGCCACTACTTCTCTTATTCGGTTAGTTACAACATCGCTGCTGGTGTATGAGGCGGGATGCTCTGCTGCATCAGCAATGGTAAGTGCCACACCATTTGGCAGAGATGATTTGGCTGAAAGTGAGATGTGGTCTGCCACTTTGGTAGATCCATCATGTAACCCAGCTAATCGCTTTAATGGAGTAAAGCGCCACGCCTCCTCACGCCCAGTTGGCGTTAGGTAGTTAGTTGTTAATAAACTCATTAACCAACTGCGCCTTCCATTTGTAATTCAATCAAACGGTTTAGTTCTAATGCATACTCCATTGGCAGCTCTTTTGCGATTGGCTCAATGAATCCACGGACAATCATTGCCATAGCTTCATCTTCGCCAAGTCCACGTGACATCAAATAAAACAGTTGATCATCACTTACCTTTGAAACAGTTGCTTCATGACCCATTGATACATCATCTTCACGGACATCCACATATGGGTATGTATCAGAACGAGAAATCGTATCGACCAAAAGTGCATCACATTTAACTGTGCTCTTGGAGTGATGTGCTCCCTTCTCTACCTTTACCAGTCCACGATAAGAGGTGCGACCTCCACCACGGGCAACAGATTTAGAAATAATTGTTGAAGATGTGTAAGGAGCTGCATGCACCATCTTTGCTCCAGCATCTTGATGTTGACCTTCACCTGCAAAAGCAATTGAAAGAGTTTCACCTTTTGAGTGTGGGCCCATCAACATTACAGCTGGGTATTTCATAGTTACTTTGGAGCCAATGTTGCCATCAATCCATTCCATCGTTGCGCCCTCTGCGCATGTGGCTCGTTTAGTAACTAAGTTATAAACGTTATTTGACCAGTTTTGGATTGTTGTATAACGAACTCGTGCATTCTTTTTCACAATAATTTCTACGACCGCAGAATGTAAAGAATCAGAGGAGTAAATAGGTGCAGTACATCCTTCAACATAATGCACATACGAATCTTCGTCCGCAATAATTAAAGTGCGCTCAAATTGACCCATATTTTCCGTATTAATTCGGAAATATGCTTGTAGTGGAATATCTACCTTTACGCCTTTAGGAACATAAATAAATGATCCGCCAGACCAAACTGCAGTATTTAGCGCAGCAAACTTATTATCACCTACCGGAATAACTGTTCCAAAATACTCTTGGAAAATTTCCGGATGAGTTTTAAGTGCTGTATCGGTATCAAGGAATAGCACTCCTTGCTTTTCCAAATCTTCGCGAATTGAGTGGTAAACAACCTCAGATTCATATTGGGCCGCAACGCCAGCAACTAATCGCTTCTTTTCTGCTTCCGGAATACCCAATCGGTCATAAGTATTCTTAATATCATCTGGCAGATCTTCCCAAGAGGTTGCTTGCTTTTCAGTTGATCTAACAAAGTATTTGATCGTGTCAAAGAAAATTCCGCTTAGATCAGATCCCCAACTAGGCATAGGTTTCTTATCAAACAAACTTAAACCCTTAAGTCGCAGATCAAGCATCCACTGCGGTTCACTCTTCTTTGATGAGATGTCACGAACTACCTCTTCATTAAGTCCACGCCGACTATTTGACCCGGCATCAGTTTTATCTGCCCAGCCGTACTCATACTTTCCAATTCCATCTAACTCTGGATGCGCGATTTGGGTCATTAGCGTGCTCCTTCTTTTACTCTAGCTGTTGAGTGAGGGGAAATATTATTTGGGATAAATGTGGTGCAAACACCATCACCATGAGCAATTGTGGCAAGTCGTTGCACGTGTGTTCCTAGGATCTCCGAGAATGCCTTAGTTTCTGCTTCACATAATTGTGGAAACTCAGATGCTACATGAGCAATTGGGCAATGATGCTGGCAAATCTCTTCACCATTTCCTAATTTATCTGTGGAAGCTGAGTACCCCTCTTTGGTCAGCAACTTTGAAAGCGCTTTAGTTTTTTCAAGAATTGATTTATTGGATGACTTAATGTGTTCACCCTTTCGAATCAGATCATCGGCTCGACTAGTAGCAAACTCATTTACTAAATGCTCACCATTCTTACTTGCCATAAATTTAAGTGCTGCCACCGCTAAATCATCATACGAGTGCTCAAATTTTTCACGCCCGGTATCAGTCATTACAAATACTTTTGATGGCCGGCCTCGGCCTCGTTCATTTGATTGATATGGATCCTTCGCGGTTAAAACACCTTCACTTATTAATGAATCTAAATGGCGACGAATTCCCGCTGGTGTAATTGCTAATTTCTTAGCCAACGCTGCCGCCGTGGCTGGGCCGCCTTCTAAAATGGTGCGGGCAACCTGGTCTCGAGTTTTATCGGGCTCAGTCTTTTTCACAACATAAGTGTTGCGTAATTCATCCCCAAGCGCCAATTCTGCTTCAGGTGTTCGATGTGAAATACGCCTTACCCGATCGAAAATCAACCCTCCTAAAGGGCTGAACCAATAGGCTTAAATCATGTTGGTGGCCAAAAACTCAATTCCAGGCAGAGTTTTTGCATTTCTAGTTTTTCTACAGGGTGCGTTAATTGTTACAGGTGGAGCGGTAAGAGTTACTGGCTCTGGCCTGGGTTGCCCAACCTGGCCTGAATGCACACCGGGCTCCTATACCCCAGTTCCCGGACAAGCAGAAGGCGCGCTTCATGCCTGGATAGAGTTTGGAAACCGTTTACTAACCTTTGTTTTATTAATAACAGCATTGGCAGCGGTGATTCTATCAATTAAGTACTCGAAGAATAAGCTTAACAAAATTCGTATTCGCACCTTAGCCCTACTTCAAATTCTTGGAATTTTAGGTCAAGGGGTTTTAGGTGGCATCACAGTTCTAACAGATCTTCATCCCCTTCCAGTTGCTGGTCATTTTCTATTATCGATATTTTTAATCTCTGGGGCTATTTCACTTCGATATGAAATGGTTGGAGTAGTAAAAGAGCCTGCCGTAGGGCTTGCGAAACCTGTTTTACCATTGTTGATTTGGTTAACCTTGTTTGTTTTAATCGCTGGAACCATCGTTACTGGCAGTGGACCACACGCAGGCGATGAGCAGGCGCAACGTTTTGGCTTTGATCCAAGAGTGGTTTCTTGGTTACATGCTGATTTAGTTATCGCTCTTCTGGTACTGACAAGCATGCTCTTTCTTATAACTCGTCAAATAGGACTAACAATTATAAATAAGCGAGTTGGTCTTTTTCTTCTAATTTGTCTAGCTCAGGGATTAGTTGGGTATGTCCAGTATTTCACTGGACTTCCAGTAGTGCTTGTTGCTATTCATCTTTTGGGGGCGACTTTAGTCTGGGTTAGCGGATGGTCTTTAGTAAAGGTGGCAGACTCAGGCTATAAATTGAAGGGTTTTCATTTATGACATTACCTGCATGGCAATCTTTAGATGATCAGGCAGTTGCAACTTCTAGAGCTTTGGCAATGGATGCGGTTCAAAAAGTTGGTAATGGTCATCCAGGAACTGCAATGTCACTGGCACCGGTTGCCTACACATTATTTCAAAGAATTCTTAAACATGATCCGGCCAATCCGAACTGGATTGCTAGGGATCGATTTGTACTCTCGTGCGGCCATTCATCCCTGACTTTGTATATCCAGCTTTATTTATCTGGTTATGGCGTTGAGTTATCGGATCTGCAAAGTTTTCGAACATTTAATTCCAAAACTCCAGGCCACCCAGAGTATGGACACACGCTTGGTGTGGAAACCACAACTGGACCCCTCGGCCAAGGTGTTGCAAATGCAGTTGGTATGGCAATGGCTGCTAGATATGAAAAAGGTTTATTAGATCCAGAGTATAAGACCGATATTTTTGATCATAATATTTGGGTGCTGGCATCAGATGGAGATTTGCAAGAGGGAGTCAGCGCAGAAGCATCCTCACTTGCTGGAACTCAAGCACTTGGTAATTTAAAGGTTATTTACGATGACAATCGAATATCAATCGAAGGTGACACCCATGTGGCATTCACTGAGGATGTTTGTGCTCGTTACAGATCATATGGATGGGAAGTTTTTGAAGTAGCTGCAAAATCTGACGGGGATGTTGATCGAGAAAATTTGGAAAAAGTAATGCTCAAATCACTTGAGATTAAAAACAAACCAGTGCTAATAAGACTCAGCACAGTAATTGCTTGGCCTGCCCCCAATGCACGCGGCACAGCAAAATCTCACGGTTCAGCATTGGGAGCTGATGAGGTTGCCGCTACCAAACAACAACTTGGCTTAGATCCAACAAAATCTTTTATTGTTCCAAATGAAGTAATACAACACGCAAGAGGTATCCAAAAGCGTGGCGCTGCCAAACATAAGGATTGGTTAAGCAAATTTGAATCTTGGCAGAAGAGCAACCCTGCCGAATCGGAATTACTAAATCGCCTACTAAGGAAAGAATTACCAACAAATTGGGAAAAAAATATTCCTGTATTTTCAAGTGATAAAGATATTGCTACCCGCGCAGCCTCAGGAAAGGTCATTCAATCCATTGCCGCTGTGCTTCCTGAGTTTTGGGGTGGATCAGCAGATCTTGCCGAGAGCAATAACACCACAATAGAAGGTGGTGGTTCGTTCTTGCCAACAAGCAGCAAGATGTCAGGTGCTAATCCATTCGGCCGAATTGTTCATTTTGGAATTAGAGAGCATGCGATGGGTTCCATATTAAATGGCGCTGCTTTACATGGGTTAGTTAAACCGTTTGCAGGTACATTTCTTGTTTTCAGTGATTACATGCGTGGCGCGGTTCGCTTATCTGCATTGATGCAGCTTCCAGTAACTTATGTTTGGACGCATGATTCAATAGGGCTTGGTGAAGATGGTCCGACCCATCAACCCGTTGAGCACTTATCTGCATTGAGAGCAATCCCTGGATTAGCAGTAGTAAGACCAGCAGATGCAAATGAGGTTAGCGCGTGCTGGGTCGAGATAATAAAGAATGCCAAACCAGTTGGTTTAGCCTTATCTCGTCAGAACTTACCGGTTATCGACCGGAGTAAATTTAAAGGTATTGAGAATGTTAAAAAGGGTGCGTATGTACTTGCTTATGGGGATGAAAGCGCCACAGATAAATGTGATGTAATTTTGATTGCAACCGGTTCTGAGGTTCATCTTGCTTTAGCTGCACGCGAACAATTGATTTCAATCGGCATAAAAGCACGAGTTGTTAGTGCACCATGCTTGGAATGGTTTTTAGAGCAACCCATTTCATACCAAGAGCTGGTTCTGCCGAAGAGAATTAAGGCGCGAGTGAGCATAGAGGCTGGAATCGCACAGTCTTGGTACCAATTTATTGGGGATGCTGGCGTTCCTGTTTCCCTTGAGCATTTTGGCGCATCAGCTAGTGCTTCAGTTTTGTTTAAAGAGTTTGGATTTACAGTTGAAAATGTTGTTGAAGCAGCAAAAGAAAGTATTAGCAAGGCACATGGGTAACGCTTTAGCAGATATATCCAAAGCTGGTGTAGCAATATGGCTAGATGATTTATCTCGGGAAAGATTGCAGAACGGTTCTTTAAAAAAGTTAATAGAGAGTGATTATGTTGTTGGAGTGACAACTAATCCCAGTATCTTTGCTTCCGCAATTGGTAAATCAGATCTATACCAGGCCGATATAGTAAAAAACGCCTTATTATCAACTGAAAAGATAATTACGCAGCTTACAACTGATGACGTCAGAGATGCTTGTGATTTTTTTGCTGGAATTTATGAAAGTACAAATCATCAAGATGGCAGAGTATCTATAGAAGTAGATCCAAGATTTGCTCGCGATACTAATGCCACTGTTGAGCAAGGGTTATATTTGTGGAAAATCATCGATAGACCAAACCTACTTATCAAAGTTCCAGCCACAATTGAAGGTTTACCTGCAATTACAGAATTGATTGAAAGAGGAGTAAGTGTTAACGTAACTTTGATTTTTTCAGTTGCTAGATACAAACAAGTTTTACAAGCATATGCAGATGGACTAAAACGAAGAGTAGATAAGCAGCAAGAGATTGGTCAGATCTTTTCGGTAGCATCTTTTTTCATAAGCCGGATTGACTCAGCAGTTGATGCCCTACTACCCACCGATTCAAGTTTGCGCGGTCAAACCGCGATTGCAAATGCAGTTATGGCGTACCAATCGTTCCTAGATTTCTCAAATACTCCTGCTTGGAAAGAGTTAGTAAACAAAGGAGCAAATGTACAGAGGCCATTGTGGGCATCTACCGGTGTTAAAGATCCGTCTTTTGACCCAAATCTTTATGTATTGGATTTAGTAGCACCGAATACGGTTAACACAATGCCTGAGGCAACATTAAATTCGGTAAGAAACAGCGGAGTATTCAATCATGATCTAATTCCATCAAAGCTCGCTTCATCTAAATCAATCTTGGCAAAGATTGCACTGGCAGGAATAGATCTGGGCAAAATCACCGATCATTTAGAAGTGGATGGAGTTTCTAAATTTGAATCAGCTTGGCTTGAATTAATGAAAACTGTAAATGCAATTGTTGGTGGATCTAAGTGAAGATATCTGGTCCGCTTGTTTCTAAGATTGATAAAGATTTGGTTGCAGAGCTACTTCCAATAGCAGTAAGGCTTGCCAATAAGGACACAAGTATCTGGGGCGCTAATTCAGAGGCACCCACTCGTTTGAACTGGATTGATCTACCAGTTACCTCCCGGGATCTTCTGCCACAGCTGGACTCTCTATCAGCTTGGGCGAGAAGCAATAAATTAAACGAAGTGATCTTGTGTGGCATGGGCGGTTCATCACTAGCTGCTGAAGTAATTGCGAAAACTTACAAAAAATCTCTTGTAGTTTTGGATTCAACGCACCCAGATCAAATTCTGAGTTCCCTGCCCAAGAATCCAACGAATTCAATTATCGTTGTGAGCTCAAAATCTGGAACAACAATCGAAACTATTTCGCACTTAAAATACTTTGTTAATTACCTAAAAGATCAAGGGTTGAAACCCGAAAATCATTTAGTTATTGTCACCGACCCAGATACTCCACTTGATAAATCTTCGAGAAAATCCGGATACAAGGTAGTAAATGCTGATCCTTGCGTTGGTGGACGTTTTAGTGCCTTATCGGCATTTGGTTTAGTACCTGCGGCATTACTTGGTATTGATATTTCCTTACTTTTAGATGATGCAGAAATTGCTTCCAAAACTTTCTCCCAGGTTGGTTCCCCCGCTATTGATGTAGCATCTTTATTGTTTTCGCAAACTAAACAAATATTCAATATCTCTGATTCAAAATCAAATGTTCCTGGATTGTCAGACTGGATTGAGCAGTTAGTGGCTGAATCCACCGGCAAAAATGGGCAAGGACGCCTTCCCGTAATAATCAATTCAAACAATCAAATTTATAGTGGAATTTCAATAGGTCTATCTAACGATGAATTTGATTTAGTAATCGATGCGAGCCTGGGTGAACATTTCATATTTTGGGAATGGGTTACAGCATTGCTCTGTTATCTGCTTGAAG
>Ga0255194_1000091_pt1 | contig 20536 bp, 13 predicted proteins | sample Miss_Yuk_RepB_8h_FD_183617 | JGI IMG/M metagenome (GOLD analysis project Ga0255194, IMG submission 183617) | Freshwater microbial communities from Mississippi River, Louisiana, United States - Miss_Yuk_RepB_8h | ecosystem: Environmental > Aquatic > Freshwater > River | place: USA: Louisiana... | reverse complement strand
ACTCGTCGCGAGATATTTTCGAGCCAGCGAACTTCGGCGGCGGCAGCACCTTTGACTGCGCGTTGAAGATGAACCGTCACGGCATCAAGACTAGTTAGGGCTTGCGATTCAGCGGGAATGCTTCTTTGCCGATGTGAATGCCAGGCTGTTTGTCGCCATATTTAGTTACGACTTCGCGAATGAGAGTTGTGATCGCAGTCGTCGATTTACTTGGCAGTGGGCGAGCGCGCTGCACGAGACCGACAACTCGCCGTGGCAGTTCAGGTATTTCGACGCGTTTGAATTCGCCCTTTATCCAGCCTGGTGCGGCGGTGGCCGGCACAACTGCAGCACCAAAACCTTCGAACGCCAGCGAAGTTAAAAGACGAACGCCGTCGATTTCGGCTTGTGGAGTTAGCACGAGTCGTTGTGCACCAGCCGCACGATCGAGAATTTTTCGCAAAGAGTTGTTTTTTGGCGGCAACAACAACGGTCGTGAAGAGAGTTCTTTGATTGTAATTTTTTGCAGCTTTGACCATTCGTGATTCGCGTGCACAAGCAGCACTAAGTCTTCGGCGAAGAGTGGCGTTGAAAGCAAATTGTCGTCTTCAATTGGAAGGTGCAGAATCGCCGCATCGAGTGATCCATTCAAAAGGCGTGGAATCAAATTGAGCGTGCTGCCTTCGGCGATGGTGACTCGAATTTTCGGAAACTGTGACGCGAGTTGTGGCAGAAACTTTGGCATCAGCCAACGACCTGTCGTGCCGATGCAACCCAAAAGTGTTTCGCCCTCGACCTCTGAATCTTTCGAGTGCACATCGGCGGCGATGTCTTGAATCTGGTTGAGCACACGGCGGGCGCGTTCGACGACTAATTCGCCGTCTTCGGTAAGGCGACCTGATGAGCGATCGACAAGAGATGTAGTGAGCTCTTTTTCGAGGCGCGAAATATGGGCCGAGACGTTGCTTTGAACCGTGGATAACGCCCGGGCGGCGCCAGAGAACGACCCGTGGTCGGCTATTGAGATGAGTACCTCTAGCTGGCGGAGTTCCATATCTCTAAAAATGATAGGGGCTATCGTGCCGTTCGCCTTGAGATATGGGTGGTCGATGGGGCATAATTAGAAACATCACAGATAAGACCTCCCCCAAGGCTTATCTAGAACGGCTAGAGCGCTTCCCCCAAGTGCTTTAGTTAAAGGTTGAGAGGCCCCGCCAAAGAGCGGGGCCTTTCCCATTTCAGGGGATTATTTCTTGGAGCGTTTGACTTTTTCGCGAACGACGTTGAGTGCGCTGCCGGCTTTAAACCATTTCACTTGCTCGGGCGAGAAAGTGTGGTTGGCGAAAAATTCAATTTCGATTTCACCTTTTTTGTGAATAATGCATCGCACAGGTTTGTCTGGTTCTGGTGGCATGCCACGAACACTGATCGTGTCTTTTTCGTCGATCTTGTCGTAGTCGTCAGGGTTGACAAAAGTTAGCGGCACGATGCCTTGCTTTTTGAGATTCGTTTCGTGGATGCGTGCGAATGATCGAGCGAAAATTACGCAGGCGCCGCGGTAGCGAGGCTCCATTGCGGCGTGTTCGCGCGACGAACCCTCGCCATAGTTTTGATCGCCGATAGCACACCATTGCAGTTGCATCTTTTTGTAGTTCTTGGCGATCTCTGGATACGGGCGAACTTGATAATCAGATCGGTCAAGACCTTCGCCGACCGCGCCTGTGAACGCGTTGACTGCGCCCGCAAACAAATTGCCCGAAATATTTTCAAGATGACCGCGGAACTTCAGCCACTTACCGGCCGCCGAAATGTGATCGGTCGTGCATTTGCCTTTGGCTTTCATCAGAATTGGCATGAAAATGAAATCGTTGCCATCCCACTTTTCGAATGGTTCAAGAAGTTGCAATCGATCGCTATTTGGATCAACAACGACTTCGATGTCTGACCCATCAGCAGGCGGGGCGACGAATGTGTCAGCACCAGCGTCGTAGCCATTTTTCGGCAATACTTCACCAAGTGGTGCAGCAAGTGAAACTTGCGAACCGTCTGGTGCGGTGAGCGTGTCGGTGATTGGATCGAAATCAAGACGACCCGCAAGAGCGAGTGCGATGACTGTGTCTGGGCTTGTGACAAAACTCAAAGTGTTTGCCGAGCCGTCGTTGCGTTTTGGAAAGTTGCGGTTAAACGAACTAACGATCGTGTTTGTTTTGTCGGTGATGTCTTTCGAGCGCTCCCACTGGCCGATGCAAGGGCCGCATGCGTTTGCAAGCACGGTTGCACCGATTGCTTCGAGATCAGCAAGCAGACCGTCGCGTTCGATGGTGGCGCGAATCTGTTCAGAGCCGGGTGTGATCAGTAATTCAGTTTTGGCTTTCAAACCTTTTGATGCCGCAAAACGAGCAACCGAAGCCGCGCGAGTGATGTCTTCATACGAACTGTTGGTGCAACTACCGATGAGTGCAGATGAGATTTCGAGTGGCCACTTGTTTTCGGCTGCAGCCTTGGCAACGCCTGCACCAACGCGATGGGCGAGGTCGGGCGTGTGCGGACCGTTGATCAATGGCTTTAGTGTCGAGAGATCGATTTCAATTGTTTGGTCGTAAAGCGCACCGTCATCTGGTCGCAAGTGCTCAGCGACTTTGTCGGCGGCTAGGGCAATTTCGCTGCGACCTGTGGCTTTGAGGTACTCAGACATGTGTTGGTCGTAGCCAAAGACTGAACAAGTTGCGCCGATTTCGGCACCCATGTTGCAAATTGTTGCTTTGCCGGTTGCCGAAATTGTGTCGGCACCTTCACCAAAGTATTCAATGACCGCTCCGGTGCCACCTTCGACGGTGAGAACTCGTGCAACTTCGAGAATCACATCTTTGGGGCTTGACCATCCTGAAAGTTGGCCCGTCAGTTTGACGCCAATGACTTTGGGCCAACGCACATTGAACGGAAAGCCTGTCATCACGTCTACTGCGTCTGCGCCACCAACGCCGATTGCGATCATGCCGAGACCACCGGCATTTGGCGTGTGACTGTCGGTGCCGATCATCATGCCGCCTGGAAACGCGTAGTGCTCGAGCACAACTTGGTGAATGATGCCGCTACCTGGGCCCCAGAAACCGATGCCATATTTTGCAGAAACCGAACGCAAGAAATCGTAGACCTCTTTATTTGTGTCGATCGCGACGCCCATGTCGATGCGTGCGCCAGATTTTGCCAAGATCAAGTGATCGCAGTGAACGGTTGAGGGCACTGCAGTTGTCGGCAAACCAGCAGTCATGAATTGCAACAGAGCCATTTGCGCAGTTGCGTCTTGCATGGCAACTCGGTCTGGTGCGAAGTCGGCATAACTTCTTGAACGTTCGAGTTCTTGTTTTGCGGGACTCGTGAGATGGTTGATCAAAATCTTTTCGGTGAGAGTCAACGGTCGACCAAGGCGCTTGCGACCGAGCGCAACATTTTTTGGCAGTTTTGTATAAACGCCGTTTACAAGATCGATTGGTGTGCCCGCACTGGCAGCACTTGATTTCGTTGTCATGCTCGTTTCATTTCTGTCGGGGAGAACAGTTTATTACCACTTGTCCCAGTGCAGAACTTTTTCGAGCGGCAGTCGTTTTGCGGGTTTGAAGTCGGTGCCGACTGTGTAGGCAATCGGAAACAAACCACCTTGCGTGATTTTGTCGTACGGAATGCCAAGAATTTCGGCGGCTTTTTTCTCGCCCTCAAGAATTAGGTGAATTGTTGTCCAAGCAGAACCCATGCCGCGGCTGCGCAGAGCCAACATGAAACTCCAAACTGCTGGCAAAAGCGAGCCCCAACCGCCAGCGCCTGTTGCGACATCGACATTTTCGAGGCGACCTTCAATACATGGGATCATCAACATTGGCGCGCGATGCATCTCGTCGGCGAGAAACATCGCTGAGTCGCGTACTTTTGGCATTTGTGCGATGCGCTGATCACCGTCGGCATATTTTCGACCAGGAAGGCTGGCATAGAGTTTGAAATTTTCTTTATAAATGTCGGAGAGAGCTTTGCGCTTAGCAGCGTCTTCAACCACGATCCAGTGCCATCCTTGGCTGTTGCTACCGGTTGGCGCCTGCAATGCAAGGTTCAGGCATTCTTCGACGACTGCACGTTCAACAGGGCGGTCAAAGTCAAGACGCTTGCGCACACTGCGAGTGGTTGAAAGAAGTTCATCATTTGTCAGGTTAAGTTTCATGGCTTCAAGTGTGCCACGAGCCCGAAGCCATGCGAGACTTGGTGAGACTAAATTTTGAATGATCGGAGTCAAAATGTCGGCAACTGAGGCCAAAAACTACAACGACAGAGTCACGGTGACGATTAGCGACGGCATTGCCGACGTGCGACTTGATCGCGCCGACAAGCGCAACGCGCTTGACCCACCGATGTTTGATGCGATTGCAAAAGCGGGTCACGACCTTGTGACTAATCGCGAGATTCGCGCTGTTGTTTTGTCGGGCAACGGTAACTCGTTTTGTGCTGGGCTTGACTTTGGAAGTTTTCAGTCGATGGCCGACAGTGGAAAAAACGGCGACGGTAGCAAAGCCAGCACAAGTTCGAGCGAGAACGCAGGCGCAATGCAACCTGGTGCGATCACGCATTTGGCACAACAGATTTGTTGGGTGTGGCAAGAAGTGCCAGTGCCTGTTGTTGCAGCTTTGCAAGGTCACGCACTTGGTGGCGGCATGCAACTGGCACTCGGTGCCGACATTCGCGTTGCGCACGGCGAAACGCAGTTTGCGATGCGCGAGGTGCATTGGGGTTTGATACCCGACATGACTGGCACCTTGATGTTGTCGCGACTTGTGCGCGACGATGTCGCAAAAGATTTGGTTTTCAGCGCGCGAATCATCTCGGGCGTCGAAGCTCATGCGCTCGGTGTGGTTACACGCGTGAGTGACACGCCGTTTGAAACGGCGATGCAGATTGCCCGTGAGATCGCCGATCGAAGCCCCGACGCGGTGCGTGGCGCGAAGGCGTTGATTAACCGCCTCTCGAATGCAGGGGCGGCCGAGCATTTTGCTGAAGAGCGACGCATCATTTATTCGCTAATCGGTAAGCCAAATCAGGTCGAAGCCGTGATGTCGAACTTCGAAAAAAGGCCGGCGAAATTTAGACCGCCAACTGTCTAGACTTTTAATCTCGAGCCAGCGTCGTCTCGTTTAGTCAGCCAATTGGTGGCTGAAACCAAACTTTAAGAGGCGACAATTTTGCAAGACACACCACAAGCGATAGGTCTCTACGACCCACGATTCGAACATGATGCCTGCGGCGTTTCATTTGTCGTTGACATGCATGGTCGGGCAAGTCACGAAATTGTTGCAACTGGTCTTGGCGCGCTTTGCAGTATGGAACACCGCGGCGCGACAGGTGCCGAGACGCAAACGGGTGATGGTGCGGGTATTTTGTTGCAGATTCCGCACAAGTTTTTTAGTGCCGTTACCGATTTCGCTTTGCCGAGTGCCGGTAGTTACGGCGTGGGTTTGGCGTTTTTGCCACAAAACGAAGAACTCGCAAGCAAAGCGCGAGCGCAAATCGAACTGATCGTTAGTGAACAGAAGTTGCGCACACTCGGCTGGCGAAGCGTGCCCGTTGACCCGAGTTGTCTTGGCGCGAGTGCGTTGCGTGTGATGCCAACTTTCATGCAGTTTTTTGTGGATGACCCAAGCGGCGCAAAGTTGATCGATCTAGATCGCAGACTGTTTATTTTGCGCAAACGCATTGAGCACGAATTGTCTGACGAACTCAAGACTTATTTTCCGTCGTTGTCGTCACGAACATTCATATATAAGGGCATGTTGACCACGCCAGAGTTGCAGATGTTTTTCACCGACTTGAGTGACGAGCGAATCGAGTCGGCGTTGGTGTTGGTTCACAGCAGGTTCTCAACGAATACGTTTCCGTCGTGGCCATTGGCGCACCCATATCGATACATCGCACACAACGGTGAGATCAACACAGTTCAGGGAAACCGAAACTGGATGCGGACGAGAGAGTCGTTGCTGGCAACCGAATTGATACCTGACTTAGAAAAAGCATTTCCGATTTGCACGATTGGCGGCTCTGACTCGGCAAGTTTCGACGAAGTGCTTGAACTTTTGCATTTGTCGGGCCGAAGTTTGCCACACGCAATGTTGATGATGATTCCAGAAGCTTGGGAGAACTCGACAACAATGTCTCAGACAAAGCGAGCGTTTTACCGCTATCACGGATCTTTGATCGAGCCGTGGGATGGCCCGGCGAGTGTTGCATTCACAGATGGCACAGTGATCGGCGCAGTTTTGGATCGCAACGGATTGCGACCGAGTCGATATTGGGTCACCGATGATGATCGCGTGATTATGGCGAGCGAAGTTGGTGTTGTTGATATTGACCCAGCAAAGATCGTTGCTAAAGGGCGCTTGCAGCCGGGCAAGATGCTGCTCGTTGATACTTCGCAAGGCCGAATAATTGGTGACGATGAAATCAAAGAATCTCTCGCCGCCAGCGAACCTTACGAAAAGTGGTTAAACGATGGACAAGTTGAGCTTGAAAAGCTTGCTGACCGAGAACATGTTGTCTTCAGTCACGAGAGCGTTCTTCGTCGCCAGCAAATGTTTGGCTACACACACGAAGAGTTGAAGTTGATTATGGCACCGACGGCATTGACGGGTTCAGAGCCAATCGGATCTATGGGCACAGATACACCGATTGCTGTTTTGTCAGAGCGGCCGAGACTTTTGTTCGACTACTTCTCGCAAATGTTCGCACAAGTTACGAATCCGCCGCTTGATGCGATTCGCGAAGAAATTGTCACATCAGTTGGCTCAACTTGCGGACCAGAAGGCAACTTGTTGCAGGCGACGGCCGAAAACTGCAAGCAACTTGTTTTGCCATTTCCGATTATCGACAATGATGAATTAGCCAAGATCATTCACATCAACGACGATGGAAACTTTGAACATTTGAAGTCTGTTGTTGTAAGCGGGCTTTACCGAGTCGCCGACGGTGCTGAAGCGATGCGAAGCGCAATCAATGAGGTGCGCGAGCGCGTGTCAAAAGCGATTGATGAAGGTTCGCGCATCGTTGTGATTTCAGATCGCAATAGTGATGATACGTTCGCGCCAATACCAAGTTTGTTGTTGACTAGCGCGGTACATCACCATTTGATTCGACAAAAGCAGCGCACAAAAGTTGGTTTAATCATCGAAACGGGCGATGCGCGCGAGGTGCATCACATGGCGCTGCTGATTGGTTATGGGGCTGGCGCGATTAATCCGTATCTTGCGTTCGAGACGATTGAAGACATGGTGAACAGCAGTGTTGATGTAGCGGCTGCTGGCGGCGAGTCGGGCGGAATGTTTGGTCTAGGTGCGATGGACGCACAAAAAGCGATCAAAAATTACATCAAAGCGTCGGGTAAGGGCGTTTTGAAAGTCATGTCGAAGATGGGCGTCTCAACTGTTGCGTCGTATACGGGGGCACAAATTTTTGAGGCAATTGGTTTGTCGCGTGAACTCGTCGACGAATTCTTTACTGGCACTGTCTCCCGATTGGGCGGAATTTCATTAGATGAAATTGCCCAAGAGGTTGCGGCTCGTCATGCGACTGCATATCCATCGCGACCAGATCAGCGAAGACATCGACAGCTTGAACTCGGTGGCGAATATCAGTGGCGTCGAGAAGGCGAGCACCATCTGTTTAATCCGGAAACTGTTTATCGTTTGCAACATTCAACTCGCTCGGGTCGCTATGACATTTTTAAGCAATATACAAAGTCGGTGGATGATCAGTCGCGAGTGCTTTCAACTTTGCGAGGCCTGTTCGAGTTTTCTGATGCACGCGAGCCGATCTCGATCGACGAAGTTGAGCCGATCAGTGAGATCGTCAAGCGATTTTCTACTGGCGCAATGAGTTATGGATCAATTTCGGCCGAAGCACATGAAAACTTGGCGATTGCGATGAACCGCATTGGCGCCAAGAGCAATACAGGCGAAGGCGGAGAAGACTCAGAGCGCTATATCGCAATGGCTAACGGTGACTCGAAGCGATCGGCAATTAAACAAGTTGCGTCAGCCCGATTCGGTGTGACGAGTGAATATTTAGTGAACGCAGATGATTTGCAAATCAAAATGGCACAAGGTGCCAAACCGGGCGAGGGTGGTCAATTGCCGGCGCACAAGGTGTATCCATGGATTGCTAAGACTCGACACTCAACGGCTGGTGTTGGTTTGATTTCGCCACCACCGCATCACGACATTTATTCAATTGAAGATCTCAAACAGTTAATTCACGATCTTAAAAATTCGAACCCAGTTGCGCGAGTACACGTCAAACTCGTTGCCGAAGTTGGTGTGGGCACAGTCGCCGCTGGCGTTGCTAAAGCCAAAGCCGATGTTGTGCTGATTTCTGGTCATGACGGTGGCACTGGTGCGTCGCCGTTGACGTCTCTTAAACATGCCGGCGCACCTTGGGAGTTGGGTTTGGCTGAGACGCAGCAAACACTTATGTTGAATGGTCTTCGAGATCGAATCGTTGTTCAGGCCGACGGTCAGATGAAGACAGGTCGCGACGTAATGATCGCAGCCCTTCTTGGCGCCGAAGAGTTTGGTTTTGCGACTGCGCCACTTGTTGTGAGCGGTTGCATCATGATGCGCGTTTGCCATTTAGATACGTGTCCGGTAGGTATTGCGACTCAAAACCCTGAGTTACGTAAAAAGTTTGCTGGCAAGCCTGAATTCGTTGTTAATTTCTTCGAGTTTGTTGCTGCCGAGGTTCGCGAATATTTGGCGCAACTCGGTTTTCGAACACTTCAAGAAGCCGTCGGTCGAGTCGAGATGCTTGATGCGCGAGTTGCGGTAGACCATTGGAAGGCCCGTGGGCTTGACATTTCGCCAATTTTGATGGCGCCACAAAATCCTTACAAGCAGACGCCTTACAAATCAACAGCGCAAGACCATGCTCTAAGCGAGGCACTTGATAACAAACTGATTGTTGACTGCGCCAAGTCGCTTGACGATGCCTTGCCAACTAACAATGAATACAAGATCAACAATACGAACCGAACTGTCGGCACGATGCTCGGTTATGAAGTGACAAAGCGATATGGCGCAAAAGGTTTGCCTGAGGCGACGATCAGGTTGAAGTTTGTTGGTTCGGCTGGTCAGAGTTTTGGTGCTTTCGTGCCGCATGGCATCGAAATGACGCTTGAAGGCGATTCGAATGATTACTTGGGTAAAGGACTATCTGGTGGCCGGATTATTCTTCATCCCGATCAGCGAGCAAAGTTTGTCGCACATGAAAATGTGATCGCTGGAAACGTGATTGGTTACGGCGCCACTAGTGGTGAGATATTTATCTCGGGCATAGTCGGAGAGCGGTTTTGTGTTCGCAATTCTGGTGTGACTGCTGTTGTCGAAGGTGTCGGTGACCATGGTTGTGAATATATGACAGGTGGCAGGGTTGTCGTGCTCGGCATTACCGGCAGAAACTTTGCAGCCGGAATGTCTGGTGGCATTTCATTTGTCTACGACGTCGATGGCCAATTTGGTTCGAGAGTTAACACCGAATTGGTTGACATTGTTGCTCTTGAAAAAGAGGATGTCACTTGGTTGAAGACAATGATCAGTCGTCATGCCGCGTTAACCAACTCTGTGCGTGCACAAGAAATTTTGTCTGATTGGAAGACGTCATTTGCCAAAATTCGAAAAGTTTTGCCGCGTGACTATGCGCGAGTGATCGCCGAACAGAGCAAGAGGGCAAAGGTTGGTGCAAATGGGTGAGCCAACCGGTTTTTTGAAGTGGGATCGTCAGACGCCAAAGCGACGACGAATACCCGTGCGAGTGCAAGATTGGAAAGAGGTATACGAGCCGTTTCCTGTTGACGAGTTGACGAGACAGGCTGGTCGCTGCATGGACTGCGGAATTCCGTTTTGCAACAACGGATGTCCGCTCGGAAACTTGATACCAGATTGGAATGATCTCGTGTATCGCGGAAACTGGCGCGATGCCATCGAGCGTTTACACGCAACAAATAATTTTCCAGAATTTACTGGGCGACTGTGCCCGGCACCGTGCGAGTCGGCGTGTGTGCTCGGCATCAACTCTGACGCAGTGACGATTAAGCAAGTTGAAGTAGAAATCATTGATCGCGCCTGGCGTGAAGGTTGGGTGACGCCGCAGATGCCGTCGCAGAAAACCGGCAAGCGCGTGGTTGTGATTGGTTCAGGTCCTGCGGGTTTGGCTGCAGCGCAACAGTTGACTCGAGTGGGTCACGATGTTTTGGTTCTCGAGCGTGCCGACCGCATTGGCGGCTTGCTTCGCTATGGAATTCCGGAATTCAAGATGGAAAAAATCAATATCGAACGACGCATTAAGCAAATGTCTGCCGAAGGAACAATCTTTCGAACAAACGCAACTGTTGGCGAAAACGTTGATATCGATGTTTTGTTGGCGTCACACGATGCAGTGGTTCTTGCTTGTGGCGCGACAAACTGGCGCGATTTGAATGTGCAAGGTCGTGAACTCAACGGTATTCATCAAGCGATGGAGTATCTGCCACCTGCGAACAAAGTGCAACAAGGCGATTTTGCCGAAACAGATATCTCAGCCAAAGGCAAACACGTAGTGATTATCGGCGGAGGCGACACGGGTGCCGACTGTTTGGGCACCGCAATACGTCAGGGTGCTGCATCAGTAACGCAACTCGAGATTTTGCCGCAGCCGCCTGCGACACGTGCAGCGAATAATCCATGGCCTCAGTGGAGTTTTATTTTCAGAACATCTTCGGCTCACGAAGAAGGTGGCGAGCGAATGTTTGCCGTTTCAACTGAAAAGTTTGTAGGTGACGAACATGGCAATGTTCGCGCTTTGGTAATTACTGATGTCAAATCTGAAAACGGCAGTTTTGTGCCGATTGAAGGCTCGCAACGCGAACTGAAAGCCGACTTGGTTTTATTGGCACTCGGTTTTATCGGCCCCGAAAAGTCGTCGTGGATTGAGAGCCTCGGGCTCAAGTTTGATGAGCGTGGCAATATCGCGCGAAACGACTCATATATGTCGAGTGTTAGTGGTGTATTTGTTGCTGGTGACATGGGTCGCGGTCAGAGTTTGATCGTCTGGGCAATTGCTGAAGGGCGGGCAGCAGCGGCCGGAGTCGACAAATATTTAATGGGTCATACCGATTTGCCATCGCCAATTGTCGCTTCGGCAAAGCCATTGAATTGATTTGTTTCTCAAAACGGGCGTGATCAGCTATCGCAATAAAAATCGTTTACGATAGAACGTGATGCTGAGTCGTAAATTTCAATTCGCGTGCATTGCAATAATCGTCTCGTCATTTGCGGTGAGTGCATGTGGTGTAGATGTATCAGGCACCGCAACAACTGTCGTGCCGATTGGGCCGACAGACTTTGCAACGATCCCGCCGGTGCAAACAACTTTGCCGAATACGACAACCACGTTGCCGCCCGGCGCAATCGGTGTCGAACAGGAATACATCGTTCAAGCAGGAGATTCACCGATCAAAGTTGCCACTTTGTTCGGAATCACAGTTACTGAGCTTTTGGCATGGAACGGGCTCGTAGCGGCATCACAATTTCCGTATCCGGGACGCAAGTTGCGTATTCCGCCGTCGGCACAAGTCGTGTCGACAAACGTTCAGCAAACTACGACTGCGAGCCCGGTCGGCAAACCTGGTTGCGGCAACCGACCCGCCGGCACATATGAAGTTGCTCAGGGTGACTCGTTGTTTGTGATCATCAAGAAGTTCTGCGTTTCTATGCCGGCGCTATTGGCAGCCAACCAATGGTCGAGCACCGATGTGTTCTTGTTTGCCGGAATGAAAATCAATATTCCGCCAGCGGGTTCGTGAACCGCAATTAGAGATGCGTTGCTGACGGATCTCTAGCGAGAAGTTTTGTTGCGACGCTTGGCGTGACGGGCGAGTGCGAGCGAAATTAGTTCGTCGATTAACTCGGGGTAACTGACACCTGAGGCTTGCCAAAGCTTTGGATACATAGAGATCGGCGTAAAACCAGGAATTGTGTTGATCTCGTTGCACAAAAAGCCCCGCTTACCCTCTTCGTAAAAGAAGTCAACTCGAGCCATGCCGTCGCTGCGAAGAGTTCGGTAGATCTTGATCGCAAGCTGCTGCACTTCAGAAATCTCTGCAGCTGAAAGTGGTGCCGGCACCAGCAACTGAGCACCGTCGCCAACATATTTGTCGTCATAGTCGTAGAACTCGTGGCTTGGAACAATTTCGCCCGGCACTGAAGCACGAGGCGACTCATTGCCGAGAACTGCAACCTCGATTTCGCGACCCGTTATGGCTTCTTCGATGAGAACCCATTCGTCATATTCGAATGCTTTAGCTAATGCTTTGTCTGCTTCTTGTCGAGTTTTGACTTTGCTCACACCAATTGATGAGCCCATGTTGGCTGGTTTGACGAACATTGGTAAACCAAATTCTTTGATGGCACGATCAATTGCTGAATTTGCATCGTCGGTATCTCTGACAGTTAAGAACTTTTGTTGGGCGATGCCGTTTGCCGACATGATTTGTTTGGCGACTGATTTATCCATTGCGACTGCGCTGGCCAAAACGCCTGAACCGACATATGCGACATGCGCGAGTTCGAGCAAACCTTGCACTGTGCCGTCTTCGCCCATCGGGCCGTGCAACAACGGAATAACTACTAGCGATTCTGTTTCAGAAGTCTTTTCAAAAGCCAAGTTCGAACTTGTTGTAGACCCTGTCGCACTCAGCGCTTTGACACTCTGTGATTGCGGCAACTCTGATTGAACCCACCTGCCGTCACGAGTGATGCCAACAGTCGACACTTCGTACTTCTGTGGATCAAGAGCGCGCAGAACATGGGCTGCAGTCACACAACTGACATCGTGCTCGGCAGATTCACCACCAAATAAAACGACGACGCGTGTTTTTGACTTGCGATTTTCGCTAATCATTCGTCTTTACGGTACTCGCATCGCAGTGCCAAACAGTCGCATCGCAAGTTCGCAGTTAGGATAAAAGCCGTATGCGCTTCATGGCAGCAGATGTTGCACGCGCGGTTGCCGGAGAATTAGTCGGCTCAAACGCCCACTTGTCCGGCGTCTCATTCGATTCGCGAACAATTTTGCCTGGTCAATTATTCGTGCCGATTATTGATCAACGTGATGGTCACGATTTCATCGCCGATGCACTCAAGCGCGGTGCTGGCGCTTATTTGACTTCACGCGAACCGCAAGGCCGCACAGCCATTCGAGTCAGCGAGACAGTTGTTGCGTTGTTGACACTTGGCGCATGGGGTAGAGCAAAACTTGATCAGAATTTAGGTTTGCGAGTTGTTGGCGTGACTGGTTCTGTCGGTAAAACATCGACCAAAGATCTAGTTGCTAGTGCACTGAGTGTCGCTTTTAAAACTCATGCCAATGAGCGTTCGTTTAACAACGATTTTGGTTTGCCGACGACCATTCTGAATGCACCCGACGAGACGCAAGCACTTGTGCTCGAAATGGGAATGCGTGGATTCGGCGAGATAGCCAAGTTGTGCGCGGTGGCTCATCCACAAATTGGCATCGTCACTGCTGTGGCCAAAGCACACACCGAAAGAGTTGGTTCGATTGACGGTGTCGCAAAAGCGAAACGCGAGTTGATTGAAGCGTTGCCAAAAACGGGCATTGCGATTTTGAATCGTGATGATGAACGCGTTTGGGCAATGCATAGTGCGACTGAAGCAACTGTGTTGAGCTTTGGAGTCTCAGAACACGCAGATGTTCGAATGGTGAAATGCACAATTGACGATCGAGGTTGTGCGACGGCGAATGTCGCTTCGCCATGGGGGCAAGTCGAGTTGAAAATGCAAGTTGCAGGTCGTCATATGGCACACAATGCTTTGGCGGCGTTATGTGTGGCCGGCGCACTTGGCATTGATATGGGCGCGGCGGCGTCGGCGGTTTCTTCAGCGAAAATTTCTGAGTTCAGAATGCAAATGCGAAAGTTGCAGTCGGGTGTGACCGTGATTGATGATTCGTATAACGCGAACCCGGCCTCAATGCGCGCGGCACTCGAGACGCTCGCAAGTATTAACGCCAAAACGAAGGTTGCTTTTTGTGGGTTGATGGCCGAGTTGGCTGATTCTGCAATAGAACATCAAGCGATTCGTCAATACGCAACTGAATTAGGTATCGAGTTGGTTGCGGTGAACACAGATCTTTACGACGTTGATGCTGTGAGTTTTGACCAAGCGCGAGATCAACTAGCAAAACTCGGTCGTGACGATGCTGCGCTGGTTAAGGGCTCGAAAGTGACGGGTCTCGTACGACTTTGCGAAGGTTTATAGAACTGTTTCTACTTCATTGCGATTGCGTTCGATGCGTTCAATGTCGCACCACCACCACAACACTGCGGCCCACAACGAGCCCATAATCAAAAGCCACTGCGAACCGTAACGATCGATAAGCGGGCCGAATACCAAGTTGCCAATCGGTACTGTGCCGCCGAATGCCATAAACCAAAGAGACATGACGCGTGCTCGAATTTCGGGAGAGAGACCTGAAGCGAGAACTGTTTGCATTGAGGTTGTAGTAAAAAAGTAAGCAGCACCGAGGAAGAAAACAGAGAAGAACGCGAGACTCACATTTGGCGAAAGTGCAAACGCCATCATGCTGATGCTGAAACTTGCGAAGCCAACACGAATGAGTTTGCGATTGTCGACGTCGACAAAAAGTGTTGAGACGCTAAGACCGCCGAGGCAAGCACCGAACCCCCAGGTTGCATAAAGCCAGTTGTATGTAGAACTTTGCGACTCGATGCCGAAGTTGAGTTGGGCCACTGCGGGAAACAAGCCGACATACGGCAAAGAGAGAAGTGAAAAAGAGGCGAGAGTTAAAACCAGTCGCGAGACAACGATGCGTTCGCGGGCGATTTTGAACGCAAATGTGAATCTGCGCCAGCCGGCAGTTGTGTCACGAGTGAATTCTGGAATTTTCACACTTATCAGCGCAAAAATGACGAATAGATAAGTGACGGCGTTGATTGAAAAAAACTGTGCTGTTGTGACGTTCCATTGTGCGAGTACAGCGACGATTATTGGGCCGATCACTCGCGCGCCGTTGATCACAGTTGAATTAAGCGAAATCGCTCCAGGAAGATCTTTTGGTGGCACGAGGGTTGTGAGCATTGAAGACCAGCCGGGAATCTGCAGTGCATTGCCGATGCCGACGCCGAGTTGGGCGGCAAAGATCAGCCAAATTGCAACGTCGTTGGCGGCAAAGAATGCGAGCAAAAGCGAGCACAAGAGTTGGAGAATTTGCATCGAAACGAGAAACTTCTTGCGATTCACTCGATCGGCAATGACACCACCAGGAATCGACAACAGCAGAATCGGGCCGAGTTGAGCAAAGATCACAACCGCGACGAAGGAGGCGCGGCCAGTTCGTCCATATATATAGACAGGCAAAACAACGTTTTGAATCCAGGTACCAATGTTTGATGCAAATGAGCCAAACCAAATTCGTCGAAAATCACGCGACTGAAATGCGGCGCGAGCACTGCCTGACTTGAACTGGCGATTTCGACGACTAACCGGAGTTGAAGAGTCAGTCGTGTCAGTCATGCGCGAATCGCTTTAACGCTAGTGCAATAATTGAGTTGTGGACGCAACAAAAACCGATAGCAAAATAAGTTTCGAACAAGTGCAAGTGGCGCAACAGGTTGTCGCCGACTCGTGTCGCACACGTCACGCAGTTTTCTCAGAGTGCCCACATTGTGGTTCGGCTCTGCATGCAGAGCACGCACACTTTAAGTGTTCAGGTTGCGGCTGGCGCGATAGTTGCTGCGATTAGTTCTAAAGAACTTTTAAGCAATCAACAGCAGTTTTGTTGAGTGCAGTTGCTGCCGCAAGATTTGTGATCTCGCCATTGACCGTATTGACGCCAAGTTTCAGGCGCTCGTCGCGTTGAGCCGCAATTTTTGTGCCAAGTTTGGCGACATCAATTAGATAGGGCAAAGTCGCGTTGGTGAGTGCATAGGTGCTCGTGTGCGGCACCGCGCCCGGCATATTGCCGACGGCATAGTGAAGCACGCCATGTTTTTCGTAAACGGGTTCTTTGTGAGTTGTTTCGTGAATTGTTTCGATGCAGCCGCCTTGGTCGACGGCGACGTCGACGATCACTGAGCCACGTTTCATTGTCTTGACCATGTCTTCGGTAACGACAACTGGCGCGCGTGCGCCAGCTACAAGAACAGCACCGATGACTAGATCGGCTTGTGAGATGTAGCGCTCAATTGCGCCGCGGTTCGAGGCGATAGTTGTGATTCGCGAGCGAATGATTTGGTCAATGAAACGCAAGCGATCAAGATTCTTGTCGAGCAACGCCACTTCGGCTTCCATTCCGCCTGCGATCCATGCTGAGTTCCAACCGACATTGCCTGCACCAATCACCAAAACTTTTGCCGGATGAACACCGGGTGCACCACCCATTAAAACGCCACGACCGCCGTTCGGACTTTGCAAATAGAACGCGCCGACTTGGGTGGCGATTCGCCCGGCAATTTCGCTCATTGGCGCAAGCAATGGAAGCGAACCATCTGATTCTTGAACAGTTTCGTATGCGATCGATGTCGTCTTATTTTTGAGTAGCGCCTCGGCGACTTTCGGGTAGGCCGCAAGATGTAGATAAGTGAAGAGAGTTAGATCGGGTCGAAGGTAATCGAATTCTTTCGCGGTTGGCTCTTTGACTTTGACAACCATTTGTTGCGACCATGCGTCGGCCGCAGTTGGCACGATCGTCGCACCGGCCGCCTCATATTGGCGGTCTTCGATTGAGGCGCCGAGACCCGCCGTAGTCTCGACAAATACTTCGACCCCTAGCCGCTCGAGTTCGCGGACGCCATCGGGAGTCAGGGCAACTCGTCCCTCAGAAGTTTTGGTCTCTTTGGGCACACCCAGTGTTTTGATTGCTGGGGTCGTCATGTGCTCAAATCTAGTAGAAATATGCAATGCTTGATTTCAAGTTGATTGTGCGCGTGGGGGTTAGAGCAAGTGAACGAAGTTAGTGGGCTCGATTAGTGGGTAGTGAACGCGGTTCGGTAGAACTTGTCAACGTCACGAAACGTTACGGCGATGTCGTTGCGGTCGATTCATTAAATCTTGAGATTAAGTCAGGCGAATTTTTGTCGCTGCTTGGGCCAAGTGGTTGTGGCAAAACAACAACGTTGCGAATGCTGGCTGGTTTTGAGCAGCCTGATGAAGGTTTTGTGCGAATCAGTGGTGAGTATGTGCAAGGTGTGCCGCCATACAAGCGCGATGTGAATACGGTGTTTCAGCACTATGCATTATTTCCGCATATGAGTGTTGCCGAAAACGTTGCATACGGTTTGCGGCAAAAGGGTGTTTCGAAAAGTGAGATCGGCAGCAAAGTAATTGAGGCGCTTGACATGGTGCAGATGTCGAAGATGGCCAATCGAAAGCCACGTCAATTGTCTGGTGGGCAACAACAACGTGTTGCGGTGGCACGTGCTCTGGTGAATCGCCCGAGTATTTTGTTGCTTGACGAGCCACTTGGTGCGCTTGACCGAAAATTGCGCGAAGAGATGCAGATCGAATTGAAACTCTTGCAGAGTCGATTGGGTATCACGTTTGTTTTTGTTACGCACGATCAAGAAGAGGCGATGTCGATGTCAGACCGAATTGCGATCATGCTCAACGGCCATGTCGAACAACTTGGCGACCCTGAAACTGTTTATGAGCGACCAGCGTCGGCGTTTGTCGCGGGGTTTGTTGGGCGAAACAACTTTTGGCGTGGCGTCGCAACTTCTAATGGCGCAAAAGCCAATGACGGAACAGTTTTTGTCGCAACGCGGCCAGAAGAAACTGTGCCCGCCGGCCAAGATGCACTCGCCGCAGTGCGACCTGAAACGATCAACCTCTCGGCGACAAAGCCAAGCTCTGACGCCAATTTCGTGGGTGCCAAAGTTGCCGGTGTCTCGCACTTTGGTGACGTGCTGCAATATGTTGTAACCGCAGGGTCTCGGGACTTGTTGGTTCAGGTGAGTCGCACAGACCCGTCTCGATTTGCGGTCGGAGACTCAGTCTGGTGCACGTGGTCAGCTGACGATGTTTATCTGTTTTCGGCGCGACAGGCAGATCTAGTGCTTGCAGGTACGCCTCATACTTAAAGACGTGACTATTATTCAAATAACACAACAATAAAAGGGGAGAGCAATGAGTAACGAAAAGAAGCAATTGAAGATGTTGGCACCCGAAGGTTTTCGTGAAAAACTTTCGCGTCGCGCATTTTTGCAAGGCGGCACTGCACTCGCAGGCTTTGCACTAGTTGCTGCGGCTTGTGGTTCTTCAGACGGCGATTCGGCCGAAGGCGGCGAAGCCGGTGGCGAGAATTTGGCGTCAGGCGACTGGAGTCGAGTAGTTAATCAGTCAAGTGGAACATTGGCGATGTACACCTGGGGTGACTACAACGACCCTGAGTTGGTGGGCGCACTTGCCGCATCGACACTTAACGTGACGATGAAAGTCGACTACTACGCAAGTAACGAAGACTTGATCACGAAGCTTGCTACTAGCGGCGGTGCAAGTGGTTTTGACATCGTTGTGCCGACTGGTCCGTACATTCCGCAGATGATCGAAAAAGGTTTGATTCAAAAACTTGATAAGTCGTTGATTCCAAACATGGTCAACGTCGATCCGAATTATTTGGCGCAGGCATGGGACCCAACGAATGAGTATTCAGTTTGCAAGAACTGGGGCACAGTTGGTTACTTGTATGACACAACAAAAATTTCCAAAGAGATGACCAACTGGCAAGACTTCCTTGACGTGTGCATGGGTGAGGCGAGCGGTAACTGCGCGGTTATCGATGCGGCACCGAACTACTGTGGCGCTTGGTTCTGGGCTAATGGCATTGACTGGAACACCGAAAAGGTCGAAGATCTTGATGCTTGCGAAAAGTTCTTAGTTGAAGAATTTGCTCAGCACATCAAAGCGTTCGACAGCTACCCATCAACGAAACTCGCCGAAGGCGCATACGCAATAGCAATGGCGTGGAACGGCGATGCTCGTCAGGCATATGTTCGAATCGAAGAAGCAGGTGGCAACCCAGACGATTGGAAGTGGGTTTTGGGTTCACCAGAAACTGAGTTGTGGATGGACAACTATTGCATCGCAGCAGGGGCACCGAATGCCGAAGCCGCAAATGCTTGGATCAACTGGGACTTGATTCCTGAGATCTCGATCAAAGACTTGTCGTACCACGGTTATCACACCGGCATGAAGAACATGTCGACATTGATTTCGGAGATCGCCCCTGATCTCACTCGTGGCGACATGATTTTCTTCGGCGATGAACAAGTCTCAACGATGCGTACCCAAGTGATCACTCCAGCGCTTGATCGCTTGATCGACATCCTCAACAAGTCAAAGGCAAAGGCCGGAGGCTGATCTTTAGTGACCGTATCGGTCGCCGCAAAACTTAGAGGCAAGACAAGAGCGCCAAAGTATCTGCTCGCCATTCCGGCGATCATTTGGTATCTGGTCTTTTTTGCGGCGCCGATCGCGTTCATCGTTCTTTACTCATTTGGCACCAAAGACACGACAAAGTTACTGCCAGTTGACTTAAGCAGCCTGTCGTCGAACAGTTATTCGTCCGTCTTTGACGAGACATTCTTCAAAGTCTTCAGGGCGACACTTCGAATCAGCATTGTTGCGACGATCATGTGCGTTGTAATTGGCCTGCCAGTTGCCTATTTTGCGGCGTTCAAAGTTGCCGAAAAATGGAAAGCGGTAATTCTGGCGGCAGTTGTCGTGCCAAGTTTTACGAGTTTTCTGATTCGTACAGTCGCATGGCGAATTCCCCTTGCACCGAATGGGACGCTTTCAAAGTGGCTCGTTGACATGGGGTACATCGGTAGCAATGGCATTCAAATTCTTGAAACTGCAACTGCTGTACAGATTGCAATCGTTTACAACTATCTCGGCTTCATGATTTTGCCGTTGTTCGTCGCGCTCGATCGCATTGATGTGCGCATGCGTGAAGCAAGCAAAGATCTGGGTGCAGGGCGAATCGCAACATTTTTTGGTGTAACTATGCCGCTCGCCGGACCAGGAATCATTGCTGGTGTTTTGCTGACGTTTATTCCGATGTGTGGCGACTATGTGACGGCGACAGTTCTTGGCGGCGCAAAGGGCAACATGATTGGCTCGATGATTGCATCGCAATTTAGTGGTGCGCAAAACTGGCCACTCGGTTCTGCGATGGCGATCTTGATGATCGGAGCCGTGTTGATGACTCTGATAGTTGGGGCAGCGATCTTTTGGATTTTGCCACGACTTGCACGGTTGGCATCACCACTGATGCAGCAACTGCGCCGCAAGATTCACGAGCGTGCAGCAAGTCAGGTACGAAGCGAAAAGATACAGACTCGTGTTAAGCGCGAGGTTTTGAGCAAGGTTCTGGCAATTTGGACTGTGTTCGTTTTGATATTTCTGTTCGTGCCGATCTTGCTGGTTATTTTGCATTCGTTTAATGCCGGAAGTTCGTTCAC